>JGI12635J15846_10005637_pt1 | contig 10803 bp, 10 predicted proteins | sample BlaSpr_A8_OM2_M2_FD_15846 | JGI IMG/M metagenome (IMG submission 15846) | reverse complement strand
GAGCGCAGCATCATCTATTCGGTCGCACGCACCGAAAGCGCGTTCGACCAGAAGGACAAGTCGCCGGCCAATGCGGTCGGCCTGATGCAGGTCACGCCGGAAGCCGGACGCGACACTGCCAAGCGATTCGGCGTCACCTATGATTGGGACCGGATGGTGTCTGATCCCGTCTATAATACGCAGATGGGCGCGGCTGAACTCAGCGCATTGCTGAAGGAATACGCCGGCTCTCATATCATGACCTTCGCCGGCTATAATGCCGGGAGGGGCCGCGTTCGCGATTGGGTGAAGCTGTACGGCGATCCGCGCGATCCCAATGTGGACGCGATCGATTGGGTGGAGCGCATTCCGTTCTCCGAAACGCGCAACTATGTCCAGCGCGTCATCGAGAACCTGCAGGTCTATCGCGTCCGGTTTGATAGCGGCGCCTCGGTGATGTCGAAGTCCGATCAGCCTCGCGGGAGCTCGCAGGAGGCCAACTCGGCGCCGCTTTCGTCAGCCCCGAATTATTCGGCTTCGCCATGAGGTGTTCTTGTCGCATGGCTTGCTCGGGCAGCTTACTCGAGCCGTGCGCTGAAGCGATTTCGGTTACTCGCAACGGTAAGGCCAGCGCGCGTTGCTCCGCGCGAGGCTGAATGCCCGCGGATCAAGTGCGGGGGCGTTCGCTCGAAGCCCCTACTCCGCGGCTTGCCGCACATGGCGGGCGCTCGGCGTGCGCATGGTGACCAGTTCTTCGGCTGCGGTCGGATGCAGCGCCATCGTGGCGTCGATGTCGGCCTTGGTCGCCTTCATTTTGACGGCGATGCCGAGCACCTGCACGATTTCGGCGGCGCTGTCGCCGACGATATGGCAGCCGACAACGCGATCCGTCGTGCCGTCGACAACCAGCTTCATCAAGACCCGCGTATCGCGGCCCGACATCGTCGCCTTGATCGGCCTGAAATCGGTCTTGTAGATGTCGACATGGCTGAATTGCGCGCGCGCCTCGGCTTCCGTCAGCCCCACCGTGCCGATTTCGGGCTGGGAGAACACCGCGGTCGGAATGTCGGCATGATCGACCTTGACCGAACGCTTGCCGAACACGGTGTCGGCGAAGGCGTGGCCCTCTCGGATCGCGACCGGCGTGAGATTGAGGCGATGGGTGACATCGCCGATCGCGTAGATGTTCGGCACCGATGTCTTCGAGAAGCCGTCGACCGTGATCCCGCCATTGTTCGGATTGATGGCGACGCCGGCTTTTTCCAGCCCGAGATTGGCGACATTGGGATGCCGTCCGATCGCGAACATCACCTGATCGGAGGCGACGCTCGATCCGTTGGACAGATGCGTGGTGAATTCCTTGCCGTGCTTGTCTACCCTGGCGACCGTGTTGCCGGTGAGAATGGTGATGCCCTGCTTTTCCATCTCGGCGCGGACATGGATGCGGACGTCGTCGTCAAACCCGCGCAGGATGTTTTCGCCGCGATAGATCACGGTCACGTCGGACCCGAAGCCGGCAAAGATGCAGGCGAATTCCAGCGCGATATAGCCGCCGCCCTGAATCACGATGCGCCTCGGCAACTCGGGCAGGTGGAATACTTCATTCGACGAAATCACGTGCTCGATGCCGGGTATCGCAAGCCCATGGTTGGGGGCGCCGCCGGTCGCGATCAGCACGTGTTTGGCGCGCACCGCCTCGCCGGTCCCGAGCCGAAGCGTATGCGCATCCTCGAACACCGCGCGGGTCTTGACGATATGGGCGCCGGATTTTTCCACATTGGCGGTATAGGCCGCCTCCAGCCGCGCGATCTCCTTGTCCTTGTTGGCGATCAGCGTCGGCCAGTCGAACGTCGCGGACGGAATGGTCCAGCCGAAGCCCGCCGCGTCCTCGATTTCGTGGTGGATGTGCGAGGCATAGACCAGAAGTTTTTTCGGCACGCAGCCGCGGATCACGCAGGTGCCGCCCATCCGGTATTCTTCGGCGATCATGACCCGCGCGCCATGGCCGGCGGCGATCCGGGCGGCGCGAACCCCGCCCGAACCTCCTCCGATGACGAACAGATCGACGTCGAACTCAGCCATCTCAGCCCCGATCGCCAATCCGCTTGCGCGGATCAGATCTCCTTGCCGCGCTTGCGCATCTCGGCGCGGAATTGCCCGTTGACCACTTCGGCAAAACCCTGGGCCCACTGATTCATGTAGCTCATGCTCAACTGGATTGCTTTGGGCTCGGACGCCAACAGCTTCTGGCCGAGCGGTGATTTGTAGAACGTCACCAGGTCTTTCAATTCCTGTTCGGTAAATTCTCCGGCATAGACCTGCGCCATCCCCTCACCGATTTCCTTCTCGCGGCCGGCAAGGCCCCGGGCGACGATGACGGCGACCTCGTTCAGGTCCTTCTGATAATTGAGGTTGCTCTGCATCAGCGTTTCCTTGGTCTGCTGAACGATGTTGGGAACGGCCGCCGCATACATGGCGCTGGCGTTCTTCATCGCCAGGATTTCCTTGGCCGCTGCGATCGCTGCCGGCGAAGCCGGCTTGGGCGTGGCTGGCTGCTGCGCGCCCGCCGGCATGCCGCTCAGAGCCAACCCAAGCGCAAGGCCCACGGCCGACAGGATTCGTGCAAAACGCTTCATTCCAATTCTCCCAAGATTGCGGCACTACGGCCGTTCAACAACGCGAATTCCCCGAGCGCTTGCCAGCATCGCGGTGCCGGCAAGCGCAATGAACAGCCCGTGCTCGACCACGCCCGGTATAGAGTTGAGCAGGTTTGCCAGCCGCGGAGCATCGGTTATCCGCCCCAGATGGGCATCGACAATCCAGTGGCCGCCATCGGTGACAAAAACGTGGCCGTCGCTGCCCTTTCGGACCACCATTTGCCCGGAAACGCCACATTCTGCAAATGCCCTGCCGATGGCGCGGCGCGTCGCCGCCAGGCCGAACGGTACGACCTCCACCGGCAACGGAAAGCGACCGAGAACATCGACCCATTTGGAGTCGTCGGCGATCACGATCATGCGATCAGAGGCTGCGGCCACGATCTTCTCGCGCAGCAAGGCGCCGCCGCCGCCCTTGATGAGATTGAGCGCCGGATCGATCTCGTCGGCGCCATCGACGGTCAAATCGAGCCGATCGATGTCGTCGAGGCTGGTCAGCGGAATGCCGCAGCGCACCGCGTCAGCGCGGGTGGCCTCCGAGGTCGGCACGCCGATGATTTTGAGCCCGGCGCGCACCCGCTCGCCGAGGAGTTCGACAAAATGCTTTGCGGTCGAACCGGTGCCGAGACCGAGCTTCATGCCGTCGCGCACCATATCGAGCGCGCGGCCCGCCGCCTGCCGTTTCAATTCGTCCATATTCACTTGCAAACGATGCCCCAGAAGCCATGCCGACANGCAACCGGCGATGNCCGGCGGGGGCATATCTAGCGTCGTTTTACGGTCAGGGACAGCGCTATCCGTATCCGGAATGCGACTTTGGCTTAGCCAANCACCTTGTCCATNNCCGCCTGAATGGCGGCAAACCGCTCGTCTACCCCCTCGCGCATATTCGGGTGCGTGAACACGTAGAGTTCGTCGTTTTGGATAGCGTCGAGCACACGCGCAGCGACGGCCGCGGGGTCGAGTCCGTCCTGCAGACGCCTGGCGATTTCGGCGACGATCGCGGCCGCCGGGCTGGCCGGATCCAGGGCTTGCGCCGGGCCGTAGCGTTGCGGCCGGTTGCGGCCGCTCTCGCCAATACCGGTGCGCACAAAGCTCGGACACAGCACGCTGACCCCGATTCCGAGCGGTTTGAGCTGCACGGCGAGGCCTTCCGACATGCTGACCACCGCAAATTTGGTCGCCGAATAAGGGCTGAACCCCATGCCGTTGATCATTCCGGCCATCGAGGCGGTATTGACGATGTGCCCGCCCTCCCCGTGGCCGCGGATATGCGGCAGGAAACTGCGGATGCCGTGAACAACGCCCATCAGGTTGACGTCGAGCACCCAGCGCCAATTATCGAGCGAGATATTGTCGATGCCGCCGCCGGCGGCGACGCCGGCATTGTTGCAAACAACATGGACATTTCCGAAGGCCTCGAATGACGCATTCGCCGCGCGCTCGACGCTTGAGGCATCGGCGACATCGCAGATCACGCTGCGCGCCGCCGGGCCGAAATTGTGCAGGCTCTTGACCGCGGCCGCCAGCGCTTCGCTCTCGATATCGGCGAGCATCACCTTCATGCCGGCTTGCGCAAATGCCCTGCCGAGCGCCAGCCCGATGCCGCTGGCTCCGCCCGTCACGAATGCTGTCTTGCCGGCGAGTTCACGCATGATTCTTCCCGAGGCGTTCGGAATATGACCGATGCCGATATCCTACTTGCATGATTGTGCGCAGACGGATAGCGGTTTTCGATGACTTCTCCCCGCACTGTTGTATTCGATCTCGACGGCACGCTCGTGGATACGGCGCCCGACCTGATCAACGCGCTCAACTTCGTTCTCGACCGCGAAGGTCTGCCGCCGGTCCCGCTGCATGCCGCGCGCAACATGATCGGCGCCGGCGCCCGCCGGCTGATCGAACGCGGGCTGGAGCTGGAGGGCCGCGCCGCGACCCTTGAAGACATCACCCGGCTGACCAGCGACTTCATCGATTATTATGCCGCCCATATCGCCGACGATTCGCGCCCGTTCGAAGGCCTGGAAGCCGCGCTCGACGACCTCGCGGCAGCTGGATACCGCTTCGCGGTTTGCACCAACAAACTGGAATGGCTGTCGAAGCTGCTGCTCGACCGGCTGGGATTGAGTTCGAGATTTTCCGCGATTTGCGGCGCCGACACATTCGGCGTCTCGAAGCCGGACCCTGTGATCTTGCAGCAGACCATCGCGCGCGCCGGCGGGACGCTTTCGTCCGCGATCATGGTCGGCGATGCCGGTCCGGATATCGGCGTGGCCCGCCGCGCCGGTGTTCCCGTGATCGGCGTGGAATTTGGCTATACCGAGGTTCCGATCGCCGAACTCAAACCCGATCGGGTGATCAGCCATATGCGCGACCTGCCGGCGGCCGTCGAAAGCCTGATGTCGCTGCCAAAATCCATATAAACTATTGATTTATAATCGGTATTTATACGTATCATTCCCGCATTAACCATTAATTAACGAACCAGGTCCGCACGGTTGCGCCGCCCTGCCGACGCTCCTATGGTCGGGCCGGGGATTGTGGCTGTTTGCCGCACTAGAGTGACGGGTTGATTATGCGTCGAGTCATCGTGATGGCCGTAGCGGGGGCTACTCTGGCGGGCTGCTCCTCGTTTTCCTTGGACTCCTTCAAACCGACCCCGCCAACCGTGCAGGTTCAGCTTGAATCGGTGCCGCCGGGCGCCGAAGCCCGCACCTCGCTGGGACCAAGCTGCAAGACACCCTGCTCGGTCGCCGTACCCGCGCCCGACGCCGGCTTTTCGGTGTCCTATACGCTGAACAAGTTCCAGCCCGCGACCATCCCCGTGCAGGTCATCCATGTCCCCGGCGATTTTACCACCCCCGCCTCGACCAACATCGATCCGAATCCGGTGGTTGCGGAACTCCAGCCGGCCGGCCCCCCGCCCAGGGCTGCGCGCAAGATGCTGAAGCCGAGAAAGCCAAAAGCGCCGAAGGGCACCTCCGCAGCTCCCGCCGATTCGGCGTTCCCCGAGCCGGCCGCGCCCACCCGTTGATTTGCGCTGATTGCGTGCACCGCACCAGAGAAGGCTGCGGATTGTGCGCCGAATACATCGTGCATAGATTGTCTTTTGACGGAACTCTGCGCCACCCTTGATGGCTGCTGCCGTCGTGACAAGGTGTATTGAATGACCGAGGCCGCGTTGAGTTCCCCCGTCCCGCTGAACCGTCCGATGACCGACCCGTTCGGCCGGAGCATCAGCTATTTGCGGGTATCGGTCACCGATCGCTGCGATCTGCGCTGCTTCTACTGCATGTCCGAAGACATGACGTTTCTGCCCAAGGCCGATTTGCTCACGCTCGAAGAGCTCGACCGGCTCTGTTCGGCCTTCATCGCCAAGGGCGTGCGAAAGCTGCGGCTGACCGGCGGAGAACCGTTGGTTCGGCGCAACGTCATGTCGCTGGTGCGCTCGCTGTCGCGCCATCTTCGCAGCGGCGCGCTCAATGAGCTGACGCTGACGACCAATGGTTCGCAACTGGCGCGATACGCTGCCGAATTGCGCGACTGCGGGGTGCGCCGCATCAACGTATCGCTGGACACGCTGGATGCGGCGAAATTCCGCGCCATCACCCGCTGGGGCGATCTCGACAAGGTATTGGCCGGCATCGAGGCGGCGCGATCGGCGGGGCTTGCCGTCAAGATCAACGCGGTGGCGCTGAAGAATCTGAATGAGGACGAAATCCCCGCGCTGATGCAATGGGCCCACGGCAAGGGCATGGCGCTGACACTGATCGAGGTGATGCCGATGGGCGACATCGGCGCCGGGCGGATCGACCAATATGTGCCGTTGTCGCTGTTGCGCGCGCGGCTCGCCACCCACTACACGCTGACCGACCTCGACGAGGACAGCGGCGGCCCTGCCCGCTATGTTCGGGTCAGCGAAACCGGCGGCAAGCTCGGCTTCATCACGCCGATGACGCATAATTTCTGCGAGTCCTGCAACCGGGTGCGGATCACCTGCACCGGCACGCTGCATACCTGTCTCGGCCACGAAGATGCCTCCGATCTGCGCAAACCGCTGCGCGCCTCCGCCGACGATGACCTGCTCGCTCTCGCGATCGACCGCGCCATCGGCACCAAGCCGAAGGGCCACGACTTCATCATCGATCGCCGGCACAACCGCCCGAGCGTCAGCCGCCACATGAGCGTCACCGGCGGCTGAGATTTCCGACCCACGCAACTGTTTGTTTCCGCGTCAATTTGTCCATTTTCCAATTGACGCCGCCACGCCGCGCTGAAATGGTGCGGCGGCTTTTTATGCTGCTCGGCTGGATCAGCCTCTGCGCCTGACGGCTGCAGTGAAGACGGCAAAGGCGCTAATTGGGGGAGGACCATCGGTGCAATCGCTCCTGCAGACGAGCCACGGCTCCACGCGTTCGATGCGCGGCGGCGAAGCCATGCTTGTTGAAATGATGGGCGGGCTTTGATGGCGACCGCCAGGGAGAACACGATGCGTCCATTGTTGGCGGTGAGTACCGCGATCGACCAGATCAACGAAAAGATCGGCTACGTCTGCAATTTTCTGGTGCTGGCCGCCTGCGTCGTCAGCGCCGGCAACGCCATGATCCGCTACGCGTTCAGTTACAGCTCGAACGGCTGGCTTGAATTGCAGTGGTACATGTTCGCCATCCTGGTGATGTTCGGCGCCTCCTACACCTTCAAGCGCAACGAGCATGTTCGGGTCGAGATTTTCTATTTGTTCCTGTCCGAGCGCGGCCAGCTCTGGCTCGATCTGATCGGCACGCTGTTCTTCCTGATCCCGTCCTGTTTGCTGCTCGCCTATCTGTCCTGGCCGTTCTTCATGCAGGCCTACGCCGTCGGCGAAGTGTCGGGCAACGCCGGCGGCCTGATCCGCTGGCCGATCAAATTCGTGGTGCCGGCCGGCTTCGTGATGCTGGCATTGCAGGGCGTCTCGGAGGTGATCAAGCGCATCGCGGCGCTGCAGAACCTCGTGACGATCGATGCGAAATACGAGAGGCCGACCCAATGATCACGCTGGAAATGATGCCGCCGATCATGTTCGGCGGCTTGGTTCTGGCCATGCTGATCGGCTTCCCGGTGGCCTTTACGCTTGCCGCGGTCGGACTTTCATTTGGCTTCCTGGCGATCCATCTCGGCTTTTTCGACCTGAACTTTCTGCAGGCCATTCCGGGCCGCGTCTTCGGCAGTGTGCTTTCCAACGAACTGTTGCTCGCTATTCCCTTCTTCACCTTCATGGGCGCGATCCTCGAACGATGCGGCCTTGCGGAGGACATGCTGGATTCGATGGGCCAGCTGTTCGGACCGATCCGCGGCGGCCTCGGCTATTCCGTCATCATCGTCGGCTTCATCCTCGGCGCCATCACCGGTACGGTGGCGGCACAGGTCATCGCTATGGCGCTGATCTCGATGCCGGTGATGATCCGCTACGGCTACAACATTCGCTACATCACCGGCGTGCTGGCGGCCTCGGGTACGATCACGCAATTAGTGCCACCGTCGCTGGTACTGATCGTGCTGGCCGATCAGCTCGGCAAGTCGGTCGGCGATATGTATCTCGGGGCGTGGGGACCGTCGGTGTTCCAGATCTTCCTGTTTGCCGGTTACACGTTCCTGCTCGGCATCTTCAAGCCGGATCACGTGCCGCCGGTGCCGAAGACGGCATTGACGCTGACCGGATGGCCGCTGTGGCGCAAATGCCTGCTCGGCATCATCCCCTCGGCAGTGCTGATCTTCGTCGTGCTCGGCACCATGATGATGGGTCTTGCAACGCCGACCGAGGCCGGCGCGATGGGCGCGGTCGGCGCCATCGTGCTGGCGGCGATCCACAGCAAGGATTTCAGCTCGACCGGGCGCAAACTGCTGATCATCGGCGTGATCGCCGCCGGTGTCGGCACCATGGTCGGCATCTTCATGACCGAAGGGCTTGTCTTCAAGATCGCCTTTGCCCTCACCTATTTCGCGGTGGTGTGGATTTGCCTCGAGGCGGTCCGCATCCCCGAATTGCGCGATCTGATCAAGCAAGGCTACGAGACCACCATGCGCATCACCACCATGGTGGTGTTCATCCTGATCGGCTCGACCTGTTTCTCGGTGGTATTCCTCGGCGTCTCCGGCGGCGTATGGCTGGAGCATCTCTTGACGTCGCTGCCCGGCGGGGTGTGGGGATTTCTGATCTTCATCAACCTCTTCATCTTCTTCCTGGCGTTCTTCCTGGATTTCTTCGAGATCGCCTTCATCATCCTGCCGATGATCGCGCCGATCGCGCAGAAAATCCTGGCGCCGGTCGTCGGTCCGGATGCCGCGCTGATCTGGTTCGGGGTCATGCTGTGCGTCAACATGCAGACCTCGTTCCTGCATCCGCCGTTCGGCTTCGCGCTGTTCTATCTGCGCGGCGTCGCGCCCAAGGAGGTCAAGAGCTCCGACATCTACTGGGGCGCCATGCCCTGGATCGGGTTGCAGGCGATCATGGTCGTGCTGGTGATCGCTTTCCCGATCACGGTGACCGCCTTGCTCGACAAGCCGCTGAACGTCGATCTCAACAAGATCAAGATCGAGGTTCCGCAGATAGAACTTCCGCCGCTGGACTTCGGTCCGCCGGCAAAGCCGCAATAGCCGCAGCGTTCGCCACAGAAAAAACCCCGGAGCCTTCGCTCCGGGGTTTTCATTGATGCCGTTCGTCGATGGCGCGGGTCAACTCTGCGAATGACGTGCCATGAAATTGTCGTAACCGACTTCCGCGACCTGGAACCACTGATAGCCGTTGTTCGAGTAAGCGGTCAGCGAGTCATAAACCTTCTTGAAGTTGGCATTGGTGGCGGCGACCTCGCTATGCAGTTCCTTCGCTGCTTTGAATGAGGCTTCCATGATCGGCTGCGAGAAGCCGTGCAGTTTGGTGCCGCCGGCCAGCAGCTTGCGCAGGGCGGCCGGATTGACGCTGTCGTACTTCGCCATCATCCAGTTGTTGGCAAAGTGACCGGCCTGCTCAAGAACACTTTGATAGTATTTCGGCAGCGCATTCCATTTTTCGAGATTGACCATGGCCAGCAACATCGGACCGCCTTCCCACCAGCCGGGGTAATAATAATGCGGAGCGACCTTGTAGAGGCCGAGCCTCTCGTCATCATAGGGACCGACCCACTCCGCCGCGTCGATCGTGCCCTTTTCCAGCGCGGGGTAGATGTCGCCGCCGGCGAGCTGCTGCGGCACGCAGCCCAGCTTCTGCATCACGCGCCCGGCGAAGCCGCCGATGCGGAATTTCAATCCCTGCAGGTCGTCGACGGTATTGATCTCCTTGCGGAACCAGCCGCCCATCTGACAGCCGGTATTGCCGGCCAGCAGGGAGATGACGTTATAGCCCTTGTAGAATTCGTTGAGGACTTCCCTGCCGCCACCCAGCATGTACCAGGCCTGGTTGACGCGCATGTTGGGTCCGAACGGGATCGAGGTGCCGAAAGTGAAGGTCGGGTCCTTGCCGAAATAGTAATACGAGGCGGTGTGGCCGATCTCGACCGTGGCGTTTTGCACGGCGTCGAGCACCTGCAGTCCCGGCACGATTTCACCGGCGGCAAATACCTGGATCTGGAATTTGTTGTCGGTGGCCTCGCCGACCATCCTGGCCATCATCTCGGCGCCGCCATGCAGCGTCTCAAGCGATTTCGGCCAGCTCGTCGTCATGCGCCATTTGATCTCCGGCATCGATTGCGCGATCGCCGGCGCGGCCATCGTTGCCGCACCTGCCACGCCTAATCCGGTGACCTTGATAAAGTCTCGTCGCTTCATTGATTTCTTCCTCCCTGGGATGTTGGCCAGCCTTCTTGTCGAGGCTTGGAACCAGCATGGAACATCCGGTTCCGGATTTCCATGACCAACTGAGATCTGGCGACGCAAAAAGCCCGGCCTTCCTGCGAAGGCCGGGCTTGGATCTACTACTTAAGGCGTAGCCGCGCGTCTCGGCGCTTGTGGATCAGCCGCGCGTGCGCGAGCGGATCATGAAGCTGTCAAAGGTATATTCGGCAACCTGCCACCACAGATACTGATCGGACCGATAGGCCTGCATCGCGTCGATCGACTTCTTGAAGTCGGGGTTCGTCGCGGAGATTTCCCCCCACAATTCATTGGTCGCCTTCAGGCAGGCTTCCAGCACTTC
>JGI12635J15846_10005636_pt1 | contig 10803 bp, 7 predicted proteins | sample BlaSpr_A8_OM2_M2_FD_15846 | JGI IMG/M metagenome (IMG submission 15846) | reverse complement strand
CGCGTACGGCTACAACACGGAGACGAGTCCGGGCCCTGCCATCCCGCCGAAAGAATCGCTCGAGCGATTCATCCCGAAGGATCATCTGTGGCCGATCGATGAGGTGTGGAATTTCCACTCCGGCGGCGAGCGCTTCACGACGGTGAATGTGTTCACCGACGGATTGAGCAAACGTTACGGCACGCCAACGTCGCTCGACGACTACGAGCGCAAGGCTCAGGCGATGACGTATGACGGGCAGCGCGCGATGTTCGAAGCGTATGGCCGCAACAAGTACACATCGACGGGTGTGATTCAGTGGATGCTCGACAATGCGTGGCCGTCGTTGATCTGGCACCTCTACGACTACTACATGGTTCCGGCGGGCGGATATTACGGGACGAAGAAATCGACGGAACTGGTGCACGTGCAATATTCGTACGACGACAATTCCGTTGCGGTCGTGAACGGAAAGTATGAAGAGATCAAGGGCGCGAAGGTCTCGGCCAAGATTTACAACATCGACGCAAAGGAAAAGGGTTCGAATGACGCGACGATCGATCTCGCGGCCGACAGCGCCACGAAAGCTTTCGAACTAGCGAAGGTCGATGATTTGTCGAAGACGTACTTCCTCAAGCTTCAGCTCCACGACGCGCACGGGAAATTGCTGAGCGACAACTTCTATTGGCTGTCGACCAAGCCAGACACGATGGACTGGAAACATCGCAAAGACACGGTGTACACACCGCAGGCGGAGTTCGCCGATCTGACCGGATTGAATTCGCTGCCGGCGGCGAAGATCATCATCTCGAAGCAGGCGCTCGGCAAGAAAAACGGCGAAAACTGGATGTCGCTCACGATAGAAAATAAAGGCGACGGCGTGGCGTTCATGCTTCATCCTCGCGTAACGCGGGGAAAGGGCGGAGAGGACGTTACGCCAATTTTTTGGAGCGACAACTATTTCTCACTGCTGCCGGGCGAGCAGGTAAGCGTTCGCGCGTGGTATGACGACCGTGCTCTTGCAGGCAAGGAACCCGTGCTCGAGATCGAGGGGTACAATATGGAACCAGGGACGGTTGCCGTCGGCGAGTTCACCGCCGTGCAAGATGACACGCCATAAGAGGAGTAAGCGGCGGTCGTCACCGGATAGGGAGAAGCCTTGTCTCGCGGAGTTGCGCTCGTAGTTTTTTTCATCGCGATGGTGTTTGGCGCTGGATTTTGGGCGCAGGAACACTATCTCAAAACTGCAGTCAGCACGCCGCCCGCAGTGCGGGCTGAGGCTGCGCCTACCTCCATCGATCCAAAAGTTGTCGCAGCGATTCAGGCTCGCGTCGCTAAAAGCGGTGCGGACGTTGGCATCGCGTTCGAAACTCTGGATGTTCGTCTCACGTGGTCATCGCGCGGCGATGATGTGTTTCACGCCGCGAGCACGATGAAAATCCCGGTGATGATCGAGCTGTTTCACCAGGTGCGCGAAGGCAAAGTCAAACTCAGCGATCCGCTGCCCATCAAAAACGAGTTCCACAGCTTGGTTAACGGCTCGGTCTTCACGCTGAAACCTGCCGATGATTCCGAGACTGATCTATACAAAGCCGTCGGACAGACGCGAACGCTCGATCAACTTTGCGATTTGATGGTCACGGTCAGCAGCAACTTCGCGACGAACCTGCTGATCCAGAAGTTCGGCATCGACAATGTCCGCGCAACGGTGACCTCGCTTCACGCCGACGGCATGGACATCAAGCGCGGAGTTGAAGACCAGAAGGCGTTCGACAAAGGGCTGAACAACACGACGACCGCCCACGGCCTCGCGACGTTGCTTGTCGCGATCGCGAACGGCAAAGCGGTCGATGCCGATTCCTCAGCGAAGATGGTCGAGATCCTCGAGCGGCAGAAATTCAACGAAGGAATTCCTGCGGGAGTCCCGGCAAACATCCGCGTCGCGCACAAGACCGGCGAAATCACGAAAATTCACCACGATGCAGGGATCGTCTATGCTGAGCGGCCGTTTGTCATTGTCGTGCTCGTGCGAGGAATCGAAGACTTCAAACAAAGCAGCGCGCTGATCGCCGGCATAACTCGTGATCTCTACCAGGCGAGCCAAGTCTCGGCGACGAGTCACTGACCAAACCACCCATCGGAGCCTGTCGGCCAATAGATACATCCTGCTCCAATGTTTCACCATCCAACGCGACAGATCCTATTTGCGAATAGTCCGCGCACGAATTCGCGTTACAATCTGCCACAATGTCAAAGAGTTATTCCGCGCGACGACTTCGCGCTTTGGTTTCGGAGGGAAGGACGATGACTCGCTTTACACGTTCGATTGCCTCGGCCGCGTTGGGCCTTCTGTTCGCCGGTGCGGCCATGGCCGACACGCTCGAGCTAAAAGATGGCCGCGTATTGACCGGACGATTCCTTGGCGGCACGCAGGCGCTGATGCGATTTTCGGTGAATGGTGAGGTGCAGACGTTCAACGTGACTGAGATCGTCGCGCTGACCTTCACGAGCGATTACGGTACGCCTCCGCCGCCACCACCTCCCGACCCCGCGCCTGCTCCCCAGCCTCAGGCAGCCGTTGCTCCGGCTCCGGCCGCGCCAATGCCCGCGGGCAGCCAGATCGTCATCCCGGCAGGACAGAGCCTGTTGATCCGTATGATCGACGGCGTCGATTCCAAAACAAACAACGTCGGCGACATTTTTCATGCGAGCCTTGAAACCGACCTGAACGTGAACGGCACGCTCGTCGCACGGAAGGGCACTGACGTCTACGGTCGGCTCGCAAACGCAAAAGGCGCCGGTCGCTTGGCCGGTAGCTCGGAGTTAATGCTCGAACTGACGCGCCTGGTCATCAATGGCCAGGACTACCCAGTCGTGAGCAGCGACTACACGCTGAAGGGCAAGGGACGTGGCAGCAACACCGCTGAAAAAGTTGGCGGCGGCGCTGCGTTGGGCGCGATCATCGGCGCCATCGCCGGCGGCGGCAGAGGCGCAGCGATTGGCGCGGGCGCGGGTTCCGCGGCCGGTGCGGGCGTGCAGGTGCTTACCCGCGGCCAACAAGTTAAGGTCCCGAGCGAAACGTTGCTCGAGTTCCGGCTCCAGCAGCCGGTCACTGTGGCCGCACTCGGCTAAAACGGCCTATTTCCCTACATCCCAGTACCGTTGCTGGTTTCGCATCATTTCTGTAAATACCGCCTTGTGGCCCCTGCTGTTAGCGACTAAGCTACCCCAGTAGATTGGGGGTAAAGGCCGTGCCAAAAGAGAAACCACGAGTCAACATCGGAGAAGTGATCAAGACGTATCGCAGCCAGCGCGGGCTGTCGCAGGGTGACATCGAGCGGCGCACCGGCTTGCTACGTTGCTATCTGTCGCGCGTGGAAAACGGCCATACCGTGCCGTCGCTGGAGACGCTGGCGAAGATCGCCGAAGCGATGGACATTTCCCTGGCTGATTTCTTCCCCGGGACCGAGACGCCGCGCGATCGCGAATCGCAGAAGATGCTCGGCGAACTCTCGCAGGATGAGATTCGCTTTCTCGCCGAGATCAAGAGATTCAGCACGACGCTGTCGGATGGCGACAAGCGGCTCGTGCTGGCGATGATTCGCAAGATGGCGAGCTTGATTCCGCCGCCGACGGCGAAGAAGCCTGTTGTGCGCCGTCCGGTCACGGTCTAAATCTGTCGCAAAAATGATTTCGAGTTGAAAGAGGGCGGGATTCTATCCCGCCCTCTTTTTTTGCTTAAGAGTATTTTTAAGATGATGGCAGCGCCGATCAACCCTGTCCTTGGATCAGCTTGATCGGGTCGGGAGCAGCATTGCCGTTGCGGCCTTGCCCGCTGCTCGCCGCTTTCTCTCCATTGATATCGAGAGGTTCGGGATCGCCTTCGCCGGGAGCAAGGAAGAGATTCTCCTGAATGGCGTGCTGCTTTGTGTAGAGGTCGTAGTAGCGCCCGCCGGCGGCATAAAGCGATTCATGTGTGCCGCGCTCGATGACCTGCCCCGCCTCGACGACAAGGATCTGATCGGCTCGGCGAATCGTCGAAAGCCGGTGTGCGATGACGAACGTCGTGCGACCGCGCATGAGATATCGCAAACCCTCTTGAATCAGCGCCTCGGATTCGGAGTCGAGGCTCGAGGTCGCCTCGTCGAGAATCAGGATGCGCGGATCGGCCAGAATCGCGCGCGCGATCGAAACGCGCTGCTTCTGCCCGCCTGAGAGCTTCACACCGCGCTCTCCAACGACCGTGTCGTATTTCTGGTCGAAGTTGTCGGCAAACTCATCGACGCGTGCGATGCGGCACGCATTCATGACTTCTTCCTCGGTCGCGTCCGGCCGAGCGAATGCCACGTTCTCGCGGATCGTGCCGTCGAAAAGAAAAGTCTCTTGCAGTACGACGCCAAGCTGGGTGCGATACGTATCGAGCTTCACGGTTGAGAGATCGACGCCGTCAACCGTCACGCGGCCGATGGACGGAACATAAAACGCCGCGATCAAGCCGATGATCGTTGATTTTCCAGCCCCCGACGGACCTACCAGCGCGGTTACCGTTCCGGGCGTCGAATCGAAACTCACACCGTGTAAAACTTCTTTGCGCGTGTCGTACGCGAAGCTGACGTTCTCCATCGAGATGTAGCCCTCGATGCGACCCATCGTTACGGTACGGCCCGCGGCTTCATCTTCCTTCTGCTCGTTCAAAATTTCACGCGTGCGTTCGAGTCCTGTAATCGCTTCCGTAAGCTGCGTGCCAATCGCAACGATCTGAAAAACTGGCGCGACCAGCAACACGAGAAACGAGTTGAACGCGAGCCACTGCCCGGCTGTCATCGTTCCACTGGCGATGGCGTGGCCGCCAAATTCGTACATCAATGCGCCGACGATGCCCATCATCGTCACGCCCGACAAACTCATCAACGACGTCGCCGTGATCGTCTTCAGAACGTTGTTGAGCAGCCGCTCAACGCCGGCGGAAAAAATCGATTCCTCGCGGTCTTCGGCGTGATAACCCTTCACGACGCGCACGCCGCCAAGCGATTCAGTGAGCCGCCCAGTCACTTCGGCAGTGATTTTCGGCCGCGCCCGAAAGATGGGACGGATTGTCTTAAATGCGAAACTGATGCCGATTCCAAAACCGAGGATGATCGCAAACGCGACGCTGGTCATCCGCACGCTGGTGTGCAGCAGGTACCCAAGCGCGAGAACCGCGGTCATCAACCCGCCGACGAACTCAACCAGTCCCGTACCGACAAGATTTCGGATTCCTTCGACGTCGCTCATGATGCGCGAGACCAGCACGCCGGTCTTGTTCGCGTCGTAGAACGAAATAGGCAGCCGGCCGATATGCGCCTGCACTTTTTTGCGCAGGTCGGTGATCATCTTTTGCGCGGATTTCGACAGAAGTTGCGTCAGCGTAAACGACGTCAACCCTTGAATGATCGTTGCCGCCAATACGGCCAGCACGATCGGTCTGAGCAGGCCGATCTCTTTTTTCGTCACGACGTTGTCGAGGAAGTATTTCGTCGACGCGGGCAGGATGAGCCCTGAAACGCGATTGATCGTCATCAACAACATACCGAGCGCAAGGACGCCTCGGCGTGGATGGATCATCGCCCAAACTTCGGGCAGCGCTTTCCACACGTTCGTCTTTGCGGCTTTGGCTGCAGCCGGGTCGTTGGAATCGGTTGGCATGGTATAGCGGGGGTGGTCGGCCCTCATCGTTGGATGCCTATCGTCAGCGGGAAACTACAAGATGCCATGAGATGCCTGAGACAACAATCCGTTCGAGTCTCAAGAACAAACGAGGCTGGGAGCCTGCCTGAGTTGGGTATTAGTCAGCGCCGGCGGTACCGCGCGGAGCCGCTGCATGAGCAGGCTGCTCGATATTCAGTACGTTCGCGACGAAATCGCTCACCGTCACGCCGAGCTGACCCCACAACCGCCGCTTCAGGCTCGTATAGTCCTGCGTGCCGCTGAAGATGTCGCCCATCAATTGACGAAACACCGGGCTGCGCCGCATGAACTGCACCATGCGTGTCGTGACCGCCGTGCCCAGGAAGGAGCCGCGATAGAAACGCCGTACGATTCGCGCCGCAAATTCCAGCTCCGCCGAAAACTCCGCCTTGACCCATGCCGGATATTTCTCCGGGCACCCTTCCGCGAGAGCCTTGCCCAGCAGACGTCCCGACTTCATCGCGTAGAACAGCCCTTCGCCCGTCAGCGGATCGACCCACGCCGCTGCATCGCCAATAAGCGCCCAGTTCTTTCCAAGCACCGTGCGTTCGGAAAGCGTCCGCTCTTGCGGAGACGGCAGCACGTGACTGTAGAAGGTCGCGCCTTCCGTCGGAATTTTCTGTTTATCGACAAACCTGCTCAGATGCGAACGTAACTCCGCGCTCGTGTGCGCCGCCATGCTGCCGCAAATTCCAACTGAAAGATGATCGCATCGCGGAAACGACCAGATGTACCCCTCGAAATTCCGCAAAAACTTCACAGTAATCGCGTCGGCCGTCTGGGGCACGAAATAGCCCTGCGTCATCTCGAGTTCATCGCGCAGCAACGCGCGCGTCTCCGGGACGAGCTGATTCCGCGCCCCGCCCGCCAACACCAGGAAATCCGCCGTCCGCCATTCACCCTCGACGCAAAATCTCGGCTTTGACGACGCGGTATCGACGCTGAAAACGTGTGACTGTTGCACCTTGCAACCAGCTTCCGCCGCTCGCTGCAACAGCATCCCGTTCAGCACGGTTCGCGAATAAATGACGATCGGATGCGTCATGTCGAGCGTCGCGCGATGATCGTCGCTGCTGATCAGCTCAATCGACTGCACCAATTTTTTCGGATATGGATTGTCGAGCAGGAAAGGGAAGTTCTGTATGGCTTTGTGCGTCAGCCCACCGCCGCATGGCTTTTCCCATGCCAGGTGCTGATCGAAAATGCTTACCGTGTGTCCGGCGCGCGCAAGCTCCGCACCGCACATTGCGCCCGAAGGTCCGCCACCGACGATCGCTATGTCCGCCATCTTACTTTTCTCCGACCGTGTCGAAGTCCGTCGCCCGGTCGAGGTCCTGGTCCGGGGTTACATCGAGGTTGCGATGCCCGTTTACCTGTTGGCCCCGCCACGAAACGGGCGTTTCAACTGATCGGGAAAACAACCGCGCTAAAACCAGCGAGGAGTATAGCACCGAAGATTGCCGCCGCCAGTGCGGACCCCGTGCTACTTCGGACAACATCCATACCTGTACGTTGGAGCAGGCAGAAGGCTGCAAAGTAGGGCGCCAGCAGCGCCAGAAGGATCTCCCCGTTGTGCAGCCCAACGATTCCGATCAGTAGGACGCCCCACAGGAGCGCACGCAACCCGAGCGCGTAAATCAGCCGAGTCTTGCTCAATCGCGTCCGCATGGCCGGGCCGAGCGCAAGTTCCTCTGCGGCGTGAAACGGCAATGCGAGAAGGAGCACGGCAGGGAAGCGCAGCCACCGCGCCGGCGTCATCCACGCCTCGGTAAGCGTCAGGTCGAGCCATGCATAGATCAGCAGCGGCACGACCACAGCAGCGAACGCAGCGCCGAGCAGGTGTTTCCAGTTGACGTCCAACAACGCCGATACCTTCTTATATTGCAGTGAAAGCAATCCAAGGCCGGCAAAGAGCAGAAACCCGGCAAGATAGTCGCCCTCGAAGAGATGAACGAACCCGAACGGATTCCAGACGCGAAGGACGAGAATGGCAACAAACGCAANCCCGACAAGCTCCAGAATCACGCGAACCGAAACATTCTGCTTCCGCACCGCGAGGGCATCGTACGGTTGCGCCCGAGCATCGGTCGCCTGACCACCTGCCGAAACTTGCGTCGCGGCCGTGATCGAGCTTTTACCCAGCGCCTCACGCAGAAACGGCCCCGCGAGCAGAAAAATTCCGATGAGCCCGGCCACTCCGCCAACCAGCGGCAATCGCGGCGGAATCTTTACGCTCGCGTCAATTCCCAGCGCCTGTGCCGCCCATCGCTGCGACTCGGCGACGGTGTTGCGCCTCAGCAGCAGGCCCGCGTGCGTCGCTCCTGAGATGATTTCGTAATCGCCGCTCGCCGCATTCTCGCCCGAGAGCAGCGACCGAGCGGACTCGCGGATGCTGCGCGGTTCAAACGACCCGCTGAGCACGAGCGTGTGCGCCGGTACCGGCGGCGGATTCGTAAAAATCAGCATCGACTTCTCGATGCCATACGTCGTCACCATCGGCGCCGGCGAAATCGCGATCACTCCCGCAACCGGCACACGCGCGGCTACCTTTATCGCGATCGCCCCACCCATCGAGTGCCCCGCCAGAATCGTCCGCTTCGCCTCAACCGCGCCGCGCCCGATCATTTGCCTCACAAACGAATCGCCACATGTCTCCGCGCGCTCATACGAAAACGGCCCCTGCGTCCGCCCATGCCCCGGCAAATCCGGCACAAACACACGCAGCCCTTGCAGCGCAAACCCCCGCGCAATGAACGACATGATCTTTTTATTCGCTGCCAGCCCATGAAAAAGGATGACGTACCCCTTCGCGTCATCTTCGCCGGCGTCCACGACGTCCGTCACCAGCCGGCACCCGCCCGCATCGACGATCACCGTCGTCTCTCGAAACAACGGAGCACGCGCCAGCAGAAACCCAATTCCGCATAGCAAAATAGCCGCGAGCGCCCGCACCCAATTCCGCTGCTTGGGCGCTTTCTGAGCCGAATCCTTCTCTTGTGATCCCGTGTCCCGCGCCAAATTTACCTGCGTGTTAAACTAGAGTTTCGCTAATCGCGGCCACGCCGCGTCATTCCTGCTGGGAGAATCTTTGAGTCATCCGTCGATACTGACTTTGGACGAAGCGATTCTGCGGTTTGGCCGCGAGAAACGCAACGGACGTCGCGTCGTTTTTACCAACGGCTGCTTCGACGTGCTGCATCCCGGCCACATCCGCACGCTCGAGCAAGCCCGCAATCTCGGCGATGTCCTCATCGTCGGCATCAATAGCGACGCCAGCGTCGGCAATTTAAAGCCCGGCCGCCCGCTGATTCCACAAAACGAGCGCGGAGAAATCCTCGCCGCCCTGGCGTGCGTTGACGCCGTGGTGATTTTCGAAGAATCAACTCCGCGCGAGATCGTCACAGCGCTTCTCCCTGACGTTTTGGTCAAGGGCGGCGACTGGGCCGACAACAAAATTATCGGCCGCGAAGAAGTCGAAGCCGCCGGCGGCCGCGTCGTCTCGATTCCGGTCGTTCCCGGATATTCCACAACCGAAATCCTAAGAAAGATTCGCGAAGGCGCGCCTTCAGCCGCACCAGAACCTGCAACACCGGCGCCGCCGTCTCCGACAAAAAGTTAAAACTCTCTCGAATGATCCTTCCCGCCGTCCGCGAACGACTCGAAAGCATCCTGCGCCATCCCTCGATGGACGGGGCGCTCGCGGCCCTGCGTTCCGGCAGCAACCACATCTCACTCGCCGGCTTGCACGACGTAGCCAAAGCCCTCGTCACCGCCTACATCACGCACGAACTCCGCCGCCCCGCCTATTTCGTCACCGACTCCAATCGCCGCGCCGAAGCGCTCGCCGAAACCCTCCGTTTCTTCGCCGGCATTTTCCCCGGCACACTCGGTGGCGTCACAACTCTTCCCGCATTCGACACGCTCCCCTGGCAATCACAGAGTCCCCACGCCGACATCCTCGAGCGCCGCGCCGCCACACTCTTCCGCCTCGCCGACGGCCAAATCTCCCTGACAATCGCGCCGATCGCCGCCGCACTCTGGCGCTACCAGGATCCGTACGTCTATCTCTCCCTCGCCCGCACTCTCGCCACCGACGTCGAGACTCCGCACGACGAATTCCTCCTCCATCTCGGCTCCGTCGGCTACACCCGCACCGAAATGGTCGAGCTCCCCGGCCAATTCGCCGTCCGCGGCGGCATCATCGACGTCTTTTCCCCCGAATCGTCGCGTCCCGTCCGCATTGAACTCCTCGGCGACACTGTCGAATCCGTCCGCGAATTCGACCCGCGAACCCAGCGCTCGATCGCGCCTGTCGTCCGCACAACATTGCTTCCACTCACTGAGTGGTCCGTCCCACCGCCCGATCAAGCAAGCGGCAACGAAGAAGCCGCCTGGGAAAATCCCTCCTACTTCGGCCCGCGCACCGAAGCCGGCCAGTCCTCACTCTTCGAACTCTCCGAAAGCTCTCTTCGTCCAATAGTCTTTCTCGACGAGCCGACCGCGCTCCGTGAAGCCGCCACAAAACATCTCGCCAACGCCGTCGAAAACTACGAGCGCCACGCCCAAGCGAACGCCCCCACCGCCGACCACTATTTCTGGACCGAGCAACAATTCGCCGCCGCCCTCCAAAAATCCTCGCAAGTCAATCTCGAACAGCTCGCCCTGACCATCGGCGAGATCCCCCAGTTCAATCTCCCGTCCCGCCCCAGCGCCCGCTTCCACGGCGACGTACCCGCCTGCATGACCGAAGTGAAATCCCAACTCTCCGACGGCGGCAAAGTCCTCCTCACCGCCGCCAGCACCGGTGAAATCGAGCGCCTCGCCGACATCTGCCGCGAATACGAAACGCCCTACGTCCTCGGCGAATCCGAAGACGCCGCCGCCGGCTTCACCTCCGAACGCGCCGACGAATCCGCCGCGCTCCTGCTGATGCGCTCGCCTTTCGCCGAAGGCGTCACGTTCCCAGACGCCAAGCTCACGCTTTTCGGCAACTCCGACCTCTTCGAAGCCACCCCCGCTGTCGAACGCCCCAGCCGCAAAATCCGCACCTCCGGCTTCTTCAGCGATTTCGCCGAACTCAAGCCCGGCGATTACATC
>JGI12635J15846_10005635_pt1 | contig 10806 bp, 14 predicted proteins | sample BlaSpr_A8_OM2_M2_FD_15846 | JGI IMG/M metagenome (IMG submission 15846) | reverse complement strand
GGAAGGAGTGTTCGGCAATGGATGAAAGACTGCAGTTTGTGGCTCGCCGGCTAGCCGGCGAGGCGATGGCGGAACTTTGCAGGGAGTTTGGCATTTCCCCCGCAAGACCGGCTATAAGATCTTCGATCGTTATCAGGAATGCGGCGTGCAGGGGCTGACGGACAGAAGCCGACGCCCGTATCGCTACGCCAACCGACTTCCGTTCCAGGTGGAAAACTTCATCTTGAACGTAAAGCACGAGCACCCCAGCTGGGGTGCTCGCAAAATCCGCGAGCGCTTGCTGCGCCGGTTCTCCGCTATTCCCAGCCCGGCCAAAAGTACCATCCACGCGGTGCTCGATCGCCAGGGCCTAGTCGAACGCCGCCCTCGCTTGCGTCGCCGTGCTCAGGGAACCGCTTTGTCGTTGGGCCAACGCCCCAACGAGCTGTGGTGCACCGACTACAAGGGCGAGTTCCTGCTCGGAAATCGGCAGTGCTGCTATCCGCTGACAGTCACCGATCACGCCAGCCGTTTTCTGCTCACCTGTGAAGCCCTGTCTTCCCCCAGAGAAGACTACGCTTTCACCGTGTTGGAAAGGCTTTTTAAGGAGCGCGGCCTGCCAGCCAGCATCCGCAGCGCTAACGGTGTTCCCTTCGCTTCCGCCCAGGCCCTGTTCAACGGGAGCAAACTGGCGGTCTGGTGGCTCCGGCTCGGTATCGGCATCGAACGGATCAAGCCCGGTCACCCCCAGCAAAATGGCCGCCAGGAACGCATGCATCTCACCTTAAAAAAAGAAACTACCAAACCGGCGGGTTCAAACTTTCTGCAGCAGCAGGCCAAGTTCGATGACTTCATCGAGATCTTCCACAACCAACGCCCGCACGAAGCGCTGGGCATGAAGTGTCCCGCCGAGGTCTAGCAGCCTTCTCCCCGCATCTACAAAGGATTACCCGATATCGATTATCCTCTCCACGACAAAATCATTGTCGTGACCAACTGGGGCCGCATCTGTCTGGGTCGCAAGAAAAATTAATTTCAGTCAGGTCTTGGCTGGTCAGGCCGTGGGCAGCAAAGAAGATCAAGACGATATCTGGCTGCTGAGCTTTATGGATTATGATCTGGGATACTTCGATCGGGAGACTCGGGTGCTCGAACCGCTCGAAAATCCGTTCGGCCCAAAAGTGTTACCCATGTCTCAGGTACGTTGTGTAACCCATGTCTCCGGGCTGGACCCACTGAAACTGGCGCGCCCGGAGAGATTCGAACTCCCGACCCTCTGGTTCGAAGCCAGATGCTCTATCCAGCTGAGCTACGGGCGCGTGCCGCCATCTTACCAAAATTCCTAGGTGGCGCGGCAATGTGCGGCGCGTGGAGCTCAAGATTCGAGAACCGACATGCGGGCCAGTATGAATCGCAAGAAACGCGGCGGCGCACAGAACCAAGACTGCCGCAGTGATGAACGACGAAGAGCTGCTGGAAGGAAGCGGGAAAAATTGGTGGGCCTGGGTAGACTTGAACTACCGACCTCACCCTTATCAGGGGTGCGCTCTAGCCACCTGAGCTACAGGCCCAACGGAATCGCCGAAGAAAAAACCTACAACCATTTCATGTTACACGGGCTTAGCTGCGATTTCAATTAGGTACAACCAAGCCCGTTTGAGTACAGGACATCAATTCCGGTGCCAACCGCTCAACAGTTTCGCGCTTGAACGCATCCGTAAAGTGAGTGTAGCCGCTGGTTGTTCGCAAGCTTGAATGACCAACCTGACTCTTGGTGAAGTCCGCTGGTACACCACCCGCTTGCAACTGACTCACACGGCCATGCCGGAATGCGTGCATCCCACCGGGTTGAAGCCCAAGTTTTTTGCACAGCGGTGTCAGAACCCGCCTGCAAATATCGCGGTTCTCAAGGGGAGTGCCAACCCTTGATTGGAAGATGCGGCCAGAAGTCCGTGTGCCAAGATAGTCGCTGAGCATCTGGACTGTGCCTGAATCAATCCACACATCCCGATAGCCCCGCTTCGTCTTGACGCTGACTTCCATCCCATTCCAGACCGAACGGCGCACGCGAATCACTCCACGCACGAAGTCCAAGTCTTGAACGTGCAACCCAGCAAGCTCACCTGAACGCAATCCGCTGTACGCCGCAAGATGGAACAGCACTTTGTACTGGCCGGTCGCTGCTTCCACGATGCTGCGCACTTCGTTCTGCGTGAACCAGCGTTGCTCATCTTCACAAATGACAGGAAGCGTTGGATACCACGTGCGCTTCTGCTCATCGTTCTGTTGAGCTTGCCAATTCATAATGACCCGAAACTGCTTCCACAAATTGTGGACGGTCTTGGGTTCCAGACTCTTGCTCTTCAAATCTGCAATCCAATCGTTGATAGCACCCGTTCTGATTGACTCAGGTGCCATCTGACCGAAGAAAGGACGCAGATGTTTCTTGATGAGCATAGGCGCTGAGTACTGAGTGCTGGGCTTCAACTGCGGAAGCCTCTTCAGTTCCCAAGCATCAGCGATGCTGTCAAAGGTCACTGCGGGCTTCATGGAAGCTTCAAGGTGCTCAGGTGTATTCACACCTTCCTTGACGATTATTTCCATGAGCTTGCGCTTTGCCTCTGGCTTGGTCATCTCTGACTTGATTCCCAGCACCACTGAAGGATGTTCGCGTTTCTCTTTTCCGAGAACATCGCGCCAGTAGCGTCCTACCCACTTGGTGCCTATCAATCGAACTGAACCTGCCTGACCTTGCCGTTTCGACATGAATTTTCTTCCTTTTTGTCGAAGCGGCGTTGCTTGGGCAGAGACAATACCACACGTTCGCCCTGAGAAAACTGTCACGGTTGGGAAGGCGGGCAACACCTTGCCAACCACTGCCGTACTTTCTTCCACTATGCTTTTCTCCTATCCTGCAAGACCTGATGTGCGTCACAGCGCGAGCGTGAGATTGCTGCTACGTTACTGATGAGCAAGCCGCGAAGGAATCTCGCAAAGCCCTCTCACTTACGTTTTAGAATGGTAGTGGAACCTTATAATGGCGTTCAGACACTTCACCACGATTGAGACTGGTTTTGACCCCGAAGCATGTATCCGCCGTCTGGACGATTCGATTGACCCATGGCATCGGACACCCCTCTCATTTTCAGGTTTCGAGGGCTCCAAACCTGTAATCGGGTGGATTAACGGCTACGAGTTCCGCTTGCGGAAGCGGCGGTACTACAACAATGGTTTCGCTCCTGAATTCTACGGGAACCTTAAAACCAACGGGCGAGGCACCATCGTCGAGGGCTATTTCGATATGGCACGTGTGACGAAATTTTTCATGCGAATCTGGCTTGGCTGTGCAATTCTCATGGGCATCCCCATCTTTGTCTCCACACTGCGGGCCTTGATTCGAGGAAACAGTCACGCACCGGAAGGCTTTCTGATAGGTTTGCTCGTACCGTCAACCATGGTGTTATTCGGTATCTTGTTCCCGAAGTTTGGCCTATGGTTAGGACGGAACGAAGAGAAATACATTCTGGAGTTTCTCCAGACAACGTTGATTGCATCACCTTCTCGAATAACGCACCAGTCTCCTGCATAGTGGTGCGTCTCCCTGCGGTAACTGTGCTTGTCTGACCGTGGTGCTCATAATCTTCCTTCCGAATGTCCGATGGACTGAACCGCTCGGTGCTGCTGAAGCCAGTCTTCACCGTCAATGTCGTTGATTACTGCGAACTGCCCCAACAGTTGCAGCGCAGCAGTGTTGTAGGCGCGGGCCGCTTCAATCGGTTCCGTGAAGAACCCTAAGTGCACCCGCCGCCAATGTCCCCAGCGAATTTTCGCTTCCCATTTCTGGTTCTTGCGGTGCCAATTTACGCCGATGTATTCGGAAGTGCTTTTACCCTTCATGTTGCCTCTGGAAATGCGAAGAGGCTGGGCAACTCCCGTGAAGGAATGTCCCAGCCTCTGCGTGCGTTTTGATTTGTCGAAGACTAAGCGTGAAGCTTCAGTGCGGTCACTGCGTCAGCGTCACTGATTTTAATTCCCATGCGGTGAAAAAGTGCAAAGTAAACCGTATTAAATTCTGCGTAGCGTTCCACGCTGCGAACTAGAATCTGTGGGGTGCTCTGCACCAGCAATGCGCGGGTGAAGTTTCCGAAACAGACAGCGACGGATGCCGCAGCCGAAGGCTGGTCAACGTTCGTGACAAGCGGAAAGCCCATCAGTTCACCTTTGGCGGCAATCTCCGGGTAGAGCCTGCGTCCATCGGTGCTGACCTGCTTCATCAAAGTGCTGCGCATCGCCGGGCTTACCATGTACACAGCGACATCGAGGTACGCCGGGTCAATCTGCGCCGGTGACTGCATGTCAGACAATTCAGCGAGCGTCGGCACGGTGCTGGATGCTGCGGTTGCGCCCACCGTGAACTGAGCGAGCACGCCAGCCGTTGAATCAACCGAAGCGTAGTTGTTGAAGCGCCGGGCCACGCGAACCGCGAACAGGGACTGAATATAGCTGTCAATGTCGAACGCAGAATCCTGAATCAGTTCGTTGGATACCTGTGTGCTGGTAGCGAGCTTGACCACCGTTGGCGAAGAAACGCTGGCAACTGGGTTGCTGGGATTCGCAGAGTCATTCAACTGAACCTGCTCCGCGAGAATTTCAGCAAGGTTGCTGGTGTCATCGGAATAGAATGACAGGTACTTCGCGCCGGACTTCAGGTCCACAACCGTTGCGCCAGCCTTCAGAATTCCAGACGCGCTAGCTAGCCGCGATTGGTACTCAGCCTTCCACTGTTCAGCAAGGAACGCAGCGGTGCTGGTGGTTCCCATCGGACTGTAGGTGCGAAGCTCTTCGACTTCAGAGCCGGTGCGGATGTAGCGCCGGAAAGCTTTTTCAGATTCGCTGCGCAGTTCTGCCTGAACAGCGCCGGACTGAGCCTTGCGAAATTCATCAACGTCAAGCTGCATGGCGTCGGCCAACAGCATAAGCCGGTCGAACTTGGCGGATGCTTCGCGGGTGAATGGACGTTCTGACAAAAGTGCGCTCGCCTGACTGATGAGTGACGCACGTGTTGAAGTGTTGGTTTGCATTGTCTTCTTATCTCTCTCGTGTTGAACGAAGTGACCGCGCACACTCGTGCCGTGCGTCGGCCTTGGGTGAATGCTTTTGTGGATTTGCTGCGGTTAGAACTTCAGCTTTTCCAGTGCAAGGCGCGCAGCGCGCTGTGCAATCTCTGGGTCAAACGCTTCCGCGCCGATTGTGGGAACTGATACACGGGAAGTTGCCTCTTTCATGCGGGCTTCGCTAAACGGAAGTCCATCAGGAAATTGAGCACGCGAACGCGCTGCCACGCTGGTGACGCCGCCGCCGTATGCGGGGTTGGTCACAGGCGAAACGTCGAACACCGAACAGCTTCGGATTTGCCGAAGTATAGTGCCGTCCGCGTCCTTGGAAAATTCGTCGCCATCAGGGTCAAGGTAGAACCCAAACGAACACTCGCTTATATCACCACGGCGGATTGATTCCAGCAGGTCTTGCGCATAGCTGGTGTCTGGCGTATCGCAATCGAAGAACAAGCCTTCTGCATCATCACGAAGACGCAGCGTTCCGGCAGACACGCGGCCTAGAATTTTGCTCTCATCGTGATTGAAGCACGCGATGCAGGAATCCTTTCGCTTCACCGTCTGGGTGAACGCACCGCGCTTGATAATTTCTCGCAGACCCGGTTCAATCATCGTGGCCTTGCCGTATCTTGCTGCAAAACCGCTGATGCCGGGCTTGGTGCCGCTCTTGGCTCTGACCTGACTTGTCAGGAATCTGAATTCACGCTTCTGATTGCTCATCTGTTTGTTCTCTCTCTTCCGCAAACGCGGAGAAACAATCGTTGCACTGCTAATTTATTTCTTTCGTCTCGCCGTTCGTCTTCGCCGATTTCTGCGAGCACTGCTGCTGCACGGCGCGATAGTTCTGCTTGGACATCTTCACGCATGACCCAGCGAACCAATTTCACGGTCAACCCATCTGGGGCGGTACGCAGTACCTTCATGTGGGCAATTCTGAAGTCTGGTCCCGGTGACGGGTCGGTGGACAACACGAAGCCGGGTGGAACCTTGAGGTGCGTGATGCGCGGAACCACTGTTCCACCAGTCCAATAATTCCGTTGCGGAACGAACGTGGGTCTGCGCACAATCACCGCGAACTCTGGTGTACGGATGTGCTCCCGTTGGGGGAGCAGATGCGGTACCGCTGCGGTACCGGATGCCGGTGACTTGGATTTCAACCGCCCGGTGGTTGAAACTACCTTTTTTTTCTTGGCGACTGGCTTCGCCGGTGCGACGTATGTTCCCGCCGCGATTTTCGCTTTCCGTATCGCGCTTCGCGTTTTCTTATTCAACTTTTTTGTCTTCATCAGCGGACCAAGTGCGCAAATTCTTCAAATGCTTCTTCTCGATTGATTTTCACTTCGGCCAGCTTCTCTTCTTCACGCAGGAATTCCACCATTCGCTTCAGGCTGCGAAGCGATGCCATCGCGTCTTTCTGAACCTTCAACGCCGGGTTAATTGTCTTTACCTTCACCGGCGCGCCATGCGAATCCAGCACGGTCAGCGTGACCATCAAACCTTTCTTGCGAATCTCTCCCACCGTGAGACTCAACGTGTAGCGCATGTCATCAATCGCCTGTTCCATGTCGGCAATCTCTGCGCGGATTATTTCCAGCGTGCGCGGCACCAGCGTGCGGCATTTTTTGTGCGTTCCGCGTGCTTTCTTTTCTGCTTCAGTCAGTGGTGACATTTCAAATTCCTCTTTTTTCCTTTAGTGTCTGTTTCGGTGAAATTGGTAATGATTTGCGTTTGTAAGTTTTCGTGTTCGTCTGTCCGTTTACAGGAAAATGGAACTCGGCGGTTCGGAAAATCATGCCAATAGATAGTACGACCCGCCATACCCCTTTTTTGTCGGTGCGGGTGCGCAACCCATAGAGACGGCTGCGATTGATGCAGCGCAGATGAGATGCACTCACATTGACAAACCCAAGCCAGCAGCAGAAAGGTAGGGGGGCAGTCAGTTTCCGATAAATGTGCTAATCAGTTACTAGCGGTAATATTCGGTCGGTGAGAGAATACGGTTCGCTCCACTGGTCACGAGGTCACATGTCTGCGATTCGAAATCTTCTAGTCAGCTTCGGCATCTTTTGGCTGTCGATTTGGGTGGCTTGGGTATTGCAGCGGCCGTCCTACGACGGACTCATCAATGCGGTTGTACGCGATGAGACTGTGCTATCGGCCCTTGCAATGGGCGTTTTGAGCTCTATCGGTCGGACACTCGCCGCAGTCCTTGCTGGGGTCCTCGTTACGGTGGTCATCTCTAGCCGCAAGTCTGAGCCATGGGCGTTGATAGTTGCCGTGCTTTATGTGATTGATGCACCCGTGCGCCATCACTGGGGATACCCGGCAACCGCATGGGACCGCTCGTGGCAAATTGTGGATTTGGTCTTTCCTGCAGTTGCTTGTATCGTTGCCGCTGTTCTCACCGCACGCTTGCAGCGAAAACGGTCGCAAACGGAATCGAGGGCGTAGGTCTTGATTAGTCGCGTAGTCGGAAACTGTCCAACTACCAGCACAGCAGATGCGTTGCTTGTTCGCGTGCGGGCAGCGGAAATGAAACGCTGTACCCGCACGCCAGCATGGAAGCTGGGCCAGAAAAGGGTAACTGGCCGCGCCAATCATCACGGCCATGCGCGATGTGGGCGCGCCGGGTCATGCGATTGGCAAAATTCGCAGCGCGGAACCTTTGACGTAACGCGCTGCTGGGCCGCAACGTGTGCGGACCAATATCGAAATGAAAATAGAGATAGGGAGGCGCAGGGCTGAGTCTTGGCGGTCTTAGGTCCAAGACGCAACCCCGCGTTTGGGGATGAGCCGAAAGTCAAAATGTGTTGTTGGTTTGTTGGGAGCTACAGCCAGAAGTGAACGTAGACCGGAAGACCCAAGACCGTACCAAGACCCTAGAAATGCAAATGCCGCCCGAACTGGCGCGGCGCGGAAACTTTTCCTTTTTCCTATCTATAAGAATGGTACCACACCGATTTTTATGAGTCAAGTGCGCGAACGACTAAAACACGCACGAAACGCACGCCTGTGGGCCTAAAATAAATATTGGCACCGTGACGGTCAGGGCCAAAATCGGCTGGTTTGACGCCAGCCGGTGCCAAATCCTAATACCTATCAGGCAACTGTGGGCGACAGCCGTGGCGTTCGCTTCCGGTCGTTGGCTACGCGAGAGCAGAATCGTACCAAGTGGTCTGCGTCCATCTTCACAGCACGCTTGCTCTGCTTCATCCCGGTTTCGCGGATGGCGGCTGCAATGTCGCCGAACCGGTGCAAGCCAAGCCACACGTAAAACTGAGCCTCATCCGGGCACGGTCCGCTCACGGAGATTTCTCAGAGTTGTACCAGAGCGATGATTGCAGCCCGGACTTCCGCCACTTCCTGCGTCAGTTGTTGTACTGCGTTCATGCCGCTTTCTCATTGTGCGCTTCCTCTGCAACTGCGAACGCTTTCACCAAGCTGCGCCACACTTTGGGAAGTTTGTGCGGGCCAGCCAATGCGTGGGCCTTGAAGCGATTGTCACTCAGGGCAAAATTCAGAATCTGAACGAAGAGCCATTTGCTGCCGTTGGGATGCTGGCACCTATCGAAGAGCGTTTGGAAACGATAGGCGTAACGCCGTTCTGTCCCTTTTTTGAAAATTCTCTTCGGCTGCCACGTCTTCTGCAGTGACAGGAAGTACTTGGCGAAGTTTTCTGCCTCTTTTGTGACTGTGGGTCTCTTCAGTTCCGCTTCAATGGGCAGGTTCTGTACGAGAACGCGGTAACGGTTTGCAATCTGACGGCGGGCACCAGATTCAACCGTCACCCACGGTCTAAGTTCTCCTTCCACGGTCACTGACTCCAACCGCTTCAACGATTCGGTGATTGCCCACTCACCGCAGTTAAGTTCCAATTCAAGTGTTGCCTTGCCGGGATATACCGCTTCCTCATCAGCCTTCTGCAACAGCAACCGAGAAACCAAAGCCAAGTCCGTTGGTGTGATTTCCTTGGGCTTTGCATCCTTGCTGGTGTACAGATTTCGTAGCACCCTAATCAACTGTGAATCTTCCATTTCTTTCTTTTCTCCTTTATCCCTTTTCCTACAACTTTGGTACGGCGTACTCAATGCAATACCGTGGTTTCCCATACCTTGGAAACCAAGGACAAATGCTCTAAAGAGCATAGCGCCTGCGTGGAGTCTGTTTGAGCAAGCAGGTGATAGGCAGCCAGAAGGCAAAGCGAACGCAGTGAGCCTGCATATATTCCGCGTGCCTACCCGTGTTTTCCACGGTATCGCACGCGGTACGTTGTACGGCCATTCAATATGAACGATTAAAAACGTGCCGGATGCGTCAGAGGCTCACCTTGCCGAGTTGCGTGCGGCCTCGCCTGCGGCTGCGCGAGCGCGTGCGGTTCTGCGCGATGGTCTAACGACGTTTTGCACCTATTTGTTGGTTGCTCCAGACACCGTGCAGGCATCTTGACTGGCTTAATGATAGAGCGTAAGGTTGGCCTCGTATTGGAAGTCAAGAAGGCGATTCCGACTAACGCTGAAAGGAGTTAAAAGATATGGACCTGATTCTGGCTCTGGTTGCGTTGTGGATTCAGGGTATTCCCGGTAATCCCAGAACATAATCCACACCAGTCGGTGGGGAAAAGAGAGGGGTAGTTTTCGCTCTCTTTCCCCCCTGAGTCGGTGTAGAGTCATCTCCCGTAGGAGAACCGAGAGTAGACCACATCGCACACCTACCGTGTGTGACGCCAATGCCGCACGCCGCAACTGATGTGTGTGTTAAGCGGTTTAGTTCAAGGCGTCAGGATGGGCTTAGCCTTTGCATCTGGCATGTCTCGGATGACATCAGCGGTCAGTTTTTCGTATTCAATCCAATGAAGCGTCACGGAAATTGACTTCTTCAGGTCATCCAAATCTTTGCCTTCCCACTTGCGCACGTAGTGGGTTTCATCATTTCCAAGCCACGCTGCCCGTTTCGCAATCTCTTTTATCTGGTCGCTCTTTACGTACTTTGCAATGCACGAAGCTAGAAGCGTTTTTTCAACCTCGCTCCTATAGGCAGCAATCTTTTCTGCGTCCTTCTCGGCGAACTGGCTGATGATGTAATCCCTAATCAGAAACTCCAACGCTTTCCTGTAGCCCGGCCCAGCTACCAGCTTCAGTTCCATCCCGTCAGCTTTGTAGGCTTCGGCATAAATTTTGCAAAAGTCATCCGAAATTGACTTGATAGTTTCAGTCTGCACTGGTGTGCGAATCTCTGCCGGAACGCAAGTTTGTAGTAGAAAGACGGGGTTCGAGTAAAGGTAACGAGCGAGAAACAAATGTCTACACGTTGCGCTTGGGCACTGCAAAAGGCGCTCTACTACCTGCCCCTCCCTCCGGAATGTTCCAACGAGCCAATCAATCGGTGTGATAGCAAACTGGCAAATTGGACAGCGGTCAGGCGTTTTGTCCACTTGCACCTGAGACTGGCCACCGTCCGGACTGCGAATAGCTATTGGAAAAGGCATAGCCTGTGTTTTACCACATCAAGTAGTCACGACATAGGTACAAGGTTGGGTACAAGAGAGGCAATTCCGAAGGGCCTTAAAATGTGCCTAAGCAACGCCACTTCAACAATTGGCACTGATGCTACAGGCCCAATTTACTGGCAGGGAATATCTTACGCGATTTGCCCCATTCGTCAAATAACGGCGCTGCGTGCGTTTCGCTCGACTACGAAGAGGGCTTATCTGGTA
>JGI12635J15846_10005634_pt1 | contig 10807 bp, 9 predicted proteins | sample BlaSpr_A8_OM2_M2_FD_15846 | JGI IMG/M metagenome (IMG submission 15846) | reverse complement strand
CGTGGTACTCGGCTCGCAGCGGCTCACCCTGCCGGGGCGCACCGACGTGGGGCAGTACTACGGCCGCAAGATCATCATCGGCATCCGGCCCGAGGACCTGGGCGACCCGGCTCTCGGCCACGGGACTCGCGCCGGCGCCACGGCCGGCGGCGGGCACGGTACCCACCCGCACGCGCCCCTGGCCGCCGACGCGCGGCTCATCGAGGTGCTCGGCAGCGAGCAGCACGTGCACTTCTCGGTCGACGCAACGCCAGCGGGCGGCGCGGCCGCCGCGGCTGGCGACACCGCGCAGGCGGGCATCCTCGCCGCCGGCGCGCCGAACGGCGTGGCCAGGCTCGACTCACGCTCTGCGATCCGGGCCGGAACCAGGGTCATGTTCAGCGTGGACACCGAACGCCTGCACTTCTTCGACGCCGACACCGGCCAGGCGATCGCCACGAGCAGCTCCTAGGCGCCATGAGTCCCGTGGGCAACCGAACGAGAACAAGGTGAACTCGAAGCGTAAGTAGCCGGATGCCGATTAGTGGCCAAGTGTGGCGAACCTTCGCTCCCGCAGGCCTCAGGTTCGCAGCCCGCCCGCCGCGGCCGTGCCGCCGTGCCGGCGGCCAGCCTTACGATCATGGAACTGCCGGCTGCCCGGGCGGCTCCTCGGCGGTCGGCCAGCCGGTCGAGCCGCGGACGACGAGGCGGCACGGGACCGTGTGGGCGCCGTGCGTCGGCTCGCCGTTGATCGCGGACAGCAGGTGCTCGGCGGCGACCCGGCCGACGTCCTCCAGGCACATGTCGATGCTGGTCAGGGGCGGGTCGGCGCCGCGCGCCATCGGCTCCCAGTTGTCGTAGCCGATCAGCGCGATGTCATCGGGCACACTGCGCCCGAGCGTGCGCAGGGTGTCGGAGACGCCGCGGGCGATCTGGTCGCTGCCGCAGAAGATGGCCTGCACGTCGGGCGAGTTCCGGAGCAGGATGCTGGCTCCCTGCCGTCCCCAGGCCTCGCTCCACTCGCCGTAGAGGACATCGTTCGGCGAGAACTGGACGCCCGCCTCGGCCGTGGCGTCGCAGAACCCGCTGGCACGCTTGCGCACGCACAGGAAGCGCTCAGGCCCGGTGATGTGCCCGATCCGGTGGCGGCCCGCCTCCAGCAGGTGCGTCGCGGCCATCCGGCCGCCGCCGTAGTCGTCGGGGAGGATGGCCGGCTCGTCGCTGTCCAGCGACTGGGTCATCGCGTAGACGACCGGCATTCCCAGGCCGACGCCAACGCTCGGCCGCGGCTCGATCCGCCGCCCGGTGACGATCAGGCCATCTACCTGGCGGCCGAGCAGCCGGTTCAGGTACTGCCGTTCCCTGGCCGGGTCGTCGCGCGTGTCGCACATGAAAACCGAGATCTGGCCGGCGCCGAAGGCGTCCTCGGCGCCCAACATCACCGGGATGCTGAACCTGCCGAAGCTGTCTGTCGTGATCAGGCCCACGGTATAGGTCCGGCCCGCGAGCAACCCTCTGGCCAGCAGGTTCGGCGAGAAGCCAAGCTGGCGGGCTACCTCGGCGACCCGGGCTCGGGTCTCGGCGCGCAGTTTCCCCTGCCCGTTGAGGGCTTTCGACGCGGTGCCGATCGAGACGCCGGCCCGCGCCGCTACGTCCCTGATGGTCGCGCGCCGCGCGTCGGGTTCTTCAGCAGGCAAACGGTTTCTCCATGTCGCTACCGCGGGTCACAGACTTCATATCGTAATAGAACCGTGTTTGTACAGCCTTGACGGTTTACCCGGACAGGTCCTAGCTTGCTGAGGAAAACCTATTCCTACCGATCAGGCTCGTCGGCGCTCGTGGTGAGCGTTAACAATGATCATGGTCGACAGGGGTAGCTGGGTCGGCCCGGCCGTGTCGCGCGGGTCGGTGAGGCTGGCGAGGCGAGGCCCGTGGGGCCGGTGAGCGAGTGGAGTCGCGCACGTGACTGAGACGGACAGAGCGCCAGCCTCCCGGGGGCCAGCAAGCCCGACGGCATCGGCGGCCGTCAGGCATCGCCCGGTGGAAGAGCCCGGCGTCCGGCTGACCGGCGCGCTGCTGCGCGACTGGCAGCGCCGCAGNCACGAAGCAAGCCTGCCGCTGGCGCTGCGCCAGATGGAAGCGGCAGGCAACCTGGGCAACCTGCGTCTGGCCGTGGCCGGCGCCAGCGAGGGCTACCGCGGCCCGGTGTTCATGGACTCCGATCTCTACAAGACCCTGGAGGCGATCGGCTGGGAGCTCGCCCACGACCCGTCGCCCGAGCTGGCCGAGTTCGCCGCAGACGCCGTTGCGCTGCTCGAGAAGGCCCAGCAGACGGACGGCTACCTGAACTCCTACATCCAGGTGAGTGGCTCGCCGCGGTACGCCCGGCTCTCATCGAGCCACGAGATGTACTGCGCCGGCCACCTGATCCAGGCCGCGGTAGCGCACGCCCGGACGCAGGGCCAACTGCCGCTGCTCGGCGTCGCGCGCCGGTTCGCCGACCAGCTGGTCGGCCACTTCGCCGGCCGCGAGGAGGGCATCGACGGTCACCCGATCATCGAGACCGCCCTCGTCGAGCTGTACCGGGAGACGGGGCACGCCCCGTACCTCAGCCTGGCCAGCCAGTTTGTCGAGCAGCGCGGCCGGGGGCTGATCGGCGACTCCGGCTTCGGCAGCCGCTACCTGCAGGACCATATGCCAGTCCGGGAATCTACCGAGATCGTCGGCCACGCGGTCCGGGCGCTGTACCTGGAGGCCGGCGTCGTTGACGTCGCCGTCGAGACCGGCGATGACGAGCTGCTGGCCTCGTCGGTCACCAGGTGGGAGGACATGGTCTCGGCCAAGACCGCGCTGACCGGCGGCGTCGGCTCCCGGCACGACGGAGAGTCGTTCGGCGACCGCTTCGAGCTGCCGCCGGACCGCGCCTACAACGAGACCTGCGCGTCGATCGCCAGCATCCAGTGGAGCTGGCGGCTTCTCCTGGCCACCGGCGAGTCCAAGTACGCCGACCACATCGAGCGCCTGATCTACAACGGCCTCGGCGGGGCGATCTCCGCCGGCGGGCAGCGGTTCTTCTACGTCAACCCGCTGCAGCGCCGCGAGGGTCACTATGAGCGCGACGATCCCGGGCGCCGCCGGGAGTGGTTCTCCTGCGCCTGCTGCCCGCCGAACATCATGCGCCTGCTGGCGTCCGTGGGCCACTACCTGGCGACCGCCAGCGACGACGTGCTCTACCTGCACCAGTTCACGGGTGCAAACATCGGCGCGAACCTGGCGGGCGGCACTCTCCGCGTCGAGATGACCACCGGCTATCCCTGGTCGGGGACGGTCGATGTACGGGTGCGGCAGGCGCCGGCGGAGGCCTGCGGGCTCGCCGTGCGCATCCCGGCGTGGTGCCGCGAAGCCCGCTTCACGCTCAACGGCAGCCCGCTCGCACCCGATCCCGGAGACCGCGGCTACCTCATCGTCCGGCGGCACTGGATGCCGGGCGACGTCCTGCGCTGCGACCTCGCCGTCGCGCCGCGGCTGACGTTCCCGAGCAGGCGCATCGACGCGCTGCGCGGGACGGTCGCGGTCGAGCGTGGCCCGCTCGTCTACTGCTTTGAGCAGGCCGATCAGCCCGCGGGGCCGACATCGAGGACCTCGTGCTCGACCCCAAGGACTTGCCCGAACGCGACGACGACCTCCCGGGTGTGGGCCCAACGGTGACTGTGGCCGCGGCCGCCGAACGCCTGGCGCCCGTCGGGTCAGGCGGCCTGCCCTATCGCACCTCGCCGGACACCGGGGCCGCCGCCGCCCCGGCCACCGCCGTGGCCATCCCCTACTTCCAGTGGGACAACCGCGACGGCGGGGCCATGCGGATCTGGATGCCGCGGGCCCGATCTGCCAGGAACAACACGGCAGCTGGCCGTTCCCCGGCTGCCGACGAAACCGTGTAACCCGCCAACGAGGAGGACGACGACATGCATAGACGTTCTGGGCCGCGTTATCCGCGGAAGGGTGGTCCGCGATGAGGCGCCGCGGCTACCTATCGATCGCGGCCGCGGTGGCGGCCGGGACGCTGGCACTCACGGCGTGCAGCTCCTCGGGCAGCAACTCGTCGTCGTCCTCGCCGAGCACGTTCGGCGTGAACGCGACCGGAACCGTGCACTTCTGGGCCCGCCAGGCCACCGACGGCCCGGCCATTGCCCTGGTGAAGGAGTTCAACGAGACACACAAGCACCTGAAGGTCGTGCTGCACCTCACGCCGCCCAACGACGACACCAGCCAGCTCGCGACCGCGATCCGGGCCGGCTCGCCGCCCGACGTGGTCGGCCTGAACGACATCGACGTGCCGACGTTCTCGCATGAGGGCGCGCTGATGGACCTCACCAAGTACATCAACGCGCTGCCGTACAAGAAATCGCTGAGCCCCGGCCACCTGGCGCTCGCGACCATCGGCAGCAAGTACTACGGGCTGCCGTACCTCGCCGACCTGTCCGTGCTCTGGTACAACAAGAAGCTCTTTTCCGAGGCCGGGCTGAACCCGAACGACCCGCCCACGAACTACGCCCAGATCATGACCGACGCAACGAAGATCAGCGCGCTCGGGCACGGCATCTACGGGTTCTCGTTCGCCGGCGACTGCCAGGGCTGCCTCGGCTTCACCATGCTGCCCTCGCTGTGGGCCGATGGCGTGCACATGATCAAGGGGCCGCTCGGCAACCAGACCGTCAACGTCACCAGCGACGCCCCGCTCAAGACGATGCTGGCTGACTACCGGACGCTGTGGTCCAAGAAGATGGTGCCGGTCAACGACCAGACGCAGAACGGGCTGACCTGGGGCGCCGACTTCGAGGCCGGCAAGGTTGGCATCCTGCCCGGCGACTACGGGTTTGCCACGAAGATGACGAACCCGTCGGAGTTCGCGGACGCGCCACTGCCCGGTGTCACCGGCGACAACTACAGCACGTTCGACGGTGGCGACGACTTCGTGATCCCGGCCGGTGCCGCCAACCCGTCGGGCGCGTGGGAGTTCATCAAGTGGGTGCTGGAGCCCGCGCAGCAGCAGCAGTACCCGTCACTCGGCGACACGCCGGTCCGGAGCGACATCCTGACCCCGGCGTTCGCTGCCAAGAACCCCTACGACGCGGTCGCGCTCAAGGCCCTGGCCAAGGGCTCGGTGGAATACACCCTGGCGTACGACGCGGTGTACAACGAGCCTGGGTCACCCTGGTTCAAGATGTTCGAAGACGCTGTTTACAGCGGAAACCTGTCGGCAGGCCTGCAGGAAGGGCAATCTGGCATCGAGTCGACGCTGGCCAGCGTGAAGAGCTGACGAGCCCCTGCGCCGTGCCCTGTTCCAATCGGGCCGGGAACGGGGCACGGCGCAGGCAGGATACCCCGGGCAGCGAGACCGGGCAGAGGCGGAGGACGAAGACCGTTGGCAGCAACCGACGCTCCCCGCGGCGCTCCAAGCACGGCTGCGGGGCGGCGCGCCCGCTTGCCGCGCCGGCGCAGTGCCGCTGACCGCAGAAACGCCAGGGTGGGCCTCGCGTTCACGTCCCCGGCGCTGCTGCTGGTCGGGGCCTTTGCGCTGTTCCCGCTCGGCTTTGGCGTCTACATCTCGCTGACGAACTGGCCGCTGGTCGGGCCGTACCACTTCATCGGCCTGTCGAACTACCAGAGCCTTATTCACAACTCGGAGTTCCTCCAGTCGATCGTCTTCACGCTGAAGTACACCGCGATCGTTACGATCCCGATCTTCGTGGTCGGGTACGCCCTGGCCGTGTTCGTCCGCTCGAACCGGCGAGGCACGACGGTGTTCCGGACGCTGATCTTCCTGCCGTACATCGTCGGTCTGGTGGCCGAGAGCTATATGGCCTTGGTGGAGCTGCAGCCGAGCTCCGGGAGCGTGAACTTCGTCCTGTCCAAGCTCGGGATCGCGAGCGCCACCACCGCGTGGACAGTGCGCACGGGCCTGGCGACGACCGCCATCTGCATCCTCGTCATCTGGTTCGCCTCCGGACTGACGATGATGCTGCTCATGGCCGGAATGCAGAGCATCCCGACCGATCTCTACGAGTCNGCCCGGGTNGACGGGGCCTCCTGGTGGAGCGCCGAGCGGCGGATCACGCTGCCGCTGCTGCGCCGGTCGATCGCGCTGAGCCTGATCATCTCGGTTGTCGGCTCGTTCCTCGCCTTCAATCAGTTTTTCATCATCACCGACGGTGGGCCCGGGACGAGCACCGTTCCCGTGGTGATGTCGATTTACCAGACCGCCTTTGCGGATACCGACGTGGGCCTGGCCAGCGCGATGTCGGTCGTGCTCGTGATCGTGGTCGGTCTGATCACCTTCGTCCAGTTCCACTACCTGCAGGGGGATGGCGAGTAATGGCATCCGTGCGCAGCGGCCAGCAACCGGGTGCGGTCAGCGCCCCGAGCCTCCGCCGCCAGGCTCCCGGCAGCCGGGCTGGCGCCGCCGGGCAGCGGCGCGCAGGCCGCCAGACGAGCAGCGGCGTGGCGGTGTACATCGTGGCCGGCATTCTGATCAGCGCGGTGTTCGTGGTGCCGCTGCTCTGGGAGATGTTCCGCTCGCTGCAGCCGGAGTCGACGGTCAGCAACCCGCCGTCCGGGGCGAGCTTCAGCCACCTCACGTTCGCGAACTACCGGACGCTGCTCTCCGGCCAGGACGACATCATCCGCAACGTCACGAACAGCCTGATCGTCGCGGTGCTAACGGCCGCGCTCACCGCGGTGGTGTCGACGATGGCCGGCTACGGCTTCGGGCTTTTCCGGTTCCGCGGCTCCGGCCTGGTCTTCGGGCTGGTGCTGCTCGCGTTCATGATCCCGTTCCAGGCGGTGCTGACGCCGCTGTTCCTCGAGCTGCATTTCCTGCACCTGCTGAACAGCCTGATCGGCCTCGCGCTGTTCTACACCACGTTCAACCTCCCGGTCGGCGTGTACGTGATGCGCAACAGCTTCCTGCAGGTACCAGGGGAGATCGTCGACGCCGCCCGGGTGGACGGGGCCTCGGTGACCCGGACGCTGCTGTCCGTGCTCCGGCCGCTGGTGCTGCCGGGGATCGCCACCAGCGCCCTCTACGCGTTCCTGTTCTCCTGGACGGAGTTCCTCGGCGCGCTGAGCTTCATGACCAACGACAGTCTCTTTACGCTGCCGGTGGCGCTGAGCAACGTGGAGACCGGGACCTACGGCGCGATCAACTACGGCCTGCTGCTGGCGGGCGCGGTCATCGCCATGATCCCGTGCATCGTGGTCTACGTCGCGCTGCAGCGGTACTACGTGCGCGGCCTGGTCTCCGGCGCACTCAAGGGCTGATCCCGTTCCGGCCACCGGGGCGATCCACCGTAGATATGACGACGCCCCCGGAGCATTCCGCTCTCGAGGGCTCGCCAGGTGCCGGTGCGAGGTCGCCTCTCGGCGAGTGGCACAACGCGGCTCCAGCCGAACGGTATTCCGCGAAGGCAATAGTTGCGGCCCGGGGGACACAACGCACCAGCGATGTCTAGGAACGGCGCCGGGCGCCGGGCTATTCCACCGGCTGGGAGAATTTTCCGGGCGGGGATCGCCGCCACCGATTCCGGCCGGCCCGGCATACTGTGGGATTCCAGCCCGGGATCCAGGCGCGGCAGGCGGGAGGGCGGCTGACGGTGGCTCCGGAGACCTCGCTCATCGGCTGCATCGGCGTCCTCACCGTCGCTACCAGAGGAGCGGCCGGGCCCGGGGAGGTGCTGGTCAAGATCAGGGGCGGCTCCGAGACCTATATCGCCTGGTCGCCGACGCCGCTGCCCAAGGGTGCGACGGTCCTGGTCATCGAGTCCCGGGGAAGCCGCACCGTGGACGTCAGCGAGTGGGCCGATCCGCTCGCCCCGTCCCCCGACGACCCATACCGCCCCCTCAGGTAACCCGCGCCGGGGCGCCCGCGTTGGCGCGAATGTACCGTTTGATGGCCTATGACCCGTCGTCTGGGGCCGGGGGCGGACGGGGGTTCCGGCGGGTGTGGGCTATCCCTACCCTGTGAGCGGGCCTGCTGCCTTGATGGTGACCGGCGCCTCTTCCCTCGTGACCTATTTTTGTAGTAAGGCGGGTAAAAGCAGACAGTGACTGCTCCGGGGGCCAGCCCTGGAGATCCCGACTGGAGATGAAAGATGCTCGGCTACCGTGTTCCAGCGCCCGATGAGGCGATGCTCGTTTCCGGCGGCAGGTTCGGGCGCAACGGCGCTCCCTTCAAGGTCGTCACCGGCCACGGCGCGTTCGTTCCCCCGTTCCTCCGCAAGGTCAACTTCCTGACCCTGTCCATGGCCGAGTCCGAGGTTTCCGAGACCTGCGTGACCAAGCAGGGCATCTCGCTGAATGTCCGTGCGGTCATCGCGTTCAAGGTCGGCAACGACGAGGAGAGCATCGTCAACGCCGGGCAGCGGTTCCTGTCCGACCAGGACCAGATGTCCACGCTCACCGGGCGGATCTTCGCCGGGCACCTGCGCTCGATCATCGGCTCGATGACCGTCGAGGAGATCGTCACCGAGCGGCAGAAGCTGGCGACCGAGGTGCTGGACGGCTCTAAGTCAGAGATGGCCAAGATCGGCCTGACCGTGGACTCGCTGCAGATCCAGTCGATCGACGACAACAACATCGGTTACATCCAGGCGATGGCAGCGCCGCACAACGCCGCGATCCAGCGGCAGGCGCAGATCGCGCAGGCCCAGGCCAACCAGGCCTCGGCCGAGGCGCAGCAGCAGTCGCAGCGGGCCCAGGCCGAGTACGCCCGGCAGACGTCGGTTGTGCAGGCCCAGTACAAGGCCGAGGTCGACAAGGCCCAGGCCGAGGCCGCGCAGGCCGGCCCGCTGGCGCAGGCCCAGGCGCAGATGAACGTCATCGCCGCCCAGGCCGACCTGGCGCAGCGCCAGTCCGAGCTGCGGCAGCGGCAGCTGGTCGCCGAGGTGATCAGGCCCGCCGAGGCCGAGGCGCAGAAGGTGGAGATCCTGGCCAAGGCGGACGCGCAGCGGGTCACGATGCAGGCCGAGGCCGCCGCGTCGAACAACCGGATCGCGCTCGACCGGATGCTGATCGACCAGCTGCCGCAGATCGTGAAGGAGGCGGCCGCCGGACTGGCCGGCGCCAACATCAGCGTCCTGAACGGGGCCGACGGTCTGGGCGAGATCGCGGCCGGCCTGGTCGGCCAGGGGCTGACGATCCTCGAGTCGGTGAAGCAGAGCCTGGGCGGGCCAGCGGGGCAGAAGGTGACGTCCTTCGACCCGATCACGGCCGGCCAGGACGGCGTCGCGGCCGACAGCAAGCCAGCCGGCAGCTAGAACTCCAGCCCGCCTGCAGCCCCGGTCCGGGACCCGGACCGGGGCTGCTGCGTGCCGCGGCCAATCTAGAGCGAATGGCCCAGCATCGGGCTTATTGCTAGCAACTCCCTCGCCGGTGAATTATTCTCTCAGGTCGTATATAAATCCGCGCCTTAAGTAATCGAACCGGATATTAAGAAACGCTTTCACGGTCGATGACAACCATGCACGGGAGTGGCGCGTCTCGCTTATGAGAATGCAATCGGGCCAATAAAAGTTGGCTATGCATTATCACGTAGGTCCGTTTTAGGTTTGCCAGGGTCCCCGGTGTGCCGGGGGGACGGGCGCGAGATCGCGCGTCTTCTCGTGCTTCGGGGGCACCGGGTTCCTGGCTGACCTGCCCGGTGCCGACCGGTGCCGGGAGAAGGGGGGAATGGTGCCAGCTCGGGTGTGTGTGGAGCGGTCAGGGTGCGGCAGGAATGGCCGGCTCCCTGGCTGTCCCGGGCGCATCGCGGGTTAGCGCCTTCAAGCCGCGAGTGGCCGGTGAGCCCGTTGACCCCAACGACGTCACGTCCCGTAATCAAACGACTACTCGTGGTAACGTGTCCAGCACTACTGGCAGGGCGGGATCAAAACATCAATCACAGCCAGGCTCACAGCAAATGGCGACCGGCCACGCCTGACCGCCCAGGCCGCCGCCTTCGGGGCAGCCGGTACGGCAACAAACAGGAAGGAATGAACATGCGCATCCGCTTTACTCGGGCGGGCTACGCTGTGGCGGCCGGAGTAGCCGTCACCGCGATGCTCGGCATGGGGGCCGCCAGCGCCGCCGGCGCCTCGGTCGCGAAGGCTCACCCAAACGCGTCGACCGCCTGTGGGGCCGCGTGCTCTGACGCGAGCTTCCAGGTCCCCGGCTCGACCGACATTCTGGCCGCTCACTCGGGCCTGAACATCACGAACAACGTGGTGCGGCTGCTCCAGGGCAGCAACGCCTCCTTCAATGGCAAGGAGGACTTCACCAGGGTCGACGTGGGCACCGTGTTCCCGCTGTACTGCACGGCCACCGGGCAGGCGCAGACGGGCTCGATCTTCACGAACAACCAGTGCCACCTGCTCTCGGTGGCAGGACTGCTGGCCGCCACCACGTTCCAGTACGCGTTCAACCCGAACAACGGCGGTCCGGAGAACGAGTGCCTCGGCGCCTGGAACAACAACGCACCGGCCAGCGGGTGGAAGGTCCGGCTCGAGCCGTGCGGCGTCGCGCCGGACACCGTCATCATCAGCACGCCTAAGCTGCCTGGTGGCAACACCAGCACGGGTGTCTGGTGGGTCAACGGCGGAAGCGACAACTACTCCAACCCGCTCGTCGCTACGAACCCCGGTTCCGCGCCGTCGCAGGTCACGTGGACCACGATCGACCTGAACGGCAAGCACGCTGCCGACACTCAGGAAGTCCACACCGCTCCCGGCCCGTTCTAAAACTGGCCGTTAGCGAGCTAGTCCGCGATGCCCCCGCCGTCACCGACGGCGGGGGCACC
>JGI12635J15846_10005633_pt1 | contig 10812 bp, 7 predicted proteins | sample BlaSpr_A8_OM2_M2_FD_15846 | JGI IMG/M metagenome (IMG submission 15846) | reverse complement strand
ACGGTCGGTACGGCCCAGGCGATCGAGGCCGTCGACCAGCGCATCTCCAGTGTGACCGAAACCATCGACGGCCGCAGCGCCCACCTGACCGACACCATCACGGCGCGGTTCCAGGAAATCCATCAGGGCATCGAAACCCGGGTCGGCGCGGTCGCCACCGATATCGATGTTCGCGTCGCGCAATTCGAAGACCTCCTGGGTTCGCGCATCGAAGCCGTGGCGGGTCGCATCGAGAGCAGCGGACGACAAGCCAGCGACGGTCTGATGGCGCGCGCCGAGGAATTGTCGCTTGGGATCAGGTCCCACGTTGAGGATGCGGAACGCTCGCTGACCAATCTTGTGGTCAATACAAGCGAGACCATTCAGACCGGCGCACGCGCCGCGCAGCAGTCGCTGCTTTCGGTTTCTTCCGACGTCGGCGCACAGCTGAAGCTGACCTCGGCGGAAGTCGAGAGCGCTCTCACCGCCGTCGGTACCGGGGCCGCGAACTCGATTTTGACCAGCGCCCGCGATGCGCAATCGACCCTGGTATCAGCCTCCACTGATGCCGCCACCCAGATCAAGTCGCTGTCCGCCGACGTCGAGCGCACGCTCTCCGCCGCGGGCACCGCGACCGCCGCCTCGATTCTCTCTGGCGCGCGCGAAGTCCAAACCACCCTTGTCACCGCATCATCGGATGCTGCCAACCACGTCAAGTCGTTGGCGGCCGATGTCGAACGGACGTTGTCCATCGCCGGTACTTCCACCGCAGATTCGATCGTCGCTGGCGCGCGCGAGGCTCAAACCACACTGGTCGGCGCTTCCGCGGATGCGGCGAGCCAGGTCAAGTCGTTGGCAGCCGATGTCGAACGAACACTCTCGGCCGCCGGGACGGCAACCGCGGCGTCGATACTCTCCGGCGCGCGCGAGGCGCAGAGCACACTCGTAACCGCAGCATCGGATGCTGCCACCCAGGTCAAGTCTCTGGCAGCCGACGTCGAACGGACGTTGTCCATTGCCGGGACTTCCACCGCCGAATCGATCACCACCGGTGCGCGCGAGGCTCGGGACACACTCGCAGCAGCGTCCTCGGATGCTGCCAACCACGTCAAGTCGCTGGCGATCGATGTGGAACGCACGCTGACAGCGGTCGGAGCAGACACCGCCGCCTCCATTCTGAACAGCGCGCGTGAGGCACAGAGTTCGCTGCACGCAACGTCCGCCGAAGCGGCCAGCCAGATCAAGGCTATCTCAACGGATATCGAGCGTTCGCTCAGCACCGTCACCGCCAACACAACGGATAATATTGCGACCAGCGCCCAAAATGCGCAGAGCGCTTTGGTGGCCGCATCGAACGAAGTCAGTTCCAAGGTCAAGTCGACTTCCGCGGAAGTCGAACGCTCGGTCCTTGCCGCCAGCGGCGCTTTCGGCTCCACCATGACCGGCAAGACCGACGAAATCGTCAGCTATGTGCAGCAGCAGACGGATCGTCTGTCGCAGATGATCGATGGCAAGCGCGGATCGCTGGTCGAGGCCATCGGCGCGAAGACCAACCAACTCACGGTCGATATCGATCGCGTCACGTCGGATGCCCTGAAATCGATCGAAACCAGGGGACAGACCTTCTCCCAATCGGTGTTGAGCAACGGTTCCGACGTCGCGCGCACGATTACATCCGCCGGCGAGTTGGCCACGGGTGCCGTGAGCAAGTCGCTGAAGGAACTGGAGCAGGCCTCCCGGGCGGCGATCGACCAGTCGCGTCAGGTGTCGGTCGCGGCGGTCACCGAGATGCAGGAAACCAGCAAGATCCTGCGAACCGACACGGTCGCGCTGTTCGAGCGGCTGCGCGAAGGCAATATCCTGCTGCAGGAAGTGCTGACCGGCGCGCACGACAATCTCAATTCGCTCGAGCGCGCCCTGGTCACGCGCGTGGCCGACTTCGTGTCCGCCATGAATGACGTCACCTCGCGCAACGGCGCCGCTACCCAGACGCTGGAAGACCAGTTGAGTGTCTTCAACGTGAAAACCACGAAGGCGCTGGAAGATCTCGGCTCGCTTTCCAGCCAGTTCGAGCATCACGGCAAGGCCCTGGTCGATGCCGCGGCCGTGGTCGAGCAAAGCAACCGCAACACCACCGCCTCCGTCGCCGAGCGCAAATCGGCGCTTGAATCGCTGGTCACCACCATCGATTTGCGCACCACCGACCTCGATCAGCGGTTGTCGCGCTTCACCGGCTTGCTGGACGAATCGCTGGCGGCCGCGGAAGAGCGCGCGCGCGATATCGCAAGGGTGGTGGCGGAAACGGCGGGTGCAGGTTCTGCCGCCATCAGCCGGCAGTTCGAGGCGGTTCGCACAGCGGCCGAAGAAGAGCGCCGGCTGACAGCCGACGCCATGAACGANATCTATCAGCAGGGCACGCAGGAAGCGGACGCGATGTTCAAGCAGTCCGCCGACAAGTTCGCCACCATGGTCGCGAGCATGAAGCAGATGGCTTCGGAAATGCATCACGAGCTGGAAGCCACGCGCAACGAACTTCGCCGCGGCGTGCTGGAAATGCCGCAGGAAGCCGCGGAGAGCACCGCGCAGATGCGCAAGGTCATCGTCGACCAGATCGAGGCGTTGGCCGAACTGAACCGGATCGTGGCACGTCATGGCCGCGGGCTTGATGTCGTGACCGCCGGCCGCTCGAGTTCGCAGCGCGAGGACGAACCGATGGTGGCAACCGCCAGCGGGCAATCGCGGTCCGCAGCCCCGCGCATGCGCGACGGCGGCAGCGCATCGAATTTGCCGCCGCCGGACCTCGGCATGCCGGCTTCACGCCGCGCCGAAGCGCCGCCGGTCAGTCCCGCGAGCGCCGATCAGGGACGCGATGGATGGCTTTCCGACCTCTTGAACCGCACTGATGCCGGCGCCGGCAACCGTGACGTCCCGCGCGGCCGCCCCACCCAACAGGGCGCCGGTGGCAATCCGCTGGAGTCGCTGTCGCTCGACATCGGACGGCTGATGGATCGCAATCTCGCAGCCGAGATGTGGGATCGCTATCAGCGCGGCGAGAGCAAGGCATTCTCCAAGCGGCTCTATACGCCGGCCGGCCAGAAGGCCTTCGATGAAGTCGCCCGCAAATATCGCGCCGACCGCAACTTCAAGCAGACCGTCGACCGCTACATCATCGAGTTCGAACGATTGCTCGACGAAGTGGCGCGCGACGAGCGCGGGCCCGCGGTGCTGCGCGAGCATCTCACCTCCGAGACCGGGATGGTCTACACCCTGCTCGCGCACGCGGCGGGACGGCTCGGGTAAGGTTCGATCGGATCGCAAAGAAAAATACGGAGGCATCGCTGCCTCCGTTTTTGTTTTTGGGGTATCATTGATTATGGAGTCATCAGGCCTTTGAATGCCTATCCGAAATTTGATCGTCGATGGAATGCTCTCGGGAACAGGAATCCGGGATGCTGATGCTGGGGGATATGTCGACCCCAATGAAGTCGGTCTCTCCGCGCATTTAGTGAAAAGAATTGCAAAGTGGGTGTTCGAACATGAAAATGCCCAATACTACAATTTTGCCGACAAGGCCGAGAACGAACGATTGGATCAAGAAGGCGTTGCAATTACCAGACTGATCCGAGGCGAACTTCCCAGAACGCAAGTTGACTATTTCTCGAATGCTGAAATGCGCAAGATCGCTGTCATATGACTTGCTGGACGGCGCCTGGGCACACTACAGCTTCGCTATTGCGCTCTACGGCGCTTACCGCAATTGAACCTGGCCCCCACCTGAACTGCGCCCTATACTGGAGGTTGTAGCGGACGAAGTGTTGGTAATCGACAATGGTGATCTGGGGTTCGCGATACCCTAAGCGCAGGTCGGCTGATTTGCCCGACGGGCAAATCAGTCAATTGGCTGTCCAACCCCGCTTACAAAAATATTTTCGTTTCGCGCCTGACCCAAATTGTGGGACAGGCGGAGATGCGGGGGCATAGTAAAGTAAAGGCGCCTAAATGGGAGTTGCCAAGCTCTATGCAATCCGCCGGCTCACACGTCGTGCAATTGCTAGGTCGCCGTTTATCGCTGTCGTAGCGACGTCTTGGGCGACCTGTGAAGCTAAAGACGCTCGTAGACGCTTTAGGAATCGATAGCCGGTTATCGGGCCGCACTTTGCACGGATTCCGGACCAATTTCGGAATTTCCGAAATTTCGCTTGACGGCCAGGTAGGGACAGGAGTATTGCGATTCGGTCCCGTCCCTCTGAGGGGCGTTTCGCGATCGTCACGGACGTGAGACGGGATGCGGTGGACGCGGGCGGTGCGCTTGACGAATCGTACTGACGCGGACGGCGAAGTCGTGTGGTCCTGACGCCTCGACGCCGGCGTCAAGTTGGCGGAAAATATTTCCGCCGATGACGGTGACAAAAAAGCCCGATCACCGGGGAGAGCACGAAGGAAACCGTTAAAACCATTGCGCGGGGAATGCCGGGTGTTTTCCGGTGTGACCGTGGTGATTACACTCGTGTGCTTTTTTACACTGCACGCGAGGCTGCGGGCGCAGCGGGCGCCCGGCATTCCCTGCGCCCTCTGAATTGAGGGCGGAACGATCCTGGCCAAACTCGCGCGCTTCCGGCCCGCGAGATCGCGAAGCCATATTCATTGAATGCGCTGTTTGAAAAATTGGATCCGTAGCCGCAGTTAGAACGCGCTCTCCGCGCCGTGCCGGGTAATCCATTGTTCGCGGGCAAGCGCGGCGCCCTATTGCGCCCTATGGCCGTTTCTTCTCGGTCGCCGCGGGCGCAGGGGCCGGCTTAGGCGCCTCCGCCGGCGCACTGCTGTTACCCGCCCCAAACAGCAGGCGCGTCGGGTTTCTGTCGAGATTGTTTACCGCTCGGCTGATATCGCCCAGCGTCCGGCGGCCGTCGGACATCAATGCGCCCGAGCGCTTGTCGAAATCCTCAGCCAGTTCGCGGATCGATTTCACCGCCTGGAACAACTCGCCGCCCTCCTTGCCGCCGGCCAGCGTATTCAGGCCGAGCATGAGGTGGTCGGCCTTCGCCATCACGCCGTCGACTTTCAGCATGACGTTGTCGATCTTCTCGGAATTGCGCGCCAGCGACGACGTGAACGTCTCGAGGTTTCGAAGTGAGTTTTTGACCGCCTCCTGATTGTCGGCGACCACCTTGTTGATATTCTGCAGCGTGCCGCGGATCGCCTCGGTTACGTCCTGCAGCGCGTTGGGATCGGCTGTCAGCACGGGGATGCCATCCTCGTCCAGGGGAACTGAAGGGGCCGCCTCTTCGCCGCCCTTCAGCGATATCGCAGCGACCCCGGTCAGCCCCTGAAATTCGAGCCCCACCAGCGTGTCCTTCCGGATGGGCGCGTCGTTTCCGACCATGGCGAGTGCGACAACTCGACGCGGATTGTCCAGCTTCACGGAGATCACTTCTCCTATCCGGATGCCGTTGAAATTGACGCTGCCGCCGTTGCGCAAACCCGATGCCGGGCCTTCGAAGATGATGCGGATCGGGCTGCGCGCCTTGGTGGTATGGAGACTCTGGAACCACAGCACAAAGCCGAACGCTGCGGCAATCACCGCCAGCGTGAACGACCCGATCAGGACGAAGTTCGCCCGCGTTTCCATCAACCAACTCCAATACTAGCCCATGACAGCGCGGGCGCGCTTACCGTGGAAATAGGCCCTCAGCCAGGGATGCTGCGAGGCCTGCATGTCGGCCATCGATCCTGCTGCAATGATCTTACCGTTCCCTAAAACGGCAATGCGGTCACAAGCGGTATAAAGGCTGTCCAGATCGTGGGTTACCATGAAAACGGTCAGGCCCAAAGTGCGCTGCAGGGTCCTGACCAGTTCGTCGAAGTCGCCGGCGCCGATGGGGTCGAGGCCTGAGGTCGGCTCGTCCAGGAACACCAGTTCCGGATCGAGCGCGAGCGCGCGCGCCAACGCCACGCGCTTGACCATGCCGCCGGAGAGTTCCGAGGGGAAACGGTCTGCAACTTCGGGGCGCAATCCCACCATGCCGAGTTTGGCCACCGTAATCTCGTCGAGCAATCGCTGCGAGACGTTCAGATATTCGCGCACCGGGAACTGGATGTTCTGCCGCACGGTCAGCGAGGAAAACAGCGCACCCTGCTGGAACAGGATTCCCCAGCGACGCTCGACGCCGCGGCGCGCGGCGGCGTCGGCTGCGTCGAGATCGATCCCGAACACCTCGATGCTTCCGCTGATCTTGGGTACGAGGCCAATGATGGTGCGCGTCAGCACCGATTTGCCGGCGCCGGAAGGGCCGACGAAGCCCAGAATTTCACCGCGCTTGACGTCGAGATTGAGCCCGTCCAGAACCTTGGTGGTGCCGAATTGCACCGAGATATCGCGGACCCGGATAATGGCATTTTGCATTTCAGGCGCCATCATCACATTCCGATCGACGCGAAAAAGATCGCAAATACGCCATCCATGACGATGACGAAGAAGATCCCTTTCACCACCGAGGACGTGGTGTGTTGTCCGAGCGATTCGGCACTGCCCTGCACCGCGAGCCCCTCGACGCAGGCGACGATCCCGATCACAGCCGCCATCACCGGCGCCTTGATGATGCCGACGGTGAAGTGATCGATGGAGATCGCGTCGCGCAGCCGAAGCAGGAACGCTTCGGGATCGACGCCGCCGTAGAGCCACGCCACCAGCCCGCCGCCATACAGCGCCGCGATGGCGCCGAGAAACGCCAGGATCGGCAGCGCAATGATCAGCGCCAGCATCCGCGGCAGAATCAGAACCTCGATCGGGTCGAAACCCATGGTACGCAGGGCGTCGATCTCCTCGCGCATTTTCATCGAACCGAGTTCGGCGGTGTAAGCGCTGCCTGAGCGGCCCGCCACCATGATTGCCACCAGCAGCACGCCGATTTCGCGCAGCACCAGCACGCCCAGCATGTCGACAACGAAGATGTCCGCACCGAATTTGCGGAAATGAAAGATGCCCTGCTGGGAGATGATGCAGCCGATCAGGAAGGTGATGAGCACGACGATCGGCACCGCGCGCCAGCATACCTGCTCGAGATGATGCACGGTCGAAGTTAGGCGGAAGCCCGACGGGTGAAGCATGACCCTGCCGCTCGCGGCCAGCACCGCGCCGAGCATGTCGATCAGTCCGACGATGGTGGCGCCGATGCCGACCATGCTGCGGCCCACCTGATCCAGCATCCCGGTAACCGTTACCGATGTGGTGTCGAGAGCGGGCGCGGCTTTCACCCTGCGCACCTCGTCGACCAGGCTGGAATAGTTGGCCGAAAGCCCGGCGATCTTGGCCTCGACGCCGCCCTGGGTCAGGCTGCGGCGAAGCCGCTCGATCAACCAGGCCCCGAAGGTGTCGAGTTTCGAGATCTGCGACACATCGATGAAGATGTTGGGCCGGCTCCCGGTCAGCTTTTCGGCGTCGGCAACCATCTGCTCGAGCACCGGCGCAAAGCGGGCGGTCCAGGAACCGGCGGCGCACAGCGCAAGTCCATTGCCCTGGGCGATCCGCTCCAATGTCGGGTCGCCGCTCACGATGCCAACTCCTGTGCCGATTCTCCGCTATTCATGGAAAGGTAAAGATCCAACCCCGCCGCCATTGCCTTGTAGAACACCCCCCTAACCAGCCATACTTGGTTGCGCCGGGCAAGCCAGACGGTTCAGAAATTGCCAGATTTTAAAATGACTTCCAGCAAATCGCCAANGCTTGCCGCCAGAATCGAGCGCTGGCCGATCGCCGGCAGCTTCACCATCAGCCGCGGCGCCAAAACCGAGGCGGTGACGGTNNTGGCGGAAGTCAGCCATGGCGGCCATACCGGNCGCGGCGAATGCGTCCCNTATNCTCGCTATGGCGAGACGCCGGAAGCCACCCTGGCCGCCCTCCAGTCGATGCAGGAACCCTTATCACGGGGGCTCGACCGGCAGGCCCTGCAGGCTGCGATGCCTCCCTGCGCCGCCCGCAACGCTCTGGATTGCGCCCTGCTGGACCTTGAGGCCAAGACGCGAGGTCAGCGTGTCTGGAGCCTGCTCGGACGTCCCGCGCCTTCGGCCTGCACCACCGCCTATACGATCTCGCTTGGGTCGCCGGAGGCCATGGCTGCAGCGACCGTCAAGGCTGCGCACCGGCCGTTGCTCAAGATCAAGCTCGGCGGCGACAGCGACGGGATGCGGATCGCTGCGGTGCGCAAAGCCGCTCCCGAATCCGAACTCATCGTCGATGCGAACGAGGCATGGACATCGGGCAATCTCGAGCGAAATCTCGCGGCATGCGCGGAAGCCGGCGTCACCCTGGTCGAGCAGCCGCTTCCCGCCGGCCAGGACGAGGCGCTGGCGCGCATCCGCAGACCGGTGGCGGTCTGTGCCGACGAAAGCGTGCACGATCGCCCATCGCTCGATGGGCTGCGCGAGCGCTACGATGCCGTCAATATCAAGCTCGACAAGACCGGCGGCCTGACCGAGGCGCTGGCGATGGCCGACGCCGCGCACGCGCTGGGATTCGAACTCATGATCGGCTGCATGGTCGCGACCTCGCTGGCCATGGCGCCGGCGATGCTGCTCGCGCGAGAGGCGCGTTTTGTCGATCTCGATGGCCCCTTGTTGCTGGCGCGCGACCGCGAAGGCGGACTGCGCTACGACGGCAGCCTGGTCTATCCGCCGGATGCCGCGCTTTGGGGGTGATCCGCCAGCCGGTGCCGCGCGAGCCACATCAGGATAGCGCCTGACAGCGCCATCGCCGCCATCACGTAGTAGACGCCCTGCCCGTACCCGGCATAGATCGCGCCCGACAGGATCGAAGCGCTGCCGCCGACGATGCCGCTGCAGGCCGCGAGGTAACCCTGCCCGCGTGCCATCACATGACCGGGCACATGACGCACCAGCAGTCCCATAGTGCCCACCTGCGTCAGGCCGAAGGTCAGCCCATGCGCCAGTTGAACGACAGCGAGGATCGGCAGCGGCGGTTCCTGGGCCGTGATCACCCAGCGCGCGACCGCGCTCAATGCAGCGATCACCACCAGCATGACTGGCGGCAGCGTAAATCGCGGCGACAGCGCAAACAGCGCGATCTCGGCGACGACCCCCAATGACCACAGCCCGGCAATGGTCAACCCGCCGAGGCCCGATTGCTGCCAGGCGATGGAAGCAAAGATGTAGTAGGCGGCGTGGCTGCCCTGAACGAGCGCCGACGTCACGATGATGGCGAGAAAACCGGGATCGCGCAGCAAGGCGCCGGCCCCTTGCAGCATATGGGTAGCTGATTTTGGATTACCTAGCGGCTGGAGGCCGAGGCTGACGAAGGCGCCAAGTGCTGCCACTGACGCGATGACCCAGATCAGGTGGCGGGCCGCGATGACGTCGAGCAGCAGCCCGCAGACCAGCGCTCCTACCACGAACGCCGCCGAACCCCACAGCCGCAACGGTCCGTAATTGAGGCCATAGCGCGCCACGCCTCGCAGCGCATAGGCGTCGGTCAGCGGCACCATCGGCGTCCACAGGCAGCATGTGAGGGCGTAGGCCAGGAATATCAGGACCGGCTGATGCTGGGCGCCGAGAATGGAAAAACCCAGCGCTGTCGCGAAGGCCGTTACCACAATAGCGCCGCGGAGCGCGTGGCGCCTCTCGGCGAGACCCGTGACAAAGGGCAGAACGGTGAACCGCGTCACCGGCGGGACTGCCGTGATGATTCCGATCCAGAAAGCATCGACCCCAACCGCCTTCAGCCACACCGTGAAAAACGGCAAATGGGTGCCCACCATGCCGAACATCGTACCGTAAAACAGCGCCAGCCGCGTCGCGAATCGCTTGGGCACACCTTGAGATGCGATGGGGATTTGTGATTCGGGCGGCATCAATTCAATTGCGATTCGCTTGATATCGTGATGATCGTTATCGTAACACGCGATGATTTGCGCGATGAGTTTACCATGGCCGACGAAGCATTCGCCCTATCGCCGATCTCCGCCCGCGCAGCGCTGCCGAGCGAGCAGGATTATGACGCGATCAGCGAAGCGTTCATGGAGACCTCGCGGGGCCGCTGGTTTCTCGGCGAGTATGCCAAGCGCAACCGCAATGCGGATACCCGCATGGTGCTCGATGCGGTGGCGCGGATCGAAGAAAATCTTGCCGCCCAGAGACAGCCGGCTGCCGAAAACGACGGACTCGCCGAGGCGTTGGCCGCCATCAGGCGCGCCCTCGATGAGGCCCGAGCGGCCGCATCGGCCGCACTCGATAGCCTCGCGCTGGAGGAAAATATGGCGCCAGTCCGCAAGGGCGCGCGCGTTATCAGAGAAATCGCCTGGCGCTTGAGGGAAATCGGTGCCGATGGCCGGATTTGCGATCTGATCGATTCCCAGGTCAGCGCCATTGAGGCGGGCTGCGGACAAATCTCATCGACCGGCGCGGAAGCCGCATTGAGCACCGCCTTCGATCTGATCGAGGAGCGGATCGCGGAATTTGGCGACAGCGATGCAGCAGCCCCGCAGCCTGCTGAAGAAGTCAGGCCGTCGCCCTCGCCCTCTCACTCTCCTGCGCCATCAGATGAAATGTCTGCTGCCGCGATGGAGATGGCGCAAGCGACGACTGCAATGGACAACGCCGAAGCTGCAATGAGCGCCCCGGCAATGCCGACTGAGGCGGCCGTTGCAACGGCTCAGGCCGCCGACGAGACAGTCGAAGCCGCTGACGTGACGGCCGAAGCCGCTGCTGCGTATGACGATGCGCTGCTGGACATGGTTGCGCTTGAAATGGCGGCGCCGGACCCTGCCGATACCGATGATACTTCCGATACCGACAGCGTTGAAATTCACGCCGCGGATCCAC
>JGI12635J15846_10005632_pt1 | contig 10815 bp, 7 predicted proteins | sample BlaSpr_A8_OM2_M2_FD_15846 | JGI IMG/M metagenome (IMG submission 15846) | reverse complement strand
GAGCGGCCGATGACAGAGTCGAGCGAACCTTGGTCTCGCCGGCGGTGACCTGCGCGCGGGTGGCATCCGCCGCCGCCTGGCCCGTATCGATCCGTTCGCTCGATACCGCGCGGGCATCGGATACAGCCCGCAGTCGCTTGAGATTGGCTGCCGCGAGGACCGCATTGGCCTGNGCCACCTCCAACTCGGCNCGCGCCTGCGCCACATCCGCATCGGCGATGCCGACGCGNTTGTCCGCCTCCTTGCGCCGATTNTCGGCGGCCGTCAGGTTCGCGCGTCCCAACTCTACCGCCACGACGTAGTCGCGCGGGTCCAGTTCCACCAGCAACTCACCGGTCTTGACACCGGCATTGTCATCGACATGCAGGGTTTGCACGTAGGCAGGTACCTTGGCGGCCACCGTTGTCACGTGCGCGGTGACGTAGGCATCGTCGGTACGTTCCGAATACAAGCTAGGGATGAGGAAGTACCCCGCGACCAGCACGAGTGCGACGAGCGCACCTGCGCCGATCAGGATCGAGAGCTTCGATCTCGGAGGCTTCGACGCCGGAGGACTCGGAGCCGGAGGACTCGGAGCCGGGACCGGGCTCGGGCTCGGCGTACTCATTTGCGAATCACCGGAGTCGGCGGAATGATGGGGACCGTGCATAGCGCGGCGACCCCGATCAGCGCCATGAAACCGAATGCGTCGGCGTAGCTCAGGGTCGCCGCCTGCTGGCGGGCTGCCGCCGCCAGCTGACCGAGCGCCATCAGGTGGCTGTCGACGATCGAATAGCCGCCGCGTGTGACCGCATTGGCGCCCTGCGTCGCCAACCAGCCGCTGGTGCCCGCATCATCGCGATGCAGATGCTCGAACAGTCGCGCCGAATGCAAGGTTTCGCGGTGGTCCAGGAGAATGTTCAATAGCGCGACGCCAAGCGAGGCCCCGAGCTGCCGGAAGGTCATGTAAATGGACACGGCATCGAGCAGCTTCTCCGGCTGCTTGACGCGTGAGACGACGCCGCTCCCGATCGCGGACAGCAGAGGCGCCAGGCACAGCGCGTACAGCACCAGCGGCAGCACGTAATATCCAACCGAGGTACCCGTCGTCAGATAATGTTCAAAAACAAGCATCGATGTGATGAGCATCGCGAGCGCGAGCGCGATTGTTTTGCGCTGTCCGAGCCGCGCGACAACGGGGGCAACTAGAGGCCTCACCGCCGCGGCGGCCAGCGCGTATATGCAGATGATTCGTCCAGTCTGCGTCGCACTATAGGTATGCGCACTGATATTTCGCAAGAACTCGGGTAACACATACAGGCTTCCTGACAAGATCAGGCCGGCGAATAGGCCGATGAGAACCGACGACACCACGTGGCGATCGCGCATAAGAGCTACATCTATCAGCGGTGCCCGATTGCGCGCGCTGTTTTGCCACCACAGAAACACGGCGAACGAGGCCGCGCTGGTCCAGGTCAGCGTGCGAATGAAGCGTGAGCCAAACCAGTCGTCGATCTCTCCGCGGCTCAGCACGATCTGCAGCGAAATCAGGGCCACGGCGATGAGCGCGATTCCCGGAAAATCCGTCTTGGTCACTCGCGGCGACGAGGGTCTCGGGACATTCGGATAAAAGCGCAACAGAAAACTCACGGCGCCTGCGGCGAAGAGCAAATTGGGCAGGAAGATCAGCCGCCAATTGACCCGATCGGTGAGAAAGCCGCTCGCCAGCAAGCCGGCGGCGCTCGACAGGTACAAACTGGTCGAGAGTCGCGTCATCAGAGGACTCCGCCGTGGCCCCGTCACGAGCATGTACACGCTGGCGCGCCACCACATGATGAGGCCCGAGCCAGCCACCCCCAGGATCGCGCGCCAGACCAGCAGCGTCTCCAATCTCGATGAAATCGCGCAGCCGATCGAAGCGATGGCGAACAGCACGGTGGAAGCGATCAGGTAGCGCTTGTAGCCTACGTGCCCGGCAAGCCAGACCGAAATCGGCACGCCCACGAACAGCGTACAGCTGTAGATCGTCAGCAACCAGCTCGCCTCGTCTGCCGAGAGTCCGAGCGTGCCCGCTACATCCGGGAGGACGAGGTTCACGCTGTCGAACGTGTAGAACTCCATGCCTGTTGCCAAACCGAGCCCCATGAGGAATCCGCGCGTGTCGGCCGGCGAGAAGTGCGTTGTGGCCGCACGCGCTGGACCCGCGGACTGAGCGATTTCAGTCACTAAATAATTCCCTCCGTTGTGTGCGCCGCTCGTATCAAGAGGCCGGTGGATAGCTCATTGGAGATACTGGCAGCATTTTTGAGAACAATGATAGGGGGCCTGGTGAGCGGCCTGCTCGTATTTGACCCGAATTGCGAGGAATTGCGAATGCCGCGAAACGGTGATGACTCCCAGCAGCTGCATTGTAAATACTTTCCCGGTCATCGCAAGTAAGGGCTTCAGGAAGCAGCCCGGGAACACGCGTCAGTAGTTTCGCGCATTGCACGGCAAGGGCGCACAAGCGTCTTTGTCCAAGGGGCGCTAGTGTCGCTTACCGACCAGGTGAGTTGCCACCAGCGTTGAGGAGCCGCACTGACATGTACACACTCATATTCGTGACCATGATGCTTGGCTATGCGTTTCTGGAACTATATGGGCTGTGGCGTGTAGCGCAGGATCTTTTGATCAGACCGCCGTTGTCCCTGTATTCAGATTTTGATGCGGACCAGGATGACCCATTGATCGAGGCCGCCAATCTCCACCCGCCCGCCGCTCGCCCGCCGCTGTAAGCTATTTGCTCCCGAAGCTATAGCTCATGCGCAGGCCAATCGTCCGCGGGCGATTCACCGTGACCGCCTTATACCCCTCGCCGTAGTTGGCGAAGAGTTGGGCGCGCGTGTCGGTCAAATTCTCGCCGTATCCTTGTATCAGCCATCCGTCCTTACCCGCACCGAGCGCCGCATCGTAGGTGGTGAAGGCCGGCAGGTCGTAAGCCACCGACTTGCCTTGCAGGTCGAGCGTGAGCCGGTCCGTGGTCGACAGTGAGTCCGACTGATGCATCACGCCAATTTGGACGAACGCGCGATAGGCGTCCCAGGCAAACTCATAGCGTGCGCGCATATTGCCCTGGAACGTGGGTGCCCCGGCGAGGGAGCTCCCGATCGTACCCCCCGGATTCGCGAGCTTGGGTCCGTTCGCCGAGGCCTGCAGCTGGCTGAAATTGATCGGTGTTCCGTCGGCCCAGTAAAACGGCGCCTCTTTGACCAGCTCGCTATGATTCCACGCGACACCCGCCTCGAGGCTCAGCGCGGCAGCGCGCCCCTCGGCGGAGGTCTCGAGGCCTCGCACGCGGTAATCACCTCCATTGATGGTGGCGCCCGACAGCACGCGAGACGCGAACGCGTCGATTTGAGCGTGGTTCCATTCCTCCTGGTAGACCGCACCATCCCATTGAAGTCGCTTCCCCAGCCAGGCCGTCTTCCAACCGACTTCATTGTTGACGAGGGTGTCAGGTCCATAGGCTACGGGCGCGGTCCACCCCCCATGCTCCTTGGCTTGCAGTTGCCAGGGGGCAGGATGCATGACATCGGCCAGTGGCGACCCTTCGGGGGTTCCGAAACTCCGATTGAAGCCGCCGGCACGGAATCCCTGCGACCAGGTGTAATAAAATAGCGCATCCTCGTCCGCTTTCCAGCTCAGATTCGCGCGGCTTCTGAAACCGCTATAGTTTTTGACCAGCCCCTCCTCATTGAGATCGTTGAAGGTATTGTGATCGATACAGGGGTTCGGCGGATCGGAGGCGAGTTGGCAGCCGAAACTGCCTGCAATCACGCCCACTTCGGTCGCAGCGGTATTGAAATATCGCGTGCCGGCGGTCAGCGTCAGCGCTCGGGGAATGATGTCGACATCGATCGACGTGTACGCGGCCTTCTGCCGATACCCGCGGGTGATATCGTTGAAGAACGCGTCGCCGAGAGGACGCACGTTCGGATTGTTCAAGGTGATTGGTGACGGTACGAACACGGCGCCGGGCGTACAGCCGCAAGTCTGTTTGCCTTGGTAGGTGAAATAGCCGGTGGGCGGCCCGAGCGGAGTGAAGTACGGAAGCGCCGTCAAATAGAACCAATCTCCTTGGTCCTGTATCCGGTAGTTCTCATAAAACAATCCACCGACCGCTCGGACGCGCCAATCGCCGGGTGTGCTGAGACGCAGCTCTTGAGTGAGATGGGTGTTTCGCTCCACATCGCGCCAGGTCGAGCTCGGCGTGAAGCATTTGGCCGCAGCCGGGGGCCCCGGATTCACGCACTGATAGTAATCCGCATAGAATCCACTGTGCGCGTAGGCCGTATAGTCCTGTATCTGCTCGACGTTGCGCACCAGGTAGGCGCCCGCATAGAGGAGCTTCAGCTCGGCGACGCGGCCCTCGATGGTGAGTGCCGTGTTCTCGAACCGGTCCTTGTCATATGAAGGATTGTACAACTGCACGGTGAGGTCGGGTTGCGGCTTGCCGAACGAATCCGCGGCCGCCTCGGCGAAAACGCCATCCGCCTCCATTCGTTGATAAGACTGTGCGAGCACGGCGTTCCAGTTGTCGTCGAACTGGTACAACGCCTCGACCCGCAGGCCGCTATAGGTGACCGGATTGATGTCATCAGCGACTACGGCCGCATTGTTGATGACCACGCTGTTGGCCGGAACCGCCCCGCCGGCGTAGGAGATGCTGCGATCCGTATTGGCGCGCGCGAAGGTCGCTGGGATGTTATCGATGTAACCGCCGCGCCTCTCATCGTAGATGACGGCCCGCGCCGCCAGCCGGTCGGCGATGATCGGAACGTTGAGCACCGCTTGAACGGCGCTGCCCGGATCGCCGTGCGCAGTCGCCGCGTACCCGGTGCTCACGCTCGCCTCGGTCACATTGAGCTTTGGCTTGTTCGTGATGTAACGCAGCACCCCGGCCTGGGCGCCGGCACCGAACAGCGTGCCCTGCGGACCTTGCAATACCTCGACACGATCGAGGTCCGCGGCGTAGATGTCCAGATTGCGGCCCGGAAGCTGCGCGGATTGCTCATCGAGATAGATGGCGACGTTCGGGAAGCTGCCATTGGACCCCGCGGCTTGATTGCCGAAATCGCCGGTCCCGAGACCTCTTACGTAGATGTTGTTTTGGCTCGGGCCCACCCCATGCGCGGTGACCCCCGGCAGATAGCGCACGAGGTCATCGAACGTCGTGATATTGAGCCGGGAGAGCTGCAGGTTGGTGAGCACCTGAATCGTGATCGGGACATCCTGAAGATTTTCCTCGCGGCGATTGGCGGTAACGACGACCTCGTCCAATGAGTCACCCGAAGCGCTTCTCATCGTGGTGTTCGCCGGCGAAGGAGCGGCGAGGATCCGGATGCTGTGCGATGTAAGGTATTCGAACCGTAGTCCCGTGCCCTGAAGCAATCGCGTGAGCGCCTCCTCCGGGCTCATTCCCGCCGACACCGCATGGGACCTCTGGCTGCGTACGACTCCGGACACATAAACGAGCTGAAGACCGGTTTGGCCGGCATATACCTCGAGTGCGTGGGCCAGCGATTGGGCGGGAATGTCGGCCGTCAGCGGTACGGGATCAGCCGCCCACGCCCGCGATCCATGGACGGCGGCCAACGCAACGGGGGCACAAACCGCCAGGCTTCGAAGCACCGCGGAGACAGCAGTCGCAATATCCGTCGATGGGCGACGCGAGCGAACACGCATGCGCTACCTGACTCGTTTTATATTCTTTGGCCGGTAGTGTATCCGGCAAAGTAGCTCTAGTCCCGCGTCACGCGTATCCGCGTCGCGGTGACCTCCACATGCACACCATCGAGGCTCCGCAAGAAAGCGACGAACGCGTCGATGTCATCCGTGGCGAACACGCCGCTGATTTCCAGGTTCTGCAGCTCCGGCGAGTCGATCTCGATCGGTTTCGAGTTGTAGCGATTGAATTCAGTCGCCACGCGCGCGAGCGGCTCGTGATCGAACGAGATCTGCCGCCGCAGCCATGACGCAGTGCGGTGCGCATCGACCGCTATGGGCGTGGCCGGCCACGCGCCTTGGGCTATGCGGATCTGCTGATTGGCGGCGAGCTCCACGAATCGCGCGAGGGGCGCATGACTGGAATTCGTGCCCTCGTGCAGCATCGAGGACGGACCCACCGCGACCCTCCCATCGAGCACGGTGACCACAGTCGAGCCGTGCTCCAGACGGACGTCGAATTGGGTACCTATGTCGACCGCCTCCGCTGCTCCGGCAAACACCCGGAACGGGCGCTTGAGTTCATGCGCCACTTCAAAATCCGCCTCGCCGGAGGTAAGCATGACGATGCGTTCGGAGTTGCTGTAGGTGATGCTGACCGCACTATCCGTATTGAGGTGCAGGACCGAATCGTCCGGGAGGCGGCGAGTCTGCTGTTCACCATGCCGCGTCTCGAACCGCAGCGTCGCGACCGTGTCGGGCGCGAGAACGCCGGGCGCGGGCTTCGAGTTCCACCAAGCAAGCAAACCGAGAGTCAGAACCCCGATCACCGCCACCGCGGCCGAGGCCTTGTACCAGCGCGGTGAGAGCGCATCGCGGGAGGTTTCGAGAATTCGCGGCCAGAGAGTGCGCATTTTTGCATCCTCTGCCGCCCGTGCACTGGCGACCAGCGAATCCACGGAAAGCTCGGGATCCGCGCAAGCCTCGCGCAAATCGCGCGCGATGGTGGCTAGCCCCAGGTACTCCTCCACATGCATCGGGGATGCCTTGAGCCAGGTGACAAAATTTTCGCGCTCCGGCGCGGAAAGCTCTGCACGATTGGCCACCAGCCAATCCGCGGCTTGCTGGGCGATGAGGTCACGCAATCGTTCGTCGTTCCCGCTCATATATCTCACCCGAGCCGTGCCATGCGTCGTCGGCAATGCATCAACGCCTGACTCAGATACTTCTTGACCATATTCGTCGAGATACCGAGCCGCTGGGCAATCTCTTCGTAGCTCTGACCGTGCCAGTACTGCAGCACCACCGCGGCACGACATTTCGGGGACAACTGATCGAGCACCTCGCGCAACCTCTTGATGCGCCGCTCCCGATCAAGGTCTCCTCCGAAAGCGGGCAGCTCAGCCAGCTGCCCCTGAACCAGCGGATCATCGATATCGAGTACCCTGGAACCGTGCGGAGCGCGATGCGCATGTTCTTTGGCTAGGTTGCTCGCCACCGCGTACAGATAGGCCTCCGGATTGCGCACTGTAGTCATATCCGGGACCCGCAGCATGCGCACATACACCTCTTGCGCGAGCTCCGCGGCATCCGGATGCCTGCGCACGCGCCGGTACAGGAAGGCCTGAAGGGCACCCCCGTGTTCCACGAACAGCCGCTCCACGAGCGATTTTTTTATTTCGGCCATTGGAACCCAAGCGCTCGAACCGTATTTTCGGACCCGCTGCAGTACCTAGGAGTGACCCCGCGGGAAATCGGGTACCTGAAACTGAGTTGAGAGCCAAATCGCTGCCGCACCGCACACCGGACCGCCCAGAGGTATCCGGGGCGATCCAAGACCGTCATCCTGGAGGCGAGACCCGCGCCTCGATCAGGTGAGTGATCGTCGGCGGGAGTTCGAGAAGTTTATTGATGCGAGCCTGAAGCACCCGGTCGGCATTGGTGACCCGCTTATGCTGTCGCAAGTGCTCGAGCCAGGACTCGACTAGAAAGTACTCCAGAAATCTACCGGGTACGGCTGCATCCTCGAATAGACCCCACGCATAGGCGCCATCCCGGCCGCGCTCATGTGACAGCAGCTTCATCGCGTCCAGGAACGTCTCTCGGTTTGCAGCGTGGACCCGATATTCGACCGTCACCAGGACGTGGCCCGCCTCGTGGTCGACATGATGACTGAGAACCGGCGTGGGCCAGTGCATCGACGGGGTAAGGTCGACATCCGTATCCGTATGGAGTTTCCACCGCCACGTCGCAGGAATTGCCAGCAGCACGCCCGCTGCCGCCAGATAAAGGGCCATGGGTACGCCGGCGACCCGCGCCACCTGACCCCACAATACACTGCCGGCCGTAAGCGACCCGAAGAACACCGTTGCATAGATGGCAAGGCCCCGACCCCGAACCCACTCGGGCAATGCCAGCTGTGCGGACACGTTCAAATTCGATAACACCGCGATCCAGCACACACCGGCAACGGCACTGGCCATCACGGCGGTCACAGGGCTTCGGGAAAGCCCATAAAGCAGCATCGCGAATGCGGTGCCCGCCGACCCGACGGCTACGACACGATTTCGCCCGAGGGTCGCTCTGAGCCATGGCAGCCAAAAAACACCGCCGACGGCACCGGCGCCAATCGTGCCGAGCACGATGCCATAAAACCGTGCGCCGCCGCCGACCTGGTTGCGCGCAACCAGCGGCAGCAGTGCCCAGTAGCAACTTGCAAAGAGGAAGAACCCGACCGCTCGCAGCAACGTGGCCCGAAGCTGTCGATTGTTCCGGGCATGTCGTATACCGATGCGCAAGGCAGCGAAGAAGCGCTCGGCCGGCAGTTGCGAGTCCTGATGTGCTGCCGACCGCCAGCGCAGCAGCGCCCCGATCACGCCGAAGTTGCTCACGGCATTCACCCAGAATGGCGCTGCAATCCCGAATGCCGCGGTCATGACGCCGCCGAGGGCCGGCCCCACCGCCCGACTGACATTGATGCCCACGCTATTCATCGCGATGGCGGCGGGAAGTTCCGCTCTTGGTACGAGCGCCGGCACCACTGACTGCCACGCAGGCGCAGTTGCGGCGGACCCCGCCTCGATCAAAAAAGTGCATAGCAAGAGCGATACCGGAGTGACGAAATGGAGCCAAACCAGCACGGCGAACAATGTCGAGACGACCGCTATGAAGATCTCCGCGCCGATCAGGAATCGACGCTTATCGACGATGTCGGCGAATGCGCCTGCAGGAAGTGCCAACAGAACCATGGGAAGCGTCGTCGCCACCTGAACCAGTGAGACCATCAGTGGATCGGCGTCGAGACTGGTCATCAGCCACGCGGACGCCGAGCTGTACATCCAGCCACCGATGTTCGACACCAGTGTCGCGGTCCAGATGAGCGTGAACGTCAAATGGCGGAACGGGCTCCACGGCGAATGGGTGGCCTGGGTTGTAGGAGCCCCGGTCATCTCAGGCCTATCATCACCCAGGCGCCGATCGCGCTCGCGAGCGCGAGAGCTGTCGCGATCAGCATCACGCGGCGAAATCCCGATACGAAGGCCTCGTCGACGGCACGTTGTATGGCACGACGTGTGTCGGCGCCGGCGTTCGCCGGCGGCTCGATCGCCGCCAGCTTGGCGTGCTGCGCGAGAACGGCCTGCGCGGTGACCTGCGATACATTCGCCGTCCGGATGCCGTGCTGAAGCTCGGTATCGAAGGTGCCAGACATCACCATCCCCAGGCTCGCGATGGCAAGCAGTCCGGCGACGCTGGCGACCGCGTTATTGACGCCCGACGCCGTACCCACGGCACCCTGCTCCACTGACCCCATGACCGTCGTAGTCAGCGGAGCGATGGTAATAGTCATACCAAAACCCAGTACCACCACCGCCGGGAAAAACGTCACCCAGTAACTTCCGCCGATGTCAGGGATCGCAAATAGCCCAAAACCGAAGGCCGCTATCGTCGGTCCGATCATCAGCGGGAGCTTCGCGCCATAACGCTGGACCAAGCCACCCGCCCAGCGCGACAGCACGAACATGAGCAACACAAAAGGCAGCAGAGCCGCGCCCGCTGCGGCGGCGGAATACCCCTGCACCTGAATGAGGTTCAGAGGAAGAAAGAACAGACTTCCTCCGAGAGCGGCATAGAGCAAGAGTGTCAACAAATTTGCGCCGGCGAAGTCGCTGGAGTGAAATAAATTCAGCGGCAAGATGGGTGCCGCATGATGCAATTCCACCAGCAAAAATACAGGCAGCGCAAGAAAGCCGATCGCCAGCGCCCCGAGCACGGTCCGATCGTGCCAGCCGAGGGTTTGCGACCCAATGAGCGCATAAACGATGCTGCCCAGAAAGACGCCCGCCAGCACCGAGCCCAACCAATCGATCGCCTTCGGCGAGGACTCGTTGCGACTCTCAGGAACGAAGCGGAACGTCAATGCCACGACGGCCAAGGCCAGAGGGACGTTCATGAAAAACGCGTAACGCCAGCTGGCGTGGTCAATGAGAAAGCCACCCAATACAGGACCGAAAGCGCCGGTAATGGCCGTGAATCCCGACCAGGTTCCAATGGCGCGGCCGCGGTGCTCCTCGTCGAACGAGGCGCTCAATAGAGACAAGCTGCCCGGGATCAACAACGCTCCGCCGACGCCCTGGAGCCCCCGAGCGAAAATCAGCATCTCGACACTGCTCGACAAACCGCAAATAACCGATGCAATCGTGAATACGATCACGCCGATGACGAACACGCGGCGCCGGCCGAAGCGATCTCCCGCCGCCCCGCCGACGAGCAGCAACGCTGCGAGCATCAATTCATAGGCCTCAATGACCCACTGGCCGTTCGCGAGCGTCGCTCCGAGTGATCGCTGAAGTGCCGGGAGCGCCACGTTCACCACGGTACCGTCGATGAACGCCATGCTGGAGGCAAGGATTGTCGTCGCTAGAATCCACGGTTCCGTACCCTTTGCACCTTGGCTCACCTGTTGTGCGGTGGCAGCTTCCGCGCTGTTGCATGGCAGAGAACCGACGGCAGTCATCTAGGGTAGCGGCATTGGAATACGAACCTCCGTTGCATGTTAAGTGAATGCCGCCCCCACTAACCATCCCGAAGACCGTCAGATCGGCTCGATAATCAATCAGCACACCAATTATCACC
>JGI12635J15846_10005627_pt1 | contig 10818 bp, 9 predicted proteins | sample BlaSpr_A8_OM2_M2_FD_15846 | JGI IMG/M metagenome (IMG submission 15846) | reverse complement strand
AGCCGCCCGGCTGAATTTGCGTGGATGACGCAGGATTTGCATGCGACCGGCGCGCTGGGTGATGCCACGCTTGCAACCGCCGCCAAGGGCGAGGCCGCGCTCCTTCACGGTGCGCGCGCCTTTGTGGAATTGCTGCAAGAGGTCGATCGCTTCGACCTCTCGCGGCTGAAAGAGGGACCGCTCCGGCCCTGAGTAAACTAAAGCGACGTTCATTTGAATGGAGGCGACATTATGTTTGTTAAGACCAAGGACGGTGTGGAGATTTTCTACAAGGATTGGGGGAAAGGTCAGCCGATCGTATTCAGCCATGGCTGGCCGCTGTCGGCCGACGATTGGGACGCGCAGATGCTGTTTTTCCTCAATCACGGCTATCGCGTGGTCGCTCACGACCGCCGCGGCCACGGCCGCTCAAGCCAAGTCGCCGACGGCCACGACTTGGACCACTATGCCGACGATCTCGCCGCGGTGATGACGCATCTCGATTTGAAAAATCGTATTCACGTCGGTCATTCCACCGGCGGCGGCGAGGTCATCCGCTACCTCGCGCGCCACGGCGACAACGGCATAGCAAAAGCGGCCATCATCTCCGCGATACCGCCACTGATGGTGCAGACGCCGGCCAATCCAGGCGGGTTGCCGAAGAAGGTATTTGATGATTTCCAGGCGGCGCTCGCCGCCAACCGCTCGCAATTCTACCGCGATGTCGCTTCCGGTCCCTTCTATAATTACAACAAGACCGGTAAGCCTTCGGAGCCAATCATCCAGAACTGGTGGCGGCAGGGCATGATGGGCGGCGCCAAAGCGCATTACGACGGCATCGTCGCCTTCTCGCAGACCGACCAAACCGAAGACCTGAAAAAGATCACCATCCCGGTCCTGGTGATGCACAGCGAAGATGACCAGATTGTCCCCTACGCCGACGCCGGTCCGCTATCGGCAAAGCTTCTGAAGAACGGCACGCTGAAAACCTACAAGGGCTTGCCGCACGGCATGCCGACGACGCATGCCGAAACCATCAACGCGGATTTGCTGGCATTCTTGAAAGCCTGACGCATTCGATACCAAGCGGGAGTAGCAGGAAACAAAGCAGATACTCGAACAGGGAGGAGACTTCGATGGATCGGCGTACATTCATGGGCGCGACAGCCGCCGCTGCTGCAAGTTCACTGCTCGCGGGAACGGCTCACGCGCAGCCAGTGCCTAAAGCGAAAAATGTCGTGCTGGTACATGGTCTTTTTGCCGACGGATCGTGCTGGTCCGAAGTCATTCCGCGATTGCAGACAGCCGGATTGAACGTGACCGCAGTGCAAAACCCGCTGACTGGACTGCCGGAAGCGGTCGATTCGGCGCTGCGTGTGCTCGCGCGGCAGGATGGCCCGACGGTTCTCGTCGGTCACTCTTTTTCTGGGATGATTGTCACTGACGCCGGTGTGCACCCAAACGTCTCGGCGCTTGTCTACGTGGCAGCCCGAGCGCCGGATGCCGGCGAAGACTACCCGGCCTTGGCCAAGAACTTTCCGACGCCGCCGGCGACCGCCGGCATCCTATTCGACGGCGACGAGGGACGCCTCGGTCTGCAGGCGTTCTTACACGATTTCGCTGGTGACCTGCCGGAAGCGGAGGCGAAGGTGCTGTACGCGGTGCAATGGCCCTTCAACAAAGCCCTCCTTGCCGGCAAGACGACCCATGCAGCATGGCGGTCCAAGCCGAGCTGGTATGCGGTCTCCACGGAAGACAGGACGATCAACCCCGACCTTGAACGCTTCATGGCCAAGCGCATGGGCGCCAAAACCATCGAAGTTAAAGCGAGTCACCTTTCGCTGATCTCGCAGCCTGAGACGATTGCGAATCTCATTCTCGAAGCGGCTGGGCAGACTTAACGCCGGCATCGCCGATTACAATGCGCTTTGTAGGTCTGACAGTCGCTCGAGCCGTTGTGACGGTGACATTATTCGTCACCGCCACGACGGCGCGCGCGGAAGAACCAGCCAAGACATCCACCTTCGCCGTCGCCCCGCAATACAGCACAACGCACGTTTACGTCGCGCCTCAGGATTTCGAGAAGTGTGTTGCGAGCCTAGTTGCGGTGTTCGAGGGGCGAACGCCGCCGCGAGGCGAGTTCACCGTAACGCCGACGCCCAGCAAAACAATTTTGCAAGCCGTTCTGACGCCGGTCGGGACGTTTTCGGTTTTCGGCTTCCAAACGTCGATCCCATATCCCTTCGGCACCGAGCGGACCGGCTCGTTGGTGACCGATCTGGATGGTGCTGTCCATTCGGCGGCCGCGCATGGAGCGGACGTTATCGTTGCGCCATTCGACGATCCGATCGGCCGTGATGCAATCATCGCGTGGCCGGGCGGAGTGCATATGCAGCTCTATTGGCATACCAAGCCGTCTAGCCAACCGCCGTTCCGCACCGTGCCGGAAAATCGCATTTATTTGTCCGCAGGACGGGTCGATGCGTTTATCCAGAGCTTTGTCGGCTTCTCTGGCGGCGCGGTCGTTGCCGACGAGCGCAACGCGCCGGGAATTGAAATCGGGAAAAAAGGCGAAACGTACCGGCGTGTGCGCGTCACCTCCGGCTTCGGCAAAATCACCATCGCCGCCACCGACGGGCATCTGCCTTATCCATACGGCCGTGAGCTCACCGGATATGAAGTGACGAGCCTTTCGGACACGCTCGCGAAGGCGCGCGATACCGGCGCCACTGTGCTGGTGGGTTCTTACAAAACCGAGCGCGGATACGCGGCGATGGTGGAATTTCCTGGCGGCTATATCGCCGAAGTCCACTCCGCCGCGGAGTAGCAGGTGTCAGGACGGCAACCGCTGCTACCGTCTGCCCGTTAAGCCGCGATCTTCACGTACTCGAAATCGCCTGGCTTGTTGTCGATGCCGATGCGCGGCGGAGCAATCCAGCTCGCGAATTTGCCGGGTTCGATCACCCGCTCCATCAGGCTGACAATAAAATCGCCGTCGCCGCTTGACGGCAGCCACTTGCCGAGGTTGCGGTTCCAGGCCGCTTCGTCGATCAGCACGCCGGCGGGAGAGACTTTCACATCCCTGAACTCGCCGATCTGGCGGTGGAAGCCGACATGCGGCAGTTGGAACTGGAAGGCGACGCCGGTCCGCCCAATCAGCTTGTTCCAGCGATCGAGTCCCCGCTGGCAATCGGCGGTGTAGTCGTCACGCAGCCGCATATTCACGGCCGTGAGCGCCGGCTCGTCGACGCGCTTAATTTCGCCACCGACCAGCTTGAGCACGGGATAGGTCGAATGTTCGAGCCGGTGATCGTCCTCGATCTTGGTTTCCTGGAAGCGGCCTTTGAGGCCGGAGTTGAACGAATTGGCGGCGTTGGTCGAAACTTCCGAGCCGAACAGATCGAGCGACAGCGAATAGTGCAGGTTTAGTTTTTTCTGGATCGTCGGCAGGTCGATGACGCCGAGGCTGCGGACCTTTTCGATGTCGTTCGGATCGGCGATGCCCGCCGCCTGCATCGCTTCGCAGGTGCGCTGGATAGTCCGGCCGACGCCGGTCTCGCCGACGAACATGTGATGCGCTTCCTCGGTCAGCATGAAGCGGCAGGTGCGCGACAGCGGATCGAAACCCGATTGCGCCAGGCTCTCAAGCTGCATCTTGCCGTCGCGATCGGTGAAGAAGGTGAACATGTAGAACGACAGCCAATCCGGCGTCGCCTCGTTGAAGGCGCCGAGCATGCGCGGCTTGTCGGCGTCGCCGGAGCGGCGCTGCAGCAATTCGGCCGCCTCTTCGCGCCCGTCGCGGCCGAAATATTTTTGCAGAATGTAGACCATCGCCCAGAGATGGCGGCCTTCCTCGACATTGACCTGGAAGACGTTACGCATGTCGTANAGCGAGGGCGCGGTCTTGCCGAGGTGGCGCTGCTGCTCCACCGAGGCCGGCTCGGTATCGCCCTGAATGACGACAAGGCGGCGTAACATGGCGCGATATTCGCCGGGCACGTCCTGCCACGCCGGTTCGCCGTAGTGATGGCCGAACGGAATGATGCGGCCCTCCTCTTTCGGCGCGAGTAGAATCCCCCAGCGGTATTCCGGCATTTTTACATAATCGAATTTAGCCCATCCCTTCGGATCGACCGAGACCGCGGTACGCAAATAAACNAGCGATTCTTGGAAACCTTGCGGCCCCATATCCCGCCACCAGTCGATGTAGCCGGGATGCCAGCTTTCCAGAGCGCGCAGCACCTGCCGATCTTCAGCGAGATTGACGTTATTCGGGATTTTGGTGGTGTAATCGACATTCTCTATGTTCATGGCTCTCTCCACTCGGGGTCGTCTGCCTTCAAACTCTCTTGGTATCGAACACCGGCTGTTGACCGGTGCCGTAGCGCTTCAACGCACCTTCTTCGCCGATGGCGTTGGGCCGCTGGAAAATCCAGTTCTGCCAGGCGGTCAAACGCGCAAAGATTTTCGATTCCATCGTTTCCGGCCCGGCAAAGCGCAGATTGGCTTCCATGCCGGTCAGGCCGTCAGGCGAGAAACTCGCGCGCTCTTCCAGAAACACGCGCACCTCATCGTCCCAATCGATGTCGTCGAGGGCGAACGTGATGAGGCCGAGCTTTTGCGCGGTTTCGGCGTCGAGCGGTTTTTCAATCTCGGCTTTCGCCGCGTCGATCGCGGCCGGGTTGGCGAGAAAGCGGCTAGCGAGACGCGTCAAGCCGTTCGCCATCGGATAAAGGCCGAAATTCGCCGCCCCGAGTAGCATTGCCGCCGGCGGTTTGTTNTCGCCGGAGCGTTGGCCAAGCAGCATGTAGGAGCGGTCGCTGGCGAAGGCGATTTCGGCGAGCGTGCCCGCGAAGCATGAACNAGGCTCGATCAGCGTCACCAGGGAGCGCGAAGTGACATCGATGCGCTTGAGCACGCGCTTCCACAGCAAGCGGATCTCGTGCACCAGCCAATGATCGCTATTGGCCTCGAGGAGTTTTTCGTAGGCCATAACTTCGGCGCTGTCGCCCGAGGACTTAAAGACGATGGCGGCGATGTCGAGTTCGTTGAGGCGAATGTGAAGGATCGCATCATCGAGCTCACGAGCGAGCTGTAGCGGCCAGAACGTCGCGCCGAGCGCGACGATGCCGTCGGCCGATGGCGGCGCGGTCGGACCTCGCAACGTGACCGTTGCAATCCGCGCACCGCGATCGAAGGAAACAGCAAGCGAGCCATATTCGACGCTGTCCGCGGTGAATTCGCGGGCGAGCGCCTCAAGCTTGACCCCCTCCCCCGCTCCAGTGCGGTGCGATTTCGCGGCAAATTCCTTGCTGCGCGCGATAATGGCGTCGTCGAATTTCGAGCCCGGTACGACTTCGTCGACCAGCCGCCATTCCACCGCACGCTTTCCTTTGACGCCTTCCTCGGTGGTACAGAACACGTCGGCATGGTCGCGGCGAACCTTGCGTTTGTCGGCGACGCGGGTGAGCCCGCCGGTGCCGGGCAGCACGGCGAGCAGCGGCAGTTCCGGCAAAGCCACGGAAGACGAGCCATCGTCAACCAGCATGATGTGGTCGGCGGCAAGCGCGAGTTCATAGCCGCCGCCGGCCGCGGTGCCGTTGATCGCGCAAATCGTCGGCAACCCTGAATGCTCGCTCAAATCCTCGATGCCGTTGCGCGTCTCGTTGGTGAACTTACAGAAGTTGACTTTGTGGGCGTGGCTCGCGCCGGCGAGCATGCGGATGTTGGCGCCGGCGCAAAACACTCGCGGCTTGCCCGAGCGGAGCAGCACGACGCGGACGGCCGGATGTTCGAAGCGCAGCCGCTCCAGCGCATCGGCAAGCTCAATATCGACGCCGAGGTCGTACGAATTGAGCTTGAGCTCGTAACCCTCGAACAGCGATCCCTTTTCATCGACGTCCATCAGGATCGTCGCGATCTCGCCGTCGACGCTGAGCTTCCAATGGCGGTAGCGGCCGGGCTCGGTTTGGAAATCGACGCGGATTTTGCCGTTGGCGAGCGCGCGCTCGGGTTGCCGGGTGTCTGCCATGACGGGCGAGCCTCAGAATGTACTATAGTGCAGTCGCACCCACGCAATCTGCACTATAATGCATTTGCCCGCAACCCCTACGCCGCACCTCTTTTGGCTTCGCGATGATCGTGAAGAAGGCGGTTGATGAAGGCGGCCGCCGCCGCAAGCGTTTCTTTCGGCTTGTCGCGCTGGGGTGAGTGTCGCGCCCCGGCCAGCACGACGGTTTCGACCGGACAGAAGCACTCGTCGCGCGCGACTTCGAGTTGCTTCAGCGTGCCGTATTGATCGTCCTTGCCCTGCACGATCAGGATCGGCACGCGGATGTAACCAAGTGCTTCGGTAATATCCCAACGCCGAAATTTTGGATCGAGCCACGGTTCGGACCACGACCGGAAAGCGCCCTCGGCATCGGCATGCCAGCGTTCGAGTTTTTTGCGCAGCGGGCCGGCGGCGAATTCTTCCTGCGTCCGCCGGATCTGATCGAGCCCCATTTGCTCGGTGAAGAAATGCGGCGCGATGAGAACCAGACCGCGGACGCGGTGATCTTGCACACTCCCCGTATAGATCGTGGCGATCGAAGCGCCGTCGCTATGGCCGAGCAGAATGCCGCGCTGAAAGCCGATCGCCGCGAGTACCTTCGGCAAAGTAGAGAGCGCTTCCTCTTGCATGAAGTTTAGGCCGCGCGGCAGTTTTGCCGCGCCCGAATTGCCGTAACCGGCGCGCGAATAGACGAAGACGCCGGCGCCGGTCGCCGCCGCAAGCTCGTCCGGAAACGAGCCCCACAGGCCGGCGGAGCCGAGCCCTTCGTGCAGCATCACGATGGTCGGCGCTATCTCCGGCGGCGATCCGATCATCCGATATTCCAGGTGCAGCGGCGGTAGATCGAGAAAGCCTTGATCGGGAAGGCTCACGACTTTTCCTCTTTCGCTCTCCCCACGTCCGGTCCGAGCAAATCGTTCACGGTGCGCATAAGCTTGGCAAAGCTTTGCTCGGTCGACTCGCTCGAGGTGTCGATCTCGGCTTCGGCGCGCGCATAATCGGAGCGCCGCGCTTCGAGGATCGCGACAAGATCGGCCATGGCGGCGCGATTTTGCGCCATGGGGCGGAAATCGCCCTGTGCCATGACGCGGCTCATGTGCTCGTCGGGCCGCGCTTTGATCCAGATCGTGTGCGTCCGCCGCAGCAGCAGCGCGTAAGTTTCGGCGTTCGAGACAATGCCGCCCGCCGTCGTGATCACCGCGGCCTCCTGCTCGGCAACAACGCGCTCAAGCGCGCCGCGCTCTTGGCGGCGGAAAGTCGCCATGCCCGCCATCTCGATCAGGTCCGGAACGCTGGCGCCATATTCTTCCTCGACTTTGCGATCGAGCTCGATGAACGGCCAGCCGAAGCTCTGCGCAAGCATTCTTCCGAGCGTCGATTTGCCGGCGCCCCGCAGACCGACCAACGCGACGCGCCGCCCGCGGTCGGCGCTGCTTTGCCGCGTCAGCCGCAGCTCGATGTCCTTTGCGAGCGCCGGCAAGTCGGTGTCCGGCACTTGCCCAATAAGATCGATCAGCGCGCCCAGCGCGGCATTGCGGACGCCGGTTTCCGGCAACAGCGCGGCGGTCGGCAATTCGAGTGCCCGCGCAATGGCGCGCAGCACGCTCACCGAGGGATTGCCGGTCCCACTCTCGATCTGCGCCAGATAACGCTCCGAGGTGGCGGAGCTTTCCGCCAATTGCCGGCGCGTCAGACCGCGCTTGGCGCGATGTTTGCGCAGTTCGGCGCCGATGGCGGCGAGGAACGGACCAATCTCAGCCGAATCGTTTTGCGCACCAACGGCGGCTCCAGAAGCTTTGGCCTCCGGCTTGGACGTCGGCACGAACTAAAATCCGCATGCATTATAATTCATGCGTTATAATGCATGCACGATGCGTCGTTAGCAAGCCGCTTTCACTCAAACATTTTCCGCCACGCACCGGCCTGGGCTTCCGCGCGCGGCTCGGGTTCTTCGCTTGCTTCCGGGCCGGGATCGTCGGGCGCATGAATAAGCGGAATGACCGGCGCGACCGGCGCTTGCTCGGCTGTTCCGCCCTGGCGGGTGGCGACGGGGTCCGTCGCCGCGTTGGCCAGCTCGGACTTCTCGCCGTCCGCCAAAAGGCCGCGCGGCAAGTCGCGCAATCCCTGTTCGCCGGCAATTTCCTTCGCTATCGAATCTGCGGTGCCCGTTTCGATCACCGGCGCCGCGCTGGCAATGCCCCTGAGCGGAACGCGCCATTCAAAGCCGTCGAGCCGGCCGCTTGGCGAAACGGCGAGCCAGCGGTCGGAAATGTAGCCTTCGGCCGTCCAGACGGGATCGGCGGCGGCGCTGAGCGCCCGCGCGAGCCATTCACGGGCACGGCCCTCGTCGTTCGAAGCCGCGCGTTCGAGTTCGGCCATCAGCAGAGCGACCCTTTTGGTCGGGGCGGAGAGATAAGACGCAAGCACGGCGCGCGCCTTGGCGAAGTCGCCGGCGTCGATCGCCGCACGCGCGACGGCCAAGGCTCCTTCGATATGACCCGGCACGGCTTTCGCTAAAGCTTCGACGCGCTTGAGCCGGTCACGCGCGGCATCGCCAAAGCGCAGATTGGAAAATACCTGCGCCAAATCCGGGTGCGGATTGGCCTGCCACGCCCGCGAGATCAGGCGAGCCGCTTTGCGAAGCTCCCCGCCTTCGGCGAGCATGCGGCCGGCAAGAGCGGCCGCCGGCACAAAAGTCGGCGTGAGCTTCGCTGCTTCGAGCGCGAAAGCTTTGGCGGCGTCGCGATCGGTTTCTTCCAAAGCGTGCGCGCGGGCGGTGAGCATCACCGCGCGCTGGCGGCGGTAAACATCTTTATCGAGCGTTTTCTTGTTGGCTTCGAGATGCGCCAGTGCGCCCGCCCAATCGCCGGCGAGCGAGCGCGCTTCGAGAACCGCCTTGCCGGCCCAAGTCAACGCCGGATTCTCCCGTGCCGCTTCCTCGGCAATCGCCCGCGCGTTCTCGTAGTCGTGGCTGCGGCGCGCCTCGACGAACAGCCCGTGCAAACCGAGCGCTTTGGTATCGGGACGATTCGCCATGTCGCGGAAAACGCTGGCCGCCGTCTCGCGATCGCCGGCAAGCTGCGCCGACTGGGCGCTTAGCAACAGCGCGAGCGGTTCGGTCGGCGCAATGCGCTTGGCTTCGGCGACGTGCTTGCGCGCGGCATCAAGGTCCCCGGCGCCGACCGCAATAAGGCCGTGGGAAATCGCCTGGTAGGCGCGCTCGCCACGGCGGCGATGCAGATGACGGCGAAACGCGAATGGCGACCGCAAGATCGCGCTGACGATACTCCAAACCAGCACCAGCGCCGCCAGTGCCGCCAACACCGCGGCGCCAAGCACCATCAGCGAGGTTTCGATGCGCCAGCCCTGCCAGCTTACGACCACCTCGCCGGGACGATCGGCGAGCCAAGCAGCGCCGAGCGCCAGCGCCCCGACGACAATGAGAAAGAAGATGATGCGGATCATTGCTGAGCCGGCTTGCCTAGTGCGGCGGCCGCTGCGGCAGCGATGCGGCGGCTTGCTGCGACCGCCGCTTCGCGGGCTTGCGCTTTCTTCACCCAATCGGCCGCCAGCCCGCGCGGCTCTGGCGGCAGGCGGGCGATATCCGCGAGCGCGCCTGTGATATCGCCACTTCGCGCGTCCGTATCGATGCGAGAAATAATCGAGGAGGGGTCGTCGCCGGTTGGCGCGGAATCGGTTCGGGTGATGCGGACGAGTTTTTGCGCGTTGAGCTCAAGCCGCGCGATGAGCGAGCTTTCCTTCGGCGCCGCCATTGCTGCTTGGCGAAGCGCCGGCAGGAGCTGGACCAACTCGCGGCCGAGCGCCGCAGTACTGGGCAAGCCATCGGCAGCGAAGGGCGTCAGCGCCACAACCGCGTTTTCGTCGGCGCCGAGCGCGGTCACGCTGGCAAGCTCGGCGTTGAAAGGAGCGCCGCGCTCGACCACGGCCGCGAGCGCTGCGGCGACAGCGGCGGCGCGCGCCAAATGATCGTCCGCACTCGACGACGCGCGGGCGGTATCGGCGGTCAGCGTTTTAACGGCGTTCTCAAGCGTCTCGATGCGCTTGGCGATCTGGTCGAGATTGCTCGATTGAACGTTGCTTTGTTCCGCCGCAGCCGTTACAGCGGCAGCCGTTGCAGCAGCAGACGCGGCCTTAGCCTCCGTCGCCATATCGTGCGTTGACTGAGCGATCTCATCGACGCGGTGAGTTAGCGCCGCGAGCGCATCGTTCAACGCTTTCGTCTGTGTTTCCACGTTGCTTATGCGCGGCGTCAATCCGGCATCGGGAGGCGTCGCTTGCGCGGCTCCTCGCAGTTTGTCGAGTTGAGCCTCGATTTCACTTATTCTTTTTGAGTCGGGGGCTTGCGCGAGAATTGGGGCCGCTGCGCGTTGCGAAGCGGCGCTCCAACCCTGCGGGGCCAAGCCGGCGAACCACAAACCGACAATTATCGCGGCGGCCGCAGCGGCCCCGATCAAGCCGCTGACGATATAGGGCGTTGTCCGGCGCGGCGGGGGACTGGCACCGCGCTCGTTCGCGCCGCCTGGTCCGGCGCTGTCGTCCGCGCTTGCGGCGGATGCCGTAGACGACTCTGCTCCGTCCTTCGGCCGGCCGGTTTCGACTTCTTGCGCGGTCAAATCGATAGTCGGGGGCCGGCGGCGCTGGGCGCTGTCGGGGTCGCTCATGGCCTCTCCACGGTCAAGACCGATATCAAAACGTCAGCCACGCCACTTCCGGCATAGTACGGAGGAGCAATGGCGGCAACACGCCGCTTGGCCCCGCCGGATATT
>JGI12635J15846_10005625_pt1 | contig 10819 bp, 10 predicted proteins | sample BlaSpr_A8_OM2_M2_FD_15846 | JGI IMG/M metagenome (IMG submission 15846) | reverse complement strand
AGCCATACACCGCCGCGTTCATGGGAGCAAGCAGGAAAAAGATGGCCACCAGCGACGGATCGAACGCCATCTTCACGAAATACATCGGGCACAGCGAAAACATGAGTTGAGGATCGAGATTCCAGCGGTGCGGAGCGAGATAGGCGACGAGCCCCACGAGATATGAAATTGCCGCGAAGCCACCGAGCAGTTTGAGGGGCGCTGAAAACAACTGTTTATCGTCCCGATCCTTCTTGCATGCGTTTGCAATCCACGAGCGGGGCAGCACCGAAACCGTCACGCTGAAAACACCCACCAGCGCCAGGGCAACCGCAAATATGACCCATTCGCTCTGAACCGGCAACTCGGCGCCCCGCAGCATCACGTAAGGAACGCATGTGAGAAGCGAAACCAGTCCGCAAAGAAGAAACGTGATGCGAGATGTCGTCCGGATAGCGCGTCCGGTCATGAGGCGGATTCTAACAGCGGCTCCGAGTTTGAGCGTACCTGATTGCTGACCAGACCATGGCAAAAGCCGCTGGTAGAATTCTTGCAGCATGGCTGCCACGCAACAGCTCGCCGTTCCGCGCACCATCTTCCACGTCGACATGGATGCTTTCTTCGTGTCGGTCGAAGAACTCTACGATCCCTTGCTGAAAGGCAAGGCCGTCGTCGTCGGCGGGCAACGCGACGAGCGCGGAGTTGTCTCCGCAGCCTCGTATGCCGCCAGAAAGTTCGGAGTGCACTCCGCCATGCCGCTGCGCACCGCTGCCAAGATGTGTCCTCATGCCATCTTCGTCGATGGGCACCCGGACCGCTACCGCGAGTTTTCGGAGAAGGTTCACAAAGTTCTCGGCACGTTTTCTCCTCAAGTGGAAATGGCCTCCATCGACGAGGCGTATCTCGATATGACCGGCACCGAACGCCTGCACGGCCCTCCCCTCAAAGCGGCGCACTCTCTGCACCAGCGCATGAAAGCCGACACCGGTCTGAACTGCTCGGTGGGAATCGGAACCTCCCGCCTGATCGCCAAAGTGTCCTCTGGACAAGCCAAACCGAACGGTGTGCTATACATTGTTCCCGGTGAAGAGGCGAAGTTTCTAGCGCCGCTCGACGTGCGTGAAATCCCCGGAGTCGGCAAGGTCATGGAAGGTCACCTGCACGCCCTCGGCATCAAAAAAGTCGGAGACCTGGCTCGCCTCGACGAATCCGAACTGAACGATCGTTTTGGAAAATGGGGCTTGGCCCTGGCGGGGAAGGCCCGCGGCGAAGATGCAGGTGGATGGTTCGACGCTGAAGTTGGAGCCGATACGGATGCCAAATCCATCAGCCACGAACACACCTACAACGAAGACACCGCCGATCTCGCCCAGCTGGAGGCGACACTGACGCGTCTTTCTGAGATGGTGGCCCGCCGCCTGCGCGAATCCGGGTTTCACGCGCGCACCATTCAGCTCAAACTGCGCTACAAAGATTTCACCACACTCACTCGCGCCCATACCTTGGCGACCCCAACCCAGCTCGACACGGAAATTTTCGAGCAGGTGCGCGCGCTGTTCCGCAGAAATTGGAAAAAGGGCGTGCCGGTTCGACTTCTGGGCGTGCAGGCATCCTCGTTCACTTCGCAACCCGATCAGATCAACCTGCTTGAAGGCAACCGCCAACAGCGTTGGAAAGACGCGATGGCAGCGGCAGACCGCTTGCGCGACAAGTTCGGCGAATCCAGTGTAGGTCTGGCAGCGGGGATGCGCGGAACTTTCCGCGAGCGGACTCATGAAAATCCGGCAGGACTTCCAGGAAAGGGCAGGACCAAATCCACGTAACCACAAACGCTTCTACGGAGTTTCGTTCGGTTCCTGCGCTTGGATTTGAACCAGGGGAGAATTCTGCCCGACGAAGCGGACGCCTTGGTCCCGTCGATTCGGCGCATCGGCACCAGGCCGCAATTTGCGAACTGCGGTGCCCACGGCGAGCGAGCCTCGCACCAAGTGTCCGACCTTGAGGGGCCCAGCGATTTTCACGTCTCGAACCCAGTGCAGCGCGCTGCTAATGCTGCACCCACACTGGCTGCAATCCGGAGTGCCGCCGAAAACACACGGCTCAACGTGCGTCCGCAAGTCGGCGGAATAATTCACGGACATCTTAGAGAATATGCAGTCGTCCGGGCTCGTTGGCGGCTTCACAAACGCCCTCCCCACACCTTCGGGCAACAGCAGTTTCGGATACAGGCGCCCCAACTGCGGTAGCTCGCGCGCCACGCGTTCCCGATCTTGCGGCGTGAGTCGCTCGGCGCTTTCCTCCCCGACTTGCGGACTGTACAGGCTCACCCAAATATGATCGACCTCCGGTTGTGCGTTCCAGAAAGCAACGTATTCCTCCAGGTAGGAACTCCGCGACAACATGGGTCGCGTAATCACCCAGTGCACGTTGATCGATCGGCTGGCAATATTTTTAAGAATGCGTTCGTAGGTCGCGGGCTTACGACGTTCGTCATGATGTTCGGGAAGCCCGTCCACAGAAACGGCGACGCGCAGGCGGGGAATTTCCATCCACTCGGATGGAATCGCGATTACCCCGCTCGTAACCACCATCGTGAAGACACCCATTTCGCTGAGAGCCGGAATAATGCGGCCCAGTTCGCGATGGCGAATCATCGGCTCGCCTCCGACCAGTGATACGTGCAACGGCCGGTGGCGGCGCACTAGTTCGACTACACCTTCGACTAAAGCATCGCCTCGGAAATCGCTGAGTTCGCGCAACGTGGTTTCTCCGCCCAGATGGCTGTCGCCATAGGCGTAACAGCCCGGGCAGCTTAGTGGGCACTCACGCGTAATCTCGATCGACAACATGGGGACGTGCCCATTGAGGATATGCCACCAGGCTCTCGCGAAATCACGGGGAGTGAGGCTGGAACCAGATCGTACGGCCGACATGTGAAGCTTAGATGCGCCAAGTCGGTCTTCGGGTTCCTCGATTCCGAATGCCCAGATTTTGTGGCGATCGAGCCATCGACTTGAGACCGCTCCGCGATTTCTCCATAATCTTTGCAATCGAAAGCTTTTAACCGCTGAGATCGCAAAGCGGCGCAGAGGTCGCGGAGAATACAAAGTGAAGCAATACAGTTTTGACTTTCCGCTGCATGCCCACCTACCATCATGAGTCCTTCCTCGTCGTGAGGTCTGCGCGTGGCGTCGTCTCATTCCTCGGAATCGGTGATTACCGATACAGTGGTTTCGTTTCTTAAAAACGTTCCCCCGTTCCAATTTCTATCCGTTCCCGAACTTGCCCGCCTGGCCAGTCATATGACGCTGGAATTCTTTCCCAAGGACACCGTCATTCTGAGTGCCGGTCACCCGGCATCGGAGTCGCTCTACATCGTGCACAAAGGTGGGGTGAAGCTCGCGCTGCGATCGCACGTCGGCAAACAACTTGTCCTCGACATGCGCAGCGAGGGAGAGATCTTCGGCCTGCTCTCCGTGATGAGCAAGGATCTCGCGCGCCTCGACGTTACCGCCATCGAAGATACTCTCTGCTATCGCGTCCCGGCCGAGCAGGTACAGCGGCTCATTTCTTCCAATGCCGAGGTCTCGAGCTATCTGCTGCGAACCTCCGTGACGCGCTACATGGATCGCAGCCTGCAGGAACTCCGTACCCAGACCGGGCTGATGGGCGACACCGAGCGCCTGCTTTATTCGCTTTCTGCCAGCGACGTGCCGAGTCCACCTCCATTGCTTTGCAAGCAAGACACGACCATCCGTGAGGCCGCGCAGATGATGACTGCTGCGAAGGCCACCTGCGTTTTTGTTGTCGATGCTGGGGGATCGGCGGTTGGCGTCGTCACTGACCGCGATTTTGCTCAGAAGGTGGTGGCGCAGGCACGTCCGCTCGATGGAACGGTGACGGACATCATGAGCCGCCCAGTGGTCGCCGTCGAAGCCAGCGAACGCCTGTTCCATGTGTTGCTCGCTATGGTGAGTCGCGACATTCACCACGTGCTGGTCACGCGGGATGCAAAGCCCAGCGGCGTGCTTACCGCTCACGATCTGATGGTGTTACAAGGCAAGTCTCCTCTCAACGTAGTGCGGTTCGTGGAGACTCAAACCAATGTGCCGGACCTGGCCAAGGCGAATCAGCGCATTAGCGGTCTTTTGCCGCTCTTGCTGCGCGAAGGCGCGAAGGCCAGCCACGTCACCCGCGTGGTTGCCGAAGTGAACGACCGTCTCATCGGCAAAATTCTACAATTCGCCGAAGCGAAACTTGGACCTGCGCCCGTCCCTTATTGCTGGGTCGTGCTGGGCAGTGAAGGCCGGCGCGAGCAGACCTTCAAGACCGACCAGGACAACGCGATCATCTATGCGGATTCTGAACACGAAGCGGCCCGCCAGTACTTCGCCGAGCTTGCCGCCTTTGCTCAGGACGCGCTCGCCACTTGCGGCTATCCACCTTGTCCCGGCAACTACATGGCGAGCAACCCGCGCTGGCGGCAGCCGCTCCGTGCATGGATCACCTACTTCCACGAATGGATTACGCAAGCCGAACTTCACGGCACGGAAGACGCCCTCATCTTCTTTGACATGCGCCCCGTGGCTGGGGACTTCACTTTTTACCAGGCGCTCGCTGGGAAGAATCGCGAATGGCTGAAGGATGCTGGCATGTTCAAGTCTGTGCTGGCGTGTGTGTCGACCACGCACAAGCCTCCACTGGGCTTCTTCCGCAATTTTGTTCTGGAGAGAAGTGGAGAGCACAAGAACCAGCTCGATCTCAAGCTTTTCGGTACGGGGCCCATCGTGGATGCGGCGCGGGTGTTCGCGCTCGATGCCGGGATCGTGCAGACGAACACGGCAGACCGCCTCTCCGCGCTCTGCTCTGCATCCGAGCAAGATTCGGCGATCTTTAAGGAGATGCAAGAGGCTTTCGAATTCCTCACGTTGTTGCGCCTGGAGTGCCAGCTGCGGCAAGTGCGGGAGGGCAAAGATTTAAGTAACCACATTGCTCCAGAAAGCCTTACGCAGCTGCAAAGAAGCCTGCTCAAAGAATCATTTCGCGCCTCTGCCCGGGCTCAAGCTCTGGTCGAAGAACGATTTCGGACCGCCATCTGGTCCCAGTTGGGGAGATGAATGCCGGGTTGGTTTAAGCGCGCGCCGGGGATTCACAAAGACGATAAGCAGGCTCTGTCCAAGGACACCGCTCTTGATTCGGTGCGCTACGTCGTTCTGGATACTGAACTGACCTCCCTCGACCACCGCACGAATCGGTTGCTTTCCGTTGGCGCGATCGCGATGCAAGGGCCGAGCATTCAACTGGGAAACCAGTTCTACCGGGAAGTGAATCCCGGCGTATCGATCCCGGCGGAAAGCGTCGTTATACACAAACTTCGGGTTGAAGATTTGGCGGGCGGCGAGCGGCCAGGCCAGGTCCTCGCTGACCTGTGTACCTTCATCGAAGGCGCGGTGCTGGTCGGCCATTGTGTGGATATCGAGCTGAAGATTTTGCGGAAAGAGATGGGCCAAAGCGGACACACCTTCTCGAATCCGGCCATCGACACGGCTCGGGTCCATCACTGGATCTTGCGCCACGGCCGGTACTCCGAGGACTTGCCGGTACAACTGGAAAACCTGGACCTGGCCACCCTGGCGAAGTTCTACAGCCTCGACGTGCAAAACGCGCACCACGCGTTGTCCGACGCCTTCCTCACGGCAAGGGTCTGGCAGAAGATGCTCTACATGCTGCAAGGGAAAGGCGTTGGGACTCTGCGGAAATTGCTCAGTCTCGGCGGAGTGTGAAGGCCTTAATTCTCAAGAAAACTCGCTCTGGAGGCAGACCCTTTAGAGTTCGAGCGTGCCATGAAGGTACAGGCGTGCCCTGCCGGCGATCTTCACGCGATCGCCGGCGATTGTGGACTGCATGTATCCACCGCGGGCACTGAGTTGTTGCGCACGAAATGTTTCCTTCCCCAGCCGCGCCGCCCAATATGGAGCCAGTGTGCAGTGTATCGAGCCGGTTGCGGGGTCCTCATCGATGCCCTCCGAGGGTGCAAAAAGCCGGCACACGTAATCCACATCACCCTCGCCGGGAGCGGTAACGATGGTTCCGCCATTCACTATGTCCAGTCGAGCAAGAGCGGCAATATCGGGCGCGAGCGCTCGCACTTGCTCAGCCCGATCCACCACCACGAGGTAATCGCGCGATTTCATGACTAGCGCCGCTTTCAAACCCAGGGCTGGTAAGAGGTCGATCGGCGTCTCACATGGTTGAGGAGGCCAGGAGGGAAAGTCCATTTCCAAGCCATCGCCGTTCCGGGCGACGGTCAAGATGCCGCTGCGGGTGTGGAAGCGAACCGGCCACACGTTGTGCTTCCGCAGCGCGAGCACGTAGGCGGATGCCAAGGTCGCGTGCCCGCATAGGGAGTCCTCGACTGTGGGTGTAAACCAGCGCAAGTCGAAATCACCATCCGCGCGAGGCACGACAAACGCGGTCTCGCTGTGTCTATTCTCAGCCGCAATTTTCTGCATGATGCCATCCGCGAGAAAAGCGGGAAGAATGCAGACCCCCGCCGGGTTACCTGCGAAGAGCTCCCCCGTGAATGCGTCAACCTGGTAGTACGGAATTGCCATGTCGTGCTCCTCTAAGCCATTGGCATATTACGTCAGCAAGCAGTACAACCCAACCAGAGTTCTGCAGGATCTTCTCAATCCGGACGTCTTCTGCCCTATCCAGTTACCAAGCCTCCGTAAGTGGTTGAATTTAGCCGGGATGGCTGAAATGAGCCACACCTCTTTTAGCAACTTTTCTGCGCCCTCCGCGTTCAAATAAGTAGAGACCAGTGGTCAGGCAGGGATGGTTAAAGTTTCCCAAGAAGACCACAGTCTTTAGAGGGTTTCCGGATCTGATCGGAGTTTCGGATCGTCTGGAGCCAAGGGGGTTTCATATGCATTATCTAAGATATGTTGCGTTACTGACAGTCCTGACGTTGCCTCTCGCTTACTCGCAGGCGCAGGTCGAAGCAGGAGTTAGCGTCGGGGACAACCCCGGTTATGCCGATCAGGGTTACGATCAGGGCTATGCGGACCCGGGATATGTGGATGCGCCGCCGCCCGTGTGTCCGTATGGGTACTATTCCTATTATCCCTATGCCTGCGCACCCTATGGTTTCTACGGTCCGCAGTGGTCTATGGGCGGAGTGTTCATCGGTGCTGGCCCTTGGTATCACTGGGGTCATGGGGGGTACTGGGGTCACGGCGGCTATGGTTACGTCCGCGGTGGCTATGGACGAGGCTACGTCGGGGGTTACGGACGCGGCTACGCTAGAGGGTACGCGAGTGGGAACTATGGGCACGGCTACGCCGGTAACTATGCCCGCGGCGGTTCTGCACGCGGCTACGCTGGAGGCAATAGCTTCCATGGCGGAGGCGCCGTCCGCAGCAGTGGTGGCGGAGGTGGTTACCACGGTGGAGGCGGTGGAGGCGGCTCCCATGGCGGAGGCGGATCCCATGGTGGCGGACACCGGTAACTCAACGATCGAAGCGTGACAAACGGCTGGCAGCCGAGTGCTGCCAGCCGTTCTTGTTTTTCATCCCGTGGAGTGGCCAGCGGCAAGCCTTTGGGCGTTCTGACTGCTGTCTTAGGCCGTTCACAGTCTCGCAAAGTCGACACCGCATAACGCTGTACCGGCCGCCTCCATTCTTGCTAGAATGTCCGGTCACGAAACCCCCGCGGTAGTAAAATAAACGCAGAGACTCTCAGGAGACTGACACCTTTATGACCTACGTGATTGCTGAGCCGTGCATCGGCACCAAAGACACCGCCTGCGTGGATGCGTGTCCGGTGGACTGCATACATCCCAAGAAAGATGAGCCCGCCTACGCGACCGAGGAGTTGCTGTATATCGATCCGGTGGAGTGTATTGACTGCGGCGCCTGCGTTCCGGTATGCCCGGTTTCGGCCATCTTCGCCCTCGACGATCTGCCGGAGAAGTGGAACGCTTTCACCGAGCGCAACGCCAAATACTTCGGGCGGTAACACAGCTTTTGGCTACCGGCTTTTCGCGCTAGGCTTCGGTTCAGAGGCGCGCGTCCTTGGCTGGGCGTGCGCTTTTTGTTTTGCCGGCGGTTGTAATCAGATTGCTGCCCCTATCGCTTATCCGCGTTTCCCAGGACTTCCGCGTCTTTGCCGGTATGGGCTTTCACTGCGTCGAGAATCCGGATGTATTCATGCTTGTCCATGCGTACGACATAGGACTTGGGCACGTCGCCCTGGTGATAGTGGATCTGAAGCCAGTGACTCTTCGATTTGGTCAACATGAAAATCGCACCACCAACAGGCGCCGTAAGGATTGACTCCTCGTTAATGCGATGCTTCTTGGTGTACTCGTACGAAAACTTATCGATCTCGGAGTAAGGAATGCTCACGACCGTGCCCTTGGCGGGGTGCACTTCGACTGCCTTGTGCTCGTCGCTAAAAGTCAGGACGGCCTTGGACAGTTTGCCTTTTGAGTCGGGCGCGGCGACCCGGTTGAAGGACGTTTCCTCAGCGAGGCCTAGGGTGCAAGCAAGAAGCACGAGAAGAGCAAGAACTGTTTTTTTCACGGTTTTGGAAGTATATCGAAGTCGGAAGCGCGGCAACCGCTGTAAAGGGTTGCCGGTCGTGAGCGCTCTGCTGACGCCTGACAGTTCCTTACACTAGAATCGAGCCTTCATCGTCGAATTCCCATGGCCCTCAGAGAGTCGGAAGCGATTGTGCTGCGCAGCTATCCGCTGCGCGAGGCCGATCTGCTAGTCACGATGTTCACCCGCATCGAGGGCAAGGTGCGTGGCGTGGCGAGGTCGGCCAAAAAGTCCAAGCGGCGATTCGGGGGAGCGCTCGAACCGCTTACTTATGTGCGTGCGTTTTACGACGTTCGCGAGCGCCAGGAGTTGGCCCGGCTCGATTCCTGCGAGGTGCTGGAATCTCCCATGGCCTCGGAGGTCAGTTATGCGCGGGCGGTGGCCTTGGGCCACATCGCTGAACTGCTGGATGAACTGCTGCCCGATCACGAAGCTAACGACGCCATCTTCCGCCTCACTCTTTCGGTGCTGCACGTGTTGACCGGCCCGGACGTATGGATGCCGGTCACCTATTTCGAATTATGGTTGACGCGGCTGGTCGGCTTCCTGCCGGAATTGACCGAGTGCATCGTCTGCGGCCGCAGTCTGAACGGCAGCCGCGCCTATTTTCACGCGCTGGCGGATGGCCTGATGTGTCCTGACGACAAGCGCCTCGCATCGTCCGAGATTTCAAGCGAGTCGCGGACGCTGGCGGCGCAGATGTTTCGCGCTCCCGTGGAAAGTTTTGCGGGGATGCCGTGGCCGAAAGCACAAGGCGCCGACCTGCGGAAATTTCTGATCCAGATTCTGCAGCGGCATCTTGAGAAGAAACTGGTAACCGCGGGTATGCTGGAGAAGGGTGGGTTCTAGCACCAAGATCAGAAATCCCCGCCTTGTTTCTCCAAAGGACTGAGAAACAAGGACGGCTCCCAGCTGATCCTGTTATAGATTGATACGACGAGGATCACATGACGGACAAATGGGGAAGGCGATTATTCATCAGCGGCGCGGTGACGTTGTTGATCGTGGGTCTGGTGCATTCATTGTCATTTTTTGCAAAACAAGTTCCAACGAATGAAACGGAGCGGCAGTTGTTGGACCTGATGGCCAACTATCGATTCAACCTCATGGGCTCGATGCGCAGTATGAACAATTTGCTGCGCGGGTTCAGCATTTCATTCATGCTGGCGGCGTTCGTGATGGGAGCGGTCGACTTGGTCGTCTGTCGAGAACGCGCATCCCTGCTGAAGCGAGTAGCACTCGTCAACACGATCTGGCTGGCCACGATGACCGCCGTCTCCTTGCGTTATTTTTTCGTAATGCCCACTTCGTTTCTGGCAATCACGCTGCTCATCTTTGCACTGGCCTGGCTGAGACTTCCGGCAGAAAAGAGTTAGGGCGCGCCTTTCGACTGTCACCAGTGGTGTGCTTTTGAACGGGAGCGACAGGCTTCGCGTCTGTCAAGTCTACTCTTGTGGACTCTTCTGGGGCCAAAACGTACTCGAAAGTAGACATGGTTTCCACAATCCAACTCCAGTCCCTCAGAGCGGCCTCAAATTTTCAATAGCTTGCAGCGTTTTTCAGGGTCACTGCCCACAGTCTTCCTCCAGGAACGTTTCCAGCCGCAAAGCTGACGGCTGCGACCCGCTTCCATTACAATCGAGGGTTAACCTGCTAAGCTCCGGCTGCGTTGTAGGAGTTCGAATGACCACTCGCATTCTGGGGTTGTGAGCTAGTGCCAAAGGCCAAGAGCTAAAAGCCGAATCTGTGAATCCATCCACGTCCAATCCGCTAACGTTCCAGGAACTCATCCTGCGCCTGCAGACTTTCTGGGCAGGGCGCGGATGCGTGCTGCAACAGCCCTATGACGTTGAAGTCGGCGCTGGAACCATGGCACCTGAGACGTTTCTGCGCGTGCTGGGTCCGAAGCCTTATAAGGTCGCGTACGTTCAGCCGTCGCGGCGTCCGGCGGACGGGCGCTATGGGGAAAATCCCAACCGGCTGTTCAAGCACATGCAGTTGCAGGTGATCCTGAAGCCTCCGCCGGAGAACGTTCAGGAACTGTACCTCGAGTCACTGGCAGCGATTGGGATTGACCTGCGCCAGCACGACATCAAGTTCGAAGAAGATAACTGGGAAGCGCCGACACTGAGCGCGTGGGGCGTAGGCTGGCAGGTCATGCTCGACGGGTTGGAGATTACTCAGTTCACTTACTTCCAGCAGTGCGGCGGCGTGGATTTGTTTCCGATATCGGCTGA
>JGI12635J15846_10005624_pt1 | contig 10820 bp, 9 predicted proteins | sample BlaSpr_A8_OM2_M2_FD_15846 | JGI IMG/M metagenome (IMG submission 15846) | reverse complement strand
TGTCAGCGAAATCCGGATGGTATCGCCGATGCCGTCCTGCAGCAGAATGCCGAGCGCGGCGGAAGAGGCCACGATGCCCTTCGATCCCATGCCGGCCTCGGTGAGACCGAGATGGATCGCATAATCCGAACGCGCCACCAGTTCCCTGTAGACCGCGATCAAATCCTGCACCGCGGAGACCTTTGCCGACAGGATCATCCTGTTCCTGGGCATGCCGAGCTCTTCGGCGCGCGCCGCCGACAGCAACGCCGACTGCACCATCGCCTCGCGCGTCACTGCGCGCGCATCCAGCGGATCGGGCGATTTGGCGTTGTCTTCCATCAGNNTNGTCAGNAGTTCCTGNTCGAGCGAACCCCAATTGGCGCCGATCCGCACCGGCTTGTTGTTCTTGTTGGCGATCTCGATGATGTCGGCGAATTGGGTATCGCGCTTGTTCTTGAAGCCGACATTGCCGGGATTGATGCGGTATTTGTCGAGCGCCTCGGCGCAGGCCGGATATTCGGCGAGCAGCTTGTGGCCGATGTAATGGAAGTCGCCGATCAGCGGCGTGGTGATGCCGCGCTTGCGCAGGCCGTCGCGGATATGCGGCACGGCAGCGGCGGCTTCATCACGGTCGACCGTGATTCGCACCAGTTCGGACCCGGCACGGGCAAGCGCTGCGACCTGCGCGATGGTGCCCTCGACATCAGCGGTGTCGGTATTGGTCATCGACTGCACCACGATCGGCGCGCCGCCGCCGACGGCGACATTGCCGACCATGACCTGGGTGGTTTTATGCCGGCCCTTGGGCGCAGCGACGTCGTTCTGGGGCGGTTTGACTGGCTGGTTCATGGGGTCTCGAATATCAGGTTTTGGTGACATTCACCAAGGGGGCCGTGGCAATCATTGCTGCCGCACCCAGAGATGCTGTTTTATCTGTGCCTGTTCAACGGCTTATCCGGGCCACCGCAGCCGAGGCCGGGGTCGACGGCAGCGCAATTCCCAAGCGCTATATTGGACAGGAATCGCCGGATTGAAAGGGCCAGACGGCAGCTTGTGGCCGCCTTTTCATCCCTGGCCCTGCGCCGTAGCATCGGTCAAAACCAGGGAGGCCAGCATGTCAGGGCGCAACGGGCTCATCACCACGGCGGAACTCGCCCGCATCCTCGATCAGCCCAACCTTCGGCTGTTCGATTGCACGACCTATCTCGAACCCGCGCCGGCCGGCAGCACGGTTCCCTATATCGCCGTTCCCGGAAAGCACACGTTTGCGGCCGGGCATATTCCCGGCGCGGATTTTCTCGATCTGCAGGGCGAGTTCTCCGACGAGAATACGGAGCTTCGCTTCATGATGCCCGCGGTCGCGCAGCTCGAGGCGGCTTTCGGCCGCCATGGCGTCGGCGAGAACAGCCGGGTGGTGCTGTACAGCATCGGCACGGCGATGTGGGCGACGCGATTCTGGTGGATGCTCCAATCGCTGGGTTTTGAGAACACGTCCGTGCTGGATGGCGGCCTCGACCAATGGAAAGCGGAGGGCCGCGCGATCGAGACCGGGCTTGCGAGGGGATATCCGAAGGCGACGTTCACGGCGAAACCGAAGCGCGGGTATTTCGTCGGCAAGCACGACGTTCTTGCCGCCGGCGCCGATCGCAGCACCGTCGTCGTCAATGCGCTGGGGCCGCAATACCACAGGGGTCTCGAGCCCAGCCGCTACGGCCGGCCGGGGCGGATTCCCGGCAGCGTCAATGTTTCGGCGGCAACGCTGCTCGATCCGCAGACGAAAACTTTCCTTCCGCTCATGGAGGCGGAAGCGAAATTTGCCGCGCAGGGCATCACCAGGGACAAGCGCGTGATCGCCTATTGCGGCGGCGGCATCTCGGCCACCATCGACTTGTTCCAGCTCTACCGGCTCGGTTATGACAACCTCACCCTTTATGACGGCTCGATGGGCGAGTGGGCAAAGGATACTTCGCTGCCGATCGAGACCGGCTAGCTCTTCACGCCGGAACGTTCGGATCGGGGACGATCTTCGGATCGGACTTGTTGACGAGATAGAGCCCCACGATCACCAAAAGCGCCGCCACGCCGAAAACGGGCGTAAGCTGATCGTGCATGATGACGTAGGCGGCCACCACGCCGAACAATGGCGTGATGAAGGTGAAGGCCGACAGTTTGCTGGCGGAATAGGTCTTCACCAGCGCCAACCACAGCGTAAAGGTCAGCCCGACCACCCAGAACGCCTGATAGGCCAGCAGCGACAGCGACAAGGCGTGAGGGACGTGGGTGATCTTTTCACCGGTAATCCAGGCGGCGAAACCGAGGATCGGAATCGACAGCGCGACCTGGTAGCCCAGGCCCTTTTCCGCCGGCGCCTTGATCAGCGCGGTCGCCTTGACAAGCAGGGTCGTTACCGCCCACAGCGCCCCGCCGCCCACGATCATGAGATCGCCAAGCACCACATTGGCATCGACATTGGCCTGCGGCACGCCGATCGCGAGCGCCACGCCGGCGAAACTCAAGCCAAGCCCGCCCCATTGCGAGGCGCGCAACCGCTCGCCGAGAAACAGATAGGAGCCGAGCGCGACGAAGAAGGGCGCGGTGTAGAGAAACACCGCCGCGCGCGACGCCGACGTCAGCAACAGGCCGCGATAGATCAGCACGAATTCGATCCCGAAGATCACGCCCGCGCTGACGCCGGGCCAAAGCGTGCCGTCGCGCTCGAACAATCTGACGCCGCGGACCCAGGCGATGATGAGCAATACCGGCAGCGCGCCGGCCGAACGCGTCAGCGCCTGCAACATCGGCGGCACGTCCGGCAGCACCAGCTTGACCGCGACCTGATTGAACCCCCAGCTCAAACAGAGCATCAGCATCAGCGCGACCGCGCCCGGGCTGAGCGGACGCCCCGCCGATGCTAACCCATTATTTGACGGCATGATTCCTCGTGATCCGGCTTGGCGCCGTGTTGTTGGGGCATGATCCCGACCCGAAGGGCCGCGAAAGCGCAAGGTGGCGTTCCAGCTTTCGGATCAGATCATGCCCAAATTATCAAGTCTTCTGGCAGTGCGCGCAAATGCCGGCGATTTCGACCACCGACAGTTTCGGCGCAAATCCGGTGGCGCGCGCCGCCGCGTTGAGGCTCTGCGCCACCGGGGCGGCGGGAATTTCGCCGACCGAACCGCAGGCGTCGCAGATCAGAAACGCCACCATGGCGGCGGCGTCATGGTCGTGGGCGCAGGCGAGATAGGAATTGCGGCTTTCGATGCGATGGACGAGACCGTTTTGCATGAGGAAATCGAGCGCGCGATAGACTGTGATCGGCGCCGGCCGCGGCATCGATTTGGCGAGTTCGTCGATCACTTCATAGGCCCCGAGCGGCCGGTGGCTGGACAGCAGCGCCTGCAGCACCTGGCGGCGGATCGACGTGAATTTTTGCGCCCGCTGCTCGCAGACCCGTTCGGCATGCGCGATCGCGTCCGCGGTGCATCGCTCATGATCATGGTCCGGCGCGGGAAAGGTCGGCTTTGTCAGGGTCATTGGAGAGGATCTTCCGGCGCGGCCTGCCCGAGCCGTCGAATCCCGGCCGGAAAAATCGCAACCGCTGCATGATGTACCATCTTCCCGGGGCAATCCCAAATCGCCCGGTTTCCGCCGGTCGCGCGCCAAGCCATGTGTAGCCTGCGGGGCAGCCCTTCCATTTACTTGCCAGGCGCAATTGATAAGCTAGCTCATAATATCATAGGCTTATGGAGGCGACGCCTGATGTCCCGCGGTTCCGTGGATATGAATTTCCTGTTTACGCTCGGCGAGTTGCAGCGCCTGGTGCGCGCTTTTGCCGACAAGCAGGCCGCGCGCTACGGCATCACCCGCGCACAATGGGCGGTGCTGGCCAAGGTGGAGCGCACCGAGGGACTGAAGCAGTCGGAGCTTGCCGAACTGATGGAAATGCAGCCGATCACGCTGACGCGCCTGATCGACAAGCTTTGCGACAATGGCTGGATCGAGCGGCGCGGCGACGAAACCGACCGCCGCGTCAACCGGCTCTATTTGTGCAAGGCCGCCCGCCCGCTGCTCGGCAAATTGGCCGGGCTGCGCTCGGAATTGACGGCGACCGCGCTCGAAGGCATCAATCCCGCGGACGCCCACCGCCTGCTTGCCCAACTGGAAGCGATCAAGGAAAACGTCCGCAACGCCATCCAGAATGCCCCGGCGGAACCGCCGAGGAAGGAACAGCGCTATGGCTGATCCGATACTGAAATTTCCGCCGGAGCAGAAGGGCAACCCGCCGGCGAAGCCGAGGGTGAAGATCGCCGCTGAGCCGCGCCGACGCCTGCTGGCGGGGATGCGGCGCTATCGCCGCGTGCTGTTGCTGATCGTGCTGCCGCTGGTGGCGCTGATGGCGGGATTGACCTTCTATCTCAATGGCGGCCGCTACGTGACCACCGACGATGCCTATGTCGGCGCCCAGAAAATCCTGATCACACCCGACATCTCCGGCAAGATCATTCAGATCGCCGTCAAGGAAGGCCAGCAGGTCGTGACCGGCGACACCCTGTTCCAGATCGATCCGGTGCCGTTCCGATTGGCGGTGGCGCAGGCGCGCGCCAAGCTCGACGATGCGAGGTCGAGCCACGACAACCTCGTCGCCAACATCAAGCTCTATGACCAGACCATCGAACTCGTCAACGCCGGTATCGCGCTCAAGCAGCGCGACGTCGATCGCAAGACCGCGCTCGCCAAGAGCAATTTCGGCTCGCAGCTCGACCTCGACAACAGCGCCACCGCGCTGGTCACCGCGCAATCCCAGCTGCAGTTCGTCAGGCAGCAGAGATCGACCGCGCTCAATCAGCTGCTCGGCAATCCCGAGCTGCCGCTCGACGAATTTCCGGCCTACGCCCAGGCCAAGGCCGCGCTCGACGACGCCCAGCGCAACCTCGATCTGACCACGGTGCGGGCGCCGATGGCCGGAGTTGCGACGCAGGTCGAGCAGATTCAGCTCGGCCGCTTCTCCATGGCGGGCGTGCCGGTGTTCTCGATCATCGATATCGCCAACCCCTGGGTCGACGCCAACCCGAAGGAAGCGGATTTCACCTATGTCGGGGTCGGACAGCCGGTCTCGATCGACGTCGATGCCTTCCCGGATCATGTCTTCAAGGGCACCGTCGGCTCGCTTAGCCCCGGCACCGGCGCGCAGTTCGCGATCCTGCCGCCGCAAAACGCCACCGGCAATTTCGTCAAGGTGGTGCAGCGCGTGCCGGTGCGGATCTACTTCGACCCCAACGACAAATACGTCAAGAAGCTGAAGGCCGGCATGAGCGCCTATACCTCGATCGATACCGGCCATCGCCGTTCGCTCGCCTCGCTGTTCGGCTTCTCGCCGGCGGTGGCGGCAAAGGACGACTGACGATGTCGGCGGCCGCAGCACCAATTGCCGTTCCCGGCCTGCGCCGGAACATGGTGACGATCTGCGCCATGACCGCGACCATCATGCAGGCGCTCGACACCACCATCGCCAATGTCGCGCTGCCCTATATGCAGGGCACGCTGTCGGCGTCGCAGGACCAGATCAACTGGGTGTTGACCTCCTACATCGTCGCGGCCGCGATCATGACCGCGCCGGTTGGGTGGATCGCCAACCGGTTTGGCCGCAAGCGGATTTTCATTCTCTGTTCCGGCGGATTCACCGTGGCATCGCTGCTGTGCGGGGTGGCACAGGACATCAACGAGATGGTGCTGTTTCGCCTGTTGCAGGGCATGTTCGGCGCGGCGCTGGTGCCGCTGTCGCAGGCGGTGATGCTGGACTCCTACGCGCTGCATGAGCGCGCCAAGGCGATGTCGATCTGGGGCATGGGCGTGATGATGGGCCCGATCATGGGGCCGTCGCTCGGCGCCTGGCTGACCGAGACCTACTCCTGGCACTGGGTGTTCTTCGTCAACCTGCCGTTCGGCATCTTCACCGTGCTCGGCCTCTTGATCTTCATGGACGAGACCCGGAAGGACCGCGAGCTGCGCTTCGACTGGTTCGGTTTTCTTGCCCTCGCCGTCGGCATCGGGAGCTTGCAGATCGCGCTCGACCGCGGCGAACAGCTGGGCTGGTTCGAATCCAGCGAAATCATCGCCGAATTCATCGTCTCGATCGTCGGCTTCTATTATTTCTTCGCCCATTCGCTGACCACGGCGAGGCCTTTCATCCAGTTCGCCATCTTCAAGGACAAGAATTTCGTCGGCGGCTGCGTGTTCATGGCGGTGATGGGGCTGGTGCTGTTCTCGACCATGGCGGTGTCCTCGCCGTTCCTGCAGAACGTGATCGGCTATCCGATCATCACCGCGGGGTTGCTGCTGGCGATGCGCGGCTGCGGCACGTTTGTGGCCATGATGCTGGTCGGCCGCCTGATGCGCTATATCGAGGCGCGCACGCTGATCATCTCCGGCCTCAGCCTGACCTGCCTCTCGCTGTACTACATGACCGGATGGACCGATCAGACCGGCGTGCCCGAAATCGTGGTCGTCAGCGTCGTGCAGGGTTTCGGCTTCGGCCTCGTGTTCGTGCCGCTCTCCACGGTGGCGTTCCTGACGCTGCCGAACCATCTGCGTACCGACGGCACCTCGATGCTGACCTTGATGCGCAACGTCGCCTCCTCGGTCGGCATTTCCATCGTCATCGCGCAGCTCACCGAGGGATCGCGGCGGGTTTACGCGATCCTGAACGAACACGTCACCCCGTTCAATCACGCCATGCAGATGCCCGACGTGAGCAGGATGATCAATATGGGCACGGATACGGGGCGCGCCCTGGCCGACGTGATGATCGGCCTGCAGGCGCAGATCATCGCGTTTTCGCTGGACTACCAGATGGTGATGCTGTTCACGATGTGCGCGATCCCGCTCGCGATCATGATCGGTTCGACCAAGGCCGCGCTGCGCAAACAGCAGCTGGCGCCGGACCACGCGGCGATGGAGTAGGCGACTGCCGTCATGCGCGGGCTTGACCCGCGCATCCATCACACTTCGCAAAAGCATTTCTTGAGCGATGGATGGCCGGGTCAAGCCCGTCCATGACGAGGGGAAAATCATGCGACGCTGCGCGCGTCCTCTCGCAAATCTCAAATCTCGAAAAACACCGTCTCGTTGTCGCCCTGCAGGTGGACGTCGAAGCGATAGACGGCCGTGCCGTTGCCTTGCTCGCGCCTGGCGATCAGGGTGGCGCGGCGATCGGCCGGGACCAGCGCCATTACGGGGTCAGCGGCGTTGGCGGCCTCGCCGTCGAAATAGATCCGCGTGTAGTTATGCAGCAGCATGCCGCGCGCGAACACCGCGAGCAGGATATGCGGCGCCTGCGGCTTGCCGTCGGGATCGGGCACCGAACCCGGCTTGACGGTGTCGAAGGCATAATCGCCGTTCGGATCGGTGCCGCAGCGCCCAAAACCCCTGAACGTCGCGTTCGGCAATGCGCGCCTGTCCTTGGGGTCGGCAAAGCGGCCCTGCGCGTCGGCCTGCCAGATCTCCAGCATGCAATCCGGCACCGGCTGCCCGTCGCCGTCGAACACCCGGCCCTCCACCCTGATCCGCTCGCCGGTGGTATCCGCCGTGACGAGGTTGCTGGTGAAGGCGTCGTTCCAGTCGTATTTGCCGTCCGGCGTCAGCCCGTATTTGAAAAACGGACCGACGGTCTGCGATGGCGTGATGCCCTGCGCTTTATTTCCCGACACTATTTGGTCTCCATCGGCGTGGCACCGCGCCCACGCAGCACGATGTTGAAGCGGTAGCACAGCGCCCATTCCGGCTGGGTGTTTTCCAGATCGAAGGCGGAAACCATCCGCATCCGCGCCTTCTCGTCGGCGACCGAATTGAAGATCGGATCGAATTCGAACAGCGGATCGCCGGGGAAATACATCTGCGTCACCAGCCGCGACACAAAGGAATGGCCGAACACCGAGAAATGGATGTGGGCCGGCCGCCAGGCATTGTGATGGTTGCCCCAGGGATAGGCGCCGGGTTTGACCGTGACGAACCGGTAGTAGCCTTCGCTGTCCGATTGCGCGCGGCCGGCGCCGGTAAAATTCGGATCGAGCGGCGCGGGATGCTGGTCGCGAACGTGGATATAGCGGCCGCAGGCATTGGCCTGCCAGATCTCAAGCAGCGTGTTCGGCACGCCGCGGCCGTCTTCGTCCAGCACATGGCCATGGACGATGATGCGTTCGCCGAGCGGCTCGCCCGCGTGCTGGGTGGTGAGGTCGTTGTCGTTCTCGCGCACGGTCTCTTGGCCGTAAACCGGCCCGGTCAGTTCCGACAGCGTATGGCGCATGATGATCAGCGGCTTCGAGGGCGCCCGCTTCGCCGTGCTCCTGTAGCCCGGGAACAGCCGCGGCGGATGCGCCGCGTTGCTGTCGATGGGATAGGCGAGTGTCATGATGTCTCCTCTCTATCTCCTCATGGTGAGGAGCGTCTTCGCGTGTCTCGAACCATGAGGCCCGCGGCCCATCCTTCGAGACGCCGCCAACGGGTCCGCGCGAAGCGCGGCCCGATGATAAACTCCGGCGCGGCTCCTCAGGATGAGGGCTTAATTCAGCTTCTCGATCGCCATCGCGACGCCCTGGCCGACGCCCACGCACATCGTCGCCAGCGCCCGCTTGCCGCCACGCTTCTCCATGCCGTGCACCGCGGTCATCGCCAGCCGGGCGCCGCTCATGCCCAAGGGATGACCGAGCGCGATGGCGCCGCCATGGGGGTTGACGAAATCGGCGTCCTCCTTGACGCCGAGCTGGCGCAGGCAGGCGATGCCCTGGCTGGCGAAGGCCTCATTGAGCTCGATCAAATCGAAATCGCTGATCTTCAAACCGAGCCGCTCCATCAGCTTGCGGGTTGCCGGCACCGGGCCGATGCCCATGATGCGCGGCGGCACCGCGGCGGAGGCGAGGCCCAGGATGCGCGCCCGGGGCGTCAATCCGTGCTTTTTCACCGCCGCTTCCGAGGCCAAAATCATCGCGGCCGCACCATCATTAACGCCGGAAGCATTGCCGGCCGTCACCGTGCCGGGATTGCGCACGATCGGCTTCAGCTTTGCCAGGCCTTCGAGCGTGGTCTCGGGGCGCGGATGCTCGTCCTTGTCGACTTGAATCGGCCCGGCCTTGCCGCCCGGCACCGAAATCGGCGTGATTTCCTCGGCAAAATAGCCGGAGGCGATCGCGGCGCCGGCGCGCTGCTGCGAGCGGATCGCGAACGCATCCTGATCGGCGCGCGACACCTGGAATTCCTCGGCAACGTTCTCACCGGTCTCGGGCATGGCGTCGACGCCGTATTGCGCCTTCATCAGGGGATTGATGAAGCGCCAGCCGATGGTGGTGTCGAAGATTTCGGCGGAGCGCGAAAACGCCTCCGCGGCCTTGCCCATCACGAACGGCGCCCGCGTCATCGATTCGACGCCGCCGGCAATGGCCAGATCGATCTCACCGGCGCGGATCGCGCGCCCCGCCGCGCCGACCGCATCGAGCCCGGAGGCGCAGAGCCGGTTGAGCGTCTGGCCGGGAACCGTCTCCGGCAGGCCCGCCAGCAACAGCGCCATCCGCGCCACATTGCGGTTGTCCTCGCCGGCCTGGTTGGCGCAGCCAAAATAGACCTCGTCGACCTCAGACCAGTCGAGCTTGGGATGCTTCGCCATCAGGGCCTTGATCGGGGCGGCCGCCAGGTCGTCGGCGCGCACCCTGGCGAGCGAACCGCCGAAGCGGCCGATCGGGGTTCTCACGGCGTCGCAAACAAATACATCGCGCATCGAATCTCTCCCTGAATGCCCGCATTTCCTGCGCCCGCATGCCCAATGGATGGCGAGTTTTAGGAGCGCCGATGCGGCAGGTCAATTGATGGCTTTTGCCTGAGCGGCGCTTTGGCGCAGGGTCCGTTATGCCCAAAGCGGCGGGGCGCCGTGCCGTGGGCCGCCCAGGGCGTGGAAAACACGCAATGACGCGGCAAAGCAGTGGGATCGAGGGCTGAAATTTTGTAGCTTGGGAAGCCAATGACGATCCAGCAATCCATCCCCGTTCCACCCGACGCCGCGTCAACCGCTGAGGCTGCGGCGCGCGTCACGCCGATGATGGAACAATATCTCGAGATCAAGGCCGCCCATCCCGGACTCTTGCTGTTCTATCGGATGGGCGACTTCTACGAACTGTTCTTCGAGGACGCCGAAATCGCCTCGAAGGCGCTCGGCATCGTCTTGACCAAGCGCGGCAAGCATCAGGGTCTCGACATCCCGATGTGCGGCGTGCCGGTCGAGCGTTCCGAGGACTATCTGCATCGGCTGATCGCGTTAGGACATCGGGTCGCGGTGTGCGAGCAGACCGAGGACCCGGCGGCAGCCCGGGCCCGCGGCAACAAGAGCGTCGTGCAACGCGGCGTGGTGCGGCTGGTGACGCCGGGCACGCTGACCGAAGACACACTGCTGGACGCGAGGGCCAATAATTATCTGCTGGCGATTGCCCGTGCGCGGGCTTCGTCGGGTGTCGACCGCATTGGCCTGGCCTGGATCGACATTTCAACTGCCGAATTCATCGTCACCGAATGTTCGACCGGCGAACTGGCGGCGACGCTGTCGCGGATCAATCCCAATGAGGTGATCGTCACCGACGCGCTCTATGGCGATCCCGAGTTGGGACCGCTGTTGCGCGAATTGCCGGCGGTGACGCCGCTGACCCGCGATGTCTTCGACAGCGCCACCGCCGAGCGGCGGCTGTGCGACTATTTCGCGGTCGCGACCATGGACGGCCTTTCCGCGATGTCGCGGCTGGAAGCGACCGCGGCGGCCGCCGCCGTCACCTATATCGACCGCACGCAAGTGGGAAGACGTC
>JGI12635J15846_10005623_pt1 | contig 10821 bp, 12 predicted proteins | sample BlaSpr_A8_OM2_M2_FD_15846 | JGI IMG/M metagenome (IMG submission 15846) | reverse complement strand
CGATTCAAGGTAAGATTTACCCGTCCAGATCCAGGAGCCTCAAATGTCTGAAGCCACGCAACTCGCCGCCAACGTCCCGACTCGCACCGAGTCCGACAGCATGGGCAAAATCGCCGTTCCCGCCGACCGCTATTACGGCGCGCAGACCGCCCGCTCGCTCATCCACTTCGCCATCGGCAAGGACACCATGCCTCCCGAGCTGATTCGCGCGTTCGGCATCCTCAAAAAAGCCGCCGCGCTCGTCAATCAGGACCTCGGCAAACTTCCGGCCGACAAGACCGCGCTCATCACCCAAGCCGCCGATGAAGTCATCGCCGGAAAGCTCAACGATCATTTTCCCTTGCGCATCTGGCAAACCGGCAGCGGCACGCAGACCAACATGAACGTCAACGAAGTCATCTCCAATCGCGCCATCGAAATTTCCGGCGGCGAGATGGGCAGCAAAAAGCCCATTCATCCGAATGACGATGTAAATATGTCGCAATCCTCGAATGACACGTTCCCCGCCGCCATGCACATCGCCGCCGCCACGGAAACGAGGCAGCGTCTTCTCCCCGCCGTCAAGAAACTTCGCGACGCTCTCGACGCGAAAGCGAAAGAATTCGCCGACATCGTAAAAATCGGCCGCACCCATTTGCAGGACGCCACGCCGCTCACCGTCGGCCAGGAATTTTCCGGCTACGTCAATCTTCTCGATCGCGACGGCGGCCGCATCGCCATGGCTCTCGACGGCCTCTACGACCTCGCGATTGGCGGCACCGCTGTGGGCACCGGCCTCAACGCCCATCCCGAATTCGCCGAACGCGCCGCGAAAAAAATCGCCGAGCTCACTGGCCTCCCCTTCCGCTCGCATCCCAACAAATTCGCGGCGCTCAGCGCCCACGACGAACTCGTCTTCGCCAGCGGCGCGCTAAAAACGCTCGCCGCTTCGCTGATGAAAATCGCCAATGACATCCGCTGGCTAGCTTCCGGCCCGCGCTGCGGCCTCGGCGAACTTTCACTTCCGGAAAACGAGCCCGGCTCGAGCATCATGCCCGGCAAGGTGAATCCCACGCAGGCCGAAGCGCTCACCATGGTCGCCGTGCAAGTGATGGGCAACGACGCCGCCATCGGTTTCGCCGGCTCGCAAGGCAATTTCGAGCTGAACGTTTTCAAGCCGGTCATCATTTTCAACTATCTCCACTCCGTCGAACTTCTTGCTGACGCGATGCGTTCGTTCGAGGATCACTGCGTCCAGGGGATCGAAGTCAATCACACCCAAATCGAACATTACGTCCACAATTCCCTGATGCTAGTCACCGCCCTAGCCCCCAAAATCGGCTACGACGCCGCAGCCCAAGTCGCCAAAGCCGCCCATCACTCTCATATCAGCCTCCGCGAAGCCGCCATCAAACTCGGCTTCGTAAGCGCCGAAGAATTCGACGCCCTCGTCAAACCCGAGGACATGACGCACCCCTAGCGAGCGCGCTATGAGCACCCATAACATCCATCAGAGGCTCAACGAGACGACTTCTTGGTGCCTATCACAGGAAATCACTTGTGATCCCGGAGAGGACGAGAGCATTACGCGCCGTCGGATTACGAGTCGCCGAGGTGCAGAGCTTATAGGAAAGGCTTATAGGATGCTCGCACCCTTCGAACGTGCAGGTCGGATTTCGCGGTGGCTCGCCTGGGGAAAAATCCGTCAAGCAGCCAAAATTCGATGCGAGGGCGATGATTTGATGACTACGGCTGACGTGGGATCCATCGTCCCACCACTCCGCCACCAGTTACGAAGCGAAGCACTGCGCCCTCTTGCACAACCTTTGGCCAGATCGGGTGCTGACCACATCGCTATCGTGGAACAGGTGACGGAAGCTCGCTCTCAAATCTTGCAGCAATCAGGCAGGCGCACAAACTCTCAGGGATTCGATTTGTGTGGGGGTCGCCTTATGCTGTTCGCGCCAGAAGACAATCTTGCCGATGGCGCTGCCGAGTATGTTTCCATGGGCTTTTTTGATGTAGACAATGTCCCTCCCTGGGACACATGGATTACGATGTTCGGGAAATACTTAGTTTCTTGGGTTCCTCCTCAGGTAATTCGGCTTGTCCAAGAAGGACTGGACGTAAATCCGGAGCAATGCATACTGTGGGCGGATGACCCTTCGCTTTCCAAAGAACCGATTGTCGCTATGCTCGGCGAATTTACTTCAAAGGTGGCCTAACTTCATGCGGACGGAAAAGTGTGCTCTAGTCAGTGTTCTGTTTCTTGCTACCAGCGCGTTTTTGGGAATGGAAACTAGAGCACGACAGACCGCCGTGTCTGCGACGTACACGCTGAAGGCGACGCCGAAAACGGTGGCTTGGGGATATTACGACGCGAAGGCTGCGCCGGTTTTGCGCGTGAAGTCGGGCGACACAGTGGAGATTCAGACGCTGATCACGAACAGCCCTAAGCGGCTGGAGGATGCGGGCTTGCCGCCTGAGCAGGTCGAGCAATCGCTGCGCGATATTACTGACCAGGTGAAAGACAAAGGGCCGGGCGGGCACATTTTGACGGGGCCGATTTACATTGAGGATGCGCAGCCGGGCGACGTGCTGGAAGTAAAAATTCTGGCGATAAAACTGGCGATTCCGTATGCGTACAACGCGTTCGGCCCGGGCCGCGGCTACATCCCGGACGATTATCCTTACGCGAAAATGAAAATCATTGCGCTGGATGAGAAGCGCATGATCGCGAAATTCGCGCCGGGCATCGAGATTCCGCTGCATCCTTTTTTCGGCAGCATGGGCGACGCGCCGCCGGAGAGCGCGGGCCGCTTCAACAGCGCTCCGCCGTGGATTATGGCGGGCAATCTCGATAACAAGGACCTCGTCGCCGGCACCACCCTCTACATTCCCGTGCATGCGCCCGGCGCGCTCTTTGAAGTGGGCGACGGCCACGCCGGCCAGGGCGACGGCGAAGTGGACATCACCGCAATGGAAACTTCGCTCGTCGGCACGTTTCAATTCATCGTGCGCAAGGACATGCACCTGAAGTGGCCGCGCGCCGAAACGCCCACCCACTACATCACCATGGGCCTCAACGACGACCTGAACGCCTGCGCCACGCTCGCCGTCCGCGAGATGATCGATTTCCTCGTCACCGAAAAGCATCTCTCGCGCGACGACGCCTACATGCTCGCGAGCGTCGCGGCTGACCTCCACATCACCGAGCTAGTCGACGGCAACAAAGGCGTCCACATGATGATTCCCAAATCCATCTTCGTCTCTTCATCGGCGGGTAAAAACTGATGAAGCCGCTGATCGTTTGCTTGAGTTTTGGCCTGATGGTTGGTGCGTCCTTCGCGCATGCGCAGGATCTGGCCCTTGTAGGGGCACGATATATCGTGCCCCTACAGCCCGGGCTGCTCGAGGAGCCGTCGCAAACCATCAGCCCAGACTGGTGCAAAGCTCTCCCTCGCCAAGAATACAAAACTCTCGAACGCGTACTCCCGAACGAGCCGTGGTTTGAAGTCTACAAAGTCTCCCCTGGCGTATTCGCCATCTACGAACCGCACCAAGCCGAAGAAGTCATCTCCTATCTCATTGTCGGCACCAAGCAAGCGCTGCTCTTCGACACTGGCATGGGCATCGCCAACATCCGCAAAGTTGTCACGCAATTGACAAGCCGTCCCGTCGTGGTGCTGAATTCGCATACGCATAACGACCACGTCGGCGGCAATTCCCTTTTCACGTTCGTCTACGGCATGGACACGGATTTCACGCGCGCAAACGCCAAAGGTTCGCGCGACGACGCGCAAGAAGAACTCGCCCCCGGCATGATCTGCGGCAGCCTGCCAAAGGGTTTTGACTCGAAAACCTACGCCACCAAGCCCTGGCATGTTTCCCTCTTCGTGCGCAACGGCTTCAAAATCAATCTCGGCGGCCGTACGCTCGAAATCATTTCGACTCCCGGCCACACTCCCGACGCCATTTGTCTGATCGATCGCGCCAACGGCCTGCTGTTCACCGGTGACACGTACTATCCAGCGCCTATCTGGCTCTATCGCCCGGAAACAAATCTCGACGCGTACGTCGCATCCGTGAAATGGCTCGCCGATCTCGCACCGCAAGTGAAACTCGTCCTCGGAGCGCACAACGTTCCCGTGGCCGATCCATCCGTGCTGCCGCGGCTTGTCACCGCGATCGAAGCTGTCCGCGCCGGAGACGTTGAGGCCAAACCTCTCGAAGGCGGCAAAGCTTCTTTTACGACCGACGGCATTTCCTTCCTTCTCCGCGCGCAGCCCGCGGGAGTAAAATGACGGCGTTGGAACGGGCCGATGAGCGCATACCTTTCACGAATTTTTTCCGTAGCTCTCACCGGACTATTTTTGTGTTTTCCGGCTGCCGCTCAATCGCAAAAAAAATCGAAGCACCCCAAAGCAGCGGATCCCAAAGTCGAAAATTATTACGGCGGCGTCTTTCTCATCGGCGACGGCGGAATCCCCGACGGCCCGTGCTTTCGCATCAACGGCCGCATCACCTCCGCGGACTTCTTCAACGCGCTGAAGTCCTATGACACCATCGACGGAACCGTCTTTCGCCTCGGCACAAACGAAGTCACGCAATTCCCCGACAAGCTTCTGCTCTCGCTAACCATCCGCGATCAGCCCTGCGCCTTTGGTCTTCAGCCAGTGGGAACCGGGAGCTACCTCACCAAGGAAGTGATGAACTCCCTGAGACTTTCTCTGTATTGGAAGCACGGCGTGGACCTGCGGCCCGCCGGAAAGATCGCGGTGATACGGCTTTCCGCCGATCCCATCGAGCCATACGCAAAGGATTTGGCAGCGGAATTGCCGAAGCGCTATCTGTGGTCCTACGAACTTGGTATTCCCGCCGGGGGCGTCCCCTTAACGGACAGCCTCGTGCTGATTTTTCGCACAACCGACGGGCACATCGCGGCTCGCGTCGCCGCGCGTTTGTAATCTTGAGTTGTTTTTGTTGCGAGCGAAATTGTTCTAACAGAGCAGCGCTCAACAGCGCAGCTATTTCGCGTTCAGAAATTCTTCCGCGGCGCGAACGAAGGCGTCAGGCTCTTCGTAGAATGGAATGTGGCCGCTGTGTTCAAAGACCACGAAACGAGAACCGGGAATGGCCTGATGAATGTGGTACGCGACGAGCGGCGCGACGTTGATATCGTAGCGGCCCGTAATGACCATGACTGGAAATTTATATTTGGGAAGCTCGGGATTCAGATCGAAGCGCGGCAGGTCGCTCATCACCGCCTGTGAAGCATCCTTGTGGAATGCACCGGTTCCCATCTGCGCCACGAACGCATCGCGTTTCTCTGCTGAGTAAAACAGCATGGTGAGATAGTCGTGAATGGAAGCGTCGGACGAGGCTTTGTCGCCCATTTCGTCGGCGAAGGCGAACCCCGCGCGGCGCTCGGTGATTTCGGGAAAGATTTGGCTGAAGAGAAAAAGCGTATCGCTCCATTTCGGCGCGGCGGAATCCACAATCATCAAGTGAGCGATGCGCTCGGGATGGCGCGCGCAGTAGGCCATGGACAAGTAGCCGCCCCACGAGTGGCCGAGCATGTCCCACTTTTCGAATCCGAGATGCGCGCGCAGCGCTTCGAGGTCGGCGATCTGGTCGGCGAGATTGCAGGATTGTCCGGGCTTCAGTGGCGAGGATCGGCCATCGCCTCGCTGGTCATAGAAAATGATGCGGCGGTTTTTGCCAAGCGTGTCCCAAGCCGTGGAGATGTGCAGATAAGTGTGATCGAAGCCAGGACCGCCGTTCACAATGATGAGCGGCGTCCCGGAGCCGGTGCCGGTCATTTCGTAATAGATTTTTCCGCCGGGGCCGTCGAATGTTTGGCCGTTCTCTTCGTGCACCGGCCTTGCGGAAACAGAAAGCGCGGCGACAAGAAGTAGGGACAGGAAAAAAGAAAGCCGCTTTAGAAAGGACACTATTTTTTCACCCCTTTTTATTATTTTTTTAACCCATGGAGCTGACTTTTTCCGGCTCGATCTTGTATAAGACACGTACCTCGCCGGGTTTCCGGAACGGATAGACAGGTTTGCCCAAATATTTTTGCGAAAGCTTGTTGATGTGATCGTCGGCGCCGGTTTGCGTAATCTCGACGACGCGGCCGCGAATTTCGAGGTAGCGATAGGGGTTCGCGGGATCTTGCAGCGAAACCGAAACGCGCGGATCGCGGCGGACATTTTTGTCTTTTACGCGTCCAAGCGCGGAATTAAATCGGACGTACTTGCCGTCGTAATCCACCCAGATCGGTGTTACTTGCGGGCTGCCGTCTTTCATGATGGTGCCGAGATTGCCGAACGCAGGCTTTTCCAATAGGTCCGCGTATTTTTCTGGAATATTTTCCGCCATCGCTGCCTCCTGATAATTCTGTTGCTTGCTGCTGAACATCCAAACTCTACCATGCGCGAAGCGCGTGGCGCAGCCTGCCAGCACCGCGGCTCATGGGGGTGCGTCGCTGGCGCGCTCAAACAAATTTCATTTCCGGTGCGCGGCCCAGCAACATCAGCGGCGCTCCGGTCAGCTTTTGGAGTTCTTCACTGCTCCATCCAGGCGCAATCTCGCGCAGCATGAGCCCTTCTGGCTTTACGTCGATGACCGCGAGATCGGTGATGATCGTATCGACGCATGCGAGCCCCGTCAGCGGGTACGCGCACTGGCGTACGATTTTTGGCGCTCCTTCTTTCGTGGTGTGTTCCATGCAAACGATCAGCTTTTTCGCGCCCGCGGCGATGTCCATCGCGCCGCCGATTCCGCCGGAGCCGTTCGCGCCGGGAATTTTCCAATTCGCGAGGTCACCTTTTTCGGATACTTGAAATCCGCCGAGCACGGCCACGTCCAGGTGTCCGCCCCGCGTCATGAGATGCGCGTCCGCTTGGTGAAAAAAAGATGCGCCGGGAATCAAGGTCACCGGGACCTTCATCGCATCGACCAAGTCGTAGTCTTCTTCGCCGGGTCTTGCGCGCCTCCCCATTCCGAGAATGCCGTTCTCGCTGTGAAAATAAACTTCGACGTTTTTCGGCAAATAATCCGCGATGAGATTGGGGATGCCCCAGCCAAGATTTACATAGGCGCCATCGGGCAATTCCAGTGCGGCGCGTTGTGCGATCTGTTCGCGCGTGAGCCGCGGCTTATCCGGCATAGCGGATTCCTTTCGCTTGCACGATGCGATGGACAAAAATTGCAGGCGTGACGACGTGTTCGGGTTTGATCGAACCAACCGGGACAATTTCGTCGACTTCCACGATGGTGGTGGTCGCGGCCATGGCCATGATTGGATTGAAATTACGCGCCGCGAGACGGTAGGTCAAATTCCCCAGCTCGTCGGCCGTCTCTGCCTTGATGAGCGCGTAGTCCGCGCGGATGGGCATCTCGAGGATGCAGCGTTTGCCTTCGATGACTCGCTCTTCTTTTCCGGTTGCGACTTCCGTGCCTACGCCCACGGTTGTGAAAAATGCGCACAGACCGGCAGCAGCGGCACGCATGCGCTCGCAGAGAATTCCCTGAGGCACGAGTTCGAGAGTCACTTTTTTTTCGGCGAGCTGCTGTTGAAAATAAGTGGAGTGCGGACCTGGAAACGAGGCGATCACATGCCGGACCTGGCCGTTCTTGAACATTACGCCCAGCTCGCCATCGCGTGTTCCGCAATTGTTGCTGATGGCGGTGATATCTTTCGTGCCTTTCAGGGCCAGCGCCTGTATCAAATTGTTGGGAAATCCCGCGCCGCCGAATCCGCCGAACATGATTCGAGCGCCGTCTCGAATATCGGCCACTGCGGAATCCAGGCTCGAATAGATTTTATGCCTCATGGCTCGGCGTATCCTACCAGAGGCGGCATGACTCTGCAGGTGCGACTGTCGCGGATTATCCAAGGCCAACAAATCCGGACTAGCCCCGCGCGGCTCGCGTCGTCTAACATGGTTTGGGATGGTTGCAAGGCGATGAAACGCGGAACTCTGATTCTGCTTGTGCTTATCATTGCGGCGCTCGGCGCCGGCTTCGTCGCATTTTCCTTTCTGCACAACGGCGTGAGTGCAAAGGCAACGCCGACAACCCTCGAGGTGATGATGGCGCGGAAGGCGAGACACATGGCGGTGCCGAGCTCGGCCCGCGCGCTGCAGAATCCCGTGCCCGCTTCGGCGGAAAATTCGCGGGATGGCCGGCTGCACTTTGCCGACCACTGCGCCATCTGCCACGGAAACGACGGAAGTTGCGACACGATGATGGGCAGCGGACTCTATCCGAAACCGCCGGACCTGCGGCTTATGGAAACGCAGAGCCTTTCGGACGGGGAGCTTTTCTGGATCATTGAGAACGGCGTGCGGTTCACAGGTATGCCGGCATTCTCGAACCGGCACAGTTCGCCGGAGGATTCCTGGAAGCTAGTGCAGTTTATTCGGCACCTGCCGCAGTTGACGGCAGATGAGCGAACGGAGATGGAAAAGTACAATCCAAAAGGACCCGACGACCGGATGGAGGAGCAGAAGGAAGATGACTTCTTGAATGGAGCAACGCCCGCCCCCAAACCGGAATCCCATCATCATCACTAGAACGATGAAAATGGGGAGCTACAACAGACTAGGCCATAAAGTTGCGGCGGCTCCGCTGGTCGAATCTTGTGGAATAATGGTGTTTCCGGCATTCGTCCTGCCCCAGCGAATTGGAGATCATTATGAAGAAGCTTCGCTCCCTTGCAGTTCTTCTTTCGGTCGCGCTCCTTGCCGGCGCTGCTCTGGCGCATGGAGATAAGAAACACGTCGTCGGCACGGTGGAAAAAACCAGCGCTGATTCCGTCACGGTGAAAATCGCGGACGGCACCTCCGTCGAGGTCAAACTGGTTCCCGCGACCACGTATATTTTGAGAAGCGGGAATGTCGACAAACCCGCGAAGGCTTCTGATCTAGTTGTGGGCGACCGCGTGGTGATCCACGCGACGCCTAAGGGCGGTACGCTTGAGGCCGCGGAAGTGAGATTCTCCGCGCCTGGGACTGCCGCGGCCGGCGCGGCGCCTAAGCCAAAATCCTGAGAAGTATGGGCGCCCTGCGCTCGTTCATTCCTCCACGAGATGACACGAGTGCGTCTTTAGGACCAGCCAGACGCGATGTCCGTCCGCGAGATCGAGCGTCCTAGCAGCTCCGGGCGTGAGGTGCACGATAAATTCCACGCCGCAGTCGACGCGGGCTCTGACTAGCGTGCCGCGCGTTTCCATCGCGACGATGCGGCCTTCGATGACGTTGCGCGCGCTTAGCCCCTCGGGTCGCGCCGTTGCCAGCAAAATATCGCCTGCGCGAACGGCCACGCGCACGCGGTCTCCGGCCGCGGCGTAACCCAGTGGGACTTCGAGTTCGCAAGGGCTGTCATTAAGGCGTACACGCATCACGCCGTCGGCTTCGCGCAAATCGACGACGGCGCCGCTTAGAAGATTTTCGAAGCCGGCCGCTTGCGCCAGCCGCTTGCGCCGCGGAGCTTCCAGCACCTCCATTGGCGTTCCCTCGCTTACTACGCGGCCGTGATCCATGGCGATCACGCGTTCGCCAAGCGCGTCCACTTCTTCGCGGGTGTGGGTAACGTACAAAATCGGGATGCGCCGGGCGGCGTTCCACGCGCGCAGGTCATCGACGATCGCCGCCTTCAATTCCGCGTCGAGACCAGTCAGAGGCTCATCGAGCAGCAGGACGCGCGGCTGCGTCACTAGGGAGCGTGCCAGGGCGATTCTTTGGCGTTCGCCGCCGGAGATTTCTGAGGGCCTGCGCGCGCGCAACTTGTCCACGCGGAAAGCCGTCAAGATTTCTTTCACGCGCGCGGTGCGCTCCTGGTGAGGCAAACCATCAAGTCCGTACGCGACGTTTTCTTCGGCGCTCATGTGGGGAAAGAGCGCGAGAGTTTGAAAAACGTAGGCAATGCGCCTTGCCTGGGGCGGACAATTCATGCCGGCATTCGAATCAAACAATACTTCTTCGCCGACCGCGATACGTCCTGTGTCAGGGCGTTCCAATCCAGCGATGCAGTCCAGTAAGGTAGATTTTCCGGCTCCGGAAGGCCCAAAGAGAATGCTGATGCCTGGGGGAACTTCCATCGAAACGTCGAGAACAAAAGGAGGAGAGCCAACGCGCAAGCGCGCCATCTTCACGAGCACCATCAAGACGGGCACGTTTACTTCGCCGTCCACGGCGTCCATAGACGGCGTCCGATTTGGCGCCCTACTTGGCGATTGACGGCGTAGACCACCGACAAAACGACGAAGGAAATCGCGAGCAGGACGAGCGCCATGCGATTCGCTTCCGCGTACTCGAGCGATTGTACGTGATCGTAGATATCGATTGAGACCGTGCGCGTGACGCCCGTTAAATTGCCGCCCACCATCAGCACGACGCCAAATTCGCCTATGGTGTGGGCGAAGCTGAGCACCAGCGCGGTCACGACGCCGGGAGTCGAGAGCGGGAGGATGACGCGCGAAAATGTTTTAAGACGACCGGCACCCAGCACTGCGGAAGCATCGAGGAGTTTGCGATCGACGGTTTCAAAGGACGCGATGAGCGGCTGCACGGCGAACGGCAAACTGTAGAGGACGGACGCAAGGACGAGCCCTTCGAAAGTAAACGCCAAGCCGTGGCCGAAAAACATTTGCCACAATTCTCCCAGTGGCCCGCGCGGGCCCATGGCGATGAGCACATAAAATCCCAGCACGGTGGGCGGCAACACCAACGGCATAGCTACTACGGCTTCCAGCAGAAACTTGCCACGCCAATTCGAATACGCCAGCCAATACGCAAGCGGCAGTCCACCCGCAAGAAGAATGGCGGAAACGCAGAG
>JGI12635J15846_10005620_pt1 | contig 10826 bp, 14 predicted proteins | sample BlaSpr_A8_OM2_M2_FD_15846 | JGI IMG/M metagenome (IMG submission 15846) | reverse complement strand
GAAACGGTGCGTCTCCGCAAGAGCCAACGGGAAAAACAATTTGCTGATCACATTTGTTCTGAATGGTGCTAGACCCGGCAGCCAATGCCACAGTTGACCCTCAAAAGCCTGCTGTCGAGGGTTAAGCCGAAATGAGCACGTCAGGTTTGATTGCCGAAAGGACCACGTTAAGTACTCCGTGCGCCAATGGGAGTTGCGAGACGAATGACCATTCCATCTTGTTCGACGGCTTGGACCGCCTGATATTTCCGCTCCGCATGTGGCCCGTTGCGCCGACCCAGACCTGAATACATCTGACAATGCACGCCGATGGCGGCACCGCAGATCGGACAGGGAACGAGTAGTTTCTGTTGGTTGGTTAGTTCGCTTCTCTTCATCGAGATAGGATAATTGCAACTCCAAAAACAAAGTGTTCCATTTTGGATAGGTTGTCGTCTTTCCGCGAATAACCGTCCGGTTAATAATTGCTGACGGTAGTATCGTAAAACCTATCTAACTTGTCTGCATCAGGAGGATTTACGCTGCCGTCAATAAAGGCAAGCTCCCGGAACTGGGCACAGTACAATTTTGAACATTCTCAATCCTTAGAGTCCGGCATTATTGGTGACAGCGAGACCTGCCCCTCGCCAGAAAGTTACCCGTGTCTCAGTGGACTTTGAACTGCAAGAATTGCAAGAAAATATTCCGTCATAGTCAAATTGATCCGCCGTCCGGCATTTTTGTTTACGATCCACTGTGGCCATACCGACCTGAGCTTCCCGAAGGCGGCGCAATTTTACCCTGTCCGCATTGCCACGAGTCCGCTACATACCAACGCTTTCAACTCGTGTACTCGCCCGAATAGCCATCTGCGTCAACGTTATACTGGCCACGATAATGTTCGAGGGCTTCTATCGCGTAAAATTTCCGCTCCATATGTGGCTCATTCCGCCGTCCCAGACCTGAATACATCTGACAACGCTCGCCAACGGCGGCCGCGCAGATCGGACAGGGGACGGATAGCTTCTGTTTCACTGTTAGTTCGCTTCTCTTCATCGAATTAGGATAACGAAAAGCCCAATCAAAACTGTTCCATTTTGGAACGGTGTCAGCTTTCGGTGATTATCAGCCTTGGCAATCAATGGGGTCGTTAACAAACGAAGCTTTCGGTAGGGTGGACCACATAGCCACATACTGTTGGCATCCAACGTCCACATCGGTTATAAATCATCGCGCCCTGCTCCCCGGAGGATGATTGTCAATTAAGGTGCTGTTGGCCGATGATAGTGAAGTGATGCGCCGTGCTATCGCAAAACTTCTCAATGAAGAAGCCAGCACGTCGTTGGTGGGTGAGGCAAGGGGGTTCGCTGAAACTATCCGGCTTGCAAATGAATTAAGGCCCGATGTCTTGGTCATCGACCTGCACATGAGCGATGAGCGTGAATTCTCGCCGGAATCGGTAAGATTTCAACTTTCCATGCACTCCGGATGTATTGTAGCTATATCAGTGTGGAACGATGAGCAAGCCAAGGCGCTGGCTAAGAGGTTCGGCGCGCGGGTCTTGCTGGATAAGGTAAACCTTTATTCGGAACTGATTCCCGCGATAAAGCTCAATTGTCCGCCCGGCGCTGTAAGCAGAATCTGATTTCGATTATTATCCAAGGCATTCCAAACGCATCAAAATGACTCTTGCAGGGAACGACCAATATTCACGATCTACGCCGCGCAGTTAACGCTTTGCGTTCTCACCGTCCTCGTTCTGACGAACTGATAGATGACGACGTTGTAGCAGAGCCTTAACACTTTCTTTTAACGGGAACATGCCGCGATCTTTCGTCACTACCGCGTCGACGCCAACTTCAACCGCAGCAAAACTATGCATCATGCTTTCATGAAAAGTGAACAAAATTATTGGCGTCTCAGGAAGTAGTTTCTTCAGCTTTGGAGCAGCTTCAATTCCATTCATACGGGGCATGGACGCGTCAAGAACGATCAGGTCTGGCTCCGTAACTTTCAGCTAGGTCCTTGGCTTCAGCATCGTTAGAAAATGAGACGGCTAAAACGTTGTTTACGGAAGCTAGTTGAGGTTTGACCAAATCCGCCCTGAAGTCGCGCTTTTCCGCAAGATGCAAATCGAGTAGCAAAACTTCCGGCTTGGAATCCGCAATCACCTGCATGGCCTGCCCGAAGCTCTAACCAGCATCGACTAAGCTTTCACTCACAGCGATTTCCCTAGCAACCAAACAAACCGAATCTTCTCCTTCCGGGATGAAACGGTTGTTCGCACGGCACAAGCTCGAGGTCGTTGAAAAGATGGTGGACGAGATCGAATTCGAAGGCCACGTCCACCTCATGGCGAACGACGTTGGGAACCCAATATGAAATCAAATATGAAATCCTGAATCATTAGTTACTTTGTCGGAACGGCCCGAGGATGAATGACCTCGATGTCTGCATAACGAGCAAAGTCCCGATCATTGAAAGTCAGAATCCGCTTAACGCCGTGTACTCGCATCGCGGCGGCCAGCCGTGCATCATGGACCTGAACGCCAGACACGCCATACGTGACAAGGAATTTCCGCCACTGTTCATGCACCGACAGGCTGTCGGGAAGCAATCGGAGCTTTTCTTCAAAGAATTTCGCGCGCCGGTCTGTTTCTTGAGGGGAAAGAGCGTAGCCGTTGCGGTCGAGAGGGCGGGTACACGTGTTCCAGAATTCACCGACATTCTGCGAGGTGTAGCAAAGCTGGCCGTCGCGTCGAAGAATGGTTTCGATAGCGGAGACTACGAGAGGATAATCGTTGTGGTCCGGCTTGACCCACCGGAGAAGGATGTTGCTATCGAGGAGGTACGGCATCCCTTCCATCTAGCCGGTCCTCATAGAAGCTTTCGCGCGAGAAGCTTTCAGTCGGCAAATTCGGCAGTTTTTCCGATCCCTCTGCCATGCGTTCAAGCATGTGGTGAAATTGACCGACGGTCAGTACATCGTGAGGCAAGGAACTTGCTGTCAAAGCTTCTTGGAGAAGTCGCTCCGCCAACTTCTCCAAAGGCATACCTTGAGAACGCGCCTCAGCAACGAGACGGGCTTCCATTTCTGGATTGAGTTCAACCCGGATGGTCATCGTAATACGCCTCTATCAAATAGATTAAACTCGTTCGGATCTAAATACTAGCGGCAACATCCTTCTGCCAACCGAAAAATCGAAGCTTGATCTTGCTATTTCATCTCCGGATTTTTCGCACTCCGCGCTCGGCAGTGTTGGGCGCTAAGAGGCCCACGCCTCTCAGCGCCGGATCAGTCCCGCAGCGAAGCCCTATTTTCTCTGAGTTGAGGTATATACCTCGCACCGCACGCATGATGCAGAGCAGAGCTAAAGAGTTAGATAAGCATATAAGATGTAAGCGCGTGACGGAGCCCATCCGCAACCGAAATAACATCGGGGATTCGACAAATTCGTATTTGTTGATTGCTGGTCGAGAACAACCTTGATTTCAGTTTGATGGAAGTCGGGAAGGCAACGAGAGCGGATAACAAGCCCTTTAGTAGCAATCACAGAGCAACCGATTTTCGATCGGCTGGCTCCCGTCTGACGAAACTTTGAGGCGTAGTTCCGCGTGATACTGAAGCTGTAGGCCTGGCATTTACACCTTAATACATAACAACGCTCCGAGCGGAATACAAGTGATCGGAATCGCCGTTTCTACCCTGGCGGTTTTTCGTGCTGCTAGCAGTTAAACGGCATTGTCGACGTCAAAGCTAGTAAGCTCAAGCGCTTGCGAACGGAAGCAGACGAGGCTAGAATCAACTTGCCGTCCTTTATTTGCCCTGCGATCGATTTCCCTGGTGCGCTTCAGGGAAAGTAAGAGCGTCATGGAAGGCGGAAACGCGATAGTCGCCGATCGATGGAGCAGAGGTCGCTTCCGAAGAGGCTGTGCGTTCGTGATTGAAAGTACGGCCAGGCAGCGCCGAAACTTGGATAGGTTGAAACGCAAGTTTGACGCAAGGTCTGACTGTGGCAATAAGTCTTTTATTATCAAGGGCCGAGGTAGCTCAGTGGTAGAGCAGCCGATTCGTAATCGGCAGGTCGCGAGTTCAACTCTCGCCCTCGGCTCCACTTCTTTTCTAATCGACTTACTTTCAGCCAGTTAATATTTGGGCTTCCTGCCGCGGCCGAGAGGAAGTACTGTCGCTAAAGTTAGCGCGCCGCTACGGGCTAATTGCAAATCGCCGTCTTCTTCAAGCAGAAACCGCAGCCGCAGCCCTCAGCAACTGTTCTATCTGATCGTGATTTACCACTCCGGCTTGGTGCCTCACCAGGTGGCCACCGGAGAAAACCGCGAAGTTCGGGATGCCGTGAACGTTGAACCCTGCCGCGAGTGCCGGATATTTCTCGGTACCCACTTTCAACACCACAGCCTTGCCGGCCATCTCCGCCGCTGTGCCAGCTACTTCAGGAGCAGCCATGCGGCAGGGTCCGCACCAGCCGCCCAGAATTCGACAAGCATCGGAACGGGTGCATCGTGGACGATTTCATCGAATAAGATCTCGCCAACCGCCAAGGGCTAGGAGAGCGGCGGCAACGGCGATTTACACCTTCCGCAACGGCCGGTGCTGGCCAGTTACTACTCGGAACTCCACGATTTCGCTGATGCCTGCCTGCTCTGGTTTCAAATTCGTGTTTTCAAATTCGTTGTGTCTAGGGCAGGGGAAGCATACGATGTGCGAGCTAGAGGTCCAAATCGTAAAGTCCAGTCTCAACGCTGAGCCATCCAGGACAGAAGCGGTCCTGATCGTGCTCTTTACATTTTTGGTGCAGATCGCGGAGGCTCTGAGGACGGTCGGATGGCTGTCGCGGGCTACTGGAAATCTCGATAACCTAGACAACTCCAATTACCTGGCGCTTGCGGATTTCATTCGCAACTGGTCTCCTACAAACTCTCTTGGTTACCAGCACTTTTGGGGATATCCCTATTTCATCGTCGCGGTCTCGAGCATCCTCCATCTGCCGAGTTTGGAGGCGATGCTCGGAATCTCCCTGTTATCTTCCACGCTGACATGTCTACTCTTGCACCGGCTGTATGGAGGGCTTGTAGCTGTGGCCTTCGGGCTGGTCAGCTCTACTTGGATTTTGCTTTCAGTGTTCGGTGGTTCCGAGCCGCTATTCGTGGCCCTGCTGTTTGCCTCTTTTCTGGCTGCGCGCCGTGAACGATGGTTTCTCGCGATTTTTCTCGGATGCGTGGCGACGACCGTGCGCCCCATCGGCATTTTGATGCCGTTCGCGCTGATCGGGAGTCTGCTGTGGCAGCGTAACTGGAGCGCCGCGGCGCGTTGTTGCGTCATCGCTCTCGCCACGATGGTGGCGTACTTAGTCCCGGTCTACCTGCTCACGGGAGACGCGCTCGCGCAGCCCAGACTTTACAGTGCGGATTGGCGGGTGCACCACTTTTCTCTCGCACACGGAGGCATCCTGACTTTCCCCGCTCTACGGCTCGTGCAGGGCTTCTATAACTTGCACGATAGGTGGAACTCATGGCCGGCCGCGGTTTTGCGGTTCTTCTGGATCCTTACGACCATCGGAGGAGCAATTCTGCTGTGGACCCCGCGCCTTGCGCGTAAGCTTCCTTTGGTAGAGAGAATATTCGGCTGCGCATACACGGCGTTTCTGGTCTGTTACAACTTTGACTATATCGCGCTGTATATTCCGCGCTTTATTTTGCCTGTCCTGCCGCTCGTGCTCTTTGTGGCGCGAAAATGGATTCCCCAGGACCGCCGAATCCTCTGGCCGCTGGTAGCATTATCGATTGTCGTTAATACCGTGGTCTTATTTGGATTTAAAGCCGTGTTCGGATTCAAGTTGTGGGGAATCCATCTGACGCCCAAGCCGTGGGAGTGAACCGGAAGAAAACGTCGTCACCGTGATCGCGGCGCAACAAACAAAAAAGCCTCCAACCAATCATCACCTGAGAGAGTTAAAATCCCGCTGGATCACGTCACATAGCTCATCGACTGGCAAGGTGCCGCGCTTCGCGTTAACCTTGCGAACCGGAACAGCCGTAACCAGACGACCGAGCACTTCGAATTCTTCTGCTCTCTGCTTGGCATCTAGAAAATTCGTCGAGTAGCTATTCGTCACTAGCGTCATTATGGCGGTCTTTGGCGAAATAGATTCGACACTCTCGGCTGAGTTCGCTGTTGAGTCTCCTAAGACGTAGACAGCTCCGATTGGCAGTGCGCGTTCTTCGAATCGTGTTTCGCCGTCTCCCCCAAGTCTCAAACATCGTTTGTTCCAATCGGGCATGATCTGCGGGAGAGCGTCGGGCGAGCCGTAAAGCAATTTAACGGAGTGAGGCCAGAGGTTCACGCGCGGATAGGCAGGAAGTACGTGAAAAATATTTTTCAGCTCAACTAGAGCAGCGATATCATCGGACAGAACCCCGAAACCTAGTTGAGCAAAACAAGCGGCTGTCGTGGACTTGCCCGCACCTTCTTGACCGACGAACACCGCGGAGCGGCCATTTATCGCCACGACACTCGCATGTAGGCAAACAACCCCACGAGAACGCAGCAACATTCCCAGTACCGGGCCAACTAAATAACCAATTGCGAGATCGACAGTAAAACTTTCTGGCCAGGAAGCCCAAATTGTTTCAAGACGGCGATCCAACCAGAATTCAATTCCGTCGCAGTAGGATATTTGCAGGAATGCCCCGCCATCTACCTCCCAGACTTTTAGAGCAGGCTCGCCTGACTCGGTGAAATAGGAACTGACGAAGCGTAGTTTATGATGACTGCGGGACAGGCGATGGATTGGTGATGCCCGGATTGGTAATGCCCCGAGGTTTACCTTTACGTCTGCTGGGATTTCTGTTTGCTCTGCGGGCTTCAGACTTGGGACAGGTACGTTGCAAGACAACCGAAGGCCGTAGGCCCGGTAATTGAACTCCGCTTTCTTCCGGTAATTGAATTCCGCTTTCTTAATGATGGTTATGCCGGTTGTGTTGTACGGCTAAAAGCACCGCCGTCCGGATTCCCTGCGACACCGGTAGTCTTTGTTAGCTCCTGGACTTTCCCATAGACGGTTAGAGTGGGTTCTGTGTAAGGCTTTTCAAGCTTTTTGGAATCTGTTTTCAAGATCGCATCTCCGCGTCACCGCAATTACCTGATACTCTTCAACCAACGGTCGAGGCAATAAGCTCGAAACTGTTCACGGGTTATCGTACCACAAGATGAATTTATCTTCGACGGACTAACAAAAGCGTTAATTTGTCCCTCCAGTGTCCATTTATGGATTGAGCTACGCGCCTCATCCCTAAGTCGACTTGTAACCGGGTCCGCCGGTAGAGGGGTCTTGCGTCGTAATAGGGACGGTTCCGGCATCCGCCCGCGCATTGCTTTCCGTATCAGGTGTTTCTTGTATAGCCACGGAAAGGTCGGGACCGCGAGCAGATAATCGACCATCCTTAGATCAAGGAACGGGTAACACACCTCCACATTACAATGTGTCACCCCCGAATCTTGAACCTCAAACATATTCGTCCATTGTGGGAGCGCCAGTGATCCGTGTCCCCTGGGGCGCACCAAATGACGATTTGCTGGTGCCTCGAGACTCGCGCGTTCTTGCCAGCGTTTACGTAGCCCCGCTCGCTCCGCAAATTCAGGCGCGATCCATCTTGGGAATCCAGAGTCTTGACTGATTTTGCGAGTCAGCGACTGAAGTCTACGCGTGGCCCCGCGCCAAGGGAGCGGTCTGACCCAAGCGAACATTGTGGCTTCGTTAGCCAAGCGCATCCAAAGTCCCTGTCGGCGTAGTTCCTGGATGTATGGCCACATTTGAAAATACATTAAGTTGTCCGCGCCTTCGCCGGACAAAACTACTCGACATTCTGCGGCGACTGCACGGAACAATTCCAGCAGTCCGGTAAAAAGGGGGTCATCAATCGGCTCAGGAACAATCCTGCTGACCTCATCCCATTGATCAAACAGCTGAATATGATCCAGCGGCAGGTAAGTGTTGAAGATGCCCAAATATTGCGCCGTTTTGCGAGCCCATCGCCGCTCATCATCAGGAAACAAAGAATCATATCCCACCGTGTAACTACGCAGGTCAGGAAATCCGTTGCGGCTGTTGGAAAGTTCTTTTGCAACAGTTGCCACCGATCCTGAATCTAGCCCCCCGCTTAGGAAAATTCCGACTCTTTCAGAAGTCGCTCGGTCCGCAACTGCGGCTTTAAGCAGTTCATTGAAATGGTCCACATAATCGTCATCGCGCCGGTAGCGGACCCGCGCTTCCGTAGGTGGTTCCCAATAACATCTCGTTCGAAGCTCATCCCGTGAAACCACCATTGAATGTGCAGCAGGCAAACGTTTTATGTCGCGAAAAATTGTGGTGCTCTTGTCGTAGTTCAAACCGAACAACAAGAAATCGCCGATGGACTGATCGTTCAGCTCAACAGTCACGGCGGGATGGCGCTTTAGACAGTTGAGAGTATTACTGAAGATAAATACACTACCCAGGGCGGCGTAATAAAAAGGTTTGATTCCGAAATGGTCCCGGGCGCAAAAGAGAGTTTTTGTCGTACCGTCCCAAATCCCGAACGAAAAATCACCTCGTAGTTGGTGGACGCATTCTGTGCCCCATTCAGAGTAGGCGTACAGAATGAGCATGGCATGCGAAGCCACTTTCTCGATTCGCCTTCCTGATTGCTCAAGTTTCGACCTCAGTTCGTCCGGCGAGTCCAGCCGGACATCGGCCGTGATCGAGAGGCGGTCTAGACGGGCTGGCTGCTGATCATGCGCGCCAAGGGCACCTGAAATCCCTAGCAGGGTATGGCCAAGCCCTACTGACCCATCGAGCCAGGTCGCACATCGATCGGGACCTCGATACTTGAGCAAATCGGTCATAGCTTGGGCGAGGTCTGGCAGTACCATCGCACCGCCTCTTTCGTAGATACCTAACGTGCCACTCAAAAACAGCCTCCTGATTGGTCGGCCCCGAAATGAGGGCAGGGCCAATCCGCAAAGTTGCAACAAAATGGAAAGGTTGATCCAATTGACGAAATAATTTTCCCAAGCTCGTCGTATGGACTGATATAGAACCTATAATACCCTATGTTTTGAGCGATTTACGTACATGAATTCGGACTGGTACGGCACCCAAATTGCTCTAAACTATGCTGGAGGTTAGACCCCAATGAGGAATCTGTACCGTCTTTCTTTTGTGTTAATTGCGCTACTCGTTTTTGGCGTAGGCAGAGCTTCCGCAGATAGCTTAATATCCTATAGTTTTTCAGGTGCCAATTCAGTGTCATTCGAATTACCGGTGAACCCCACCCCTACAAGTTTTGTTCTAGGGGGCGATTTCCAGGTTACACCCATAAATCTGATGATTAATGGTGCGGCTTCCAGCGATACGTTGGTATTTTTCAGTTCCCATTTTGGAGGGGCTTTTGCCGCCATTTTCTGTCCGAATTGCGCCACGGTGTCACTGACTGGCCCACAGTTTTATTCGGGTTCCGAAGCGACCCCTACAATGTTGGTCGTGAACGGAGCAACGCTGATGAACGACATGGGTGGTACTCCAGCAGGCACGATCACGAGTACGCCCGTCACTTCTACTCCTGAACCGTCGTCTACGATTCTGCTCGGGATCGGCCTTTTAGCTGTCGGCTTGGCTGTGCTCGGCTTCAAGCCACACTTCGCGTTCTCCACTAGATAGCGGAAATCTTAGCTTACTAACCTCTCTTAGCGGACTGTGCCGACCGGTGTTGTCCGCTTTTTTTTACCCCACCTAGAATCGGAAATCCTTGATCGAACGCCGTGTAGTGCTTTTGCTCCCCTTCCGGCTCATTCAGCGCAAGTCCATCGCATTCCACCCAAGCATGAGCTTCAAATTTCTGCACGGTTTTTCGCGCCCCAATCCGCACACTCGAGGCAATTCCTTGCCGCGCGAGCAGCCACCACAGCGCTAGAGACTGCTCTAGACACGCGGGGGTCCCCCACGTGCGGTAAGCAGCCGATCTCACCATTCGAGCGGTTAAAGCGGCCGATTCTGCCTGCGTCCCGCTCGATCGATCAGAAAGCATCGATAAACCCTTAGGCAGGCGATTTTCCAAGCTTGTCTGCGTTGCGCGAAACCCGCGAAGCCGTAGGCTTAGAGAAATAAATGGCAGCAGCGCCGCAGCACGCAGGAAAAGCGCGCGCGCGCTTGGCTCCAAAGCCCTAAATCGTCGAAGCAGGTCCCACATCGGAGGGCGTCATCTTCAGCAACCCATTGTAGGCCAATTTTTCGAGCAATTCGCTAAGATGCTCACGAAGCGTCTCACCGTCAACATCGTATTCACTTAGGAGTGTCTGGTAAGCAGCATCAATGTTTTCCGCCGTCGTGGCTAATTGCCACATCCGCGCGCCGGTTTCGTCCAAACCAAAATAGCGTTCCGTCTCAATATTCAACAGCACCGCTTCCTTATCCAGGAAACGCACCAGCACATGCGCGGGAACAATCACCTTGTCGCTAAACATCACCATCGCTGCCCACCCATTTGCCCAATTGATGCCTCTACTGAAACTTAAGTTCCAATTGTATCGGATAGCGAGGGTGCACGGGTATAACACCTGTCGCGCACCGCTATTTACTGCTGCCTCTCACCTAGCTGCTTTAAGCGTCTTCGACGCACTGCGGCGAAGACCTCTTACCGTTGCCCCGAAGCGCTCGGAAACACGGTGTGCTGGGACGGCGGCATCGGAACGTCGCCTTTGCGGTCGCGCCAAAGGATGGAATTCAAGACTTGGTTGTTAGCCTCGTCCGCATGGCGCCAATTCATTGAGGCAGATGCTTTCGCGCCCGCCG
>JGI12635J15846_10005618_pt1 | contig 10826 bp, 7 predicted proteins | sample BlaSpr_A8_OM2_M2_FD_15846 | JGI IMG/M metagenome (IMG submission 15846) | reverse complement strand
TTCGTGAGCGTTACTCATGCGCGTTCGAGTTCTTCTTCCAGCAATTGTTTCTGATAAAGGTCCGCGTAATATCCGCCACGCGCCAACAAATCATCATGCTTTCCGCGTTCAATAATTTGTCCGTCGCGCAAAACGACAATCTGGTCGGCGTCCTGCACCGTGGAAGTGCGATGCGAAATTAAAATTGTCGTTCGCCCGGCCATAATTCCGCGCAGGCGCGACAGAATCTGCTCCTCAGTCTGCGTATCCACCGCCGACAAGGAATCGTCGAGTATCAGTATTCTGGGATCCCTTACCAGAGCGCGAGCGATCGCGGTCCGTTGTTTTTGTCCGCCGGACAATGTGATTCCGCGTTCCCCGACCACCGTCTCGTATTTTTCGGTGAAATCCTCGATGTCTCCTTCGAGGCTCGCAACTTCCGAGGCTTCACGCACTCGTTCGGCATCGTATTGCGGCAGTCCAAAGGCGATATTCTCGCCCAGCGTATCGCCGAACAAATAGGTGTCTTGCGGCACATAGCCGATGGCACGCCGCAAAGTCTCCAGCCGCCATTCGCGTATCGGCCGCCCATCGATCAGCAATTCGCCGTTAGGAGCATCCCAAAGTCGCGCAACCAGCGCAGCCAGCGTGGTCTTGCCGCTGCCCGTCGGACCGATAATCGCCAGCGTGGAACCTGCAGGTATCCGCAAATTTATATTGCTGAGTATCGGGTGGCTCGAATTTGTGCTGACCCCCGTCCCGTTACCAGCGATAGCTTTGCTGGCAGGCGCCTTGTTCGCGGATGTTCCGTTGCTAGCCGTGGCGCCGGCGTTTCCATCTCCGGATAACGTCGTGGGATAGGTAAACGTCAGGTTACGAAACTCGATTTCTCCCTGCAGTTCCTTGTTGGCCGGAATTTTTGCATCGCGATCGTCAATGTTTGGCTGCGCATTTAAGATATACGTCAACCGGCCCATAGAAGCCGCGCCACGTTGGAAAATATTTGTTACCCACCCCAGCGCGATCATCGGCCACACCAGCAAGGTTAAAAAATTCGAAAACGAAACCAATCCACCCAGAGAAAGCTGATTACGCAGAAATAAGAACCCGCCCTTCCAAAGCACGATCAGGAAGGTAGTTCCAATCAGCGCCTGTAATGACGGCATGAACATGCTCCAGGTGCGAATCAACTTCACGTTGCGTGCCACGTACTCGCGGTTCGGCTCATCGAAAGCCCGAATCTGCGCGTCTTCCTGGGCATAAGCGCGAATCACCCGCACGCCAGATAAATTCTCTTGCACCTTCACGGACAGCGCTGCTAGCGACGCCTGAATCTTTTCATACAGCTCATGAATTACTTGGCCAAAATGACGCACCACCAGCGCCACGATCGGCACAGGAAGCAAAACCCATAGCGTCAATGAGGGGGACAGCTTGAACATCAAAAAGACGGCCATCAGCATGGTTACCAGCGTCGTTGCGCTGTACATGATTCCGGGTCCCAACACCATGCGCACGGCGTTCAAATCGTTGGTCGCCCGCGACATCAGTTCGCCGGTTCGGTTGCGCACATAAAATTCCGCTTCCAGGACTAGCAACCGGTCGAGCAGATCGTTGCGAATGTCGAATTCAATATCGCGGGACACCCCGATCAAAATCCAACGCGTAGAAAATGACAAAATCCCCTTCAGCGCGATGAATCCCACCAGTAGCAGGCAGTAAATCCCCAGTGTGTGCCTGCTATACGGGGCGTAGAAGGGAACTGCTCGACTCAGCCAACTCCCCGCAAGGGCTCCAACTCCGGAAGCGCCATTTGAAAACGGTCGCGGGCTACCCGCCAGCACATCGATAATGATTCCAGTCGCCAGCGGCACTACATTGCCCACAACTCCCATCAGCGCCAACGCCAATAACCCCAGAGCTATGCCGCCTTTGTAACGCCGCAGATACGGAAAGAGCCCGCGCAGATTCTTCCACGCAGAAACCTTTGGCGGATCGTTGGCCGCAGCTTTGGTTCCTAAGGCTGCGCTGGTTGTTGCGGCCGCGCTCATCGCAGCGTGGACCTCATATTTTGCAGGGACGTCGATTCCTTCAGGAAATGCTCATAACTGGCATCCATGGACTGATAACGGTTGGTGGCCGGATTCCACCGCACTCCCACCGGGAGCACGTGCGTATCTCCATTGACTTTCAATGGCGTGAAATACAGTTGCAGCCCCTTCTCCGGATTTTGTTCGTACTGCAATCGCCATCCGTTAATGGAATCGAGCGGCGTCCCCCCCAAGTACCCTTTAGGGTTTTTCAAATGCTCATCCACTCGCAGCAATTCCGTCCACTTCCCGTCATCGTCTTGAGCCACGATAGCCCGAGTGATCACCGTGCCAGGTATATTGTTCTTCGGTGTTTTGGGCACCACGTTAGCCGCAAGGAACTGCCGTTTCCCGTTTTTTGCCAGATCTCCAACGAGCAACACTTGCGCATCGCTGCCCAGAAAATGCTTCGCGGCATCCTGAATATCGTCAGGGACTGCCGGCTCCGCTGGTTTCGCCTGAGCAGCCGGCTCTGAAGTTGAAGTTGGTTTCGGTGCCTCAGTACCGCACCCAACGCCCGAACCTCCAAACCCCATCGCCATCAGCGCGACAATAAAAATATTTTGCGTGAAATCTTTCTTCAACCGCGATCTGACCACTCCGTGTTCCATCAAAGTTACGGCCTTTTCCGCCGGCTTCGGCATGTGAACCATCCTCAATAACCTGTCGAAGCTGGACGGTTCATTTATCGCTCATTCTAGCTGCTGTGCGCTAAAGACTCTACGGCTTGCTTGACTGACAGCGTCAGCGTTGCGCCAGAATTGCGTCCAGACGAGCCTCAAAATTTTCCTCACCCTCGGACGACAATTCACTGCGCTCCACCGGCAACGCCTTTTGCGACGCCTCCACCCACGTGAATAACTGTCGGATGTTCTCCCGCGTTTTTGCGTGATATTCCTTCAAGTTGCCGCCTGCTGCCATCCAGCGGCGGAACGTATGTTCCACCGGATGATCCGAAGAATCAAACGGATTGGTGGCCTTGCCCGGAGCCAGCAAACCAGCGTGTCCGGTAAAAAAATGTTCAAACCCCAGATCCGCAACGAAATGCCCTTCGGTCGCGGCCACGCCATTGTCGTAATCCGTTCCATTGCACGTGAGCACCAAAGGCTGCGGTGCGTGCTGCCACTTTAAACTCTCTACGTTGAGGTCCCACAAATCCCACTTCGCCGTCGCGATATACGCACTGTCCGTATTCAAGTGTTGCAAGGACAGCGCCGCAACCTCCGCCGGGCCATATCCCTGGCCGCGCAGGTCCCAGGAAGCTACCGGGGTTTCCGTCGCGTCAACTGGTTGGACGGTCAATTCCGTGAAAGTATTCATGGAAGCCGAAAGCGGAGCGCTGGCCAGAAAGCGGGCGAACTGAGCAATCATCAGTTCTTCAGAGAAATCGCGCGTCCAGACGCGCAGATATGCACGATTGGCCATGTGTGGAGGAACTTCTTCATTATACCGGGGACGCCCATACCATGCGAATGGACGTTAATCTGAGGATGGACGGTTGCCCAATAATGCTTGGTTCACCGGTCCGAATCAAACTCAAGCTGACGAAGACGGCTAGCTACTGGTCGTCGCTGAACGCGTACGGCTGTTAGGGTCGGTAGGCAAAGTCAAATTCCGCGCTATCTGTTGCAAGCGTTCCTGCAGAGTTTCCCCGATGCCCTCAAAAACCCGCGTGCAGGTTTCACGCAATTTTTCTTCCGCGCTCGCTGAAATACTAGCCACGATCTCGCGCGATTGATGGTCCAGTGCGGTCACGGTGGCCAACATCCACTGATTAGAAACATTTTCGAGTCGCGTGCGATGCTGTTCCGTAGCCTGCTCGCTGATCTTGGCGTACACGTTGCGCAGGTCGCTTTGGTGCCGGTCGGTCATCATTTTCCAAGAATCAATGAGTGGCGAGAAGCTGGCTTCGACTTTCTCATTGGCATCCTTGACGCCAGATTCCAATGCCTTGTCCATGGCTTCCTGGAAGCGCCGCAAAAACTCTGCCTGTTCCGAAGTAATTTTCTGCGAGAGCTCCCTTTGCGCGGTGTCGAGTTCCGTGCGAGCTTGCTCCACGTTCTTGTGCAATTCCTCACCGAAGCCCTGGAGCTCCTGCCTTCCGGTGCGTTGAAGTTCGTCGGTAAATGCCGCCGCCGTGGTGTCCGATGCTTCGGCAAACAGCGTTCGCGCACGCTCAAAAGCGTCTCGTACGGTGTCTTCCAACTGCGATTGCGTGTGTCCCACAAAATTGCGGCTCGAATTATCCAACTCGCTGGTGAACGAACTGGAAATCTCGCCCGCCTTTTCTCGTAGTTGCGAGCCGGCTTGCTCCACCGCTTTTTCCGTCACGTTCTGGATATGCGTTTGCGCTTTCTTCTCATACCATTCCGCGGACTTGAATACATCCTGAATGGCTTGATGCTTGATGTCGCTGAGCTTTTCTTCCATCTCGGCGATGTTTCTGTCAGTGACCGAGCGCGCGGTTTCATCCAGCAATTGTTCCGCGCCGCCCAGGTTATCCTTGAATCTGGAAAGCGACTCCGCGAAGGCGTCGTCCGCCGCGGTTGTGATGCGGTCTTGCTGCATGGAAATTGCGGCATCCAGCAGCGCTCGTCCACCGGCCAAACGCTGAAGCGATTGTTCCGTGTCTTGCACGTGCGGCGCGACCATTCCTGAAATGCGTGCCTCGAATTCTCCCGCCGCGCTACTGCTGGCTTCCTCAAAAGCCGTTCGTAACCTGCCCGTTATGTCTTCGAACAGCGATTCCGACCTGCGGTGCAGTTCATTTCTGTGCAAGCTCAGCACGTCATCCAGTTGGGTGTGGAATCCCACCAGCGCTTGTTCGTGCAATACTCCCAGCCGGTTCGAAAAATTCTCGAGCGTAGTCGTGGCTTCATTGGCTCGCGCCAGTCCGAATTCCACCCGCTCCGCGGATTCCTGCAGGGAATCACGCAGCCTAGTAAGCCGCTGTTCCACGTCGCCAACGATGCGATTTTGCGCCGACTGCAGGGAGGTCTCTAAATTCGCCTGCCACAGCGCCTTGGCCATTTCCATTTCTCGCGCCACATGAGCTTCGCAATCGATCCGCGCGGTGGAGGTGTTCAACGCCACCTGCTGTTGAATCTCCTCGGCCGCCAAACGCAAAGTCTGCCAGTGCAGCTCGAGTGTTTCTTGTCGCAATCGCTCCGACTCTTCCACCGTGCGAGCCGCTGCCACCGCGATTTGCGCTTCTGTGTTGGCCGCTTGCGCCTTTAGCCGCACCAGCGCTTCCTCGCGGACGCGCGCGGCCTCTTCCATGGTGCGAGCCGCGGCGTCGGCGCGTTCCATAATGTGGGCTTCGGTTTCTTCCGCCTGAATCGCCAGGTTTACGCTGGTTTCCTCACGCAACTGTGCCGCTTCGTGTTGCGCACGGCCCACCGCCTCGGCTTCCGTCTGCAATCGCGCCTCTACCTCGGCGGCTTGCGACTTCAATCGGGTGACAACCTCTTCCGCTTCCTTGAATAAGGTCACCAAAGTCTCACCGCTGTTTTTTAACTGCTCCACATGCTGCTCGCGCTGCACTCGGCCTTCTCGCTCAAGTTGCGATGTCAGCTCGCTTTTGGTTTGTTCCAGTTGCGGTGTCAGCCAATTCGTCAATTCGCGGCGGGCCGCTTCGGCAGCCGCAGAGGCGGCAGCCTGCGCGTGTTTCTCAGTTTCTTGTTGAATCTTTTCCACCACCTGCGAGGCTTCCTGGGCCACCGCCTGGCTGGCGGCTTCTCGCGCTGCTGCCTGAATCTGCTGCTTGGCATCTGCCACCAGTCGTGCCAGTTGTCGCGCAAGTTGCAGTGAAGCGTCGGTAGTGCTTGCCGGGGAAGGGAAGGCCCGCAAATTATCGTTCGTGTGTGCCGCCGGGCTCTCGTAATCAGTGTGAGCCGGCGCTTCATGCTCGATCTCGTTTGCTAGCGGATCCGTTGCCGGAGCCAAATTATGCTGCTGCGTTTCCACCTCGGGAAATGCAAACCAATCTTCGGGAGGAAAAGCGATGCCCCAGATGTTGCCGGGAGTCTCTAATTCGAGCGCCACTTGAAAAAGTTGTCGCACCGTTCGCGGCCGCTGAATCCACGCTACCCGCCCTCGCACAACCCGCGGCGCCTGTCCAGACTCCGGATGCGGAATCTCCAGCTTTACCCACATATTTTTCAGGACATAATGTTTCGATTGATAGCGGCATCCGTGGCAATTAATGATCAGCGTCGAAGTGTTCTCGGTAAAAGGGCGTCCGATAGCATCCACTCCGGTGACCGCCACGGGCACGGCCTGTACGATGCGCGTGCTGCGGCGCTTTCGCAGATCCGAGCTCGTATGCGCCTGCCCCACTTCACCTGCCGCCATTTCTGCAGTTCCTTCAGTTGCATTGCTGCTTTTGGTGGTCATTTCATCCATTGGGCGTCTTACGCTCCCACTTGCACTGGCCTTTTCTGAACCTCGGGTTGCGGCTGTTTCCTCTCGCTTTCGATTCTTGCCAAGCAGCGAGCTCATCAATCTAAAGATGCGGGTCCAGCGCACAAAGCCATCAAAATAAAACACATATTTCGTGGATCCGCGGCGATCCTATCGCTCGAACCTTACCGCACGAGTTTGCGAGCCGGACCAAAAACGACGTGTAGTGCGCCGGGGTTGGGATAGCGCACCTCCTTACCGGGGGACTTCGCAGAATCCAAACTCTATACTCAAATTTGTTCCTTGCCTAGACAGTCCCACCGGTACTAATTTTTGGACGTAAAGTCCTACAAGTACTACATTTGCGGTCAGCCAACTTTCACCCTTGTGCTGCCCTAAAGCTCGCGCCTACCTTCCATCGCTTTCAACATCGTTACTTCGTCCGCGTATTCCAAATCAGCTCCCACCGGGATGCCCACGCCGATCCTGGTGACCTTCACTCCCAGAGGCTTCAGCAATTTGGACATGTACACCGCAGTGGCCTCGCCCTCAGCGGTGGGATTGGTAGCCACAATAATCTCTTCGATGCCCCCGCCCTTCAGTCGTTCTATAAGCGATTTGATCTTCAATTGTTCCGGCCCGCGGCCCGATAGTGGCGACAACGCTCCGCCCAAAACGTGATACATCCCGGAATACATCCGCGTTTTCTCGATGGCCATGATATTGTGCGCTTCTTCCACCACGCAGATGGTGCGGTGGTTCCTCGTCGGTCCCACGCAATATAAACAAGGATCGGTATCCGTAATGTTATGGCACGTCGAGCACTCGCGGATTTTTTCCTTGGCATCCCGAATGGCATCTGCCAAAGCCAAAGCGTTCTCGGACGAACTGCGCAACAAGTGAAAAGCCAATCTTTGGGCTGTTTTCTGGCCGATTCCCGGAAGATGCTTTAATTGATCGATCAGTCGTTCCACAGGCGCGGCAAAATCAGGCATCCCTGATGTGTAGCACACGCCGCGATTAGGAGCAAACCGCCGTCAACGTTTTGTTGATTCTGATTCTAAGCCTATTTAGAGGGCGATACCTGATCGGTACTTCTCAGAATTTTCGCGCAGCAGATAAATACTTGGTCGCGTGTCAGAGAGCCGTGCCTTGGTTATGGCGCCTCCCAGTCCAGCGCGTAGATTTCCTGGGTGCCGGTGTCGCGAAGTAGCAGAGGTGAATCGTCGGGAGCCATACCCAACCAAAAACCGTAGTGGCCCGTTTGTCGGAATTGTTTTAGATCGGCCACGGACTCAAGCTTATGATCGCGAATGCGCACGCGCATAACCGATGGCTGATCTTGCTCACGCAAAAAATAAACATAGTCTCCGGCTTTCGACCAAGCGGGAAAATTTGCGGGTATTTTAGAAAGCTCATCCCACCGCTGGGTAGAGAAATCAAAAAGCACGAGCCTGCTGGAATCGAGAGGCAGGGCCACCACATAGCGTCCATCGGGTGACCAGCGTGGCGAGTAAAGACCCTTTGAACCGGGCAGCGCCGAAATTTGATTTGTCTTAATGTCGAGAATTCGAATTTCGCCGTCGTGATTAGATAAAACCCTGCCGAAGGCTATTCTTGTTCCGTCGGAAGACCAGGTAGGGTCATATTGCTCTATAGGATCTTGGGGAATGAGTTCACGTGGGCTTCCCCCAACACTCGGAATCGTATACAACCTCTCTTTTTGTCCGGGCAAAGAGCCATAGAAAAGGATGTCCTGTCCTGACGGAGAGAAACTCGGCAGTATTGCAATCAGCGGCGGATACGTCAGTTGAATGCGTTGGCTGCCGTCCACTTTACTTCTCCAGAGTATTCCCTCCGGAAAGCTGGCGTAGGTTACCCACTGCCCATCTCTGGAAAAGCTTACGCTGTCTCCCGAAATTCCGGAGAGAAACGACACGAACGTCGCGGTCTTCGCATCATAGCGAACCAATTCTCCGCGCTGTAATCCGCCCGCCACAAACAACTTTTTGCCATCCTTGCCGGGCAAACATGCGTAGAAAGTCATCGGTCCGGAGGTCAACTGGGAAGGTAAATCCTTGGATTTCCCAAACCACTTCGCCTTTTCGGCGCGGGCCCAGATATTGCCTCGTGACTGGAAAACAAAATACTTCCCGTCGGGCGTCCATCTTCCGCAGCACTGGTCAGGAGGCGAGAGCCAGCCGGGCAACAACGGATGCAAGTTCGTCCCGTTCGCTGAAACTTCCCAGAGTGACCTCTGAGGAGAATCTCCACCCCCCACTGTGAATCGGATCACCGTCCCGTCCGGAGACCAAGCTGCATCAAAAGGTTGATCGGGAACAGAGATGAGCTTGTGCGGTTCGCTGCCATCATCTTTTGCAACGATTAAGTCATGTCCATCAGCGTAAACAATTCTGTGACCGTCGGGAGACCATGCGGCAGCTTGACCTTTTGCTTCTCCCAACCTGCGGGGCGAGCCGCCGAGTGCGGGAACTCTCCAGAGAGGTCCATTGAATGCGGTCATTCCTGCCTCTTCTTCCACCAGAAGAGTTGCCCCATCGGGGGAAACTGCAAGGAGAAAATCGCTTGGACTGGGAACCGGGACGCGCGCCACCTCTCCGCCTGAGGCTGACACCTGCGCGAGGCCCGAACCTGTGGAAGCGAATTCGTTAAAATAAAGGCGTACTCCGTCGGTGCCGATGAGATCCTTTCGATTACCGTCATGCGTGAGCGGGAGGTAGCCCGAGACTTTCGGGGGAGCAGGTGGGCGCGACTCGAGATACAGCAAGAACGCGGTGACTACAAGTCCCAAGGCGACCACGACGGCTGCCCACCGCTTCCAACCGGACGATCCTGTACTGGCAAGGGCCACATTGCGGGAAGCATCGTCTTTCACGGCAGGTGAATATTGTCGGCCACGATCGGCCGATATCGTTGCGCCGGATTGTCTCGAGTCCGTATCCCGTTTCAGCCGCTGCAGGTCCGCACGCATTTCGGCCGCGCCTTGGTAGCGGAGGTTTCGGTCTTTCTCCAGGGCCTTGTTGATGATGTCTTCGAACTTGGGCGGCACATCTTGATTCAGCCGGACTGCGGGCACTGGAGGACGCTCCAAAATCGCATTGAAGATAACTCCTGAGCTCTCGCCGCGAAACGGTAGCTGCCCAGTCGCCATCTCGTACAACACCGCTCCAAATGAGAACAAATCCGTACGAGGATCGAGATCCTTGCCCCTGACCTGTTCGGGAGACATATACGCAACCGTGCCTAGCGATGTACCTGGACTAGTCAGATGTTCTTCGTCAACCGCCAGCGTCTCCATCGTTTGCGTGAGGCCTGAGACATTTTTTGCCGCGACCACTTTTGCAAGACCGAAATCCAGAATCTTGGCGTGACCTCGCGCAGTAACAAATATGTTCGCCGGCTTGATGTCACGGTGCACGATGCCTTTGGCATGCGCTGCGTCAAGGCCCTCAGCCACTCCGATGGCGATATCCAGGAGATTTTCCAAATCGAGGGGGCGACCCGAAATCAGGTGCTTGAGCGTCGAGCCCTCAAGATATTCCATGGCCAGAAAAGCTTTGCCATTCTCTTCGCCAACGTCGTGGATGGTACAGATATTGGGGTGATTCAGTGCCGACGCCGATTGCGCTTCGCGTTGAAAACGTGCCAAGGCTTGCGGATCTTTGGCGACATCGTCCGGAAGAAATTTCAGCGCTACAAAGCGGTGCAGGCGCAGATCTTCCGCCTTGTACACCACCCCCATGCCACCCCCGCCTAATTTTTCGAGGACATGGTAGTGAGAAATGTTTTGGCCTAAAAGAGACCCGGGGTCAGTCATTCGTCGGTCATCTTAGTTGGTGTGTTGAAAATAAGTCAATGAAGTGGCTATGAGCTACGAACGCTTTCAATTTATGAAAAGGGAATTCTGCTGGAAAGAACTTCGTGGAAGAACTAAAACAGACCGGGAATTTTCAATCCGGAGAGGCCTGGAACGTTGCCCGCAATATTCTTCATCTGGCTGGCCAGTTCCTCGTCAACTCGCCGCGACGCTTCGTTCACCGCCGCGCGCACCAGATCCTGCAACATTTCCTGGTCCTTGCCCGCAAAAACTTCCGGCTCAATGCGAATCTCCACAATCTGCTTCTGGCCGTTCATTTTTACGTTGACCATGCCTCCCCCGGCGGAGGCTTCTACGTTTACGGAATTAACCTGCCGCTGCAGATCATCCTGCAACTGCCGGAATTTCGAAAGCATCTGTTGGAGTGCGTTGACTTCCATCAGCTTCATTCCTCTTGCGCCCGTCGCACTTCGGAGATCTTGCCGCCGAAGCGCTGCAGTATCGAACGCACCATCGGA
>JGI12635J15846_10005616_pt1 | contig 10827 bp, 8 predicted proteins | sample BlaSpr_A8_OM2_M2_FD_15846 | JGI IMG/M metagenome (IMG submission 15846) | reverse complement strand
GAGAAGTACCGCGAATACAAAGATCTGACCAAGGGGATTGCGGAGAGCAAGGCACTCCTCGCCGACGAAAAAGATCCCGAGATGCGAGCCTACGCGCAGGAGGAACTCACGCAACTGGAAGGCCGGGTCAAGGCGGTGGAGGAGGAACTGAAAGTGCTTCTCCTGCCGAAGGATCCAAACGACGAGAAGAACATCATCCTGGAAATCCGCGCCGGCACTGGCGGAGACGAGGCCACACTGTTCGCCGCCGAAATTTTCCGCATGTACACCCGATACGCAGAAACGCAGCGCTGGAAAGTGGAAGTACTGTCGTCGTCGGAATCGTCTGCAGGCGGTCTGAAAGAAGTCATCGCCATCATTGAAGGCAACCGCGTCTTCTCCCAGTTGAAGTACGAAAGCGGCGTGCACCGCGTACAGCGTGTGCCTGCGACGGAACAGCAAGGGCGCGTTCACACGTCAGCAGTCACGGTTGCGGTGCTGCCCGAGGCGGAAGACGTCGACATCAAGATCGAAGCCAAAGATTTGCGCATCGACACGTTTTGCTCCTCCGGCCCCGGCGGCCAGTCAGTGAACACAACTTATTCCGCCGTGCGCATCACGCACATCCCAACCAACACCGTGGTCAGTTGCCAGGACGAGAAATCGCAGATCAAGAACCGCGAAAAGGGCATGCGTGTATTGCGCTCGCGCCTCTACGAAATCGAGATGGAAAAACAGCAACAGGCGCTAGCGAAGGAACGCAAAGCCATGGTGGGTTCGGGCGACCGCAGCGAGAAGATCCGCACTTACAACTTCCCTCAGAACCGGTTCACCGACCATCGCATTGGCTTCACCATCCACCAACTCGAAGCCGTGATGGACGGGAAACTGCAGCCGCTCATTGAGGCGCTCACTACTTACTACCAGGCCGAAAAGCTGAAGCAGGAAGCCGCCAGCGTAGTTTAGGGGAAAGACGTGGGCGTGCATGCCCGCGATGTAGGAGAGAATATGTCCGGGACTGGCGCCACTCTCGTATCCGTTCTTACGAACCGCTATGCAGCAAATGCCGCTCGCGTCCGCGAACTGGCGGCCCCGCTCTCCAACTCTCAGTTCTGGCAGAAGCCGTTTCCATACGGAAACAGCTTTGGCCACCTAGTCCTTCACCTGACCGGCAACTTGAACTACTACATCGGAGCACAGATCGCGCAGACTGGCTACGTCCGCGACCGCTCCCGCGAATTCAACGACCCCAATCCGCCGTCCAAAGAGGAAGCCCTGCAACGCTTGGACGAAGCGGTTGCCATGGTGCAGCAAACCATTCGCTCTCAATCGCCCGACGATTGGTCGCGACAGTATTCTGGCGTTGGCACGGCCGCACAGAACCGTCTCGACATGATCGTGCAATGTGCCTCCCACATGCAGCACCACATCGGCCAGATGATCTATCTGGCTTGCGAGTGGAGCCGGCAAGCGGGCACTAATACAAAATAGGGCAAAGCAACCCTTACCCTTGAGCTGTCACCTAAGCGCCATGCCGAAACAGCAATCTCGCTCCTTGCTCGTCCTTGCGGGGTTTGGCGTCGCTACCGCTGGCGCTGCGTGGTACGGTGCGCGCTACAACCGCAGGGGCAATCGCGACCCGTGGTACCGGGAACTCGACAAGTCGCGCTTCACTCCACCCGATGTCGTCTTCCCAGTGGTATGGACCGCGCTCTATGCAATGATCGCCTGGTCGGGCTGGCGCATTTGGAGCGCGGCGCCTTCGCGGCATCGCAATGCGGCGCTGCGCCTCTGGATTTCACAGCTCTTCGCCAACGCCCGCTGGTCGAAACTGTTCTTCGGCGAGCATCGTCCCAGGTTAGCCTTGGGAGACATCGTAGCGCTGGAAGGAACGATTACGTCGTACATCGCCGCCGCGCGCAAAGTCGATCGCGCTGCCGCCAACGCTTTCATTCCATACGCGGCCTGGGTGGCCTTCGCCACCGTTCTCAACGCCGAGATTGTGCGCCTCAATCCGCAGGCAGGCTGACGACTCCGGTTTCCTCTGCGTGTCTCTGAGTATTCTGTGGTTAAAATTGCCCGTGCAGCTAAAAGCATCTCTCGGCTCTGCGATTGCCCGCCTGACCGCAGACCAAGTCCCGTCGCCGCGCTTGAACGCCGAACTGCTGCTCATGTTCACGCTCAACTGTGACCGCGCCTACCTCTTCGCGCACCCCGAACGCGAACTGACCGCCGAGGAGCAGAGCCGCTACGACGCCGCTCTCGCCGAGCGCGCCCGCGGCGTCCCCACGCAATACATCACCGGACATCAAGAATTCTGGGGGATGGACCTGATCGTCACTCCCGCGGTTCTGATCCCGCGGCCGGAGACCGAGCATGTGATCGAGTCTGTGCTCGAGCTGCAGACTTCGGACCTCAGACCTCGGACCTTATACTTCGAGCCCAAAGGTCCGAGGTCTGAGGTCCGAGGTCAGATGTCCGGCGTTCTCCGCATTCTCGACGTTGGGACCGGGTCGGGATGCATTGCAATAGCTCTGGCCAAAGAATTTCCTCATGCTGAAATCCACGCGACCGATATATCGGCTGCAGCTCTCGAAGTCGCGCGCGCCAACGCTGCCCGCCATCAACTGGAAAAACGAATCCAGTTCCATCAGGCGGACCTGCTCCAAGGCCTCAATATTTCTGGTTTGGACTTTGTCGTCTCAAACCCGCCGTATGTCGGCGAGTCGGAAGAAGATCAAGTACAGCTCGAGGTTCGGAAATTTGAGCCGCGCGATGCCGTGTTTGGCGGACCTACCGGAGTCGAGGTCATTGCACGGCTTCTTCCTCAGGCTTACGCTGCGTTGCGTCCGGGTGGATGGCTCGTTTTTGAGATCAGTGGGACCATAGCAAATGCGGTCCAGCATCTATTTATTGCTTCAGAGAGTTGGGAAAACGTTCGGCTCATCCCCGATCTGCAGTCCATCCCCCGCGTGGTGCGGGCACGAAAGCGAAAGGTCTGATGCCTGAGGTCCGACGCTTCACCGCCGCGCCGTCGCCGGCTGAATTTCCTCGACATCAATAATATCGGTCGGATAATTGCCCGTGTAGCAAGCCGAACAATAGGAGATCTTCTCGCCCTCACCGCAGGCCTTCTTGAGACCTTCCAGCGAAAGATAAGCCAGCGAATCGGCGCCAATGTAGTCGCGGATTTCTTCCACCGATTTGTTGGCGGCGATGAGTTGTTTTTTGGAAGGCGTGTCCACCCCGTAATAACAAGGCGAAATGGTCGGCGGGCAGGAGATGCGCATGTGGACTTCCTTCGCCCCGGCGCTGCGGATCATGCGTACAATCTTCCGGCTGGTGGTGCCGCGCACGATCGAATCATCAATCAGCACTACGCGCTTGCCCTGCAGCAGTGAGCGCACAGGATTCAGTTTCAGCTTCACGCCGAAATCACGCACGCTCTGGCTGGGCTCGATGAACGTTCGCCCGACATAGTGGTTGCGGATCAAGGCAAAGCGAAACGGAAGTCCGCTTTCGGCNGCGTAGCCCACCGCCGCGGTCACCCCCGAATCAGGGACGGGAACCACAAGATCGGCTTCCACGCCGGCTTCGCGCGCCAGTTGGCGGCCGAGTTCTTCGCGGCTGGTCTGCACCGCGCGGCCGAATACGATACTGTCGGGACGCGAAAAATATACGTGCTCGAAGATGCAACTCGATTGCGGCGCGGCCGTGGAATAGAAGCGCGAACTGATTCCCTCAGGTCCGACCACGATTAACTCTCCCGGCTTTACGTCACGCACGTACTCGGCGCCGATCAGATCGAAAGCGCAGGTCTCAGAGGCAAAGACGATGGTGTCGTGCTTCTGGCCCTCCAGCGCCGCGATGCGGCCCATGGCCAGCGGCCGAAAGCCGCGCGGGTCGCGCACCGCGAAGACGCGGTCGTTGCTCATCATCACCAGCGAAAACGCTCCGTCGACTCGCCGCAGGGCATCCGCCACCGCTTCTGGAAGAGTGTGCTCCTTGGAAAGCGCGATCAGGTGAACAATCACTTCGGTGTCGCTGTTCGTCTGAAAAATCGAGCCTTGGCTCTCTAGTCGCGCCCGCACTTGCAGCGCGTTGACCAGGTTGCCGTTGTGCGCGACCGCGATCGATCCTTTATTGGATTGCACGAGGATGGGCTGCGCGTTCAGCAGCGCCGAATCTCCGGCGGTGGAATAGCGTGTGTGGCCGATGGCCAAAGTGCCCCGTATTTTCGAGAGCACATCCTCAGTGAAAATGTCGGCTACAGAACCCATAGCCTTATGCACGCGCGACGTCAAACCGTCAGACGAGACAATCCCCGCCGATTCCTGTCCGCGATGCTGCAGCGCGTGCAGTCCCAGATACGCCAACTTCTCCGCCTCAGGATGGGCGAAGATCGCCACCACACCGCATTCGTCATGAAATTTGTCGGAAATCAGCATTTAGCCCTTAGCCTTTAGCTTTTTAGTCAATTCAACCTTAGACCACGTAGGGACAGCCGCCTCGGCTGTCCAGTCCATTGTGCTCTGTGTTCCCCAGTGCCCTACGTGGTTCACGCTCTTAACGTGAGTCAGTGCGCAGCCACCAACTCCGAATCCGTCCGCAGTGCCGCTTCCAAAGCACCTTCGTAAGCCTCGCTCAATTCTGAAGCCGTAGCCGAAATGACGAGCCTGCCATCGAGAGAGATTTCCAGCCGATCCGGAATCGTCTCTCCGATAATGTTTGCAGCGACGCCGTGATTCCCCGCTACTTCTTTGATTCGCGCGACCTGCCTCGGGTCGCAAGAGATCAGGATCCGGCTGGAATCTTCTCCAAACAACGCGAATTCCGGGAAAAGCCCACCAGACGGCAGGTTCACCCGCGCACCCACGCCCGTGGGCAGTGCTTTCTCGACTAACGTGACCGCGATGCCGCCATCCGCACAGTCGTGGGTCGAATCCACGAGCCCGCCTTGAGTCATTTCGATGACCGCCTTCTGCAGCCCGGCTTCCTTCTCCAGATCAAGCTCCGGCGGATATCCCCACACCATGCCCAGAATTTCCTTGGCGTATTCCGATGATCCAAATTCACTCTGTGCATCGGTGATATCGCCGGTATCGCCGGCGCGCAATAGCACGATGGTGCGTCCGGGCGCGGCGAAATACATTTTCGCGGCTTTGTGCACGTCCTCCAGAATCCCCACGACTCCAAGCACCGGCGTAGGATAAATGCCTTCGCCCAGCGTTTCGTTATAAAAGCTGACGTTGCCGCCGGTGATGGGAATCTCCAACTCCTCGCAGGCTTTCGTGATCCCATCAATGGTTTGTGAGAACTGCCACATGATGTGTGGCTTCTCGGGATTGCCGAAGTTCAGGCAATTGGTCGCGCCCACGGGAGTCGCTCCCGAGCATGCCACCTTACGCGCCGCCTCCGCGACCGCATGCATCGCGCCCAGTCGCGGATCGAGATAGCACCAGCGCCCGTTGCCGTCCAGCGCCATTGCCAGACCGCGCTGCGAGCCTTTTATGCGAATCACTCCCGCGTCGCCCGCTCCCGGCGCTTCGACTGTATTGGTCTGCACCATGTGATCGTACTGCTGCCACACCCAACGCTTGCTGCAAATATTGGGGCTGGCCAGCAACTGCTTCAGATTTGCGTTGAAGTCGCCTGTTCGGCCAAGTTGGATATGCTCCGGCATCTCGCGGGGTACCGGGGGTTCCCATCGCGCGAGCGGACGTATGTACAGCGGAGCTTCATCCGTCAGGGCAGGATTTGGAATCTCCGCCACAACATTGCCGTGCTCCAGCACGCGAAGCTTGTTGCCGGTTGTGACCTTACCCACCTCGACCGCATCGAGACCCCACTTTTCGAAAACGCGGAAGACCTCGCCCTCGCGCCCTTTTTGCGCTACCAGCAGCATGCGCTCCTGCGACTCGCTGAGCATGATCTCGTAGGGAGTCATGCCGGTTTCACGCTGTGGCACGCGGTCGAGTTCAATTTCAATACCCACGCCACCGCGCCCGCCCATCTCGCAGGTCGAACAGGTCAGTCCCGCTGCCCCCATATCCTGAATGCCGACGATCGCGCCCGTTTGCATGGCTTCGAGACACGCTTCGAGCAGCAGTTTTTCCAGGAACGGGTCGCCCACCTGCACATTCGGCCGCTTCGCTTCCGAGGCCTCGCTGAATTCTTCGCTTGCCATGGTTGCGCCGTGAATGCCGTCGCGCCCGGTCTTCGCGCCAACGTAGATCACCGGATTGCCTTCGCCGGCAGCCTTGGCGTAGAAAATTTCATTCTTTCGTACCAGACCCAGAGCGAAAGCGTTCACCAGTGGATTCCCGGAATAGCAGGGCTCGAACTTCGTTTCCCCGCCGAGGTTGGGCACGCCAAAGCAGTTGCCGTAAGAGGCGACCCCGCTGACCACGCCCTCGAGGATGGAATGATTCTTGTGAATATCCGCCTGCGAAGCGGCTTGCGTAGTGCCGGACGCATTCGTCCGGCGCTCCGAAGAACTCTGCCCGTCCCCCTGGACGAATGCGTCCGGGGCTACGCGTGCCGTGATCGGCCCGAAGCGCAACGAATCCATCACGGCGACCGGCCTGGCACCCATGGTGAAAATGTCGCGCAGAATTCCGCCCACTCCGGTGGTCGCGCCCTGAAACGGTTCGATGAACGATGGGTGATTGTGCGATTCGATTTTGAAGGCGCAAGCCCAGCCGTCGCCAATGTCGATGATGCCTGCGTTCTCGCCCGGTCCCTGCAGCACGAGCTTGCTGCGCGTGGGCAACCGCTTTAGATGCACGCGCGAGGACTTGTAAGAGCAGTGCTCGCTCCACATCACGCTGAAGATGCCGAGTTCGGTGAGTGTAGGCTCGCGCTGGCCGAGAAGTTGCTTGATCTTCTCGTATTCTTCGGGCGTGAGGCCGTGCTGCCGGAGAGTCTCCGGAGAAAAGGCAGAGGTCAAAGAGGTGGCCATGGGAAGTAACTCTATTGTCGCATTTGATCGAGCCTGTGGGTAGGACGATTGCCATCATTTGTTGTTGATATTTTTCCGTCAGCGCGGAATGAAACGTTTCCCTTACTTTCGGGGCACGACTCAGAGTGCTTCAAGGGCGGGGAGAACCTGGTATTCGCTTTTTACCAGTCCACTCGGATATTGCTGGGTGGCTATGTGACGCAACTGGAGGTCGTGGGGCAAGGTGCCGAACAGAGGGATCCCGTCTCCAATGAGCACTGGAACTCTGGTAATGGTGAGGCGTTGAACCAAGCCTGCGCGCAGAAAGCGTTGAATCGTAATGCCGCCGTCAACATAGAGATGATGGGCGCCGCCGGCGGCCAGTTTTGGCACGATCTCCGCCGGAGATCCCGCCATCTGTTCCACTATGCCTTCGCCCACGGCGGACACGTCAAGGGGCCGACTGCTTAAAACCACGACCCGCTTCTTGCCGTAGGGCCATGTGGGTAAGGACAGGACTGTCTCGAAAGTATTGCGGCCGATGACGAGTGCGTCGACGCTGGCAATGAACTCGTCATAGCCGTGAGGTTCTCCGCCGCCCGCCGGCAGAAAGTCGAAACTCCCATTCGATCGCGCAATGAACCCATCCAGGCTGGTCCCCACAAAGACGGATACCATCAGAACTCTCCCCCCTTTTGCTGGCAACAAGAGTAAAACTCGGGCGCAGTGTGCACAAGACAGGTGCAGATAACAAAAAGCAGGCTAATCGCCTTGAATTTAGCTTTGTGTTACCAGTTCCGGATAAGATTTCAGGGAACATGAAATCGATCATTGTAGGCACGGCTGGCCACATCGATCACGGGAAAACGGCGCTGGTCAAGGCGCTGACCGGGATCGATGCCGACCGCTTGGAGGAAGAGAAGCGCCGCGGCATCACCATCGATCTGGGCTTTGCCCACATGGATCTGCGGGCGGGGAACGGCGACCCTCTGCATCTGGGATTCGTCGACGTCCCCGGCCACGAGCGCTTTGTGCGCAACATGCTGGCTGGGGTGGGGGGCATCGATCTGGTGTTGCTGGTCATCGCGGCCGACGAGTCGATCAAGCCGCAAACGCGGGAGCACTTCGACATTCTGCAATTGCTGGGCGTGCAGCGCGGCATCACGGTCCTGACCAAATCAGATGCTGTGGATTCAGAAACGCTCGATGTCGTGCGGTTGGAAGTCGAGGAGTTTCTACGCGGAACATTTCTGGAGGCTCCGAAATCTCCTATCGTGGCGGTGAGTTCGCTGACCGGCGCCGGCCTCGACGATCTGAAGCTGGCGATGATCGCGGCGGCTGCCGGAGTTCAGTCGCGCGATTCGCACGCTTTGGCCCGGCTGCCCGTCGATCGCGTCTTCACTATGAAAGGATTTGGAACGGTGGTGACCGGAACGCTGGTGGCGGGCACAATTCGCCGCGAGGAGGAGATGGAAGTCTTTCCTGGTGGCCGGAGAGTACGAGTGCGTGGGGTGCAGGTACACGGACACACTGCCGAAAGAGCCGTTGCCGGCCAACGCACCGCGCTGAACCTGGCCGGTGCCAGCACGGAAGATTTGTCGCGTGGCATGACGCTCGCTCCAGTGGCGACGTTTGCCACCACGCGCCGGGTGGATGTGCGGTTGAGCCTGTTATCCTCAGCGCCACATCTGCTGAAAAATCGCAGCCGGGTCCACTTCCACGCCAACACAATGGAGATGATTGCGGAGATTGGGTTGCATGGCACGAAGCAGCTTTCTCCGGGGTCCGAGGCGTATGCGCGGTTGAAGCTTCCAGATCCGGCGCTCTTGCTCCCCGGAGACCGTTTCATTATCCGTCAGTTTTCGCCAGTCGTGACCATTGGCGGGGGCGTTGTGCTCGATCCTGCGCCGATCCCCCGCATGCCAGGACACGAAAGCCTCCTGAAGATCCTGGCTGGGGGCAATCCTGAAGCTATTCTGAGAGCCCGCATCGCAAGGCATGGTCACGCTGGAATCTCCTTGCCGCAACTGATCGCAGAAACGGGATGGACGAAGGAATCCATTGAAGCTCGACTCGCTCCAGCATTCAACGATATGCGAGTGCTGCGGATCGGTGACAGATTCGTCCATGCGCCCGCACTGATTGAGCTCCAGCAATTGATCGTGAGCATCGTTACAGGGTTTCAGAAGAAAAACCCTCTGGTGGGTGGGATTACAAGGGAAGCACTACGCGAGCAGGTGAAAGCCTCTTCGGAAGTGTTCACACCCGCTCTCGAACTGCTGGTCCGTGAAAAGAATCTCGAGGCGACTGGTGACCTGGTTCGACTCCCCGGCCGCGGCGTGGTCATGAAAGACGAAGAAGCCGAGTCGAAGAAGAAGATCGAAGAGGCCTTTGCGGTGGCCGGCTTGAAAGTTCCCGCGCTTCATGAGGTGATTGCCGGGCTTAAGGTGGATAAGTCTCGCGCGCAGAAGATCGTCACGCTGCTCCTGCGAGACAAAGTGCTACTCAAAGTTTCCGATGAATTGGTCTTTCACCGCAGCGCATTGGAAGAGTTGCGCCGCTTGGTAGCAGCGCAGAAACTCAAATCTCCGAAGATGGATGTGGCGAAGTTCAAAGAACTGACCGGAGTCAGCCGCAAATATGCCATCCCTCTGCTGGAATACCTGGATCGCGAGCGTGTGACCCGCCGTGTGGGTGATGCGCGGGAAATACTTTAGCCACTGATTTAGGCGGATCTTCACGGATCACCCCAAGATTTGTGTTTTATCCCTGGAAATCCGTGTGAATCCGTGGCGAGAGCTCAGATCTTCTCCTCCGGAAATTCCACTTCCAATCCAAGTGGATCGGTGACGCGGTTGGTGAGGTTGGCCAGGCCCGTCAGCATATGAATATCGACGATCTCAGGCTCCGAGAAATGCTTGCGCAGCGGCGCGAAGTCGCCGTCGGTAATGTCGTGAGGCGTACGCGTAAGTTGTTCTACGTAAACCAACGCCGCCCGTTCTTTTTCGCTGTAACGCGAGTAATCTCCTGCCTTGAGTGCTGCCCAGTCCTCTGCGGTCAGCCCCACGCGCTTCGACGACGCAACATGATGCTGAGTGCAGTAGTGACATCCATTGATCAGCGATACACGAAGATAAATAAGTTCGTATAACTTTCGATCCAGGGAGCGTCCCACGCTGGCGTAGAAGCTGAGAAAGTTCTTGAGCATCTCCGGGCGATGAGCCAACGCTTTCTGCACGTTTCCAGGCTTTCCGCGAAGCGTCTTCTCGTAGATTTCCTTTACTTCAGCATTTGCCGATTCAGGGCTGATCAGGGTGATGCGGGCCATCGAATCCTCCAGCAAGAAAGTTAATCTCTCATCATAATAGAAAAGTCGTGATTGATTCCGCCGTCACGAAGCCACAGACTCGCGAGCATTGAAACGCGACGAACGGCGCAATCACAGGGAACAAAGGAGAANCGATGAAGCTGACCTACATTCTGGTGACGTTTATCTTTGCGAACGCCGTCGCGCTGCCTGCTCAAACCGACAGCGACTCAGTAATCAAATCGAAAATCGTCGCTCTTGAGCAGTTGTGGAACCAAGCCTACAAATCGGGAGACTCTAAGGCGCCGGATTCCATCCTTGACAACTCCATCGTTCTGGTCAACGACGACGGCTCAGTGCAAACCAAGGCGGAATTTCTGGCGAGCGTGAAGTCGTCCGCCCAGCAGCCCAGTGCGCAGCAACAACAAGTCGCGCCCGAATCATTCAATGTGAGTGTATTTGGAAATGTGGCGATCGCGACTGGAGTGATGCGGGTGAAGGGCGTCGAAGCCGGCAAGCCCTACACTCGGCACGAGCGCTTCGTCGACACTTGGCTTCTGAAACATGGAACCTGGGTCTGCATCGGCACCGACGCCACGCC
>JGI12635J15846_10005614_pt1 | contig 10829 bp, 9 predicted proteins | sample BlaSpr_A8_OM2_M2_FD_15846 | JGI IMG/M metagenome (IMG submission 15846) | reverse complement strand
AAATCCTTAGTGGTTCGGGGAAAGTAGGCACGGCCGCCGTTGGCTTCCACAATGGCTTTTAGTTCTTCGTCGGCTTCAGCAAAACCCTCGGCGGCGGCCTGCGTTTTTTCCGGAGCGGGTGGGTCTTTTTTGGAATGCCTTTTTTCAGGAGTTTTGGCGCCGCGGAATTCACCGGCCAGCGAGATGGCCAGTACCTGGACGTCGGTGGATTTCAGGTAAGCCAGAAGATTCTGCGCGGCAGCGGGAGGCGACGTATCGACGCCGGTCGATAGGAGGACAAGGGATTTCTTGCCGGGAATGTGCGCGAGCCAGTCGAGAGCGGTGGCAAGGCTGGAAGCGAGATTTAATTGACCGAATCCTAGATTAAAGCGCAACTGATCCAGAGCTGCAGCGGCGGAGGATTTGTCCGGCGTGAAATCGAGGATTGGTTCGGGTGCGGCGTTGTAACGGGCGATGGCGACGCGGTCGCCCGGCGAGAGGCCATCGAGGAGGGCGTGGACAGCTTGAAGATGGCCGCCTTCGAGGAGGTAGACAGCTGGACCAGCTTCGATGAGGAGCAGGACTTGGGCGGGTTCGTCGACGCTGAGGAAATCGGTGATGGGCTGCTCGTCGCCGTTGTCGAAAAGGCGGAAGTCTTCGCGGTGCAGGCCGCCGACGAACTGTCCGCGAGAGTCGGTGACGACGACTCCGACGTTTACGCGGTCAACGCTGATGCGAATGTCGGGAGGCGACTGGACCGGTTGTTGAGGAAGGGCGGACGGAGGCAGCAAGAAACCGCAAACGATAAAAAAGGGGGCGCGGCAACGAGAGGGAAAAAGCATGGTTTGATTTGGCATCGTAGAATGGCGATGGAAAAGACAGAAGCCCTGTCCCGCATGAAGTTTCCAGAACGCGGAACAGGGCTTGCGATTTCTGCCGAAGATCGGCCGAAGACAAGCTAGGGTTTGGTCGGAGCTGGTGCCGCTGCCGGAGCCGCTTGTGGAGCAGCGCTCGCTCCCACGTCTTTTGGAGTGGAAAGATAGCCGGTGGCTTGGTTTTTGCCGACGTCGAAAACCACGATTTCGTAGGGAGCCATTCGCGAGGCGCCTTTGACATAGAACTGCACAGGCTCGCCAGCGGTCTTGTCTTTCTTTTCGATAGTGCGGTCATCCACCAGGACGGTCAACGTGTACTTGGATTTCTTGGGGTCCGTCCTGTTGAGAGTGATCTGGGTCGGCCCGACCTTTTCGCCGTTTTTGGATTTCGTGATGGTGAATTCGTAGTAGTTACGGTCGCCGCGGCGCTTCAACTCGTCGAGGTCGTCGTGGTTGCGAGCGATGAGGCCGCTCATGACGCCCATGTCACCGGTGGCCCGTTCGAGCTTGCCCTTGGTGGCTTCTAGATCCGTTTTCGTCGCTTCGATATCCTTTTTCGCGCCGCCGACTTCTGTGGCCACAGCGCCAATCTGTTCCTGGCTTTCTTTCTTGACCTGAGACAATTGCGCGGTGAGCTTTTGGTCGGATGCAACCTGCTCTTTGCGGATGGCTTCCGCGCGGCTCTTCGCTTGAGCCAGCTCCGAGACGGTCATGCCCATTTTTTGTTCCGTGACTTCGATGTGGCCCTTTAACTCGGCGAGACGCGCATTGGCTTGCTCAAGCTGCGCGGTCAAGACTTTGGCCTGGTCTTGCTCTTTGGCAAGATTTTGCTCGAGCCGGGAGATCCCCGAGTAACCAACATAGCCGAGCGCGGCCAAGACAACAAAAAGCACGACAAACAGCACGGGGATCCAGCGCGGTGTTCCCGTGGATTCGTAACGGTAAGACTCTTCCGGACTCGGCACATTTGGAGAAATGCTCATTCCCCCTCCTCAATCATGGCTCCAGCATGGGATCTGGATGCCGGTAAAATTATCTACCGCAACTCGCGCCGTGTCTATGGGCGCGGTCAGCCGGACTTGCTTCGACGTGCGCGGCCTCTGCCCCCGGACTTGCGGCCTGGGGAACGCTCCGGCCAGCGAGCGAAGATCGAAGTGGTCAAACCGCCGCGCGGTGTAAACTCGCCCCGCACGATACACCATTCGGGATCAACGGCTGCGACGATATCATGAAGAATCTTGTTCACGGCGTTTTCGTAGAAAATGCCAAGATCGCGATAGGCGAGTAGATACATCTTGAGAGCCTTGAGCTCGAGGCAGTCTTTGCGCGGAACGTATTGAATGGTGATGGTGCCGTAGTCGGGCATGCCGGTTTTTGGGCAAACGGAAGTGTACTCCGGAAAGCGCGTGGTGATGACGTAGCTGGGATATTGGTTGGGCCAGGTGTCGAGCTTCGGCAATTTTGTTTTGATTCCAGCGCGGGCGTGATCGTTTGTGTAGTCGGCCATGACGCCTTCTATTGTACGTTGTTCGTTGACTTAGAGGCGACAGCCTCTTGCCGAAACTCGGCGCATCCCCTATCCTCATGCGAAGAGGACCCTCCAAAATCCTTCGATGAACTGCCCAGCGTGTCAAGCCACGGCTTGCCGGCGATCGCGGCGGCGGTCCGTTTCCGAATATTTGTTCAGCGTCGCGGGTGTCGTTCCGTGGCGTTGTATTTCTTGCGAGATGCGCTTTCACGCGCGCGCGATTCCGCTTCGGCACCTTTTGTACGCGCGATGCCGCATTTGCGGGAACTTGGAACTGCAGCGAATCGCCGCCGAGAAAGTTCCGGGAGTGACATCCGCCGTAGGACGCTGGCTGAGGCTGCCTGCGTTGCGATGCGCGCCGTGCCGTCATAAATTTTTCTCGTTGAGGCCACAGTTGAGGGCGGAACAGTTGGCGCGAGTTGTGGCGGAAGACAGCGCGGCGAAATACTAGTTTAGTACCCAATCGGTCCCACCTCCGGAGTACTAGCCCAGCATCATGCAGTACCTCAGACCCCGTACCATTTGCAGCCTGCCCTTCTATCGCAAAACCCTCTAGCCTTTGCGGGCACGGGAGGGATCCATGGAAACGAGCATCCGTGTCCTGGTGGCCAACCGTCCCCGGCTGTTACGGGAGCTGGTGCTGTCGACTCTTTCGGAGCAAGAAGGGATCAGCATCGTGGGCGAAGTGGAGCACGAGAAGGATGTCCCATCGTTGGTGGCGGAGACGAAACCGGATTTTTTGTTGATTGCGCTGGATGAATCGAGGCGGCGGCCGCCGCTGTGCGACCAACTTTTGAAGAAGTTTCCTGGGCTGCGGATTATCGCGGTGGCGCCGAACACGAACATCGGAATTTTCTACTGGGCCTCGCTGGAGATTCATTCGACCACGATGGAAGCGAGCGAAGAAGTTCTGCTGGAAGTAATGCGGGGAAATATGACGCGGACGGGGAAAGGAGCATCGTGATGAAGGTGAGTTCCTCCCGCATTCGGGGATGGCGTTGGACGAAAAATATAAGGCTAAGAGGAGTGTTGCTTGGCTTGTTCGTTTGCGCGATGGGATCGGCCGGAATATACGCGCAAGAGGCCGGAGCCGACCGCCAAACCGGAAGAGGACAAGAGGCGACAAAGCAATCGTCGCAACAGGCGGCAAATCGCGGAGCGCAACCGTCCGCGGACATCGTGACTGACAATCTCAACCGCGTGGCAGCTACCGCTAAACAGATCCTGGAAATCTTGAGTGGAGATGCAGGGTTGATCGTGGAGTTCAAGCGCATGATCGCGGAGGACGCCAGCGCGAGCGGTCAGCTCCTCGAAGAGTCCGACCTGGATGAGCGCGCGCTGGCCGACCGACTGAGCGAGGACTTGCGGACTCGTGTCCTCGCAACGCGACTCTTGCAGCGCTACGGCTATCTCGTTCCGAAGCTCAATCCTGATTCGGAGCTGGCTGCGGAACATAACTTAGCGATGCGCGAGCGCGCAGCGGAAATCGAGGGTACGGCCGGACATGGCAAAGCCACTCCGCAAACGGTGATCCAGTTGACGCAAGGAATGCAGCCGCCTGCGGAGCGTCTGCCGAATCAGGGATACACCGCTCGCCCGCCACTCGTAGCGGTTTGACGGAGCGATGGACTATTCGCGCCCGGATGCATTGACGGTGCCGGCGGAGCCGCGCACGGACCTAACGAAGTTAGGGACCCAAGAAGCGGCCCCAGCCTACGCGCGGCCGATGAATGGGGCAGCTGCCGATGGGCTTTTCCCGGCCGCCGACTGGCCTTCTTCGACAGCGCTGCGTCCTGCGCGCGCCAGTGCAGGATTGCCGGCTGGTGAATTTGAGCCTGTGCGCATGCAGCGCCAGCCAAGTCCCTATGCCGATGTGCCGTCGCTCTACGACCTTTACGTGCAGGCCGCATCTCACGATCGAAAGATGGAGCGGTTTGGCTTGGACATTTTCCGCACGGGCGCAGCGAATCCGGACATTCTGCCGATGGATCTTCCCGTGGGTCCAGATTACGTGGTGGGACCGGGGGATAGCCTTTCGATCAACCTCTGGGGCGGCGTGTCACAGCGGTTGCTCCGCACCGTCGACCGCGAGGGCCGGTTGGATCTGCCCGAAGCGGGCCCGCTGTTGGTTGCCGGGCGGCCGCTCGGGGACGTGCAGCAGGCGGTGCAGAGTGTGCTGCGAACGCAGTTTCGCGACGTTTCGGCAGAGGTTTCTCTACTGCGGCTGCGCACTGTGCGCGTTTATGTGGTTGGCGAAGTTGCTGCCCCGGGGGCTTACGACGTGAGTTCGCTTTCGACACCGTTGAACGCCCTTTTTGCGGCCGGCGGAGTCACTCCGCGCGGATCGTTGCGAGAGATCGACCACTATCGCGGGAAAGAGCTGCTGGAAGTGGTGGATGCGTACGATCTTCTGCTACATGGCATTCGTGGAGGCATGAAACGTATCGAGAACGGCGATTCGTTGCGCGTGCCGCCGCTGGGAGCAAGCATCACTGTGGATGGAATGGTACGCCGGCCGGCGATTTATGAACTACGCGGAGAGAAGAGTTTAAACGACGTGCTGGACCTCGCCGGGGGCATCTTGCCCGCTGCGGCGCTGCGGCACATCGAAGTGCAAAGGATGGAAGCACACCAAAAACGCAGCATGCTGAGTCTGGATTTAGGCGAAACCATCGACAAAGACTCTTTGCGCGCCGCGTTTAAAAAATTCCAAATACAAGACGGCGACGAAATTCACATATTCCCGATCGCGCCCTACAACCTCGGAAGCGTCTATCTCGAAGGGCACGTGCTGCGTCCCGGACGGTACTCATTTCACGACGGGATGAAGCTGACGGACCTGGTGTTCTCCTATAAAGAGCTTCTTCCGGAGCCCGCGGAACGCTACGCCGAGATTGTACGCATTGCGGGGCCAGCGAACCGGCCTACCTTATCTACGGCACACAATTTGTCGCGCTTGTCCTGCTGGAATCTCTTGGCCTCAAAAAATTTTCCTAGTTCCCATCTCTCGTCAAGTGGGCTCGGAAGCGGAGGAACTGGAATACCGCTGCTTGCTCAGTCCAGTGGACCATGCGAAAATAGCACGATTGATCGTTGTGTACGGAAGTGAGCGATTGGCACAACGCGCTCTCCGGCGCTATCGTCTAGGGGTCTAGGACATCGCCCTCTCAAGGCGGAAACACGGGTTCGAATCCCGTTAGCGCTACCAACTTTATCCTGGATACTTCGCTGCGTGGTTTCCGAGTGCGGCCAAAGTTGTACGCACCTAGGGCAGAAGTCTTGCATTGGCCCTTGCGCCACTCTGAGCCGCTAAGTTTTTCCTTGGCGAAGCCCGGTGATGTTCCCACAAACACGACCGCCGCCGGAGGCTCGCCGAGTGCACTCCAAATGACAGGCACAAAAGGGTTTAGTGCCTCGTTTTACACGTTAGGTACTCCGTACTAGGAGGGTACTAGTACGGAACACTGTACTTCCCAAAACGTGACAACCACTGTTCCATCTCGGACACTAGAAGCATGCCAAGCCCTCTCTCAGAGCTTCCAGGGCCTGAGTATTTAACCTCTTCGTTAAATACGACACCGGTCCGTCACACCCGGAATACGGCCATTGTTTCCCGCGAAGTTGCTGGTGAAACGATAGTTGTTCCCATTTGCCGGGGTGTGGGGGATCTCGACTCCGTTTACACCTTCAATCCGGTCGGTCGAAGCTTGTGGCGCCTGCTCGAAAACGGTCATTCAGTTGAGGAATTGGCGAATTGGGTTGCCACGCACTACGAAGTGGAAGCGAAACAGGCAGTTGCAGACGTTCAGAGCTATCTATCTGAACTCCAGGAAGTCGGCCTGGTTCGCACGGTTTAGTCGGTCCCCCTCCTTCTCGGTTTGCCTTCATAAAGGCACGAAGCGCGAAGTGTAGCTTTGCGCGATCTCGGGAAGGTACTGAGAGTACTAGATGTTTGTATGGGTTGAGGAAAAGAAGGGTTAGACGTGCAAACGGCAGCTTACGGCGAATTGACGGGCCTGGTCCACCAGCGTTTCCAGGGGAAACGTGCGCCGCTTGAGGTGTCTATTGAGATTACTCGCCGGTGCCCGCTGGAATGCCTTCATTGCTACAACAATCTGCCGATGAGCGATCACGCGGCCCGCTCCCAGGAACTCTCGTTTGAAGAGCATTGCCGCCTGCTCGATGAACTCGTTGACGCAGGGTGCTTATGGCTGCTCTACACGGGCGGCGAGATTTTCGCACGAAAGGACTTTCTCGAGATTTACACCGAGGCCAAGAAGCGCGGCTTCCTGATTACGCTCTTCACGAACGGCACGATGATCAACGAACGGATTGCCGATTACCTAGCGCAATACCGGCCCTTCGCAATCGAAATTACGCTCTATGGCGCGACGCGCGAAACTTATGAAGCTCTGACTCAGATTCCAGGCTCTTATAACCGTTGCATGCGGGGAATCCGCCTGCTTCTTGAGCGGCACCTCCCCCTGAAGCTCAAGACTGTGCCGACCACCATCAATCGCCACGAAGTATTCGAGATGAAGAGGCTCGCCGAGGAAGAATTTGGCGTCGAGTTCAAATTCGACTCCGCCATCAATCCCCGGATTGATTGCTCGCAGAGCCCGCTTGCCGTCCGGCTTTCGCCGGAGCAGGCGGTCGAGCTCGACTTCGCCGAGCCAAAGCGCAAAGCAGATTACCAGCGCATGGCCGAGAAAGAGCTGTCCACCCTCAGGGAAGTGGAACAGGGAATCGGGCAGAAATATACCTGCGGCGGCGGCGTCGGCGGCTGTGCCATCGACCCTTATGGAACGATGAGCATCTGCGTGATTTCTCACCAGCAGGGCTACAACATCCGAGAAGGTAGCTTTCTGGAGGGCTGGGAAGGCCCGCTGCGCGAGATTCGCAACCAGCCGCGCACTCGCCCGACGATTTGCGATCGCTGCCAAATTCAGTCTCTTTGCGGCATGTGCCCAGCGAACGGCGAACTGGAGAACGGCGACCCGGAGTCTCCTGTCTCTTTTCTTTGCCAGGTAGCCCATCTGCGGGCGTACTCGTTTGGCTACGAGGTTCCGGAACACGGCGATTGCGAGTGCTGCGAAGGCGGAGAACATCGCACGGATCTCTTGGCCGCCGCGGAGCGATTGAAGAATTTTAAACCGGATACAAGCATTTGGCCAAAAGGCAGGCCCACATCGTCTGTCTTGAATGTTCTGCAACCCACCTCCGGATGCCGCAGCGGCGGATGCAACTCCCCCGCTACGACGCCTGGATGACTGAAGAAAGACCATGAAAGAAGAGCAGGGCACACAGGCACTGGAACAGGACGCAAAGGGCGCCTACGAGCCGCCCAAGGTCATCCGTGTAAGTCTGCGGCCCGAAGAGGCCGTGCTCGGCCATTGCAAGGTCACCGGTGGGGCCGGACCGGTCCCGACTTCCTGCGGTTCCTTGGTCGCTTGCCGGACGCCTGGTTCTTGAGAGGCCGGAGACATCACATGCTACCAGCTCAAAAAGAATTCACGCATGTGATCGAGTGCGAGGCAGCGTCCTTCCCGAGTGCCTGCCATCTTTCGTATCGAATCGGCGGAATCACGTTCGGCTTGCACGCTGAAGGCGGCCTCCGTCTAACTCCCGAACGGGAGCTTCGTGCTTTCGCGGTTGAGTCCGGCTCTTGCGACGTGAACTTGCAGGTCGCGTGGGCCGACTCTCTCGAAGTGCCGCGATCCACTCCCCTCTTTCATTCCGGCGGGTTGTGGTCGCTTTTTGCCGAACCCAGCGGATATCGCTTTAGTTTTCTTGCGCCTCTCTTGGGAATGACTCCTTACAAGGAAGCCTGGTTCGATTCCGAATTCTGTTCCGGACGCGTGCTGATGTCGCGCCGGTACTTTGATACGGAACGTCCCGTTTATCCTCTCGAGTACCCGCTCGACGAATTGCTCATGATTCACCGCCTTTCGCGCGGCGAAGGCGTGGAGGTTCATGCCGTGGGGATCTCCGACGAAAGCGGTCGCGGACATCTCTTCCTCGGACATTCGGGCGCGGGCAAAAGCACGACGGCACGTTTGTGGATCGATCGCCCTGGCGTGCGAATCCTCAGCGACGACCGCATCATTCTTCGCGTCCGCGAGGGCCGCATCTGGATGTACGGAACGCCTTGGCATGGTGACGCCGGCATTGCCTCACCGGATTGCGCTCCGCTAGATGACATCTATCTCCTGGAACATGGGAGGGGCAACGAAAAGCTCCCACTTCTACCGGGCCACGCCGCAGCGGAGCTCTTTACACGCTGTTTTGTAACGCACCACTCCGGGGAAGGCATCCGGTTCACGCTGGAATTTCTGGATCGCGTGGCCCGAGAAGTTCCTTGTTCCATTTTCAAATTTGTCCCCGATGAATCCGCCGTGGAGGCCATCTGCCGTGCCGGGGCGTAAACCCATCGAAAAGCGAGACTCCGCGCAATTCGCCGCCGTTTGCGAGGCGCTCCTGGAACGTGGCGTGAATGTGCGGTTCCGCGCACAGGGTCAGAGCATGAAGCCAAATATTCTCGACGACGATGCCGTCATCGTCGCTCCAGTGAAACAAGAGGAATTGCGGCGCGGCGATGTGGCGCTCACGCATGGTGAAGATGGGTTTCGCGCGCATCGAGTTCACGATTGCCTTTCTTCAGCAGGCAACGTCATTACACGCGGCGATGCCGGACAGGAAGACGATCCATCCACGCAGACTATTCTCGGCAAAGTAGTCGCGATCGAGCGCGATGGACAAAAGACTTCGATAACAACCCCTGCCCAGAGACTCCGGCATACCTTCCGCAAGCAGATTCATCGATGCAAGCTGGCCGCGTCCCTTCGCCTAAAAAAGTTTGCCTCTTCCTTCGCGCTATTTGGATTTCTGGTTGTGTTTGCAATTCTCCTGAACGCTTCGCCAGCCGCGGCTCAGGCGGATCTCACGATGTCGCAAACGACCTCGGTTTCCGTCGTCGACACGGGCATCAATTTCAACTACACCGAAATCGCCACCAATAACGGTCCCAATCCGGTTCCTGCCGGGACGCTAGTCGTCTACCAGCAGACGCCCCCTAATACCACGCTGCAGAGCATTACCGTTGACGCAAACTGGAATTGTTCAAATCCCGGCGCCACCGGTCCGATCATATGCACGTACGTCCCGGCGTTGGCCAGCGGCGCGAACACTGCAGCGGATCCCATTCTCTTCACGCTGAGCGTGACTGGCGGAACTGCATACGGCACGACCATTCTTAACTCCGCCACAGTCACGTCGCAGACTACCGACCCGGCGCCTAGCAATAACACCAGCATTACTACCGTGCTTGTCGAGGCTGCCGCACAGGCCGACATGGCCCTCTCGATGACCGCCTCGCCCACACCCGTGTTCTTGTCTTCCACCTTGACATACACGATTCAAGTGCAANACCTCGGCCAGGCCAACGCCGCGACGGTTCAGGTTGTGGACACCATTCCCGGGACGACAACTTTTGTTTCGGCGAACGCTCCGGCGGGGTGGTCCTGCTCGGGAACAACAACGGTCACCTGCTCGCTTACTGGCACGATGGTGCAGGGAGCGTCCGCAACCATCACGATTACAGTGACGTCTCCGTCGACAGCAGGCCCCATCACCAACACAGCGACGGTTAGCTCAACCACACCGGATCCCGTTGCTACGAACAACAGTGCGACGGACATAACTGTAGTGCAGCCGCTGGTTTGCGCGACACCGGGTAAGGACGGCGCAGGCGGCACCCTCTCAGGTGTGGTGAATACCTATTATCGGGCTAGTGCGAACGGTAATCTCGCGGCTGGAACCAATTCGGTGACGTTGGCTGCGGCCTTGCCCGCGGCCGGGACGCCGATAGCTGTAGGAGATTTACTCCTGATCATCCAATTGCAGGATGCCTTGATCAACAACACCAACACTTCATCTTACGGCCATGGCGTACCCGGCGATCCGGCGACAGGTTGGACAAAGCTGCAGAGTACTGGCCAGTTTGAATTTGTGACGGCAACAAGCGCCGTCCCGCTCGCCGGTGGCAATCTGACTTTCACTGGCACCGGCGCCAACGGCGGAGCTCTGAATACGTACGTGAGAGCGGCTTACAACGCGGCCGCAAATAACGGACAACAGCGTTACGAAGTGATCCGAGTTCCGCAGTATACCTCCGCGACACTTAGCTCTGCACTTGTACCGCTTCCTTGGGATGGAAACCTGGGCGGAGTGCTGGCCATTGATGTGGCCTCGCAACTCACGTTGGGCGGGACCGTCTCAGCAGATAGCCTGGGCTTTCGAGGCGGCGCGGGCAGGATTCTTAAGGGGAGTGGCGGCGGCGTGAGCACGGACTATGTATCGCAATCCGCCAACAACACCGATGGTTCGAAGGGGGAGGGTATAGCTGGAACACCAATGTGGATCGCGATCCCCTCGCTGATGAATNTCAC
>JGI12635J15846_10005613_pt1 | contig 10831 bp, 9 predicted proteins | sample BlaSpr_A8_OM2_M2_FD_15846 | JGI IMG/M metagenome (IMG submission 15846) | reverse complement strand
GGTGTTCTACGAGATTTATCCGCGCAGTTTCGCGGACAGCAACAATGACGGCATCGGCGATCTGAAAGGGATCACGTCGAAGCTCGACTACTTGCGGGACCTGGGAGTGGATGCAATCTGGATTACGCCTTGCTTCCCTTCTCCCCAGGTGGACTTTGGCTACGACGTTTCGGATTACGAGAATATCGATCCGATGTACGGAACACTGGCGGATTTCGATGTGCTGGTGAGTGAGGCCAAGAAGCGGGACATCCATATCGTTCTCGATTTCGTAGTCAATCACACCTCAGATCAACACAAATGGTTTCTGGACTCGAAGTCGTCGCGCACGTCGGCACATCGAGACTGGTATATCTGGCGCGACGGAAAAGGGCCAGGCGAACCTCCTAATAATTGGGTTTCGCTTTTTGGAGGATCGGCGTGGAAATTCGATCCTGCCACGAATCAGTATTACTACCATTTTTTCTATGCGGCGCAGCCCGATCTGAATTGGCGGAATCCAGCCGTGAAAGACGCCATGTTCGAAGTGACGCGCTGGTGGTACAAACGGGGCGTCGCGGGCTTCCGGCTGGATGCGGTGGAAACGTTGTTTGAGGATCCCGGGCTTCACGATAATCCGATTGCCAGTCCCGGCAAGAACGCTTATGGGGATCCGATCGAGAAGAACGAATACAACTCGAAGTTGCCCGAACTGCATGAGGTGTTGCGTGGATTGCGGAAGGTGGCGGATGAAAGCGACGGGGTGCTGATCGGCGAGACCTGGACGGCGGACGTGGCTGAACTCAACGAGTACTACGGCAAAGGCAACAACGAACTGCAATTGCCGATGGACTTTCTTTTCGCCATGGTGAACAAGCTGTCACCGGCGGAATTTCGCAAGCAGATTGCAGCGGTGAATGCGGCCTCGGGATGGCCCACGTTTGTGATCAGCAATCACGACATTGTGCGCTCGTACGACCGCTATGGCGACGGCAAGCATAATGACCAGATCGCCAAGCTCATGGCAGCGCTTTATCTGACGTTGCGCGGGACTCCGATTATGTATTACGGGGAAGAAATCGGGATGAAGACTACGCCGCCGACACGCAAAGAAGATGTGAAGGATCCGATTGGGCGCACGGGATGGCCGGAGGAAAAAGGGCGGGACGGAGAGCGGACTCCGATGCAGTGGGACGAAAGTGAAAACGCGGGCTTCTCGACAGGAACGCCGTGGCTCCCAGTGCCTCCGACCTATAAGACGCACAACGTGGCGGATGAGTCGAAAGATCTGGGTTCGGTCCTCGAGTTCTACAAGAGCGTGCTGAAACTGCGGCACACGAACCGAGCACTCCTGGATGGAAATTACAGTGCGATCAACGAGGATGATGCGAACGTTCTGTCGTATGTGCGCCTCTATAAGGACCAGGGCGTGGTGGTGGCGCTGAATATGTCGGACACGCAGAGAACGGTGAAGCTCGATTTGAGGAGCACGGGCTTCGCTTCGGTCGAAAGGCTCCTGGCGACCGGGCAATCAGCCGCCGCAGGTACCGAAGTTTCACTTGAGCCCTACGCGGTGTTCATCGGCGAGCTTAGGAAGTAGGCAGAGGCAGAACTTAGGAGTGCGATTCTCTCTCTCGGATTTTCTCCCATGACTTTGTGCGGGAGATGGCTTCGTTCCAGCCTTGGCGCATGGCTGCCGCCTGAGAGCGCGGCAGGCATGGTTCAAAGCGGCGTTCTTCTCGCGGCAAGTCTGAAATTACCTGCATGTCTTTCCAGAAGCCCGCGCCCAGGCCAGCCAGAAATGCGGCGCCGAGCGCGGTCGTCTCCGTGATCGAAGGGCGCACCACGGGCACGCCGAGAATGTTGGCCTGAAATTGCATGAGGCTGTCGTTGGCGGAGGCGCCGCCATCCACCCGCAATTCTTTAAGAGGAGCGCCGGCGTCGGTTTCAACCGCATCCATCAGATCCGCGACCTGATACGCGATACTTTCCAGACCGGCGCGTGCGATGTGCCCTGCCGTGCTGCCTCGCGTGAGGCCAAAGATTGCGCCGCGCGCGTAGGAATCCCAGTGCGGAGCGCCCAAGCCTACGAACGCGGGGACGAAATACACGCCGCCGTTGTCGGAGACAGAATTCGCCAACGCTTCCACTTCTGAGGAAGCGCGAATAATTCCGAGGCCATCGCGCAACCATTGGACGACAGCTCCGCCAACAAAAACGCTACCTTCGAGGGCGTAGTCCGTCGTATCGCCGATTTTCCAGGCCACAGTCGTGAGCAAGCGATGCGTGGACGCGACGGCGCGATGGCCCGTGCTCTGCAACATGAAGCAACCGGTGCCGTAAGTATTCTTGGTGAGGCCGGGGCCGGTGCATTTTTGCCCAAACAGCGCGGCCTGTTGATCGCCGGCGATGCCTGCGATTGGAATGCCGTTTAAACCAGCGACGGCGCTGACTTCTGCGTAAACCTCGCTGGATGGTAGGACTGCCGGCAACATCGACGCGGGAATTCGAAAGAGATCCAGAAGGTCGTTATCCCAGCGACCGGAATGAAGATTGAAAAGCATGGTGCGCGAGGCGTTGCTGGCGTCGGTGACGTGTACGCGGCCGCCGGTCAGCTTCCAAAGCAACCAGGTGTCGACCGTGCCGAAGGCCAGACGACCGGTTTCGGCGAGCTGGCGGGCATTTGGTACTTGACCCAGAATCCAGGAGATTTTGCTGGCGGAGAAATAAGCGTCGATCAACAAGCCGGTGCGCTGCCGAATCAGATTTTCGTGGCCTCGCGCTTTGAGTTCCTGGCAAAAGGTGGCTGTCCGGCGATCCTGCCAGACGATCGCATTGTAGATGGGCTTTCCGGTGGCACGGTCCCAGATGACGGTGGTCTCGCGCTGGTTTGTGATGCCGATAGCAGCTATGTCGCCCGGTTTTGCACGAGCTTGGGACAAGGCTTCAAGGGCAACCGCGATCTGCGATGCCGCGATCTCTTCGGGATCGTGCTCAACCCATCCAGGCTTAGGAAAGATCTGCGTGAACTCACGTTGGGCCACGGATCGGATGGTGCCGCGATCGTCAAACACGAGGGCTCGGGAACTTGTGGTGCCCTGATCGAGAGCGAGAATGTAAGGCAAGAAGCCTCCTGTTTTCCGCGCACGTTGACTAGGATTTCGGTTCGGACGAAGACTGCGATGCACGCAGAAATCGCCGAATGCCAAAATCGTAAGCCGCAGCTCCGACGAGTCCGCCCAGCAGCGGCGCAACGACAGGCACCCACCACACCCGAGGGCCGTCGGTGAGACCGTTGTTCTTGAAGCCGGCAAGGGCCGTGAAAAGGCGCGGACCAAAATCGCGAGCGGGATTAATCGCGTATCCGTGCATGCCGCCGAAGCTCATGCCGATGGCTACGACCACCAACCCGATCATCGCCGGCGCGAGATTGGATCCCGGAGGAACGTTGAGTTCGTCAGTAATGGCCAACACCAGCAGCAGCAGCAAAGCGGTGCCGATGACCTGATCGAGAAATCCTGCTTGAGGCAACGCCGGAAAAGCAGGGAAAGTGGTGAACACCCCGGCGGTTTTTTCCAGTTGAGGGTCGAACTGACGGAACGCGGGCAGATAGTTTCGATATACCAGTGCGGCGGCAAGGAACGCCCCCGCCGTTTGCGCAAAGGAATAAGGCAGTACCTTGCTCCACGGAAAACCGCGGAACACCGCTAGCGTAAGGGTAACCGCAGGGTTGAGATGGCCGCCGGAAACTTTTCCCGCGACATAGATTCCCATAGTCACGGCCAATCCCCAGCCCAAAGTGATGTTGGTGTAGCCGCCGTGGACAGTAGAGCCGGGAGCGCTGGAGGGGAAAAGAACGACCATCGCAACCACGCCGGTGCCGAAGAGCATCAAGACGAAGGTTCCGAGGAACTCGGCGATCAACTCGGCAAGCAGAGTGGGCTTGTGGTTCATGCGGCGTGCTCCTGCGCTGTCCCGCGAGCGGCTTTTCGGGCCGGGAACAGTCTAGCAAGGATTTGGGTCTGTCTCCCGCGCGGGCGGCGGATTGATCTCTCCGAACTGGTTCCTAAAGATGCAAGATACGGCACCGTTTTTTCTTGACAGGGAGGGCGTGGCCTGTAAGATAGAAGAATATTTATTCATCATGATGAATAAATATTCACAATGAATAAAGCCTTGCGACAGAGAGCCATTCTGGAAGCGCTGAAGCAGGGACCCGTGGCCAACCAGGAAGATTTGCAGCGGGCATTGCGCAAGCGGGGATTCAAGGTAGGGCAGGCGACGCTGTCGCGGGATATCCACGATCTGAGCCTGAGCAAGACGGCGACCGGCTATGTGATGCCTCAAAACGAGGGCGTTGCTGGTTTGGCCTTGCCTCCGGTGCAGCGGCTGGTTCGGGAGTTTGTGCTGGAGGTGCGGCAGGCGCAGAACCTGCTGGTGGTGAAAACGGTCATCGGCAGCGCTCAGCCGGTGGCGGCCGCGCTGGATGAACAGGAATGGGAGGGAATGGTGGGGACGATCGGCGGTGACGACACGATTTTGATTGTTTGTCCCGACAAGGACGCCGCCAGGAAAGTTGCGGTGCGGATTGAGGAGATGCAGGGCTGATGTCTGCAAAGCTCAAGAGCGCGGTGCTGGGAGCCACCGGCTATTCGGGGCTGGAGCTGACGCGCATTCTCGAACGTCATCCGCGTTTAGAGAAGCCCCTGCTGCTGCGGCGGCAAGACGGCAGTGCCGGGGCCACCGACTTGGCAGAAATTTTTCCCGAGTTGTCTGGCAACGGAGGTTATCCCCTGCGAGCGCTCTCGTGGCCTGAAGTGAAACGCCAGGGAGTGCAGCTGCTTTTTCTGGCGACGCCGCATGAAGCGTCGCGGTCGCTGGTGCCTGAGGCCATCGCGCAAAGCTTGCGCGTGATCGATCTGAGTGGAGCGTGGAGGCTGAAGCAGGCGCAGCATCGCGCCATTTACTCGTTTGAAGACGCGGACGCGGTTACTGCCGCGGAACTGACGGCGAAAGCTGTGTATGGCCTGCCGGAGTTGAACGGCGAGCGCATTGCGGCGGCTCAACTGGTGGCGAATCCGGGATGCTATGCCACGTCAGTAATTTTAGCTTTGGCGCCGCTGCTCAAGGCCGGACTCGTTGATCGGAAACGGGGAATTATCTCGGACTCGAAGTCCGGGGCGTCGGGCGCGGGCAAAGCTCCTACGTCGCGTACTCACTTCGTCTCGGTGGCGGATAATTTCTCCGCCTACTCGGTGTTTAATCACCGGCATCTGGGAGAAATGGTGGAGCAGTTGGAACTGGATGACGCGGAGCTGACCTTTACGCCTCATCTGCTGCCCATTCCGCGCGGAATCTTGTCGACGATTTATGTGCATCTGAATCGGGCGATGAAACCGGCGGAAGTGGAATCTTGTTTGCGCGATTTCTATTCTGGCAAACATTGGGTACGGGTTTTCGCGACGCCGAAGCTGCCGGAGCTTTATTTTTCCCTGCACACGAACTACTGCGATCTGGGGTTCTGCCTGGCGGAGGACGGTCGGCGTCTGGTGTTGGTTTCCTGTGTGGACAACCTGCTGAAAGGTGCGGCGGGGCAAGCGGTGCAGAACATGAACTTGATGTTTGGATGGGATGAGCAGGAGGGTTTGCAGTGACGATTGTGGTGAAGATTGGCGGAGCGGCGATCGAAGATGCGGCGACGCTGCGCAAGTGTGCCCAGTCGATTGCGGAGTTGGCGCAGGACGGCCACCGCGTGGCCGTGGTCCATGGCGGGGGCGGCGCTCTGACCCGCATGCTGGAGCGTCTGGGGAAAAAAAGTGAGTTCATCGACGGGCTGCGCGTGACCGATACGGAAACTCGGGACGCGGCGCTGATGGTATTGGGCGGGATCGTCAACAAGAAGCTTGTAGCGGCTATTCAAACAGCGGGCATGCCGGCCATTGGATTCTGCGGCGGTGACGGCATGACGTTCCGCGCGCGAAAGAAATTTGTCCACGGCCGCGATTTGGGTTTTGTGGGCGAGATTTGTTTCGCGGAGCCGTGCTGGATCGAGGCGTTGTGGCGGCAGGGAGGAATTCCAGTTCTCGCTTCACTGGCATTGGGCGCCGACGGCGAATACTACAACGTAAACGCCGATGAAATGGCGGCATCGTGCGCGGCAGCCTGCCACGCCGATACGTTGATCTTTCTCACCGACGTGCCCGGAGTAAAGGATGCCACGGGAAGCGTGATGCCCTGGCTGAGTACGAAGCAGGCAGCCGAGTTGGCGGCTGGTTCGATCATCAGTGGAGGCATGTTGCCCAAGCTGCAGGCCTGCGGGCAGGCGCTGAAGCAAGGTGTGGGGCGAGTGAGAATCTTCCCCGCAAACGAGGCGGAAGTCCTGCCTCAGTTCTACCTGACCAAGTTGTCGTGTGGCACGGAGGTTGTCTGTTCATGAGTCAGTCAATCATCGCCGGTTACAGAGCGCAAACTGTGGGTACGCAGGCCGAGAATAAGGAGTCAAACTTGAATACGCATGTGCAGGGCAGAATGGCGGCAACTCCGGAGAGAGTGCCGCAAGTGTTTTGGTGTCCGGACCTTGTCTCGACTCGCGACCTTGGGCCTGCTGGTGTGGATGCGGTTCTCCATCTGGCCAGCATCATGAAGTCGCGGCCCACGGATTTTCGAAAGGCGCTCTCGGGCAGGCAGATGGTGATGTTCTTCGAGAAGCCGTCATTGCGAACCCGGCTGACGTTCGAGGCCGGGATGGTGAGCCTGGGAGGAACAGCGATGTTTGTCGACCAGACTCACGAACGGCTCGACGCCCGCGAAAACTTGAGCGATGTGGCGCACAATCTGGAGCGCTGGGTGGATTTGATTGTGCTGCGCACGTATTCGCAACAAACTATCGAGGGCATGGCGCAGCACGCCCGTGTTCCGGTGATTAACGCGCTCAGTGATCTGGAGCATCCTTGCCAGGCCTTGGCTGATTACTTGACGCTGATTGAGCGGTTCGAAGATGTTAAGGCGCGTTGTCTGGCGTATGTTGGCGATGGTAACAACGTGGCGCATTCGCTGCTGCTGACGTGTGCGTGCCTCGGGTCTTCGATCCGCGTGGCGACTCCGCTGGGCTACGCGCCCAATCGGGAAATTGTCGCGGCCGCGCGCGAAATCGCCGAGGAAACTGGCGCGGAAATTCAATTGCTGACCGATCCGCACGAGGCGGTCGCAGGGGCTGATGCAATTTACACGGATGCGTGGACGAGCATGGGACAAGAGCGGCAGGAAGAAAAGCGGGCGAAGATATTTCCGCCTTATCAGGTAAATGCCGACCTCATGGCGGAAGCCGCGCCTCACGCGGTGTTCATGCACTGCCTGCCGGCGCATCGCGGGCTGGAAGTGACGGACGCGGTGATGGATTCGGAGCAGTCTCTGATTTTCGAGCAGGCGGAAAACCGCCTGCATGTACAAAAAGCAATTCTTTATTTGCTGCTGGGCGGCGGCGATCGCCTGCCCGCAAGGAGTGCTCATGCCTGAAAAAGTTGTGCTTGCCTACTCGGGAGGGCTCGATACCTCCATCATTATTCCGTGGCTGAAGGAAAATTATTCCTACAGCGTGATCGCGATGGTCGGCGATGTGGGCCAGGGTGACGACATTGAGGCGGTGGTCGAGAAGGCTTATGCAACGGGCGCAAGCAAGGTACTCGTCGAGGATCTTCGCGAGGAGTTTCTGACAGGGTATGTTTTTCCGGCACTGTGCGCTGGTGCGGTGTACGAACATAAGTATCTGTTGGGCACGTCGCTGGCGCGGCCCGTGATCGCAAAACATCAGGTTGAAGTCGCTCTGCGGGAAGGCGCGACGGCCGTGGCGCATGGATGCACGGGCAAGGGGAACGATCAAGTCCGCTTCGAGCTGACGTACCAGGCGCTGGCGCCGGAGCTTAAGGTGATCGCGCCGTGGCGGGAGTGGACGCTGAAATCCCGCGAAGATTGTCTCGACTATGCGGAGCAGCACGGGATTCCAGTGGCGGCCAGCCGCGAGAAGATTCACAGCCGCGACCGAAATTTATGGCACCTTAGCCACGAAGGCGGAGAACTGGAGGATGCGGCGAACGCGCCGCTGCCGGCCACGTGGCAGATGACTCGCTCGCCACAAGAAGCGCCGGACAAAGAGGAGAAGGTGACCATTGGATTCGAGAAAGGCAATCCCGTTTCCGTTGACGGCATGAAACTCGATCCGGTGCCTCTGGTTGAGTTGCTGAACGAAATGGGCGCGCGTAACGCCATTGGCCGCGTTGACTTAGTAGAGAACCGCTTCGTGGGAATGAAGTCGCGGGGATGCTATGAAACGCCCGGTGGAACCTTGCTGATTGCGGCGCATCGCGAACTGGAAGCGTTGTGCCTGGAGCGCGAGGTGGCGCACTTCAAGCAGCATGTAGCGTTGAAGTACGCTGAGCTGGTTTATTTCGGATTGTGGTTCACGCCGTTGCGCGAGGCGCTGGATGCTTTCGTGGCCAGCACGCAGACGGAGATGACCGGCAGCGTGACGCTGTCTCTATATAAGGGAAATGTTTCGGTGGTGAGCCGGAAGTCCGACCATTCGCTCTACCGCACCGATCTTTCGTCGTTCACGATGGGCGATAGCTACGACCAGAAAGATGCGGAGGGGTTCATTCGAATTCTCGGGCTGCCTTCGCGCACGCGAGCGCGAACCCGGCTGGAGGTTACACGATGAAGATGTGGTCGGGCCGGTTCCGGCAGACGCTGGACGCGCAATTCGAACGCTGGCAGCGGTCGTTTGAGTTCGATCGCCGGTTGCTGAGTTATGAACTTGCGGCGAGCGCGGCCCACGCTCGCGCCCTGAAAAACGCAGGAGTTCTCTCCGCCGACGAACTCATCAGCATTCTGGAAGGACTGCAGCAGATTGGCGAGATGGCTGCGGCCTCCAAGGGCCTAGTTGAAGACGAGGATGCTGAGGACGTGCATCACTTCGTCGAGAAGCAGCTTGTGGCGCGGATCGGCGAGGTGGGATACAAGCTGCACAGCGGGCGCAGCCGTAACGAGCAGATCGCGACCGACCTACGCCTTTACGTGCGTGCGGCGATCGATGAACTGCGAAGCGAACTGGCCGATGTCTGCGGCGCTTTCACGGATCGGGGCGAACAAGCGGGCAACGCGGCGATGCCGGCTTACACGCATTTGCAGCATGCCGAGCCTGTGTTGGTAGCTCATTGGCTATTGGCCTATGTCGAAATGTTCTTGCGGGATGCGGACCGGCTTGCCGATTGCCGCAAACGCTTGAACGTGTGTCCGCTGGGTTCTGGGGCTGTGGCCGGCGCGACGTTGGCGATCGATCGCGCTTTCATGGCTCATGAACTCGACTTCGATGGTCCGACGGCGAACAGTATCGACGCCACCAGCGACCGCGATTTCGTATTGGAGTTTGTGAACACGCTTTCCTTGCTGGGGCTGCACTTGAGCCGGTGGGCGGAGGAAATGATCATCTTCTCCTCGCAGGAGTTTGGTTTTGTGGTGTTGCCTGAGGCTTATTCCACGGGCAGCAGCGCCATGCCACAGAAGAAAAATCCAGATCTTCTGGAACTGGTGCGGGGCAAGGCCGGGCGCGTCATGGGGAGCGCGGTCGCGCTCATGGTCGCTCTGAAAGGCCTGCCTCTTGCTTACAACAAAGACTTGCAGGAAACGCAGGAGCCGCTGTTCGATGCCACGGATACGGCGATGGGGTTATTGCCGCTGGTTGCCGGGTGGATGAAGGCGGTGCAGTTTGACCACGAGCGCATGAACGAGGCGGCGCAGACGGGATTCATGAATGCGTGGGCAGCGGCGACTTATCTGGTCAACCGCGGAGTTCCTTCGCGCATCGCGCACGAGCAGATCGGCAAGGCGGTGAAGCTGTGCCTGGAAAAACAATGTGAACTTCAGGATCTAGCGCTCGAAGAGTTGCGTGCTCTTAACTCCGCATTCGATGAGGGATTTTATGAGTGCGTGAAACCGGCTGCGGTACTGGCGATCCATGACGTTGTTGGGGGCACTGCTCCAGCCCGAGTGCGGCAGGGGATTGCAGCGGCGCGACACAAAATCGGGTCCCTGCGCGAGGAGGTCAAGATTCATGCGCACGCGTAAAGCTATTTTGCCGGACGCGGAACAGATTCACGAACTCATCTCCGCTTATGCCGGCGATGGAACCTTGCTGCCGCGCACGCTGGCGGAGATTTGCGAGAACGTAAGAGATTTTGTCGTTCTGGAAAACGAAGGCCGCGTCATTGGATGCGGAGCGCTGCATCTTTACGGCACGCATCTGGCCGAGATTCGCTCGATCACTGTTGGGCCTCGGGTGCAAGGCCAGGGCGGGGGTAGCCGATTGATGAAGGCTCTGATGGCTGAAGCGAAACGGCACCGGGTGGATTGCATCTGCCTGTTTACGCGGGCACCCGAGTTTTTTGCGCGGCAGGGATTTCAGATCGCGCAGCGCGAAGATCTTCCCGACAAGATTTACAAGGACTGCCACGTCTGCCCCAGATTCCACCGCTGCGATGAGGTCGCCATGGTGCGGGGCAAGTTGCCCACATTCGCAATCCTGCCCGAGCCGGCCAACTGGCTGGTGAAGTTGCAGGACTTGGCTGGCAACGCGGTGTGACTGCGCGATTCCTGATAACGGGCGCGCGCTCATCGTGGATCGTTTAATGAAGATCGTTTACTGAAGATCGACTGGCTCCGCAAAGAGAAATCCCCGGCCCCGGCTGCCGGTGCTATGATTTCGAGCGGAAGCTACAACTATGGCAATCGCGCCCCCGAGCCCTTCTACCGCGGTTTCTCCTGAGTCATCAGCGTCGTCTACAGGCCCACTGGCAGTGGT
>JGI12635J15846_10005612_pt1 | contig 10831 bp, 9 predicted proteins | sample BlaSpr_A8_OM2_M2_FD_15846 | JGI IMG/M metagenome (IMG submission 15846) | reverse complement strand
GATGCGAGGCGGACCGCGAGCCGTACGATTGTGTCCTCGGTCTCATCCGCTCGGTCAAGCGCAAGCCCGGCGTGCGGCCGGGCGAGCTTTGGTCTTACAACACTGGTGGCGCTTGGCTGGCCGGCCGCGTTCTGGAGCGGGCGACCGGGATGCCGATCGCGAAGTATCTGCAGACGCGCATCTGGAGCCGCTTCGCCATGGAATCCGACGGCGTCTGGGAAGCGCTGGTACCGGGCCGCGTCGACATGGGCGGGCACGGATTCAATGCGACGCTGCGAGATTGGGGCCGCTTCGCCCTGTTCGTATCGCAGCAAGGACGGCTGCCGAGCGGAGAGCGAATGCTGCCCGCGGATTGGATCCGGGATTCGACGACTTGGACCAAGGCGCAGGGCTCCGTGACACCGTCCGCTCCGGATGGCCAGTACGGATATCAATGGTGGTTCCTCGATGCCGCCTCGTCCGCGGAGCGCGGGGCGGGGACCGAGACCGCGAGGCATTCATTCTGGGCCGAAGGCATATACGGTCAGAGCATTGCGATCGATCCGAGCCGAAGGCTCATTCTCGTGCAGTGGTCGACCTGGGAGAAGGCCGAGATGCCCGACGCGTTTTACGACGAACAGGCCGTGTTCTTCGACGCCCTGGCGCGATCCTTGTAACGCTCGACCGGGGTCGATTGCGCGCGCGGGGCGTAGCCGTTAGGCTGTCGCGTACGCTGTCACAGCCAACGAGTACCGATATGCCGACGACTTCTTTGCCGACGACGTTCACGCTCAATGGAAAAGCCGCGACGCTCGATGGGGACCCGGACATGCCGCTGCTGTGGGCGGTCCGAGAAATCGCGGGACTACCCGGTACGAAATTCGGCTGCGGCATCGCCATGTGCGGGGCATGTACCGTGCATCTCGACGGTCAGGCGATTCGCTCCTGCGTGACGCCGTTGGCCTCGGTGGCCAACCGCCAGGTCACCACCATCGAGGGCTTGCAGAGCCAGCCGGGTAGGGCGGTGCAAGCGGCCTGGATCAAGCTGCAGGTGCCCCAGTGCGGCTACTGTCAGTCGGGCCAGATCATGTCGGCGACGGCGCTGCTCTCGAAGAATCCGGTGCCCACGGATGCCGATATCGACGGCGCGATGAGCGGCAACATCTGCCGCTGTGCGACGTATTCCCGAATTCGTGCCGCGATCCACGAAGCGGCTCAATCCTTGAAGGCATGAGCATGGCTACCCGACTTTCGGACATTCGCCGCGATCGCCGCGCGTTTCTCAAGAACGCGGGTGCGGTATCCGTGGCGGCGCTCACCATTGGATTCGAATGGACGGCCTCGTCGAGGCGCGCGCTGGCGGTGGCCGGCGCCGCGCCCGATACCGCCCTCGTTCCGAACGCGTTCCTGCGCGTCGGCACCGACGGCAGTGTGACCGTGATCGCGAAGCACCTGGAGATGGGGCAGGGCGCCTATACGGGCATCGCGACCATCGTCGCGGAAGAGCTCGACGCGGATTGGGAGCGCATCCGCGTGGAGAGCGCGCCCGCCGATGCCAAGCGCTACGCCAACTTCGTGTTCGGCACCATGCAGGGCACGGGCGGAAGCTCCTCCATGGCGAACTCCTGGATGCAGCTTCGCGAGGCCGGCGCCAAGGCGCGCGCCGTGCTCGTGGCCGCAGCGGCCAAGGAGTGGCACGTTCCGGCGTCGGATCTGGTCGTGGACAAGGGAGTGGTTCTACACCCGAACACCCACCGGCGCGCGACGTTTGGTGCTCTCGTCCCGACCGCGCGCTCCTTGCCGATTCCCGACAAGGTCACGCTCAAGGATCCGCGGGATTTCAAGCTCATCGGGCAAAAAGTGCCGCGGGTCGACGTGCCGGCCAAGTGCGACGGCAGTGCGCAGTTCACCCTGGACACCGCCTTCCCCGGCATGCTGGTCGCCTTGCTGCGGCGCCCGCCGCGCTTCGGCGGGACGGTGCAAAGCTTCGACGGCGCGGCGGCGGCGGCCATTCCCGGTGTCGTTAAAGTGGTGCAGGTGCCCCGCGGAATCGCCGTAATCGCCAACAGCTTCTGGGCCGCCAAGCGCGGACGGGACGCGCTCGTGATCACTTGGGACGAGACTCATGCCGAGAAGCGTAGCTCCGCGGAGCTGATGCAGGAATATCGCCGGCTCGCCGACCAGCCGGCGCGGTCGGCACGCAACCAGGGAAATGCCGCCGACGCTCTCAGCAGCGCCGCGCACAAGATTTCGGCAAGCTACGAGTTTCCCTATCTCGCGCATGCCCCGATGGAACCGCTCGATGCAGTGGTCAAGTTGACGGCCGACAGCTGCGAGATCTGGGCAGGCGATCAATTTCAAACCATGGACCAGGCGAATGCTGCGAACACTTGCGGACTCAAGCCCGAGCAAGTGAGCATTCACACCCTGTATGCGGGAGGCAGCTTCGGCCGGCGCGCCAATGCGTGGTCCGACTACATCGTGGAGGCGGTATCCATCGCGAAGGCGCACGGCGGCGACGGGACGCCGATCAAGCTGCAGTGGACGCGGGAGGACGACATCGGCGGGGGTCTCTATCGTCCGATGTTTTTCCACAAGCTCGAGGCGGGATTGAACGCGCAGGGGGAGCTCACCGGCTGGAAGCAAGTCATCGTCGGTCAGTCCATCATGGCCGGCACTCCGCTCGCGGCGATGATCAAGGACGGCATCGATCCCACGTCCGTCGAAGGCGCGGCATCGCTCGCCTACAAGATTCCAAACATTTCCGTCGATCTGTCGACGACCACGGTCGGAGTACCCGTGTTGTGGTGGCGGGTGGTCGGCTCCTCGCATACCACTTTCGCGGTCGAGATGTTCATCGATGAGATCGCCCATGCGGCGGGACAGGATCCGTTCGAGTTCCGCCGCAAGCTCCTGGGCGAGGAGCCGCGCATGAAGCGCGTGCTGGAACTCGCGGCGGAGAAAGCCGGCTGGAGCGGCGCTCCATTGCCGAAGGGGAAAGGTCGGGGAATCGCCGTGGCAGAGGCCTTCAAGACATTCGTCGCGCAAGTCGCCGAGGTGAGCGTCGACGCCAGCGGCCAGGTGAAAGTCGATCGCGTCGTGTGCGCCGTCGACTGCGGTACGGCCATCAATCCGGACGTGATCACGGCGCAAATGGAGGGCGGCGTCGGATTCGGTCTGAGCGCGGCGCTATACGGCGCCATTACACTGAAAGACGGTCATGTGGAGCAGTCCAATTTCAACAGCTACCGCGTGCTGCGAATGAACGAAATGCCCAAAGTCGAGGTGCACATCGTGCCGTCGACCGAGCCGCCGACGGGAGTCGGGGAGCCGGGAGTTGCTCCGATCGGACCTGCGGTCGCGAACGCGATATTCGCGGCGACCGGCCAGCGAGCGCACGTATTCCCCTTCGTCAAGGGCTCCGCCTAAACAGCCGTAGGAGTCCGATCGCGCCTCCGGGAAGCGCAAATAGCGGCGTGATGGGGACGGGAATGGCGGTAAGCAGGCCCACGACCAGCGCCTTGATGAGAGCCGAATCGTGGTCATCGCCGTACCACGCTCGTTGCGCCTTGTAGGCGATGAGCGTCAGCACGACCGCGGCGCCGAGCTCCACTTCATAGAGCAAGCCCGCACTGACGATGGTCGCGCTGTTCGCCATGAGATCGACCATCACGGTGAGCAGCGCCACTCTCGGGTCGAGGCCGAAGGTACTCATGAAACCGCGAACCGCCGCCGGGTGGGCCGGAGAGGATCCGGAGGGAGGCACTTCAAGGCTGCGCCCTGGGAAGTTCGTCACGGGTCTCTCCTCGTATCGCCCCACGGACGCCCATCATACCCTGCCCCTGGTAGAGAGTCCGCTGGCTTACAATGACAGCTATGACCTCTCATCTAACCCGCCGCGATTTCCTGACGCTCGCCGCCGGCGCGGCGGCTTTGGAGTTTCAAGGTCCTGGCCAGATTGCCGAGGCTCGCGCGCCGAGCGCCGCGACGGACGCGGCGCCGGGGCTCTCCCGCCCGGACCAGGCGCCGTTCGACATCGTGGTGGTCCTCATGATGGAGAACCGCTCGTTCGATCATGTGCTCGGTTGGCTGCCGGGGGCCAATGGCCGGCAACAGGGCCTGCGCTTTGCGGATACCCGTGGAACGGTCCACGAGACCTATATGCTCGCGCCGGAATGGCAGGGGTGCAGCTTGAGCGATCCGGATCATTCCTGGCAGGGATCGGCCACGCAATTCGCCGACGGCCGCTGCGACGGCTTTCTGAAGACGGCGCCGGTGGGCGACCGCTTTCCGATCGGCTACTACCGCAAGCAGGATCTGCCGATCCTGAGCGCGCTCGCCGCCGGCTACACGACGTTCGACAATTATTTCTGCTCCATGCAAGGCCCGACCTGGGAAAACCGGCTGTATCAATTGACCGGGACCACGCAGGTGGACATGCCGGACGGCTTCCCCAAGACCGACGCCGAGCGTCCCTGCGTGATCTCGACCACGATTTTCGACCGAGCCGCGAGTGCGGGTCTCGGGGCCGGCTACTACTACCATGGCGAGCCGATGACCGGGTTGTTCAAGAGCAAACGCTACGACGCCATCTCATACCCCATCGAGCAATTCTGGGAGGATGCGCGCGCGGGCACGCTGCCCAACGTGGTGTTCGTCGATCCCGATTACACGGATGCGGCCGAGGACAATGGCACGTCGAACGATTATCACCCCAAAGGCAGTGTCCTGGTCGCAGAGCAGTTCGTCGCTCGCGTTCATGACGCGCTAAAGAACAGCCCGCAATGGCATCGCATGGTGTTCGTGCTGAACTTCGACGAGCACGGCGGGTTCTTCGACCACGTTGCACCGCCGCGATGCCAGGATGATACGGTCCAGACGGGAAGCGGTCCGTTTCCGGATTTGAAGCGCCTTGGATTCCGCGTTCCAGCGATCGCCATGGGACCGTTCGCGCCGCGCAAAATCGAGAAGGCGGGACCCTACGAGCATTGTTCCGTGCTCCGGATGATCGAATGGCGCTGGGGACTCGAGCCGATGAGAGTGCGGGATCGCTCGGCAAGGAACCTCGCCGCAGCGCTGGATTTCAACCATCGCCGCGAGGCCGTGACGCTGCCGGCGTTCACGGCGCCCGAAGCCAAGGTGTGTTGAGCTTCCCCGCGACTCCCGCGCTTCAACCCGTGTGGAAGGTCGCGAACTCCTCGAGCGGGGCGCGATCGGTGCGCAGCTGATTGATGGGCGCCGACTCGTCGCGATAGCCGATGGCGAGACCGCAAAACAGCATGTGCTCCGACGGCAAGCCGAGATATTCCGTCACGGTGCGATGCCACGCTGCCCAGGCCTCTTGCGGACAGGTGTGCAGGCCGCGCTCCCTCGCCAATAGCATGATGTTCTGCATGAACATGCCGACGTCGGCCCATTGATCCGCGCCCATGATGCGATCGATGACGAAAAACATCGCCGCTGGCGCGCCGAAGAACTCATAGTTACGGGCGAACTGCGAGAGTCGCCGCGGCCTGTCCTCGCGCGCAATCGCGATCGTCGCGTAGAGGTCCTCGCCGCATCTGAATCGCCGCGAGCGGTAGGGCTCTTTGAGATTGGGCGGGTAGATGTCGTATTCGGTGCCTTCGCCTTGCGGCTGGGCGGGGAGTTTCGAGCGGATCAGCGCCACGAACTCGCGCAGGCGTTTCTCCGCCAGCACATGGACGTGCCAGGGTTGTAAATTGCCGCCGGACGGCGCTTGTTTGGCCGAATCCAAGATCTCTCGAAGGGTGTCCGACGGCACCGGCTTGTCTAGAAAGGCACGGCAACTCATGCGGCTCAAGATCGCGTCGCTGACATTCATGTTGAGATAGTATCCTAGGGCGAAATGAATCGGATACTGATCGTCCTCGGATCGCTCGCGGTACTCGCCGGATTGCTCTGGCCCTGGCTCGGAAGAATACCCTGGCTGCGCTTGCCGGGAGATATCGTGGTGGACAGGCCCGGTTTCAAATTCTTCTTTCCCATCACGACCATGTTGCTGGCCAGCGCAGTGCTGTCGTTCGTAGCGTGGCTCATGCGCAGATAACGTATATCGATCGTGGAGAACCAATCATGAGACGAATTCGTGTCCATGCCTATGGAGGCCCCGAGGTGCTCGTGCTCGAAGAGGCCGATGACCCTCGGCCCGGGCCCCAGGAAGTGCTGATCCGCGTCAAAGCCGCGGGGGTCAATCCTTATGAGAGTTACGGCCGCGCGGGTTCCTACGGCGCACGCAACCCGACGCTTCCATACACCCCAGGCTCGGATGCCGCCGGCACGGTGGAGGCCTTGGGCGACGGCGTCCACGATCTTGCGGTGGGCGACCGCGTCTTCACGATGGGCACGCTCACCGGCTCGTACGCGGAGCTCGCGCTGTGCGAGCGATCCCGCGTGCAGCTATTGCCGGACCGCATCAGCTTCGCGCAGGGCGCCGCACTCTTCGTTCCGTACACGACCGCTTACCGTGCGCTTTTCCAGCTCGCGCGGATCGCGCCGGCAGAAACGCTTCTGGTCCACGGCGCGAGCGGCGGCGTCGGCCTTGCGGCGCTGCAGTTCGCGCGCGCTGCGGGGCTGACCATCATCGGCACCGCCGGAACGGACAAAGGGCTCGAGCTGATCGCCCGGCAAGGCGCCCATCACGCCGTGAATCACCACGCGAAGGGCTATCAGACCAAGATCATGGAGCTCACCCAAGGCCGCGGCGCCGACGCGATCCTCGAGGTGTTGGCGAACGTCAATCTCGGTCCCGACTTGAAAATGCTGGCGAGCGGCGGCCGGGTCGTGGTGGTCGGGAGCCCTGGCGATGCCACCATCACGCCGCGCGATCTCATGGCGCGTGACGCGTCCATCATGGCGATGACGCTCTGGAACGTGCCGGTGGAAGGCCTTCGCAAGATCGGCTGCGCCATCCGCGCGGGTCTCGAGGCGGGTTTCCTCGATCCGGTGGTCAGCCTGGAGCTTCCGCTGGCGGCCACCGCCGAAGCGCATCGGCGAATCGCCTCCTCCGGAGCGCTCGGCAAGATCGTGTTGATTCCGTGAACGCGGCCGACACTCCGGTCAATGCACCGGAACGCTCGCGAGCAGCTTCTCCAGCTCCTCCGCCGTCATGGTTCCGGAGTGCGGCCGTCCATTCGCGAGGATCAGCGTCGGCGTGCCGTCGATGTGAAGCTTGTCGCCCAACGCCACATTGCGATCCAGGGGGTTGTCGCATTTGGCCGCGGGCGGGTCGATGCCCTTGAGCATCTTGTCGGCCCAAGCTTTCGCACGGTCCTTCGAGCACCAGATGCCGAGGGCATGTTCGTACGCGTGAGGATGGAGCGAGGTCAGCGGATAGAGAAACACGTGGAACGTCACGTCGTTGACCTTGGGCAGCTGCTCTTCGAGCTTGCGGCAGTACGGGCAATCCGGGTCCTCGAAAACATAGATCTCGCGCTTCCCGTTGCCGTGAACCACGTTGAAGGCGTCGGCGAGCGGCAGCTGCCTGACATCGAGGCGCGTGACTTCCTCCAGGCGCTCGTCGGTCACGTCGCGGTGCCCCTCCAAGTCGAATAGATGGCCGTTGAAGATGTGCTCACCCGCGGTGTCGCTATANATGATGCGGTTTCCCCCGAACAGAACCTCGACAATCCCCTCGACGCCGCTCGGCCGGATGCTGTCGATGGTGTATTCGGGAAATTGCTTCATCAGCTTGGCGGCGAGCGCCGCGTACTGGGGCGCGACAGCCGGCGCGTGGGGGGCGGGCGTACCCGCCGAAGGCGGCACGGACGGGGGACCCACAGGCCCCGTCGGCGGTGCGGCGCCGCTTCGCTGCGGCGCCAGGCCGATCGCCGCGACGGCTATCGCGGCCAAAGTCACGGCGAGCCTTTGCACGCGGCGCGGCTGGCAGCCAAACGGGAGCGAGACGGATCGATCGGTCATTCGATTACCTTCATGTCGGTGATTGCTCGAGGACGCTCCTTCTAGCATGTTTCGGGGCCTTCCGTGGGTGCCAGGGGGCAAATACGCGGTCCGTCGATACCGGTGGCTCCATTTAGGCTTATATTCCGTGTCTAACCATTCCGTCTCTGACGAAGCCACAGGGAGAGCTGCATCGTGAGTCTATTCGGGAAAGGCGACTTGAATCGCCAGTTCATCGCGCGGCCGGACGAGGCAAAGGGAGACATCCTTTACAAGTGGCCGGATCTCACGATCCGCAAGCTCACGCAGGTCACGGTGCAACCGGACGAGACCGCGCTCTTCATCAAGGAGGGCAAGGTTGCCGGGACACTGCCGCAGGGCCGGTCCACCCTCGACGGCGCGTTGATCCCGTTCCTCGGCGACATCGTCGACTGGGCGAGCGGCGGCAACATGTATCGGGCGGAGCTCTATTTCGTGGGCACCCGCGAGTTCGTCAATCTTCCATTCGGCGGACCGATCGACAACATCGAGGATCCGGAAACCGGCCTGGCCGTCGGCTTGCGGGTATTCGGCGAATATGCCCTGTCGGTCATCGATCCCGCGACGTTGATCCTCACGTTGGTCGGCACTCGACAGGTGTCCAACGAGCTCGTGACCGACTGGACGCGCGAGCAGATCCTGAAGGCCTTGCGCACGGGTGTCGTGCGCAAGTTGACGGCGGAGAAATGGCCGGTGCTCGGAATCGCGGGACGCACCGCGGAAATCGAGTCCGCGCTGCTCGCGGACGTACAGGCGGCACTCACTCCCTACGGTGTCAAGATCACGCGCCTCGGAAACATCACCATCAGCCTCTCTCCCGAGGACGAAAAAACCCTCAAGGGATTGCGCAAAGACAGCGCCTACACGCGGCTGGCGGGCGGCTTTCGAGAATACGGCGTCGGTGCTGCGCTGAAAGGAATCGGCGAGGGCGCGGCCGCGGGCGGCGGTAACGGAGCGGCCGCGCTCGGCGTCGGCATGGGCTTGGGCGGGATCGTGGCCGGGGTGGGCATGGCAGCCCCTCCCGGCGGCCAGACCGGACCCGGCGGCGCCCCCCAGCCTGGGCCGGGCGCGGCACCGCCCGGCGCAGCCGGCGGGACGCTGATCTGCGCGAACTGCCATGCGCCCAATCCTCCCAACGCGAAATTCTGCTCGAGTTGCGGAACCGGCATGGCGCCGCCGAAGGCGCCGCACTGTACGCAGTGCGGGACGGCAGCAGGTCCCGGGGCGAAGTTCTGCGGCAATTGCGGAGCTGCGATCGCGCCATGAGACGAACTGCGGCCGCCGCGCTCGGTGCCGCCGGCGTGCTGGGTGCCGCCGGCGCCGCGTTCGGGCGCGCGGGAGGCGGCGGCCATGCAGGCTCATCCGGCCATTTTTCGAGCGGCGCACACACCTCGAGTCATTTCGGTGCGGGCGGCTCGATGGACGGGCTCGTCGGACTTCTCGTCGTTGCCCTCATCGTGTATTTCTTTATCCGGCGCTCCTCGCGCGGCGCACCCATGGGATCGATGGCGCCGACGCAGCCGATGCAAGCGGCCTCCATCCCGGCGGCGCTGGCCGCACTCGGGACCGTGCTCGATGGGGCGGTTGCGCGGCGCGGCGGCGGGACGGCGGCGCTCTATGGTGCGGCGGCGCTGAGCGTTCGCACCGCCGCCGAGGAGATCCGTGCCCGCGATCCGGGCTTCGAGCTCGAGGTCTTCTTACAGCGCGCCGAGATGATCTTTTTTCTGGTGAAGCGCGGCATCCAGCGGAACGACGCAGCGGCCGTCAGGCCGTATGTGGGCGACCGGGTATTCGCCGCCGTTTCGGGCGGCATCACGCAGGCGAAGAGCAGTCACCAGCACGCGCTTCTCGAGAGCCTGAATGTGCGCGCCGTTCACGTGGACAGCGCGACGTGCGACGATTCGGGTCAGCGCATCGTCATCCACTTCGATCTCGTCTATCGCGCACAGATGCGGAACGACTCGAACCAGGTGATCGCGGATGAAGGTGGCGATCAGCGCCATGGGGAGCGCTGGACGTTCGCGCGAAGCGCGACGGCGCGCACGGCCGACAATGGCGGCGTGGCGGCGTCCCGCTGTCCCGCGTGCGGCGCGGAGCTGCGCTTGAATCTCGACGGAACGTGCGCGCACTGCCGCGCCAGCGTCACCAACGGCTCGGTGGATTGGGTGGTCGAGGACGTTCAGGGAGCGCCCTTCATCGGGTATGCCGCCGGATCGTCCTTGGCGGTTGCCGCGGCCACCGTCGAGGAGGGTGCCGCGAGTTTGCGGGCGACGGACCCGGGCTTCTCGATCGATGCCTTTCAGGCACGGGCGAAGACGGCATTCCTCGCGTTGCAGGATGCGTGGTGCCGGCAGAACCTCGACGCGGGGCGAGCCTTTCTGAGCCCGGGAGCCTACTTCACCTGGCGCGCCCAATTGGAGACCATGGCCGCTGAGGGACGCCGCAACGTGATGGAGAACGTATCCGTTCAACGCGTCGACCCCCTGCAGATCGTGCATGGCCGGGTGTTCGATGATCTCACCGTGCGCGTCAGCGCATCGGCCGCGGATTTCGAGGTGGACAAGGACAATCGGATCGTCTTCGGCGACCGCACGGTGCGAACGTTCACGGAGGACTGGACTTTCCAGCGATCGGTGGGCGTCGCGACGACGCAAAAGCCCGGCACGTTGGAGAACACCTGCCCGAGCTGCGGTGCGCCCATCGCGCTCAACCAGATCGGCGAGTGCCGCTATTGCCGCGCGGCGGTGACCAGCGGCAAGTTCGACTGGGTGGTCTCACGCATCGAACAGGACGACGCGGGCCGCGAGCAAGGCGAAGGCCCCGGCGTGCTCGGACGCGATGTCGCTCTGCAGGTCGGCGGCGCCATCGTCGGCGGGCTATTGGCCAGCCTGTTATC
>JGI12635J15846_10005611_pt1 | contig 10831 bp, 12 predicted proteins | sample BlaSpr_A8_OM2_M2_FD_15846 | JGI IMG/M metagenome (IMG submission 15846) | reverse complement strand
GGCCTGCAGGGCCTCCAGCGTGATTCCCGCCTCCACGCTCACCACCATGTCCGCCTGCGAGTGCTCGAGCACTCGGTCGAGGCGGGTTGTGTGGAGCTCGACGTCGCAGCGCACCGGCGCGCCGCCCATGCCGGCGGCCTTGCCGCCACCGACCGGGACGACGGCCGACCCGCTCTCGGCAGCCTGGTGGAGCCGCCGGGCGAGCTCTTCGGCGGTCGTCGGTTTTTCGATTGACGGGCTCACCACCACTTCGCCTCGACGGCGAGGCCGGTGCGACCTGCGAGGTGGACGTGCTTGCGCGTCGGGTCGGGAAAGATCTTGCCGGGGTTGAGGATGCCGTCCACGTCGAAGACGCGCTTGACGCGCTGCATAGCGTCGAGGTCGTCCGGGCTGTAGACCCAGGGCATGAAGGCGCTCTTCTCGAGCCCGATGCCGTGCTCACCCGAGAGCGCGCCGCCAAGCTCCACGACCGCGCGCAGCATCTCCTCGCCCGCGCCTTCCACCTGGTGAAGCACCTCGCGGTCGCGCAGGTCGAACAGGATGTTCGGGTGCAGGTTGCCGTCGCCCGCGTGGAAGACGTTGGCGACCGGCAGCTTGTAGTGCTCACCGATCTCTCCGACGGCCGAGAGCACCTGGGGCAAGCGGGAGCGCGGGACGACCCCGTCGTGCAGGTAGTAGTTCGGCTTGATCCTGCCGAGCGCGCCGATGGCGCCTTTGCGTCCCGCCCACAGGAGGTCTCGCTCGGCCGGTGTCTGCGCTTCGCGCAACGCGTAGCCCTCGTTTTCCTCGAGCACATTGCGGATCGCGAGCATGAGCTCGCGCGTCGACTCGGCGATGCCGTCGACTTCGACAAGCAGAACAGCGCCAGCGTCGGTGGGATAGCCCGCGTGGTAGTGAGCCTCGACAGCGCCGACGGTGACGCGGTCCATCATCTCGAGCGCGGCCGGAACGATTCCGCGGGCGATGACCGCGGACACGGCATGGCTCGCCGTTTCGATGTTTGGGAATGCGGCCAGCAGGGTGGCGACGCTGGGCGGGATGCGCAGCAGGCGGACCTTGATCTTTGTGATCGCGCACAGCGTTCCCTCCGAGCCGACCAGCACGCCGCAAAGGTCGAGGCCGATCCGGTCTGGCGCGTCGCCGCTGACCCAGTGGACGCTTCCGTCCGCAAGCACCACCTCCATCCCCAGCACGTGGTTGGTGGTGACTCCGTAGTAGAGGCAGTGCGGGCCGCCCGAGTTCTCCGCCGCGTTGCCTCCGATGGTGCATGCCTTCTGGCTGGAGGGGTCGGGCGCGTAGAAGAGGCCGTGGGAAGCGGCCACCAGCGAGAGCTCCTGATTGACCACGCCGGGCTCGACCAGCGCGGTCTGGGCGACCGGGTCGATCTCGATCCGGCGCATGCGCGTCACCTGCAGGGCAATGCCACCGTGGATGGTCACCGCGCCGCCGGAGAGTCCGGTCCCGGCGCCCCGCGGAACCACCGGGATGTGGTGTTTCGCGGCCACCTTGATCACTCCCGCAACCTCTGCGGTCGTCGAGGCAAGAACCACCGCATCGGGGAGCGCTCCTTCGATGGATGCGTCGCGCTCGAAGATGCGGAGGTCGTTGGCGGAATCGATCACGGATTCACGACCGACGATTCGCCGCAGCTCTTCCACGACCGCAGTTGCCAGCGCCATCAGGCGAGCGGCGCCTCATGCTCGGGGCTGCGCTCGAACGCTTCGAACCTGCGAGTCGTTGAGCCGGGCATGCCAGGCGCCTCGATGGCCTGCGCCCCGACCACGAGCAGCTCGAGCCATGAGCGGCATTCCTCGTCGGACGGCATGCGGTCCATGCGTTCGAAGATCGCCTCCTGGATGCGGCTGTGAGGAGAGAGCTGGATCGTGTACCAGACCGACAGGCCATCCGGTGTGATCACGTGGTGGGTCTCGTCGACGCGACGGTTCACCGGCAATCGCATCGGCTTCGCTTCTGCCGCGGCGCGCAGTCGCGTCGCGATGGTTGTGATGTCATCCATCGGGTCCAGCTTAAACTCGATGAGATGACGGGCCGCGAACGTGTGCAGGCAGCGATCGCGATGGGGGTGGCCGACCGCCCGCCCGTGGGCGCGTGGGGACACACGTATCGCGAGGAATGGTCGCCCGAAGCGCTGGCGGCCATCACCATCGAGCGGGCCCGGCGGTTTGGTTGGGACTTCGTGAAGTTCCAGCCCCGCGCCAGCAGCTTTGCCGAGGCGTTCGGATCGGTCTACAAGCCGGCCGGCCATCGCCTGAAGGGACCGGTGCTGGTCAGCGAGGCCGTGCCCGACCTCGAGTCGTGGCGCAGCGTGAAGCTGGTCAACCCCAAGGCTCTGGACGACCAGGTGGAGTCGATCGGGATCGTGGCGCGAGAGCTCGGTCCCGACGTCCCCGTGATCCAGACGGTGTTCAGTCCCATCACCATTGGCGGATACCTGGTGGGGAAGTCGCAGTCGCGCGTCGTGCGAGAGCTGCGCAAGCACCCCGAGCTGGTCCGGCCCGCGCTGGAAAACATTGCCGAGGCGCTGGTGGATTTCAGCCGGCGCTCCGTCGCGGCGGGCGCCGCGGGAATCTTCTACGCGATCTCGGGCTACGCGGGCAGGGGCGTGATGCCGGAGAGCCTGTACCGAGAGCTTGTGCTTCCATACGACGTGAGCGTGTTGGGCCGTCTCCCGGCGGAGGCGTGGTTCAACGTCGTCCACCTTTGCGGATCGAACCTGAACTTCGAGCTGGCGCGCGAGATGCCGGCCCAGGTCGTCAGCTGGTCGATCCACAACCAGGGCAACCCATCGCTGGCAGAGGGCCGGAAGGTGAGCGGCAGGGCGGTGATGGGCGGCCTGGGGCAGCGGGCAAGCCTTCTTTACGGACCTCCGCCCGAGGTCGAGGCCGAGGCGCGGCGCGCGGTGGCGGAGACCGGCGGTCGCGGATTGCTGCTGGCGCCGGGTTGCTCGGTTCCGACTCGCGCGAAAGACGTCAACCTGGCGGCGATGGTAACGGCGCTCGCGGCATGAGGCGGGTAGCGGGCCTGGCAGAGATCGTCCTGTGGGTGCACGACATGGACGCGGCGCTGCATTTCTATCGCGACGGGTTCGGCCTCGAGCTCATCTCGCCCTCCGAGCTGCCGAACAAGTTCCTCCGCGCCGGTCAGGGCGCGTCTGGTGTGCCCGAGATGATCGTGCTCGTGCCCCATCCAGACCAGTCGTTCCAGTTCCCAAGAGAGAAGGCGAAGCGAGTGCTGCATCACATGGCCTTCAGGGTGGATGCGAGGGCGTACGACGACCTGCAGCTCCACTTCATGTCGGAGGGCGTCGAGGTGCGCACCGGGGTGCATCCAGTGTTGAAAGGCGTGCGCACCTTCTACGTCGACGACCCGGACGGGAACGAATGCGAATGTATATCTCCGGATCCCGGACACAAGGGACCGTAAGGCCGACCGCGATCACGAACGAGGCTGCGTCAGCCCAGCCCGCGAACCCGCTGTTCCTCGTCTTTGGTCAGCGGATAAGTCAGAACGACTGCCCACGATCGGTCCTTCAGTCTCGAAAACCCGAAGCCGCTCTGTAGTGGGTCAAGTCCACGTGCCTCCGCGATCTTCCGCTGCGCAATGACGAGTCGACCGACGGCCTCGCGTTCCTCCGCCCCCTCATGAGATGGCGTCTGGCTAGCGTGAAACTCGGCATTAAGGCGCATCCACTCATTCTCTTCGTGGGCTGTGAGCAGGACGGCCCGAAAGAGAGCCATCGGAAAAGAATAGGCTCGTCTGGGTTATGCAGCTGGAATGGTCGTTGACGTGCGCCTCGATCCCGGACGGGAACGAAGTCGAAGTTATTTCGTCTGTGCCTTGAGCTCTGCCGAGCCGGTCCCGCAGCCGGCCGATGACGTCCTGATCCAGCTGGCCACGCTCGCGGCCCACGTCCAGGAGATGTTGGCCGCGGATCACCCGGTGGACAAGACGCCGGTGGGTCTCACGACCGCCAAAAACCAGCGGCGCCGGGCGATGGAAACAATCCTGGTCCTGCTTGCCGACTCGGGGGTGCGCGCCTACATCTCAGAGCTTGAAAACCGGGGTCTCGTACGGATCAACCGCTGAGACCGTCGCCGGCCTGACTTTTAGGCGGTCTGCGTCTGGGCGTCGGGTTGCGGGCTGCGCGACGCGAGGGTGACGGTCACGCCAACAATCAGCGCGATCGTGCCGGCGATCAGGCTCACCGGCTCAGGTAGGTGAATGCCGAGCGCGTTATCGATCGAGTAGGGACCGGGGCCGGTAAACGCGAGCGCCGCGGCGCCCGTAATGAGGGCGAGGTTGAACTCAAATCCGCCTTTTCCGGCCCAGAAGCCTTTGCTGAGATGCACGGTGGCGATCGCCACCACCATCGCGCCGATGATGGCCAGGCTGCCGAGGGGCGAAAGCAGGCCCAGCGCGAGCAGGAGGCCGCCGCCGAACTCCGAAAGCGCCGCGACCCAGGCCCACGGTTGAGCCGGCCGGATGCGGAGCCTCTGGACGGACTGGGTCCACTTCGCCATCCCCGGGCCGCCCCATACGCCGAAGAGCTTCTGGGCACCATGGGCGGCGATGATCAGGCCAATGCCGAGTCGAAGAATCAAAAGTCCAAGCGCCGTCATCATCGTTTGTTGCTACCTCCCGTGCAGCGTTGGCATTCCGTTACCCAGGCAGGCACAAACTTGAAACATGAGCGCCGCGCGTCCGCGGACGGCTCGATTCTGCCGCGGATAGACTCACCCGGGAGGGCCCGTAGCTCAGCTGGTCAGAGCGGCCGACTCATAATCGGCTGGTCGTTGGTTCGATCCCAACCGGGCCCACCAAATCCAAACTCATTTCCGCCTGTGTCAAGGGAGCTGATCTGATGCTGCTGGTGGGAGCTGACTGTCAATGTGACCGCCAATCCTGCTTCCGGTCGACCACGAGGTTGTCCAGCGTCGTCTAATCGGCCAGCAAGTCATCGGTATTTATCCGTTCCTAGACGACGAGACTTGCCGAGAGCTGTGTCGGACATTCGGTGTGCTGGCACACCCGCCGTGGGGTGCGGGTACGGTCGTTCAAGCGGCCGGGCCAGTGGCATCCTTACCCCACCATGAAGGCGAGGATCCGAGTGGTTCTGGCGGAGGACAGCTATCTGGTGCGCGAGGGTGTGCGCCGCCTTCTGGAGACCGACCCGGACATTGAGCTGACCAGCTGCTGCGTCGACCTCGACGGCTTGCTCGCCGCAGTCGAACGCGACCACCCTGATGTGGTCGTGACCGACATCCGCATGCCGCCCCGCAACACCGACGAAGGCATTCAGGCGGCGGCTCGCCTGCGCGACGAATACCCAGAGATAGGTGTGGTCGTGCTCAGCCAGCACGATGAGCCTGAATACGCCCTCCGCCTCCTGGAAAGGGGCTCTGCGCGCCGTGCCTACCTGCTCAAAGACAGCCTGAATGACCCGGTCCATCTGACCGAGGCTGTCCGAGAGGTGGCGCGAGGCGGGTCGGTCATAGATCCCAAAGTCGTCGAAACCCTCGTAGCCGCCAGGGGGCGTCAGGCCGGCTCCAAGGTCCAGGACCTCACGGAGCGTGAACGCGACGTGCTGTCGGAGATGGCCCAGGGCCGCAACAACGACACCATTGCTGAGCGGCTTCATCTCTCTGTGCGGATGGTCGAGAAGCACATCAACGCGATCTTCTCGAAGCTTGGATTGAGCGAAGAGAAGGATGTCCACCGACGCGTGAAAGCGGTCCTGATCTACCTGAGCGAGACGGGTGATTAAGGAGCGAGCTCGACCGGCTGCGCTGCCTTGGGCAGTACTCGGGTTGATCGGGATCCTCGTTGTAGTCGATGCCTGGCTAGGCCTGAAGCGCCCCGCCAGTGCCGTGCCTTACGGCCTTGGATCCTTTGTCTACACGGCCACGTATCTGTGTCCGGCTCCGGTCGGAGCGTTGATCGCCAGCCGTCGTCCACGGCATCCGATCGGCTGGATCATGCTGGCGATCGGCCTCGTGTCCGCCATTCAAGGACTGCTCGGGGAGGGTGCGAGGCAGCTCTACGCTCCAAGGCCGGAGCTCGGCGCTGCGCTCTTCTTCATCAGCAACGCCCTGTCGAGGGCCGTTCTCCTGCTGTACGGGATCCTGCTCCTGCTCTTTCCGGATGGTCGATTGCCATCGAGGCGCTGGCGCCCGGTTGTCATCGTGGGAGTCGTTGCGATGATAGCCTCGTCTGCTCTCGATGTAGTCACGCCAGGGCCGCTCGCGGACTACGCGATGGTGACTCCGCCGCGGAATCCGTTCGGGGTTCCACTGGCCGACCTTGCCCAACACGTCGTCGGACTCTCACTCTTCATCGGCCTCTTCGGATTCCTACTGCTCTCCATCGTCTCCGTCGTCCTTCGGTTCCGTCGGGCGGGCCCCGAGTTACGCCTTCAGCTCAAGTGGTTCGCCCTTGCCGGCAGCCTCCTGGTGGCCACGTTCGTTGGCGCCAACGTCACCACCCCGGTTGGCAGTTGGCCCTCGCCGCCCTGGGGTGCAGCCGAGTTGATTGCAGCAGGCGCCATGTCCGTGGCAATCGCTATCGCCATCCTGCGCCACCGGCTGTTCGACATCGATCTGGTGATCAGCCGAACGGTCGCGTACGGCGCGCTGGCGGGCGTGATAGCCGCCTTCTACATCGCGGTCGTCGCCGGCGTCGGGAGTCTGCTGGCGTCGGGGTCGGAGTCACGTCTCTTCTTAGCCATAGTCGCGACGGCGTTCGTGGCGGTCGCATTTCAACCGCTGCGCGCCAGGCTCGAGCGGCTGGCGAACCGGCTCGTTTACGGCGTCCGAGCGGTTCCCTATGAGGTCCTGGCGGACTTCACGACTCGCCTCGACGGCCGGGAGAACTCCCTTCAGCTGCTGCCTGTCATGGCGAGGATGCTTGCGCAAGGCACCGGGTCCGACGCCGCCACCGTATGGCTGCATGAAAACGGCCGTGAAGTCGCTGCGAGCAGCTTTCCTGAGCACCAGCACGTAACAGCGGACGTCGCGACGCGGAGCGTCCTGCTGCAGCACGCGGGTACGAATCTCGGCAGGTTGACAGTTGTCCGAAGATCAGGCGAGGCGCTGAGCCCGACGGAAGAGCGACTGATGGACGGTCTTGCCTCACAGGCGGGACTCGTGCTTCACAGCGCAGGCCTGCAGGATGAGCTGAGCCGGCGAATGATCGAGCTCCGACAGTCGCGTCACCGGTTGGTGACCGCCCAGGACGAGGCTCGGCGCCGGCTCGAGCGGGACCTGCATGATGGTGCTCAGCAGAACCTGGTGTCGCTTCGCATGAAGCTCGGGCTCGCGGCCAGCGTGGCACGCGAGAAGCCGGGCTCGCTCGAACCGCTCTTGCAGGAGATGCAGTCCGAGCTCGGCGATGCCCTCGATTCGCTGCGGAACCTTGCCCGCGGAGTCTATCCGCCGCTCCTTGAGGCGGAAGGGCTGAAGGCGGCGCTTCGCGCACGTGCGCGTCAAGTTCCGATCAGCATCGATGTCCAATGTGGACCCGAGCGTTATCCGCGAGAGCTCGAAGGCGCGGTCTACTTCTGCTGCTCCGAAGCTCTTCAAAACCTGACCAAGCACTCGCGGGCTACCAAGGGATCTCTGCGAGTGTGGTGCGAAGACGGGCGGCTCTGTTTCGAGGTGGGCGACAACGGTCGCGGTCTCGATCCCACTCGCGCCAAGTCGGGCGGCGGGCTGCAGAACATACGCGACCGCCTTGATGTTCTGGGGGGCGTCGTGGACGTGAGCTCGACACCGGGAGTCGGCGCTCGGGTAGCCGGCTGGGTGCCACTCAGCACCTAGCCCCAATCCTCGCAGGTAGGCCAGCACACCAGAGTCCGTGTGCTCGTACGGCTGGAAATGCCGTGCGGGCACCGTTGGAGCCGCGCCGAGTCAGATTCAGGCTTGGGGCCACCGGACGCCGTCCAGAAACAGTTGCAGGAGGTTCAGCAAATGGATTCCCTCACTCGTCATCCCGTACGGGTGGCGGAATGCCGCCCATGATGCCTGCGGGCGGCGGCCCTGCGATGGCGGCGCCGGGCAACCTGGCCAACCCCGGAATGCGAATCGTCGGCGGCTTGATCGACGTGGTAATCCTCGTGGTCATCTACGGAATCTGCGCCATAATCTTCATCAGCGTCGCCCCGGCGCCCATCCTCCTGGCCGGCGTTCTCAGCGTGGTGATCGACGTCGCCTACTTCGCGTACTTCTGGAGCTCGGGCGGCGCCTCGATCGGGATGATGCCTTTCGGCTTCAAGGTGCGCGACATGGCGACCGGGCAGTACCCGACGATGGGCAAGGCCGCCCTGCGCGGGATCATCTGGACCCTTGAGTACGCCTTGACCTTCGGCCTCGTCGGTGCGCTCGGATGGCTCTGGATGCTCTGGGATCCGCAGAAGCAAGCGATCCACGACAAGATCGCGGGAACAATCGTCACGACGAGCTGACGGAGAGCTGCTGCAAGCGCTTCTCCTCGGGGAAGCGCTTGCGCAGCCAATCGACGATGTCCTGCAGGGGCGTGCCGGGTGTGAAGAGCTTCTCGACGCCCTGCCTTCCTTCAAGGCAGCGATGTCGTCGTCCGGGATGATCCCTCCTCCGAACAGGCGGGTCGGGCGCGATATCGGATCCCGGCAGCCAGTTTGGCGTGATCGTCTTATGGTGTCGTCGCGTGGACAGACCGATTCACGGCAACTTGGGTAGGGCTTAGGTGCCGCCCCGCCTGCTCCGTCCCGCGCGTATCGCCGTGTTGGTACAGGCTCTGGCGATGCTTGTCGTGATCGGGCTGACGATCCCGAGCTTCCTGGACTACCTATTTCATCCAATCAGCTGCACAGGGGATGAGTTGTGTCTGGACATCAGAGGGTTCCCATTCGAGGCGTCTATAGCCTTTCTAGGAGCGCCCGCTTTACTGCTTCTGCTGACCTTTTGGCTGTGGCGTCGATCGCGGATATGGCTGGCGGTGCTGCCCTTGTTGATCGACGTGGTGGCAATTGCCGTCGTTACCGTCGATCTCATTGAATTCGCTCGGTCAAGGTCCGCTGAGCCGAACATCCCTGTCCAGCTGCTCATGGTCTTGTTACCCGCCCTCGTCAGTCTGACCTTGGTTCTTGCGGTGTTGATCCGATGGAATTCCAAAGAACCGACACCTGGTGCCATCGCCTCCACTCATTGATGAGCTCGAGCCCGGTTCCGTCGCTCATTCCCTTCTGACCGGAGCCGATGGCTGTAACCGAACCGTCGGGCGGGCGTTTGACGAGCAGTACGTGATGAAGACGGGAGCGATTTTCTGCGGCCTGGTCTTCGTTTTCGTGACGGGCTGCAGCACGGACGCCGGGAGCAGCCAGGCTGGGCACCCGCCTGCCGCATCGCCCAGTCCAACTGCCGTGAATCCGGCTGCACTTTCCTGCCGCCTCCCCGTAACCTCGCCGACCAGCGATGGTCAGGCGCCGGGTGGCTGGGTCACGTTTCCCGCGGGCGATTTCGCGCGCGACCCGGCGAGCCTTCCCGGTCGGTTGCAGACGGACGTTCCGAGCTATGACCGTGCGATCAGCGGCTGGGTCCCGGTTTCGCTCGAGAAGGTAGCGCCAGATGGAAGCGCCTACGTGGTCCACAACGACCCGATAGTAAAAACGAACGGCTTCTACATGGTCGACGCCAGGACCGGAGCTCGACGATTGATTACAGCGGCCGATGGACCGCCTCAAGCACCTGGGTCGTGGGCGGTCGTCGACTACGCAAGCGCAGGCATTTATCTGTGGAGCGTGGGGATGCTCACGGTTCCGGGTCTGTGGCTGCTGGATCCACAAACCGGCAATGTCCGGCTAGTCAACGGCAGCCACTTTTGGAGCGTGGTCGCTGGGGGAGCGGCGTGGGCGATCGACCAGCCCGGGGGGGCGGAGGCCGGTACTTACAACGCGCTTTACCGGCTCGACCTGGCGAGCGGCCAGGTCAGCATCTGGTACCAGACCAAGGGAAATGTGAGGTTGCTTTCTGCCACTCCAGATGGCGAGGTGCTGATAACGGAAGGCGACGGGTATGGCGTCCCGGAAGTCGTACGAGGGCCCAAGCAGATTTCAGCACTTGGGATCTTGCCCGGCCATCCCTCGGTCACTGGCGCGTACAACACAAACCCGGGGACGTGGCTCTCGTTGCAGGGCGGCGGTCTCGCCCTCTACATCAAAGGAATAGAGGCAACGGTCGTGTCCAACAGCCCCGACATATTCAACGTGGCCGGCGGCTGCTGGTAGGTCGAGCTAAGTAAAAGAAGAAGGCCTCGCGGGATTTCCCCACGAGGCCTCTTCCTAAACCCGAACTCTTACGTGCGAACCATCCCCCGTCCGCGGAAGATCATCCGGAACAGGAACAGCAGGATGCACGCGCCGACGAAGGCCACGACGATCTCGATGACGAGGTTGGAAACTCCGATGCCTACCAGACCCGCCAACCAGCCACCAAGGAACGCGCCGAGGATCCCGACGACGATGTCCCAGATCACTCCGAGGCCGTGGCCGGTCATGACCTTTCCGGCCAGGAAGCCAGCTACTGCGCCGACGAGGATGAAAACGATCAGTCCCATTCTTGCCTCCGAATCCGCCTTGCGGCGGTGATTTGACTCCAGTCGATAGGAAAACGGGCTGGACCACGGTTCCACCCAGTCGAGTAGGGGCTCCGCCGATGTCACCGTCCGGCAAGACCGAAGATCACACGACTCGGTTTGGAGGCAAGAACCAAATTACCTGTTGACAAACCTCCCGGGCAGGACTACGGTTTGTGAAATCAGTTCGACATTGTCGAACACC
>JGI12635J15846_10005607_pt1 | contig 10834 bp, 10 predicted proteins | sample BlaSpr_A8_OM2_M2_FD_15846 | JGI IMG/M metagenome (IMG submission 15846) | reverse complement strand
CAAGCCGTGGGTGCATCCGACGAGAAATCAACCAAGCCCCGGAGGGGCGGAAGAGCCTACCACACGCTAAAGATGCAGGACCGGGGTTTCGCTGTGCGAGCTTAGGCCACGGGCCGCCTCGCATCTCACCGACGAACCACCGAAGTAAACCACCATCCGCGACACCGCTCGATAATGTCCCACGAACGACCCAAATCAAACTCGATTTGCGACGAAGCTCTCCCGAAAATGACTCCGTCCCTCCACCGGATAACCATCCTGATTCCTACCGTCGCAAACAATGAAGGCGGCCCCCATGGCCGCCTCACCTTGAAACCTTGAAACCCGAAACCTTGAAACCTGCCCTCCTACTTCTTCCCCCGCAACATCTCCACCACCCGCTCATAATCGTCCACCGTGTGATACTCAATCACGATCTTCCCCTTGCCCTTGCGGTCGCGAATCCGAACCCGCACTCCAAGCATCCGCTCCAAATCCATCTGCGCCGACCGCACATTCGGATCCACCCACCGCGCACCTCCACTTTTCTTCGGCGCCAGTCCTGGCATCCCCGATATCGGATCCAGCAACCCATTCATCCGCAGAACCAGCATCTCGACTTGCTCCAGTGTCATGCCCTTCTTCACTGCGTACAGCGCGGCCTCCGCAATCTTGTCATCGCCCTCCAGTTTCAGCAGTTCCTTCGCCTGGGCGAAGTTGATTTTCTTTTCGGCAAGCAGTTGCATCACGTCACGCGGCAGCTTCAGCAGTCGCATGTAGTTCGTCACCGACGCTCGCGACAGTCCCACTCGCTCCCCGATCTGCTGCTGCGTCAGATGGAACTCGTTGCTCAAAACCCGGAACGCCTCGGCCTGTTCCAGCGCACTCAAATCTTCGCGCTGCAGGTTTTCGACGATCGTCATCTCCGCCGCCTGTTGCAACGAAACCCGCCGCACCAGCGCCGGAATGTGAGTCTTCCCCGCCTTCTTCGAAGCATGCAGCCGCCGCTCGCCCAGGATTAGGATGTAGCGCCCGTCTTCGTCTCCGGGACGCACCATGATCGGCTGCACCACCCCATTCGCCTTGATCGAATCGGCCAATTCCTCCAGAGCTTCATCATCCTCGACATGCCGCGTCTGAAACGGATTCCGATCGATGTCCGCAATCGCGACGTTGACCACAAGATTTCCCGGAATCCGCGACTCCGCCTGCGCATAGATCGTGATCGTCTCGTCCGCCCCTGCCTGCCCAGCCGAGCGAAGCTCGGCAGTGCCGTGTGGCGCGGGCGCCCCCGCCCGCGAGCCTTCCATTACCGCATCCTCAACCTCAGCCCGAATCACGCCATCGATGGCTTCCCCTCGAGGCTGATCGCCGGCAGCGTCCGCACCAAGAGCCGCTTTGTCGCTCGGAACAACCTGAGATCTCTCGCTCGCATTAGTTTTGTCGTTCCGAACGAAGTGAGGAACCTGCGGCTTGCCGGCAGCCCCACTCGTTCCAGGAGTTGCACCCCCAGCCACCACTCGCGGCCCCGGCAACAACGACTCCAGCCCTCGCCCCAAGGCCCGCCGCTTCTCCACCTTGTCTTTCTCTCCAGCCCGCCCCGCCGTATTCTCCGCCGCGCTAGTTGTCATGAGTCTTTCCCCTTGATCTCTGCACTTCTCCCGCCGCTCACTATATCGACGCTCATCAATGTATTAGATTGATGAGCGTCGATATATAACCGGGGCTGAAAGCTGACGACTGATAGCTGATAGCTGATAGCTTTCGTTCAAGCCGATTTATCCATCTTGTCCGCCGGAACTTCCTCGAGGGTCTGCGCACCCCCGTGCGCCTCTGTGCCCTCTGTGGTTAAGCTCTCCGCTGACGGCTGAGAGCTGACAACGGAGGGCTGCCGTTCAATAATCTCCTTCGCCAGCCGTATGTAGCTCTCCGCACCCTTTGACCGCGGATCGTATACCAGCGCCGCCTTCCCATGGCTGGGCGCCTCCGCTAACCGTATGTTCCGCGGGATCGTCGTCTGGCAAAGTTTCTCGCCAAAGAAGTTCTTCAGCTCAGCCATCACTTGCTGCGCCAGGTTGGTGCGGTCGTCAAACATCGTCAGCACCACGCCCTCAATCCCCAACTCAGGGTTCAGCCCCACGCGGATCCGCTCGATGGTGTCCAGCAATTCGCTCACACCCTCAAGAGCAAAGTACTCTCCCTGCATCGGAATCAGTACCGCATCCGCTGCCACCAGGCAATTCAACGTCAGCAGATCCAGCGCAGGAGGACAGTCCAGCACGACAAACTGAAACCGCTCTCGCAAAGGCGCCAGCGCGTCGCGCATGCGAAACTCGCGCCCCTCTGTATCCACCAGTTCCAGGTTGGCTCCGATGAGGTTCTTGTGCCCAGGGATCAGCCACAGTTGCTCGAGTTCAGTGGTGAGCAGCGCCTCTTCGGCCGAGGCCTCACCCATCAGCAGATGATAGGAGTTCAGGCGGTCAGGATCCTTTGCGAATCCCAAGCCGCTGGTGGCATTCGATTGCGGATCGCAATCGACCAGCAGCGTGTTCACTTCGGCAGCCGCAAAGGACGCGGCTAGGTTGATGGCGGTCGTAGTCTTACCAACGCCACCCTTCTGGTTGGCAACAGCGATAACGCGTCCCATTCGATTGTTAGGAGAAGCAGAGCTACCCGCAGCATAATCCGCGAGCCATTTCAAATGCAATGAGAATAGCTGTGCATGCTTGCGAATTTGTGTGCAAAACAGGTTCAATGTTCCTGCAGGAACATTTCACACGATTATTGCGACTGCAGAAGTATTCCTGCAGAAACATTCGCGGCCTTGTTCTCGTCGGATGGGAGACGCAGAGCAGCATCTAAGGTTCTCTTACCGTTCCTTCCTGGCGGAAAGTCTGACGGTGGAAGGCTGATCGCTTATGTTCCTGAAGGAACATCCGCTGCAGCGATCAACGTCTGGCGGCGTATCGGAACGAACCTGAATCGCCATCCGGATGCTAATGTTCCTGAAGGAACATATCTTGCGATCTCAGGCCAGGGTGGTGAATCATCATCGCCACAGGCCGCAGCCTGTGCCTGCATCACTTTCACATCAGCGGGACCGGGAATGACACTGCGGAAACGCGGAATGCTTCGAATGTTCCTGAAGGAACATTGTGGAAAACTCGGAACAAACGAGGGTCTTGCGGGGGCACTATTGCAGGATTTGCGCATGTTAGACCACTTCGAGCTCATGAGTTGGCATCTCGGTGACGTATCATAGAGGAAACCGATCAGATTGTTGGTTATGTGCTCCACTTTTACTAAGTTGGTTCCCCCTCAAACCTTATTCGTCGTTCCCGATTTGTTGTTGGCGACGGCCTGTCAGTAGGATTCGGGCGCTGGAGCTGGGGATTGGGACGGGTTCAGACCAAAGGAATTGGGGGAGGCTTGCTTGAGCTGGACCTCGTTGGGAGGAGCCGATCAGGAGGGAGAGGCGGCCAGCGGGAGCGACGAGTGCGGCCGCAGTGGGGAGCGCGGCTTCGAAGCGCTCGACGGCGCGGAGGGTGACTACGTCGAAGCGATTGCCCGTGAGGTCTTCGGCGCGTTGATTTTGTATATTGACGTCCGTCAATCTAAGGGCGCGCGTGATTTCGCGGAGGAAGGCGGCCTTCTTATGGTTGGACTCGATCAAGGTGAGAGAGAGGTGCGGAGCCCAGAGCTTGATGGGAAGGCCGGGGAATCCGGCGCCGGAACCTACGTCGGCGACAGATTCAAAGGCTTTTACCACAGAGGACACAGAGGAAGACTGGGGGAAGAGGTGGCGAGCGGCGAAGAGGCTCTCGCCGAAGTGGCGGGTGACGATGGCTTCGGGTTCGCGGACGGCGGTCAAGTTGATGCGGGCATTCCAGCGAAGGAGTATATCGATATACGTCGATATATCCTGCACTTGTGCGGGGGACAAGACAGCGGATCCCTCTCCGGCTTTCGCCGCTTCGGGAGGACAGGGCTCTGTTTCTGCGTGACTCGAATCTCCGGGGACCGCGATCGGCCCGCGGAGAAAGGGGACCAGCAAGTCGGAGATACGGGCGATGTCCATGGAAGCAGATTCCAGATTGTAGATGGACGATTGCAGATTTGGGGAGAGCGGATCAGGGTAGAATGTTGTAGGGCTTAAATCCAGGGCGCGAGCGGTCGAGGAGAAAACTGGGAGTCGCGATCTTAGGATTTGGCATCCAAATAAACAACTATGAAGGCCCCTAAAGGTGCAATCTTCGAAGAGAAGTACAGAGTGGTGGCGGTGGAGAGCCAGAGCCTGACCATTCGCGGAGTTCGCAGCGGCAAGGTGCTGACTATTGTGAATCCCGATCCCAATACTCCTCTTACGCCTGCCGAGTATCCGCCGGGAAAGCTTATTAAGTTGAGCGATCCTTCGGCCGCGCCCGGAAACTAGCCTCCTTTGTGCCTTTGTCTTTTACCACATGTGGTAATCCCGCCGAGCAATAAAAAAGCATTTAACCGCAGAGTTCCGCAAAGAAGGCCGCCGAGAAGGGCAACATCAAGGGCCTTGCTCAGCGTTCTCCGCGGCGTTCTCCGCGAACTTTGCGGTTACATTTCGCCCGCAAGCCAGGAACGTCCTCTCACCTTTTCTGCGGCAACTTTCACAGAAGCTAGCAGGCCAACCCAGGCGGACGAATGCGTCCGCCTCTACGTGCACGTCGCCAGGCTTCGCCTTCGCGGGACAGCCGAGGCGGCTGTCTCTACGTGCTTGACAGCCCGGCTTAGCTTTCTGTATATTCAGTTTGTACTGAAAGAAACGATATGGCGGAACTTACTGGCGTGCAGAAGCAGTACATCCTTCACTGGGGCGAGATGGGGACGCGGTGGGGGATCAACCGGACGGTGGCGCAGATTCACGCGTTGCTGTACCTGTCGCCGAAGGCGTTGCCGGCGGAAGAGATTGCCGAGACTCTGAGCGTGGCGCGGTCCAATGTGAGCACGTCGATTCGGGAGCTGGAGACCTGGGGAATCGTGCGCGCGGTGCACGTGCTGGGGGACCGGCGGGAACATTATGAATCGATGAAAGACGTGTGGGAGATGTTCCGGCTGGTGATCGAACAGAGGAAGCGGCGGGAGGTCGATCCGACGCGGGAAATGTTGCGGCGCTGCCTGGCCGATCTGGATCCGAAAGAGCCGGGAGCGGATTACACGCGGGAGCGGCTGGGGGCGATGGCGGGATTCTTCGAGGCGGTGACTGAGTTGCATGATCAGATGAAGCAACTTCCTACCGGGACGGTGCGGAAACTGTTGCGCATGGGAACGAAGATGCGGAAGAAGGCGGGGTAAATTTCTTTGTCCAAATTCCAAAACCTTAACCACAGAGGACACTGAGGTTCACAGGGTAATTCTTGAGTTGGTTATGCACATGGCCTGATGCAGGGCTTGCCTCCGGTTGGCGGCTGGCTTGAGATGCACGTCAAAATTTAGGAAGTCAAAATCCCCACCCTCTCGCAAACTGCGCGAGAAGGGTGGGGCACCCGCCATAGGGCGGCATGGGGCGCCGGGTGAGTAGGTTTTCAGACGAAGGTGTAGCGGGAACCTGTACACTTCAATTCAGAACAAAACACACAGGGGTCGTGCTCAGGTTCCTATGATGGAGGAGAAGTCTCAGTTTGAGGCGGTGGGGGGTGACCGTGCGTCCCAGAAGTCCGGGGCGAACGGAGAGCCAGCGAAATCAGCGCCGCCCGAGAAATCGACTGTTTCCTCCGCATCGTCCGTCGGCTCCTCTTTTCCCGTCTCCAACGTATCCCTGAAGCCTGCGGGATCCCCCGAAGAGAACGGCATCAACAAAGAACTGCGGCGGCTGAACCGCGCGTTGCGGGCGCTAAGTGCCTGGAATCAGGCGCTGGCGCAGGCCGGGAGCGAACAAGAGTTGCTGCAGCAGATCTGCGACATCATTGTGCGGCTGGGCGGATACCGGATGGCATTCATCGCGTACGCGCAACAGGATGAAGAGAAAACCGTGACCCCCATGGCGAACGCGGGATACGGCGATGGATACCTGGACGCGATTGCGCTGACTTGGTCCGATGCGCCGGGGGGTCGGGGACCGGCGGGGACGACGATTCGCGAGAACCGGATTTGCGTGGTCGCGGACACGGCGAACGATACGATGTTTGCCCCATGGCGCGAGGCGGCGTTACAGCGAGGATATGCGGCTGTCATAACGTTGCCGCTGCGGGTTGCCGGCTCAGCGTTCGGCGTGCTGGCGATTTATTCGGAGCAGGCGGGATCCTTTGAAAGCTCGGAAGAGGAACTGCTGACCGAGATGGCGAACAATCTGGCGTATGGCATCACGGCCCTGCGCTCGCGGGAGGAAGGAAAACGGACGACGGCTGCGCTTCAGGAAGCCGAGTCCAAATATCGGCAACTGGTGGAGCAGGTTCCGGCGATTTCGTATGCGGCGGAGGCTGGGGCGCAAGGCCGCTTTCTCTATCTCAGCCCGCAGGTGAATACGATTCTGGGCTACCGTCCTGAGGATTGTTTGTCGGACCCCAACTTCTGGTGGAATCACCTCAACCCGGAGGATTATCCAATCGCACTGCTGGAGGATAGTTGGGAGGAAGGGCGTCCTTTCCGGGTGGAATACCGGATGCGGACGCAGGACGGGCGGGAGGTTTGGGTTCGGGACGAGGCGGTGATCGTTCGTGATCCGCAAACGGGCAGACGGCTGACGCGCGGCCTGTTGATTGACATCACCGAGCGAAAACGGGCGGACGAAGCGCTGCGGCGCAGCGAAGAAAACTACCGGATGTTCGTGGCCCAAAGCTCGGAGGGCATTTTCCGCGAGGATCTCGATGTCCCCGTCTCCATCAATCTTCCAGAAGAGGAACTGCTTCAGCATATCCTGCAACATTCGTACTGGGCTGAGTGCAATGAGGCGATGGCGCGAATGTACGGACTGAGTGCGCCGACCGATCTGCTGGGCAAGCCCATGAAGGAATTGCTGGCGGATGATGTTCGCAGCGTGGCGAGGACGCGCGAGTACGTTCGCAATGGATTCCGGCTGCTGGAGCGGGAATCGCACGAGACCGATGTGCACGGCAATCCCAAGGTTTTTCTGACCAGCATGTTCGGCATTGTGGAACGCGGCAAATTGTTGCGGACGTGGGGAATCCAAAGAGATATTTCCGAGCGGCTGAAGGCGGACGAAGCGCGGCGCAAAGCGGAAGACGCGCTACGGGAGAGCGAGGAGCGTTACCGTGCGTTTGTGGAGCAAAGCTCGGAAGGAATTTTTCGCATGGAGTACAACCCGCCGGTCCCGTGCGATTTGCCGATTGGCGAGCAGCTGGCATGGGGACGGAAGCACGGGTATTTGGCGGAGTGCAATGACGCGTTGGCGAAAATGTATGGCCGGACTTCTGCACGGGAGTTGCTGGGGAAGCCGCTCTCGGAGTTTCTGATTTTGAATGATCCGGGCACGCGGCAATTCATGGAGAACTTCATTCGCGCGGGATACCGGACCACCGATCAGGAGTCGTATGAGATGGACTCCCAGGGCCAGAAGAAGATTTTCCGCAATACCATGAGCGGAACGGTGGTCGACGGATATTGGGTGCGGACCTGGGGCATCACGCGCGACGTGACCGAGCGGGTACATCTGGAAGAGCAGCTCAGGAACGCGCAGCAACTGGAAGCGATCGGGCGGCTAGCGGGAGGAGTGGCCCACGATTTCAATAACATTTTGAGTGTGATCATGGGGCACGGGGAGTTGCTGCTGGCGGCGTCCGCGGGGGATGAGCGCGCGCGCAACGGGTTGGAGCAGATCCGCCGGGCGGCGGAGCGGGCCGCGTCGTTGACGCAGCAACTGCTCGCGTTCAGCCGAAAGCAGGTGCTGCAACCCAAGGTGCTCGATCTGAATGATGCCGTCGCCGACATTCAAAAAATGCTGTCGCGCGTGATTGGCGAGGATATTGAGCTGGTCGCGAGCATGCATCCGTCGCTGCTGTCGGTGAAGGCGGACCCGGGGCAGGTGGAACAGGTGCTCATGAACCTGGCGGTGAACGCGAGGGACGCGATGCCGCAAGGCGGCAAATTGCTGATGGAGACTTCCAACCTGGATGTCAGCGCAGAGCTGGCGCGCGATCTGGAACTGGCTGCGGGGCGCTACGTCATGCTGCGCGTGACGGATTCGGGACTGGGGATGGATGCAGGAACGCTCTCCCACATCTTCGAACCATTTTTCACGACCAAGCCGAGGGGCAAAGGCACGGGGCTGGGGTTGGCAACGGTGTACGGAATTGTGAAACAGAGTGGCGGAAGCATCGAGGTGAAAAGTGAAGTGGGAAAGGGGACGACGTTCCACATTTATTTTCCGGTCGCCGAAGGCAGCGCGAGCCAGCGGCAGGAGGTTGTCGCGAATGGAAATGCGGCAAGGGGCACCGAGACAATTCTGATTGCGGAAGATGAGCCGGACCTGCGCGAGTTGACGCGGATTTTTCTGGAGGGATACGGGTACAAGGTGTTGGAGGCAGCCAGCGCGGAGCAGGCGATTCAGCGGGCAGAGAGCTTTTCCGAGCCGATTGACCTGTTGCTGACCGACGTGATCATGCCGGGGATGAGCGGGCGGCAGTTAGCGGAGAAAATCTTAAGCAAGCGTCCGCAGACGCGGATTGTATACATGACCGGGTATACCGACGATATGGTGGTGCAGCACAAGGTGCTGGAACCGGGGGTGAAGCTGCTGCAGAAACCTTTTACCAAGGTCGATCTGGCGCTGAAGGTGCGGGCGACGCTGGATGGTGAGTAGGGCTGGCGGGTAGAATTTCAGATTGCAGATTCATCTTCCATCCGGACTTACGAAAAAGCTTGACCACAGAGGACACTGAGGTTCACAGAGAGGATTCACGAAAAAAAGGATATGGGACTATGACCACGTTGCAGGATCGCGGGGAAACGGCCGCGGACAAGAAAATCTGGGTGACACTGAAAGGATTGCCGCTGACGATACGGCTGGACTGGCCGTTTCATCCGTCGACATCGGGAGCGGATTTCTGGGTGCTGCATGGGGACATCCGGTTGGAAGGCTCGGAAGGACTGCATGCGCCGGTAGCGGTGAATCTTTCGCAGACTGTGCGCGAGGTGATCCCTTCGCTGGAGCCTAAGGACACGGAGGCACCGGTCATCAACGCGCTGCGCAAGGAAGTGGACCGGCGGCAGATTGAGTTTTTGAAGTCGGGAAAATTGTTGCCGGTACCGTTTTCCAGCCGGCATTATGACTTCAAGCGCCAGCAGTGGGTGTTTGGCAAGGCGACGGACGACGTGATGGCGGAGTTCATCGAGCGCAAAGTGTATTGGCAGACGACGCTGGGCGGCGGGAAGCGAGTGTGGCTCGCGGATCCGGCGGAGGCGCAGTATCTGCAGACGACTCCGGCGCATGTGGTGGAAATTGCCGCGCGGCTGGTGGCGGCGCAAGGACTGCTGCGGATCGAGGGCGAATGGGCGGAGCCGACGCAAGGCCTTCTGGGACAAGCGGCGCGATTCGAGAACACGCGGCGAGAGGCTGTGGAAGAGTTGGAGAAGAAGCACGCGTTCGAGAGAGGGTAGGCATCAAAGGCGGCCCGCAGTGGCTAAAGACGGCATCTTATGTGGCTCTTTGCGGCACGACTAAAGGTCGCGCCCTTTCCGGAGTGTGGTCCTAGAGTTGCTCCGCTTTCATGGATTTGTTCTCCTAGTGGAAGCGGGCAAGAGTTAGCAACCTTGCTTCTACAAAAGGCCGCGAAAAACGCGGAAAGGTGATGGCTTGGGGACTGCAGGTTGCGGCTGGAGTGGAGGCTGTCGAGTTGTTCTGGTGCTTGGTTCTGTGGCGATCGCTGCCCTAGGGGCGGTGGCGCAAGAGGAACCCGCGCAGCAACCCTCGGCTCCGCAAGGAAATTCCCAGCCGCAAACATCTTCCAAGCCAGATCAGTCTCCCCCAAGTCAATCTCCCAACGATGAAAAGAAAGACGATGAGAGGAAAAACGAAAGTCTGAATCCTGCGCAGATGGCAGCAGAAAGAACTGTGCAAGCGGCGGTGGCCACAGAAAAGGTGGGCAAGGCGGCACTGTTCAAGGCACGCGATTGGGAGAGTGGATGGCTGACCGGCATCTACGTGGGTACCGGGCAACCGCTGGTTCCGTTGACTGTGCAAGAGCGGCGAGTGATCTACCTGAACCAGACGCTTGCGACTCCGGGAGCCTATATGAAGCGCATGTTTGCCGCGGGCATTGATCAGGCGCGCGGTACGCCGTCGCAATGGGACGATGGGTGGGGAGGGTATGCCGAGCGGTTCGCGTCGCGGGAAGGACAATTTATCACGGCGAACACTCTGGCGTACTTGGGGAACTCGGCGCTCAAATACGATCCGCGCTACGATCAATGCCGTTGCAGCGGTTTCTGGGCGAGGACGCGGCATGCGGTTCTTCGCAACTTTGTTACCTACAATCAGAGCGAGCGGGAGCTGCGTCCGCAGTGGGGATTGTATGGCGGTTCGTTCGCCGGCGGAATGGTGTCGACCGCGTGGAAACCGCATCCGCGTAACGCATTTTCCGAGGGTGGGTTCGCCGTGCTGGGGCAGGCGGGGTATGGCTCGCTGCTGAATTTCTTTATCGAATTTTCTACCGACATCAATCGCAAGATCGGCGCAAAGAAGCGGAAGCTGGAATAACAACTTGCGCTTTAGAGAGGCTCAGGCCGGCGAGGGCTTGCGGACGAACTGCGCGACCACCGTGCCCAGGGTGAGCAACGACATCAGAGAGATGATCCCCAGCGAAATCACGCAGTAGATGCACCACACGCCGAGGACGTTCTTTTCGATGTTTGCGAGATGCAGCGAGAA
>JGI12635J15846_10005606_pt1 | contig 10835 bp, 6 predicted proteins | sample BlaSpr_A8_OM2_M2_FD_15846 | JGI IMG/M metagenome (IMG submission 15846) | reverse complement strand
GATAGTGTTCGAACGAGAAAAATGCCAACTCTCCCAGCTTGCCATGGGACTTCAGGTAATCGATGAACCGCCCGGTGAATGAAGCTTTGCCATCGCCATCTGGCCACACTTCGATGTCCTTATTCTCGCCGGTGAAAATTGGTCCGCCCAGTTTCAACTTCGGATCAACCCGGTGCAGCACTTCCGCAAACTGGACGTATAGCGCCGCGTAATCCTCCGGCAACGTGTAGTGGCCGTCTGGCTCTTCGCCCATCTCCACGTAGGAAATCGGATAACCGCGCTTTTCGATGTAGGCAATCTCCGCGGCGGCGTCCTCCGGGGTGCCGTACAACATGGCGATCGGTATCATCGCGGGCAAACCCCGCGTCACTCCGCTGGTGTAAAAAAGATCGAAGCCAATCTGTTCTCCGGCCCGTTCGGCCAAATCGCCCGGCTCATGCCACGGATCGACGGAGGAGCAATAGGTCGCGGTCTGGTCCTGGTCCGGCGTGTGCCGGAGCAAATCGTGCAATTTGCCATTCTTGGTTGTTGTTCCCAGATAAACCTCGCGGATGGCGTACCCCACGCAGTTGCGCTTGTCCGCGCTGCCATGCGAATCGCAGGTGTTCGAAGATTCCGTCATCCAAATGCGCACCCACTGAACGTTTACAGGCGCGGTGGCTAGTTGCAGCGTCGCGCTACCGCCCTTACTATTCGTCACGACGCCGCCGGGAAACGCCTGCCACGAACCCTGCGCGGGCTTCCTGATGGGATCTTCGGCGGTCCAATACTGCACGGCATATTTGGTGGCAAAGGGTTCGGCCCAGGCGATTCGAATGGCGCTCACATCCTGCCTGCTGGACAAATCGAAAAACACCCATTGCGGGTGCAGTGCGTCGTCTTCGCCCGTGTACCCTTTCGAAAGATACGGATTGCTCTTCCAATAGGAATCCTCATCGCCATCCGTCAAACGCGAATATCCTTCCGTATCCGTGCCGTCATCGTGGGTTACGCCGCGATGCGGCAGCGGATAACCGTAGGAATGGCGAATAAATTCCGTGCCAGTGGCGGCGCTGCCGGTGAAATATCCCTTTCCTGCGGGGTCGCTCCACGTTCCCTGAGGATTCCAGTGCCAGGCTTCCACGTGCAATTCCGTGTTCTGGCGATAGGTCACGGTTTGCCATCCCGCGGAAAGAATCTGCTTGATCGTGTCGTCCACAAAGAGCTTATCTGCGGCGCCGTAAGGCAGGCGGTCGATGCCGGCGCCCAGGGCTTCGGTCGGCTTGATGGTGTTCGTGGCATGGCCAGGCGTTGCATCCACATGGATGCTTTGGGCGCGCAGAATGGGCACAGCCAGCGTTCCTACCAGCATTAAACAAAGCGCGAACGATTTAGAGCCGGCCATCCCGAACTCCTTAAAACGGTTTAATGTTGTGCTTTGCATCTAACCCGGATTTGCGGGGCGAGTCAAGTTACATCTGGAGGAAGCGCTAGCCGTGCAGGAGTTCGCCGACGGCGCGCCAGGCTTGATCGATGGCGGCATCCGTTTCCGCGCTAGCCCCCGCATCGGAATTGGCGATAGCGATCCTTCCGAACTGCTTTCGCCCGAGCACCCAGGGTTGCTCTCCTTCCTTCCAGTGCGGGTCAAAGAGCGCGTTGTAGGGCGTGGATTCGTACGCATAGCCGTGGGCCCAGCGGTTGACGGTGATTCCTTCGATGTCCCGCGCGGGATCGAAGCCTGCACTGCCAAGCATTCTCGCGAGTTGATCGCGGATATTTTGCTCGAATTGTGAGAAGGGCGTCTGCAGGAGTTCGGCGCGACCGGCACGATGTTGATCGCGTGCCGGCAAGCCCGGTTTGCATGGGGTGCGCAACAGGAAGAGAACCATAGGTTCTTCGGGCTTACTTGGGAATTTATACTCGCCGAGACTTACGGGAAAATCGAGAGCAGCAAAGGTGTGATAGGCGCCCGGCGCGACGATTTGATGCACGTCTAATTTCGCAAAGGATGTCCAGTTGCGCAACGCCACATGGGTGTATACGAGCGGCGCTTTCACCAGAAAGGAGAGCGCTTCTTTCTGCTTCTGCGGCAGTTCGGGACAAAGATATGGAATCATGCCGTTATAGCAGGCCAAGATGCAGTTGTTGCCCTGGACACTATGCAGTTTTCCGCCGCGCATGTAAGCGACTTGCACACTCTTCGCCGCATCTGCCGGGCCGTCGTGTTGCGCGTGAACTACCGTGCTATTCAGCCGGATGCGTATGGCCGAGCCGGGCTGATCGAGTTTGCTGTAGTCTGCCTTTGCGGTCACGACGTCTTCCATGGTGTGGCCAGGAATCGCGCCCGGAATGAGGAACCGCACAAGCAGCCGGGCGATGGAGGCGTTCCCATCTGGGAAATGAAAGATGTACGGTTCTTCCTTTTCCCTTTCGCCGATCTCCAGGCCGGTGAAACCGGGATAAGTGAACGAGCCATAGTCATCACCAGCGTAGAAACAGGCCAGCGCGGAGACCGCATCAATGCCAACGCAGAACAGATCGTGAGGAAACGTCTGGAAGAATGGCAGCGCTTCCGGGACTAACTTGCAATGCTGCGTGAGGAAATCCGCGTAACTCGTCTTCGCTAGTTTAGCGAGCTTCTCCGGCTTGGAGAGGCCTGCAAGGTAGTCCACCTTCGCGGTGTAGACACGCGCGATATCCTTCCTCACCACGTCCGGCAGCGGCGCCTTAGCGAGAAATTCCGGCCACGGAGTGGTGTTCATCCCGGTAAGGAGTTTGTCCTCGCCAAACGTCTCTTTATCAAAGAAAGCCGCGGTACCCAGGTTGGAATACAATTTCTGGTCGTAAGACTTGTAGAAGCGCTGCGTATCGATGCCCAGTTCGATGAGCAGGTCCTTGGCGACGCTGCTGTATTGGGAGGGGCTCTCGATGGCGAGCGTGCCCCCAAAACTGAGGAGCGTCCTGCCGCCGGCGTGAAATTCGTTACGTTTGGCATGGCCGCCGAAGTCGTCGTGATTGTCGAGAACCAGAATCCGCGCGTTTTTCCCTGCGCGCTTGCGGAAGAAATAGGCGGCTGCCAGCCCGCTGATCCCACCGCCGACGACTATGAGGTCGTAGCTTTCGCCGGTATTTGCCGCATCGCCGAAGGAATCCGCACCCTCGCCGTCGCGCAAGCGATGGGCAAAGGTGAATGTTCCGTCATGATTGCCGCGCATTCCCTGGCGCGCTGGGGGATAATAATCCGGCGCTTTTTCCGGGACGAATTCATCGAGGACGGCTGCGGCGAGCAGGGTCTCCGTTCCCGTCCCTCTTCCCATAAGCGTTCCTCCAACACCGATGGCCACGCCATTCAGAAAATCCCGGCGCGTGATTTCGCGGTTCATCCCCAGCTCTCTGTCTTTCTTCAAATCGTTCGTGCGCATTCCCATGTCGCGCTCCGCCAGCGCCGATTATAGCCTGCTCCATCCAACTTTACACTTTTCAAGTAGTCTTTGGCAGAGGACGCGTGAAGCGGATCGAACACGGAAAGCTCTCAGTCACAAGCACGAGCGACGGGGTTCGACGAGTGCGGAAACGAGCGGCGGCGGGACCGGTGATGCGGCATGCGTATTGACACCGGAATTGACCGTGGGCCCTTATTTCGTCGATGAGAAGCTGAATCGTTCCGATCTCACGACAAATAGCAAGGACACCAACGTGACGAACGGCGTTCCGCTGGCGCAGCTCATTTACATCATGGAATACAGCAGTAACACGTGCACACCTCTGGCGGGAGCACAGGTGGACGTGTGGCATGCCGACGCCGCCGGTGTCTACTCCGATGAAAGCGTGGAGAACAGGCAAACTTTCTTGCGAGGTTATCAGCTCACGGACTCCAATGGTCTTGCGGCTTTCAAGACTATTTTCTCGGGCTGGTATTCTGGTCGCACCGTGCATATCCACGTGATGATTCGAACGGATTCCTCTTCCGGCGGAACAACTTTTGAATTCACGACGCAGCTTTTTTTCGATCCGGCGCTTATCCTGACCGTGATGGCGAAAGCTCCATACAACACCCGCGGGAATCCGGATACAACCAACGCCACGGACAATATCTACAACATTGAGACCCCCTTGAGTCTGAATTCCGCAAGTTCCGGCTCTGGCTACACGACCTCGATCACGCTTGGCGTCCAGGCTTGAAGAATCGGAGCCGCACCGTTCCCATGGAAAGGCCAGCTACTTGTAGCTGACCACGACTTCGCCGTTCTCGATCCGCAAATCAGAAATCTCTGAAGGTAGTCTTAGCTTCTCGCGATTCTCGGGCGAGTTCATGAGCCGCTGTACTGCGGACTCGAGCGTGGACTGAGGAATCGGCAGCGAGCCGATCTGTCCGCCGAGGGGTTCAAAATGCAAATAGCCGTTCTGTGCGCCGAGCCGGCCTTCCAATTGCAGCGTCATGTCTTTTCCGTGCACATCAAACACGACGTAGGCCTTTACCCGGTCGTCGATCAATTGCACCTTGACCTCCCGCACGTTCGAGCGCATCTGCTCGACTTCCTTCGGCGTCGGGGTCGCGCCATTGGAAGCGCCTTGCGCGCCTCCGAGGGGAGGCGGATTCGGCGCGCCATTGCCGGCCAGCGCCAAGTGGGAGACCAAGTAGGAATTCAACTCCGTTTCGTCCATGCGCAGCGTCGCGGATTGGCCGTTCGCGACGGCTTTTTCCACCTGTTCAAATTTTTCTTCCGCTCGCGCAGCGGCCTGCGGGCTGGTCTCCACCTGCGGTGGCGGCGCCTTATGGAGCAGCAGAACGAGCGTAACGATTGCAAACGTGTAGGTCGTCCAGCGGATGATTCTGAAGCTGCGCTTCCACGCGCTCGTGGGCGATTTACCGACATGGGCGAATTCATTCTGGCCCGCTGGGGGAGCCGGCTGCGTCATGATTCTCTCCTGCAAAAATTCTCGTCCCGTGGCGATACGGCTGACCGCATTTTCGCGCCACAAAGAAACCGTAGCCCTCGGAAGCGTCCGCGACAAGAAAACCGAGCGCGGTGGAGGCTAATTCGGCAACTGTCCAGCCGGGCGTGCCGCGGCGCTTCAGAACCAAGAGGAAGTCTCAACTGCCGAGTGAATCGCAATCTTTCTTGAACGATGTATGATGCCTTCTGCGGGCACTTCCATGATCCTACCCTGGAACGAGCAGACAGCGGTGATTACCGGCGCGGGAAGCGCCGAAGGAATCGGTTTTGCCATCGCGCGGCGGCTGTATGCCGCGGGCGTGCGCGTGGTGATTACTTCCACCACGGATCGCATTCATGCTCGCGCCCGTGAACTCGACTCCGGCGGCGAAGGAGTGCTTTCTTTCATTGCCGACCTCACAGTCGAAACCGACGTGCAGAGATTTGTCGATTCGGTGCTCTCGCGTGCAGGCCGGATCGACGTCCTGGTGAACAACGCGGGAATGGCGCAATCCGGGCGGCCAACGGACAGCAAGCCGCTAATGGAGACCTCGTTCGCGGAGTGGCAAAACCAGATTGCGATTACTTTGCACACCGCTTTTCGCATGACCCGCGCGGTATTACCCGGAATGACGCAGCAAAAGTACGGCCGGATTGTAAATGTCACGTCGGTGACGGGACCGCTGGTAAGCAACCCGGGCTCCGCGGCGTATGGCGCGGCGAAGGCGGCCATGGACGGCATGATGCGCGCCGTCGCCATCGAAACGGCCGGCGATGGAATCACGATCAATGGCGTCGCTCCCGGCTGGATCGCAACGGCGTCCTCGACGGAGTCCGAAAAAATCGCCGGGCTTCATACGCCGCTGGGCCGCGCCGGTACGCCGGACGAAGTGGCCGCCGCGGTTTGCTTCCTCGCTTCGCCCCAAGCTTCCTACATCACCGGACAAGTCCTGGTGGTCGATGGAGGCAACATTCTCCAGGAGAATAAGGGCGACTGAATTAGCTGCTCGCCGCTTGCCGGAATCCAGACGCTGCGCCAAACTCGGAAGAGCTTACCAATGTCTCGATGCTCGATCTGCCCCTGAGGAGGCTCTCGATGCGCCGTGCTCTATCCATTCTAGTGCTGCTTCTGGTGCCTTTTTGCCTGCGAGCGCGGCAGGAGAACCACCCGAACCCGGCCTCCCCGCAAGCTCCTAGCAGTCCCGTTGTCGCCGAGACAAAAACCGCGCCGCGGCCGCGACCCAAAATCGGCGTGGCGCTGGAGGGCGGCGGCGCGATGGGACTCGCGCACATCGGCGTCCTGAAGTGGTTTGAGGAGCATCACATTCCCGTGGATTACGTCGTGGGGACGAGCATGGGCGGCTTAGTTGGCGGCTTCTATGCAGCCGGGATGAATCCTGATGAATTGAAAACACTCATTGAAGGATTGGACTGGCGGAAGATACTTGGCGACCGCCCGCTCTATGAAGACTTGTCGTTCCGCAGGAAAGAAGATCAGCGCGCGTACCCGAACTCCCTCATCTTTGGTTTGCGACATGGTTTATCCGTGCCTGCGGGACTGAATGCAGGACATCAGATCGGACTGCTGATCGATCGCGTGGCTCTTCCCTACTACGGCCTGCCGACTTTCGATGAGCTGCCGGTGCCCTTCCGTTGCGTGGCGACGGACCTGGTCAGCGGGAAGCCCTATGTATTCAAAGACGGCTCGCTTGCGGTGGCGCTGCGCGCGACGATGTCGATTCCCGGAGCGTTCTCACCGGTGCACGACGGGCAAACCGTCTTCGTGGACGGCGGCCTGACAAATAACTTGCCCACGGATGTGGTCCGCCAGATGGGTGCGGATATCGTGATTGCAGTCCATCTGGAGAGAGCCTCTATGGAGGCCAAGGACATTCAGTCGATCTTTAGCGTGCTGGAACAATCGGTGCGTGTGGTCATCGCAGAAAACGAGGTGCGAGGCCTGGCCCGCGCGGATGCCGTCGTCTCCGTGCCTCTCGGTGAATACGGCTCAACGGACTACCAAAAAAGCGCGCCGATCATGCAGAAGGGTTATGAAGCGGCAAATGACAGATCACGCTTGCTCGCGGCCTTCGCTCTCGACGATCCCAACTGGCAGGAGTACCTCCGGGAGCGCGCGGCACGGAAACGGACGGAGGCCCCGGTGCCGCGGTTCATCAAAGTTCAGGGAACCAGTGAGAATGGGGCGACGGACGTCGTGCATTACCTCAAGTCTTTTCAGGACAAGCCGCTCGATCAGGAAAAGCTCGATCATGTTTTGACGCGGCTCAAGGGAATGGGCCGCTATGATTCGGCCGGATACCGGTTCACCGAACAAAACGGCCGGACGGGGCTGCTCGTCCAAGTGGTCGAGAAAAGCAATGCGCCTCCCATGTTCCAGCCGGCCTTTGAAGTGGATGGCTCGCAGGGCGGCAATGTTGATTTCACGATGGGGACGCGCTTCACATTCATGGATGTGGCCGGCTTCCGCTCGGAGTGGCGAACCGATTTGTTGCTCGGGAATACCTACGGAATCCAGACCGAACTCTATCGGCCGTTCAGCGCGGAGAGCCGCTGGTTTTTTGCGCCCCATGCGGACGCCAGCGATACGACGTTTCCGATCTACGCGAAGAATGATCCGCTGGCGGATTACCGCATCTACCGCATCAATATCGGAGCTGACCTGGGATACAGCTTCGGGCGCTCCAGTGAACTTCGCGTTGGATATGAGGTTGGTTCGCTGAATACCAAGCTGCGGCTAGGTGCGCCTGAAATCCCCTCGGTGGCAGGGCGTGTGGGACAGGCCCGGCTGCACTACCTTTTGGACCACACTGACGATCCCGTGATTCCCCGGCGCGGTTTCAGCGCGGAATCGAATTTCCGGTGGTTCGACCAAAACCCGGGTGCCAACGGCGGGTTTCCGTCGATGGACCTCAAATTGGGATATTTTCAGCCCATTACACGGCCGGCGTCGGTTTTTCTCGAGGGTGAAGGCGGCACGACGTTTGGCTCGACGAGCACGGGAATTCCTCAGTTCTTCCTCGGCGGGCCGGTGCGACTCAGCGCTTACGGCCAGAACGAGTTTCAGGGCAATCAGTATTATTTATTTCGCGCGGGATACTTGCATGACTTGCTCACCCTTCCTCCGTTTCTGGGCAAGAAGGTCTACGCCGTTGGCTCCTACGAGTTCGGCAAGATGTATGGCATCACCAAGGCCAGCGAGTTACCGAACGATGTGGCTGCGGGTCTGCTGGCGGAGACGGCGCTGGGCCCCTTCTTCATCGGCGGCAGCGTGGGCGACTCTGGCCACCGCAGATGGTTTTTCCAGTTGGGGCACGTGTTTTAACACGGCGTTCCGTGCGAGTCTCCGCTCTCGGTGTGTATTCACTCAGCAAATTAGGAGGAAATCCTTGATCGAACTACTTCCCACGGGACAGTCTTCGCTTTGCCCGAGTCCGGGTCTTCGATGCGGCGGGCAATCTCATGCCGCCTCGGCAGATTCATCGACAGTGGCGTCGAGGCTCTCGATGAGCGAGCCCGCCAGTTCGGTGCGTTCTTCCTCGGAAAGTGAGAGGGCAGCACTCACTGCTATTTGAGAAACACTCTTGACTTTCGCTTTTTGTTCGCCTATAGTGCGGGGCGGTAGAGGAAACGGGAAACGGGTGGCGTGCCGGCTCCATTGCCGACAAGGCTCTCACGAGACGGCCGCCGCCCGTTGAAAGTTCCGAGCCGTAAGCGGGGTGAGGGGTCGACTCGCAAGAGTGATCCCTCGACTCCGGAAGCCGACGGAGTCGGCTTCTTCGCTCGGGAGACAGTATATGCGTCCCGCTTCCCGGTGTTGACCGCTGTGCGGTCACAGTTAACAGGAGCCGCCATGGACGTCTGTGTCGAAAATGTATTCATCACCCCCGCCATTGAGGCAATCAACGTGATTCAAGCAACCGCCGAGGAAAATGATCGCGCGGCATCTTTCGACCCGCATCATGGGCATCGAGAGACGGACGCAGCGCAGGGCCCTTCGAACGATCCCAGTGCAAGCGCCAGTCCTGCGGGTTCATCGGAAACGCCACGGACGGAAGCGGCGGCGGAGAAAAATCCGTGGTCCGCCTGGGCGTGGCTGGGAATGTGCAAAAATTCCAGCCGCAAAATTCCCAATATCGTGCACGTGGATGTGGACGCGTTTTTTGCGTCGGTGGAGCAGGTGCTGAATCCCAAGCTTCGCGGCAAGCCTGTGCTGGTGGGGCGCGGCGTGGTGGCTTCGGCGAGCTACGAAGCGAAGTTCCGCGGCGTGAAAACAGCGATGGGCTTTCGCGAGGCGCTGCGCATCTGCCCGAAAGCCGTGGTTGTGCCCGGGCAATACGAGCACTACGCCGATTTTGCGGAGCGCGTGCGGCGCATCCTTGAAACGTACACGCCCGCGGTCGAAACCGCCGCGCTGGACGACTTTTACTTGGACTTTGCAGGCACCGAGCGGCTGTATCCGGATTACGAAGCCACGCTGCGGCGCTTGCAGGCGGAGATACGCGGCCGCACCGGCTTGAGTGTTTCGGTTGGCGCGGCGCGCACAAAAGTTGTCGCCTCCATCGCTTCACGGCTGGAGCGCCCGCACGGATTTCGCATGATCGCGCCCGGCGAAGAAGAAAATTTCCTGACGCCGCTGCCGGTGGAAAAACTCCACGGCATCGGCCACGTGCACGCCGGAGCGCTGGACGAGCGCGGCATTGCCACGATCGGGCAACTGCGCCAGGTGCCCAAGCCCGCGCTGCAGGCCGCCTTTGGCGAAGCCATCGGCCAACAAATCTGGGAGCGCGCCCGCGGACTGGATGGCCGCGAAGTGCTGCTGCCTTCGACGCCGAAATCCGTTTCCCGCGAAACCACCATCGAAGGCGGCACCATCGATACGGAATTCCTCGGCGGCCTGATCGANTATCTCAGCGAGCGCATCGGCTCGACGCTGCGCGAATACGGCAAGCAGGCGCGCACCATCGGCNTGCGCATCCGCTATGTCGATCANTTTTCGGCGCACCAGACNGTGCGGCTCNGCAAACCAACCAANGACGAGCGCGANNTGCTCGCCGCNGCAAANGANCTGTTNGGCAAATTGTTCACGCGGCGNGTGGCCGTCCGNCTGGTNGGCGTCAGCGTGACCAACCTCGAAACCGANAAACGCCAGCANGANCTCTTTGACACCAATGCCAACCGCCGCTGGTACCTGAACCGCGGNGTCGATTCCGTGCGCGGNCGCTANGGCTGGAACGCCGTCTTCTACGGCAAAGGCCTCGAGCTGCGCNAGCATTACGCGACCAAGCCGAATGGCCTGGTGCTCTCGACGCCATGCTTATCGCGNTAGTTTGCTGAAGTTNTTNCNTCCNGTTCCCTNCCTGATTTGAATTAACAAGCANGCCTGCCGAANGGCGGGCGTGCCTTCTTCCCTTTCCGGGCTGGGGCNCCCGTGTTCGTACATTTGCATTGTCATAGCCACTATTCGTTTCTACGAGGCGTGGCGTCGCCGGAAGAGATCGTCGCNGCAGCGGCNNAGCAGAAAATGCCGGCCGTGGCGCTGACNGATACNGNTGGTTTGTANGCNGCNGTNNCGTTTTANCAGGCNGCGAAAAAAGCGGGCGTCAAGCCCATCGTCGGTGTGGNGCTGGATGTCGAATTTCGNATTTCNAGTGATCCTTCGGCGGCTCTCAGAACAAGCACATTTCGAAATTCGAAANTCNAAANTCGAAATTCGACGAGTGTGCCTCTAACGCTGCTGGCNNCGGATATGGAGGGCTACNGCAATTTGTGCCANCTCGTGACGCTGCGGCATTTGGGCACGATCAAGCCGGCACAAAATGCCGCTGCCGCGGAAATCGATGGCCGGCCTGTGACATTGCAGGAATTGGCAGAACACAGCCGCGGCGTGATCGCGTTGTG
>JGI12635J15846_10005603_pt1 | contig 10839 bp, 10 predicted proteins | sample BlaSpr_A8_OM2_M2_FD_15846 | JGI IMG/M metagenome (IMG submission 15846) | reverse complement strand
AAGGACCGCGTGCATCACACCGAAGCGGTCGCCACCGCCGAAGTCGAGCTCCTGACCGACGATGTCGGTGAGAAGCTAACGCGTCTGGATCGCGACACAGAAGTGGACCGCCTCCTAGCCGATTTGAAGGTCCGTCGGGGCCTGCCCGCTTGACGCGCTATCCATCGGCCACGAATGCGGGCCGGCAACGTGCCGGTAAGATGTGGGCAGCAACACAGTTCGCCTAGGGGACCTGGGCCGACTCGAGGCCCTTGCGCTTTAAGGGTCTCCAGACGAGGTCGCCGCGAAGGTACTGCCAAAGGCCTTGCAGTCTCCAAAACATGTGCAATTGCCGGTAGGGAAAATGTTCGAGGAAGCAGTAGCTGACGAGCCGTATGACGTCTTGCCAGTCGTTGTACCGCTTGTAGGTAATTTCCTCTTGCAAAACGGAACCGATGGAGATCACCGTTGCAAACGCATACCCGAAGATGAGGAATTGCAGGAAAAATTCACGGCTCAACACACCCAGACAAGCCGCGAGAACAATTGTTATGATTCCCCCGATCTCGACGACAGGCGCGAACAGCTCAAACAGCCATAGATAGGGAAAGGCAAAGCAACCGATCCTGCCGTAACGCGGCCGGAAGAGCATGTCCCGGTTTGGCCAGAGCACGTCCAACAAACCCTTCTGCCAGCGCGCGCGTTGCCTTCCCAGCGATTTGAGGTCGGAGGGTACCTCCGTCCAGCACATGGGATCAGGAACAAAGTGGATGCGGTAGTCCACACCTCTTTCTAGCAAGTGCCGGTGCAAGCGCGCCACCAGGTCGAAGTCCTCACCAATCGCGCGCGATCGATAGCCGCCAACGGCGCGCACCAGGTCGGTTCGAAATACGCCGAACGCTCCGGAAATGATCGTCAGCATGTTTCCCTGCCCCCAGGCTTCTCTGCCGATCAAGAAAGCGCGCAGATACTCAATGACCTGGATCACCTCAATGCTCTTGCGCGGCAAACGCACGCGCCTCAGATGCCCTGCTTCAATCTCCGATCCGTTCAAGACCCGGATGATTCCACCTACCGCCACGACGCGTTTCGGGTCCGTCATGATGGGCACCATGATTCGCAGCAGCGCGTCGCGCTCGAGGACCGAATCGGCATCTACGATGCAAACGTAGGGTGAGGTCGCCGCATTTAAACCCGCATTCACCGCATCCGCTTTGCTGCCTCCGGATTCTTTGTCAATGACCAACAGACTTGCGTTGACCTCGCTGCGGTACAAACCCCGCACCGGCGCGCTCTCCGTTTGGGGTATGTACACCGCCCGGACCGGCCGAAGCCGGAACTCTTCCCGCATTTCATCCAGCGTGCGGTCTTCCGATCCATCGTTGACAACGATGACCTCAAGTTGCGGGTAATCCAGATCCAGGAGGTTTCGCACTGCCACTCGAATGGAATTCTCTTCGTTGTGCGCGGGGGCGATGATCGTGATGGGCGGCGCCAGCGGTGATTCTTTGAACCACGAGAGGCGATGGCTTTTCAAACTACGTTGGTGCGCCGCACTGGTCTTCAGCGCGACGATCAGCATAGTCAGGTAAGCTAAATTGCTGGCCAAGTAATACCAGAAGAGCGTGTGATTCGAAATTTCCAGGAGACGAATCATGACAGGAACGCTGATTTCGCCGGACCAATCTCCACCAGCGCAGTTTCTTCTGCGAGCAGCACTCCGGTCTGAAGAATTTTCCGCAGCCTCATTTTCTCATTGTCGTTTCCTGCGGTACAGGCTAGCAGTTCCTCCTCCAGCTTGCCTCGCAAGCCGGCATTTTCGAGTGCCGTCAAGTAGGCCTGCAGCCCATAGCGATCTTGCGTGGCTATCACTTGTTGGAAAATCGGAGCCATTTCCGTCTTGAGTTTTACGAGTGCCTCCGCCGCGCGCAAGCGCACCAGCCGATTCGAATCCGTCAGTCCGCGGATCAGATCTGGAATCGTGCGGGGTTCGCAGAGTTCGCCCAGGCTTATGATCGCGCGAAGCCGCACAAACCATATGGGATCTCCCACCAGTTCGCTGAGAACGTCGAAGGCCAGGCCCCGTTCCGCGTGAGCCATCGCCCGGGCCGCCGCGGCGCGCAGTTCATCGAGTTCATCTCCCACGAACTGCAGCAGGTCCAGGCTGAGCGACGGAGTGGCCACTTCGCCCAGCACGCGGCCAAGCACTTCACGCAGCGGGCCTACCGCGTGTTGCACATAGGGAATCAGCAGCTGGGGACGCTCCGCACAGCAATGAATCAGCGCGTTTTGCAGCGGCAGCGCCGGCACGCACAATCCTCTCTCGCCCACCCAGGCAAGGATCGCCTCCGCGGCCTGTGGAGCGGCCGTTCGTCCCAAGCCGCGCAGCGCCGCCAGTCGTATTTCCAGATCGCGGTCACGCAATCCTTCCGCCATCGCTGAGATTCCTTCCAGAGCGCGCGTTTGTCCCAGCGCCACCAGCGCCCGCATGCGCCGCCAGCCGGTGAGCGTCCGAGCTTCAAAAATTCGTTTTTCGATGAGCCCGCTCTCGCGGAGAAATTTCAGCAATCGCGCCGATTCTTCTGCTCCCCCCACTTCGAGCGCGTCCAGCGCGATGCTCTCGACGATCCGCCGGTCGAGGGATTTCTGACGCCACGTCTGGTACGGAATGTCACCGGAAATCAGCCGGTCCCAATCCTGCCGCAATTCGAACACGCGGGCGTCGCGCTTCGCGAAATACCACTTGCGGTATGTCCGCCGTAGCAAAATAAACCCCAGCAACAGCCCATTCGCAACGATCGCCGCGACGATGGCCTTTAACACTAACGCTGCCGGCCCTAGCCTCCATAGTTTTTCAAAAATGGATTCCATAGCTCAATCCGAAACTTGTGTCCGTTCTGTCCTGGGTGCGTTTCTGATACGAGGCATAGCCCGTTACGTCCTGCCGGGCGCTTATCTGGAAGCGCAATCCGCCACCGTAGGTTTGCGAAGCGAATCTCCCAATCTGATCGATTTGTGCGAAATCTTCCGTCCCGGCAGCGAAGAATATACTTCCCGAAAACCGCTTCTCGCCCCAATTTGCCAGAGGAAATCCCAACCGCGTAATTCCGGAAGGCCGCCACTCCGCACCGGTTCCTGAAAACGTGCTGCGCACTCCCGTGGCTCCCAGCGATAGCGTGCAATCCCGGGGGAGGTAGACAGTTGCCGTGCCATTCAGTGTCAGAATCCGGGACGTTTGATACCAGTACCAATGTTGACCGTAGTCAAATTCCACCCCGCGCAGAAAATTAGTTTCGCTGGTCTTCCATCCATGGTTGACGTCGAAAAAGGCCTCACTCTTTGGGATCACTGCATTGTCATGCCCTGCTGCGCCACCGGTCGTCAGAGCTCCCCATCGGGACAGGCGTCCTGTAATAGCACCAGAAAACTTCCCTGCGCGGATTCCCGCTCGCTCGTAGAAACTTCCCGCAAGGCTTGTCGACCAGTGCCGCGTCCACTGTGATACCAGGCTGACCCATCCGTCGTGATTGGCACTCGTGAAATTAAAGAGGTCGTTGTCCTGGCCGAAGCGCATTTCGTGCCTTGGTTCGCCGCGGACGGAAATCAGCCCGGCCCGCGCTTCCATGCTGGTGGGGTCCAGATTCAGCGCCTTCTGAAATTCCATTCGAGCTTCGTTTCGTTCGCCCATGGCGCGCAGCGCCCGCGCTCGGGCCGCGCGCAGGTCCGCGCGTTTCGGATCAAGCTCCACGGCGCGGTCCAGTGCTCGCAAGCCATCTTCTACTTTTCCTTCGCGCAAATACGCGCTCGCCAGCCCCATCCAGTTATCCGGATCGTTCCGAGAGACCTTCAAGATTTCCAAGTATTCTTTTTCTGCTTCCGCCGGGTGCCCGGACCAGTTCAGAATCCGCGCGCGCCACGCACGCACGTCCACGTCTTGCGGAGCCCGGGCGAGTTCGCGTTCGACGATATTCATTGCCGAATCCCAGTCTTTCGACTCTGCAAACTTGCGAACTTGTGTTTGCCATTCAGGTGGCTGGTCTTGTCCAAAAGCCGGGAAAACTACGAGCATGATTACGAAAATCAGTCCAAAAGCGGAAAGCCAACGAAAATCCAAAGCTCTGCGAGTCCCGGAGCTTTCTCGATGACGACCGCCAGATTGTGGGCACACGAACACAATAGTGTTCGTTGCAATAGCTACACCATCCGCGATAGAAAAATCGCTCGAATTTCCAGGTTAAGATATTTAAAATCTGTAGTTTACACATGTTCCAGATCGGGAAATGCCAACGACATTGCCCTCCGTCCCGAATCCACAAAATCGTCTCACTCTGAGACAAGAGGCGTCTCAAACAGCCATTTGCCCTGCAGGATGCTGTATGCTTAAGTCGTCGGCACTGGGGAATTTCGGGACGTCTCTCAGCATGAATCCGCTGTTCATCACCGGGTGTGGGGCGCTGACAGCTGCGGGGGCCCTCGCCTATGGCGCCGTTGATCCGCGCTCGCAGCTTTTTGGGCGCACGATTTGCCGGACCAATTCGCCGCGCAAGCTGGCGATTACCTTTGATGACGGGCCGAATCCCGCGATCACGCCAAAGTTGCTCGAACTTCTCGACCGCTACAACGCAAAGGCGACATTTTTCTTGATTGGGCGATACGTGCGCGAATGTCCGGAACTGCTGAAAGAAATCATCGCTCGCGGACACACCGTCGGGAATCACACCGAAACGCACCCGAATCTTTTGTGGCTGGCGCCCGCACAAGTCCGGGTTGAGCTGCGCCTCTGCCACAACGCGATTTCCAATGCGCTGGGCTCGCCTCCCAAGTGGTTTCGGCCGCCATTTGGGTTGCGAAATCCCTGGGTCATTCCGGCGGCCCGCGATCTCGGCTACCGCACGGTCATGTGGACGCTGATTCCGGGAGATTGGCAGAAGAAACCGGCGGAATGGCTTATTCCGCGCCTGCAGCCCATCGCCGACCATGCGCAGCGAATCCTCGGAAATGGCTCCAAACCCGCCGCTGCTGGTACCGGCGATGTCCTCTGTCTTCACGACGGCACGCATCGCCAGATGAATGGCGACCGCTCCCGGACGCTAAATGCACTCGAACATTGGCTGCCGCGCTGGCGTGACCTCGGCCTCGAATTTGTTACAATCGGAGAAGCGGTGAGCACACCTGCGCCTTAATCATGGACGAACGCGCGTTTTACATGGAAAAAGAAGAAACCCGCAAAGTGAAGCTGGTCTGCCCTAGCTGCCGCGGGGAATTCGAGGCTCCCGTGCGCTGGAAGGTCTGCCGGAAGAAAAAAGAATCGCCGCGAGGAATCGGCGAGGAAGACAGACGAAAATTTGCGAAGGCCAGTTCCTACATGGTGCGGCTGGATGACCTGGTGGCTTGCTACAAGTGCCGGAAGCGCTTCGAATTGACCGGCCAGTCCACGGTTCTCATCAATGATGATCTCGGCGATCCCAACGCCGATCCGGAAAACTTCGGCAACCGCTGAAATAGTTGTAAGTTCTCAGTGCTCAGTTTTGAGTGCCCCGTCAAATCCGTGAGATGCTTTTCTATTCGAGGTTGCCCGATGGTGGAGATCGTCTCAACCAAGCACTCGCACCGAGCGAGTGAAAACTTAAAACCAAAAACTTAAAACTGAGGACTGAAAACTAAAAACTGAATACTGAATACTCCTCAAATCTCCGGATACATCTCAAAGAACGCTTCCATGGACTGGCGGAACGTGCTTTCGATCTCTTCCTTGCTGCCCTCGATTAAATGCATGGTCACGCGCGCCGTGCGGCCATTCTTCAGCACCACCGTCGCGTCCTTCACTTCGCCAAGCTCTTCTTCGGGCAGCAACCTCATCCCGTAAATCAACGCCAGCTTCGCCATGCGATTCTCCTCGATCTGCTTCTAGCGTAGCCCTCGCTCGCTTTCCGGTCAAACCTCTGCAAATAGTGGAGTAGCCCGCGGTATACTCAGGCATCCAAGCTCGTCGCTTAATGCATCGCATCAAGCATCGCGGAGGGTTGCCATGAAAGCGCATTGGGGTCCACGGATTCGCCAAAACCTGATTTTGATTGCCGCATCATTGGCAGTGAGCATATCCTGCGCTGCGCAGCAGCCTGAAGGGCCGCAGTCCGACGCTCCGGCTCCTGTCGCGCCCAAGCCTGCTGCGGCGCCACAAGCTGGCCCGAGCGAAAGAATCACGGTTCCTTCGGGAACGCGAGTAGGCGTGGTGCTTCAGAACGGCATTTCCACACGCAGCGCCAAGCCGGGAGACTCGGTCTACCTTCAAACGTCTTTTCCGATCACCCAGAACAATCGCATCGTGATCCCCGTTGGTTCTTATCTTCGCGGCGAGCTGCTGGAATCGAAGCGCCCTGGAAAAGTGAAAGGGAAGGGCGAATTCCGGCTGCGCCTCGACACGTTGATCCTGCCGAACGGCTACACCGTCAGTTTGAACGCTGCCCCGCGTAGCGCCGATTCCGGCGGCAAGGAGACCATGGACTCCGAAGGCAAGGTCACCGGCGGTGGTGGGAAGGGAAAAGACGTCGGCACCGTCGCGCAGACGACAGCCGCCGGCGCAGGAATTGGCGCAATTGCCAACGGCGTGAAGGGACTTGGCATTGGCGCGGGGATCGGCGCGGCAGCAGGATTGGCTGCCGTGCTTTTAACGCGCGGGCCAGAAGCGGAGCTCCCGCGCGGCTCCACTTTGGATGTCGTCCTTGAACACGACCTTTTTCTGGACAGCAGCCAGGTCCAATTTAACAATCTCGGACAATTTCAGCCTGTCATTCAATCGCCCGTGCGCGCACAACAGCCCGAGCCTTAGTGCGACCGCCGGGCAGTACTGCGCCGGTCACAGTGGAAGTGAAGAGAACTGGCGCCTCCAGCCGACACAGATATCTTCTCTGAGGCCGTGCTTGTTTCAAGCGGGCATTTTCTTCGTCACTTCAGCCTTCTCGGCCTGAAATCGCAGCGGACTGAAGCGGTCCCAATCCGCACTCACTCGCTGTTCCGTAATCCATTCGCGGACCAGGCGCGCCGTGATGGGTGCGAGCAGGATTCCACTCCGGAAGTGTCCCGTGGCAATCACCAGGCCGTCGACGTCGGTCGGGCCGAGTATGGGAAGGTGATCCGGAGAATCGGGACGCAGGCCTGCCCAGGTTTCTTCGATGTGCGCATTCGCGAGGCCCGGCGCAAGATCGATGGCGGCTGAAAGAATCTTCGCGATGCCGCCCGCGGTGGTCCGCTTGTCGAAACCGGCGTACTCGATCGTCGCCCCCGCGAGAATTCGCCCATCGTTCCGCGGCACGAGATAGATCTTCTCCGACCAGAGCACCCGTTCCATCTTCAAATCATCCGCGCGCAGCGCGGCCATCTGGCCTTTTGCGGGCCGCACCGGGACGTATTGCGCAATTCCTTCGATTGTCGCCGAGAAACAGCCTGCAGCGATGATCGTCCATTTGGCTTCCACTTTCTCCTTCTGCAGAACCAATCCCGCGCAGCGATTCCCATTGCGCCAGATCGCCTTCGCGCCGTCTCCGGAAAAAATCTCGGCGCCGCTGCGTTCCGCTGCTTTCAGAATGGCCGCCGTCAGCACACGGCTGTCAACCGATCCTTCATCCGGCCGCAGTACGGCGGCTTCGACTTCTTCATTCAGCGCCGGTTCCAGCTCGCGCGCATCCTCGGCGCGAAGCGGGTCGGCCTTCAATCCCAGGCCGTGATGCAGCGCGATAATGGTGCTAAGCTCCGCTTTCGCATCGTTAGAGAAGAGCGCCTCGAGCGTCCCCTTCGGTCGAAAACCGGTGCTTTTGCCGGAAATCTCCTCGACCCACCCAACAAATTCAGGATACAGCGCCAGGCTCGCCTTTCCCAGCGGCACCATCGCCACCATTCCGGGATTTTCCGGTGCCGGGGAAAGGATTCCGGCGCTGGCCCAGGAGGCCTCCTGGCCCGCTTGCTGACGGTCGAAGACCGCCACGCGCAGACCGGCACGCGCAAGCTCCAGCGCGATGGCTCCCCCAATCACTCCACCGCCCGCGATGGCCGCATCGAACTTCTTCATGACGTCATCTTATCGTATCTGGCCGCCCGCTTCCTTCGTGGCAACAAATTCGAATGAGCTGAATGCGTACCCGGCAAGAAAACATTTGAAGCGAACAAGGAACTAAACCGAACCGGCAAGTTCTTCAGACAGGACCTGCGCTTTTTTGGCCAGACTGCGTGCGCGGCTCCAATCCGCGATCTGCGCGGCTTCGCGCGCGTCCTTGATGAAGCCTCTGATTTTGGAGACCAGGTCCGACTGCGCGGCATTTAAGTTTTTCCCGCGAGCGGACTCTAGATTCTTTTCCGCGATGCCCAGGCTCTGCATTGTCTGCTGCTGGGCAACCGCGGATTCTTGTGGCGTTACCTGCAGGGCGATCGTGGGTGCTTCCAACTTTTCCGCATCGTTCCCGGTGGCCGCAGGGGGCGGCGTGCTAACGCGTGGCCGTGGAGGTGCGGTCCGGACTGACGTCAATGGGCCGGGAAAAGAAGGCAATTCGAGCTGTAGTTCCGGGAGCAAATCATCGGGAACACTGCCCGCCTCCGCCGTGCGTGGTTGCGTTACCGGCCTCACCTGCACCTCAGTAGCCCAGAGAATAGCCGGACGTTTCCTCATGCTACATCCACTCATCAGGCCTGCAGCGCAACAGAGAAGAACAACGGCCGAATGAAGAGAGCTGCGCGGCGACACCAATAGGGACCGGACTGGGTTTTCCGTCATGTTCAGGCCGCGAGTGGCAATTCGATCCGGAACGTCGTGCCCCGGCCGACCTCCGAAGTAAAGTCTATCGAACCATTGAGAAGCTGCACAATTCGAAACGTACTCGCAAGTCCGATTCCGCTGCCTCCCGGACGCGTGGTGAAAAACAATTGAAAAATTTTCTGGCGGTTTTCCGGTGCAATGCCTTTGCCGGTATCGCCCACGCTAATTTCCGCCATTTCGCCGCGGCGGCTCAGCACCAGCCGCAATTGTCCGCCGATGGGCATGGCTTCCGCGGCATTCAGCACCAGATTCAGCACGGCCTGCTTGAGCAGCGCGCGATCCACGTACACCTCCGGCACATCGATCGGCAGCAACTGCGCCAGTTGGATGTTGGATTTCTGAAGCTGCGGTCGCGCTACTTCCAGAACTTCTTTCAAAAGCTCCGCAAGTTGTGTGGGCTCAAGCCGGATATCCATCGGCCGGGTGAAATCGAGGAAGCGCTTCACCACCGCGTCCAGCCGATCGATCTCTTTATCAAGCACCTGCACGGCCTGCTGCGACGCGCTGTCTGGTTCGGCGGGGAGCGATTCCTTCAGGTTCTCCAGCCACAGCCGCATCGAATTCAGCGGATTCTTTACTTCGTGTGCGACGCCCGCGGTGATGCGCCCCAGCGCCGCCAGGCGCTCGCTCACCTGAAGCTGCGTATTGATGCTTTCCAGCGAGTCCAGGTCACGCAGCGTCACCAGCGCCCCCATGCGTTCGCCATCTTCCTGGATGGCCTGCACGCTGACGCTTACGCGCTTCGGCCCTTCGCTCGTCTGCAGTTCCGTTTCCGCCGCCACTTCGCTCAGCTCATCGCTTTCAATGTGCAGCGCATCGTGAAGTGGATGACCGGGAGGAAAGATTTCCGTCACGCGCCGCCCCAAAAAGTGTCCCGCGGGAGCACCCAGGAATTTCTCCGCCGCAGGGCTGATCATCACCGCGCGCGAATCTCGCGTGAACAGCAGCAAGCCGTCCTCAAGCCCGGCCATCACCGAATTCATGTTTTCGCGCATAGTGCTAAAGATTTCATGCACGCCGCGCAGTTGCTGCCCGACTTGGGTAATCTTCCGGCTCACCAGTCCGAGTTCGTCGCCGCTTCCAGCTAATCCCTTCGTCTCCGGCGAAGGTGCATCATATTGCCCCGCCGAAATTCGGTCCAACTGCGCGGCGATATCTTGCAAGGGGGCCAGCGTGGCCCTGCTCACGATGGCCGCAAGCAGCGTTGAAACCACTACCGCAAGCAGCGCAATCGTACCCGAAGTCCAAAGACTCGGGGAGATTTCATTCAAGAGGAGGCCCGCGTTTAGCACCACCCGTACTTCACCGTACGACTGGTTCGCATTGCTGAACGGAAAATCGAGTTCCAAGAGTTTTGAAGGCCCCGCCAGCACCTTCACCTGATGCAGGAAATTCCGCTGCACCAGCTGTGAGAGCGGCGTTCTTCGCGGCAGAAACGATCCCGGCAGATTTTCGTCCGTCGAGACCAGCACCATCCCTTCGTGGTCCGTGATCGAAACTTCGTAGATCAGAGGGTTATCTTTTGCGGCCTTCAGCATCGTGCGCAGTCCTTCATTGATTTCAAAGGCATGTCTCACAAAATCATGGATTTCCTGGGGAGCGTCTGAGGCCGGCCGCAAACCCCGTTGGCCGGCCTCCAGCAGCGCGTGCTTGGCCTGCAGGAATACTTGATACGCCAAGTCATCCGCCCGTTTGTTGGTGGCCTGTAGCAGTTGATCGAGGAGCTGCGCCGCGAATACCCCAGACAAGACCGCCGCGACGAGCAATACCAGCCCCGTCATCACTAATGTGAGTTTTGTTCGCAGCCGCAGCTGCATTCTGCGTCCTTACTCCGCTTCGGCGCGATCGCCGCCGTATTCTTTCAGCTTATTATGAAGTGTTTTCAGGCTGATGCCGAGCAGTTCCGCCGCCCGAGTTTTGTTATTCCCGGTTGCGCCCAGCGTCTGCAGGATTAGCACGCGCTCCATCGCATCGACCGTTGTTCCCACGGGAAACTTGATCGCCGAAAGATCGCTCGGCCCTTTCGCCGCCGTCCTTCCGAATTCCTCCGGGAG
>JGI12635J15846_10005601_pt1 | contig 10839 bp, 13 predicted proteins | sample BlaSpr_A8_OM2_M2_FD_15846 | JGI IMG/M metagenome (IMG submission 15846) | reverse complement strand
TCGGCGGGCGAATTGATCCGTCCCGAGACTGGCTCGGTACGTCAGACAGCCACCCCTCGCCGGGGTCAAAAGAGGCCAGGTTCAGCGCAGTCGAATTGGCCGCCTTATAGACCAAGAGTATCGGCCCGTTGGTTATATCGGTGTTATTAGAAAAGGAGACCGCGGGACCGCAGCTGGACTCCAAAAAATGGTTGAATTGCCCCACCGCATGGGGCGTGACCTCGATTCTCGCATTGCCGCTCCATTGAGTGCCATCAAACTGGCACGAGACGAGATCGTTGGTGCCGGGACCTTTGTAGAGGAGGAAAAGATTGGCCATGGGACTGGCTCCTGGGAAGATGATTGAACTGAGTGAAAAGTGGACTTTGCCAACTCTAACTGAGTCTGTAAACTCTTGTCTATGCGCAATTTAGCGTATATATCCTGCCAAGGATCGGGCCAAATTGTGGCGGGTTGAATAGAAACGACCGAGCACGATTTATGGATGAGACGCGTTGTCATTACCCTCGTTCTAATTCGCTCAAGGATAGTATCCAGGCCACACTGGACGGTATCGTGGCGAATAAAAGCAAGGCTGCAAAATTCTACCTGGATACCCTTGAAGAGCAGGATCACCCAAATCTATACGGTGAGGACCATCATCAAGGCCTTGCGCGTACCCACCGGCTATCTGATGGATCGGTCTATTTTTTCCTAACCCACTCAAAGCTCACGCGGAACAAGAAGGGCGAATTAATGCAGTTCCGATACGGCGGTCCTTTGGAGGAGAGTCATATCGTTCAAACAAACCCGCTCACGGTTGCTCCTTTGGAACAACTGCTTGAGTTGAATGAACGACATCCTTCGGATGTGGTGTTTCTCCAGAAGTTAACAATGAAGATGCAGGATATATTTTTGTCACCCACGAATATGACCAACGCCGGGTGGCCGCGCACCAATGGGAGCCCGGCTCCCAATTTAACAATCTTGGGACGGTTTTCGCGGGACTCCCCAACAACGGCCCGGCCTTCGTGTTTCTCGACCTGGTAGGCGATATCTACTATTTGGGGATAGCGGACACTGAGGGTACATGCGTCGTGTTCCAAGCCCAGGCGAAGCAATTGTTTCGGACATGCACAAAAGGGGAAATTAACCTTTGCGCGTTCTGTCGCATGGGAGAATACCCTTTTCCGAATACGAACGGCGCTTGCCAAGTCAAGCTTGTCCAGGACTCGACGTCAAATTGGTATCTATTGGGATTTCGGAGCGATCCGGACGATGATCCCAATGGCACCGACTACGTTGATGTTTACGGAATTAAATTCACACCGTTCTTCATCACACCACTGATGTTTAGTGTCCATGTCTTCTTCCCTGCCGGCGATACCGGATTTGCGAATACGGGCACGCACTACATCGAGCCTTCCGGGCGAATGCTTCTTTCGTCGTCGTACAGATGGTCGGAAGACGAGGGTCCCGGAAACTCCGGCTACGTCAGTCGCGTTGATGAAGTTCCTTCGTGGTAGCCGGTGTTCAAGCACTACGGGAATGGGGAGATTATTTGATGCGCCCCGTTGAATTTGTCGAAGCCTTAGTTGCCGGCCCGTCGAAGCCGATACCTCTCAAAAGCAACTATCTCGATATCGTAACACGAGAGGAAGCGGGGAACTTTTGGGCTATTAACCCCCAAAAAATAGACCACTGGTATCGACCCTCGGGGCCGCTCTGTAGCAACACCTCTCTTGGTATGGGTGCGATTGCGAACTGCGAAGTTTATTCGGCTAACCTAAATATTACTGATTCGAGGATAAAAAATGGGCCTCGTGGCAAGGCTCGCGAAATTCCACTAACTTGCACTCCTGCTTAAGCCATAGTCGAACCCCTGGCGGGATAGCTGGGGAGGAACTGACAAGATCATTCATTGCCTTGAGCCATGCGGTTTTGTCTGGATCGCTGCTCGTCCAGCCGTCGGGACCGAAAGCCACAAGCGATCCGTCGTTGTGCCGCCAGGTAAAAAGAAAACCAACGCGATCACGACCTCCGTTCGGAGGGCGATTTATCTCTGGATGCATAAAGGTTCCAGCGGGGAGCTGCCTCTGCATGATAATCATCAGAGAGATTAACTAAAATGCGAAATTATATCCGCGCTCTAAGGTAAATCTTTTTCATAGTTCTTCGCTGTTTATACAGGCTTTATGGGGCTTACCAGTTTTTAAGGCATCAATAGGCGGCCTCCGGGGCAGTCTCTTTCTTATCCTATAGAGCCAGACAAGACCTACACTGTCGAGAGCGACGATCGAAAGAACGACCGGTTTATTCGAATGGACCTAGCACCGACAAGATAGTCTTGGTGACCAGGCCCAAAACCGCGGTCGATTGTGATTTATTATCGCGATCGAGGCGATTGACACTAACGACCAGTGAGGCATCGAGTTTCTTTATATAATACATATCCGTGGTGAATCCATTGATAGTGCCGGAGTGACCGCAAACTCCATGTCCGAGCGCTACCCCTTCCCCATAGTCAGTGCCAGTGCCGAGTAGGGGTTGCCCCTCAATTTGCTCGCGGTGGGTTTCAGGTTTTAGCAGACCGCCCTGACATAGAACTCGCGAGAACGTCAGCAAATCCGGAATGTCCGATATGATAGCACCAGCCGCACCACCCAAGGGAGGGTTGAATAGAGTCTTATCCTCAAAACGTTTTGTCTCGGGATTCCATCCGTAGCCGCGAAGCTTACCGAGTATGCCTGTCCCGGTCGGATAGGATGTATGCTGTAGTTTTACTGGTTTGATTACCGTTTCGTTAATCAATACACCGATATCCTTGCCGGTAACCTTTTGCACGATCCCAGCCAGGATATCGTAGTTGAAATCCGTATAAGCACCTTCTGTGTTTGGGGTTTTGAACTGCGACCTCAGTTCCGAGAAACTCCTAAGCTCCTCGGTTAGCGGCGGAGCAGGCGCGAGCGGGTTATCATAAACTTTCGCTAAGACTTCATCATCATTCGGTGCCGGAATTCCACTCCGCATCCTCAACAGATCGTCAACGGTGATCTGGTCCGCATTCGGAAAATCCGGATACCATTTCGCAATCGGATCGTTTTTCTGTAATACACCCCGATCGACCAAAACGAGAATTGCCGTGGCCGCGAACGTCTTGGTCACACTTCCGACGCGAAAGGGTTGATCAAGCGTGCGTGGTGTCCGAGTCTCTAAATTCGCCAAGCCCCCCACGAACGTGTATTGCCCTTTTCCGCGAACCAGCACCTTAACCGCGACGCTTGGCAGATTATCCTGTTTCATGATATTCGCGATACCGCGGTCAAGGTCCCGCGCGACGTCAGCAGGAAATAAATCGTTCGAGGCTATACCAACTGAACAACCGGCGGCGGGACCGAGAATGATGGCCGTCCAAACACCTAAAGATAATGTGAATCCCGATCTCATGTGGGTTTCATGTTCGGTCGAGCACGTGAACGACTGTCAAAAGTTGTCTGAGTGTGACGTTACTTTCTCAGTTTTCAAGATCCAAACAGTTTGGCCTTAGCGCTAAATGTTTCTGGTCGGCTTCCTACGATTTCAAGATTTTCGACAAACTAACTAATTTTCCGGTAGGTTTTGCTAAGAACCCTCTGCAGGACCCGTCTCGGGGCCTGTAGAGAAAACCACATTTCTGGTCTCCTATAATGATACGGTTATCCATCCAATATCGATACGGGCCAGTCGCGGGTTTGCAGCCAGGTCTATGGTTGTTACCCTCCGGCTGTTCCCTTCAGGCATTTGGGATCGCCACCCTCCTTTGCCTAGTGAATGCTCAGCCGCTCTGCGCGGCTGAGCCGGGCCCGCCTAATCCCAGTATCGAGCAGCGCGTTCAAGAACTCATTCCGAAACTCGACGAGTATGTGGCCAGCGGCATGAAAGCGTTCGAGGTCCCCGGCGTGGCGATCGGAATTGTTGTAGGCGACAAATCGGTCTGCAGCAAGGGATATGGCGTGCGTAGTAAAGACGGCCCACCAGTTGACTCTCAAACGGTCTTCCAGATCGGTTCCACTACCAAGGCGTTCCTCGCCACCACCATGGCAATCGCCGTTGATCGCGGCCAGCTGCATTGGGACGACCGGGTTATCGATCTCGATCCGAATTTTCAGCTCAAGGATCCCTGGGTAACACGGGAGTTCCGCGTTTTTGACTTGATGGCGCGGAGAACCTCGGAGCCCTACCGTTCGGTTTCGTGCAGTTCCAGATGGACAAGGATGGGAAGCTCAATCTGCTTCGACTATCCTTCGAGGACAACGGCCAGGCTTACGACTTCCGCCGGGAATAGGCACAACGCCTTGGACATGCAGTTCAAATCTGCTAGCGCTGCGACCGGCGGCGCTGGATCCTGATTTTTGACTCCTTCTCCTACGACAGCGAGTTCTTAACGAGCGTGAGCGCCTGATTGATCGCCGAAAAGAACTGGCCGACAGTCGTCGGGTCGTTCAACTCTGGGTAATGCCAATTCAGCATAAAGGCAAAGTAGACCCAGTGATCGCCAAAGAAGATGCCACCGGCAATTGATCGGGCATGGTAGCCGTCAAAATGCTCGGTCTTCGGAAAATCTAAGTTGCCGCTTTTGGCGTAGGCGCTGACACCTAGCGGTAGCGGGATGAGATAAATGAAGTCGCAGAGGGTAAGTATTCGCCGAAACTCATTTAAAGTTTCCGGATGCTCGAAGAACGCGCCCTGCAAGGCTAGGGAATAGTAGGAAACGAAATCGTTTGCCGACGACGCGAAGGTTTCTACATCGTTCAGCAGCGGATGCGTGAGTGTTCCGTTTTCGACCAGCGTCAACAGGTCCTCCCAAGAGATGGTCAGATAATCTTTCGCTCCCAATATATAGGCGAACAACGCCCGGGTGCTGTCCGGGACAAGCGTTCGCGTAAGTCCGAGGGACGCAATGAATGACCGGACGTTGTCGACCCCCGCGACTTTAAAGATCATGTCCGTGGCGGTGTTATCACTGTTCATGATCATGGCCTCCATGGCGGCTCGCTCGGAGACAATCCCTTCGAGATTTGGCGGATCAAAAAACGGGCTACCGAGGGACCAAATGGACGAGTTAAGTTCTAGCTTTGTCGTCTCCAGCGTATGAACAACCTCGGGTGAATCAACTTGCCGGAGCGCCTCGCAAAGTGCGTAGGTCTTACCGGCGCTAGCCGCGAATAACTTCTTCCCTGGATTCAACTCTGCTACGAACTCGGGTTTACCTCCCGCGGCAGGTGCGAAAATCTTGAGCGCTTTTTGGCCCGGCAAAGGTTCAAACAAATCGATGATTTGATCCGGTGTAACTGCCGGTCCAGATATAGGTGCTGTGGCTGCAGCGGATAAGGGAGCAAGGGCGGCAGTACCACCAACTGCTGTTTTTAGGAATGCGCGTCTCGACTGTGCCATGGGTGCGCCTTTTGTTGACTTCGCGTTTTGGGGGCCGGTGAGTCCTCGTTGTTGCGGCTACTGCCCCAACAGTCAAGCTAAAACAAACGGATCAGTAAGATCTCAACTTACCAGGCGACGGGACGTTTAAACGCCGATCCGCTGAGAACAAATGAAATAAACCCACCAAAAGAGCGCGATAGCTCCAACCACGATTTCGGTCAGGCGCCTCCGGTCTCGCCTGCCCGCCAATCGATAGCGCCAACGCGCAAACTCAAGCGAACGGAATCCTAATTGTGGCCGTTCTCGATGCCACTCGTAGAAAAAGCCTTAGTACACCCCGTAGCGACATTGCTTTGATAACAATCTGTGCGCGAGAGGGAGAGGCCGAGTTTACAATTCGTGACGAAATTGTGAATGATAGCGTCATCCTCGCTGCCACCGAACGAAGCGATTCCCAGCAAGAATCCTGACACGCGGCAGCCTGTCATCTCACAGCGTGATGTCGACTCTATCCCGATTCCAGCCCCATTGGCCCGTACTATTTCCGGTGCCCTGCAAGATACAATCTTGAACGACACAGTCGCTGCCCTAGACACTGATTTCCTGATCTCACTCCCCAGCAAATTGCGCGCGACGCAGCACGGACCCAGTTGGGCAACAGTCGCGAAGCAAACACCAATTAAAGGCTGCCCTCATTAAGACGTGGCCCCAGCCCCCTAGGATGGTTCGTCGTCTATACGAGCTTCGCGGGCGTCAGGACATCCGCCAGGCCGATACGCCGCAGTAGCTCTGCCCGAACCCGATCGCAGACCAGGTTAACTACCTCGGCACCATCCTGAGCCGGATCGATATGGACGCGAAAGGGGCGCTGGCCGAATGGAGTGTCGACAAGTTTGACAATCGCTTCTCCGACGGCCGACGCGTCGGCATCTGGAGGAACGATAGAAGCGAAACCCTTCATCACGTCTTCAGCAAATCCCTGGTAGGGACCCGACTCGTACTCGGCGACGCGGACTTTATCGGCCGGTCGTCCCGAATGGGCAAAGTGGTTGGTGCCTCCCGTGAAGGCGCCCGGAACCACAATGGAAGTCTCGATACCCCAGCGAGTGAGTTCGCGCGCGTAAACCACCGCCAGCGCATCCATACCCGCCTTGGCCGCAAAGTAGGGAGCGAGGTACGGTGGCGTACCTCCAGCGCAGCTGCTGCTCGAGACCCAGATGATCAGGCCCTGCTTTTGCCTGCGCAACTGGGGGAGTGCGGCTCGATTTACCCGCTGCGTACTCAAGACGTTGATGTCGTATAGTTCGGCGAGCTGTTCAGGAGTAAAGGCTTCGGCGGGACCAAAAACCATGTGGCCGGCATTGTGAACCACCACATCCAATCGGCCCTGGTCGGCCACGATCCTCCCAATGGCTGCATCGACGGATTCTTCCGACGACACATCCAGCTCGATCGTTCTCAGATCGACGTGGTTCTCAGCTGCAAAGTGAGCTGCTGATTCCACTGCTTCCTTATTCCGGGCAGCGGTTTCCCGCATGCTGCCATAAACGGTATGTCCCGCCTTCGCTAAGGCCCGCGCGGTGAGTTCGCCAAATCCGCTCGACGCTCCGGTGACCACGATGATGTATTTCATAATACCCTTCCTTGCATTTGTTAGGGGTGGCTTTTAGAAAACGGTAGAGCCCAGTGATAGGTTGCTCTCGATTCGCTGGTCTTAAGCAAATCCACCGTTTGCCCGCAAGGTCTGGGCATTGACCCAAGCCCCGTCAGGGCCCGCCAGGAATGAGACGATACCGGCGATATCCTCTGGCCGTCCGAGACGTTCGAGAGGAGCCATTTTCTTAAGGCCCTCGATTTGCTCGTTGGATTTTCCTATAAGGAAGAGCGGGGTGGCGACTGGTCCGGGAGCTATGGCATTCACGGTAATTTCACGGCCGCGCAACTCATTGGCCAGCACCGGAACGAGACCTTCCACCCCTGCTTTGGAGGCGATGTAAGGACCATAGTTAGGGAAGGACTTGGCCAGCACACTGCTGGAGAACACGATGATCCGCCCTCCTTTAGAAACGTGCTGGGCCGCTTGCGACATGATGAGAAAGGTCCCGCGGAGATTGGTTTCGATGACCTTATCGAACGTTTCCAGGTTCCCCGTCTCGATAGGTGAAAGCAGCATTATTCCGGCCGTGTTGACGACGACGTCGATGGTGGCAAACGAGCTCTTCGTCTCGGTGAAAAGAGCGGCCACCGCCTTTTGATCGCCTATATCTGCGCCGATAGCGATCGCCTGTCCGCCTTGGCCGGTGACTTCCTTAACCACGTCTTCCGCTCGTTGGGCGTTGCCGGAGTAATGGACCACGATCGTGAACCCGTCTGCAGCCAGGCGATGGACGACGGCCCGGCCAATGCCGCCCGAGCCTCCAGTGACGATGGCGGTTTTACTCATAACTCCTCGGTAAGGTTAATTGATTGCATCTCTAACAATAGGGTTTGGTAATCCATCCGTCGCATGCATAGTGCTGATAATGGGTATACGTGTGACGCAGATCCGTAACGCTGATTTGAATCTGCTGGTTTACTTCACTGTGCTCGCAGAAGAGCGTAGTCTTACCCGGGCCGCTAAGCGCCTATTCCTGACCCAACCGTCGATGACTCGCGCCTTGCAGAAACTAAGAGACCTGTTCGCTGACGATCTGTTCATTAGAACCTCCACCGAATACGTGTTAACCCCGAAAGGTGAAGCTCTCCTGCGGGAAATTTCGCAGTTTCTTCCTCGTCTGGACCGTCTCATCTCCGGAAGCAACTTCGATCCTCACCGCGAGTCCGCGCATTTTCGGGTTGCGGCTACAGATAATGCCTCTGCCCTGTACGGTCCGACTTTGGCCAAGCGGTTCGCTAGTTGGAACCGGGTGTCCTTTTCATTTCAACCTTGGACCGACGCAGCGCATGATGATTTGGAGCGCGGGCGAATTGACCTCCTTTTGAACGCGGAAGATGGCTCATTACCGCCGCACCTGGAACATGAAATACTATTCCATGACCGGTTTGTCTGCGTGGTTTCTAAAGATAGTCCTTTTAAAAATCGTATCACACTCAGGGAATACCGAGCGGCCCATCACATCGGAGTGAGCGTGCTCGGAGGTCGGCAAACCATTCCGGAAAGATTGCTTACGCAGCTTGGAGTAAAGAGGCACTGCATTATCTCGGTTCCCTACTTCACGGTTGCAATCAGGATGGTTGCCGATACTCCGTTAGTCCTGTCGGTGCCCGGGCGATTGGCGGAGTCCACTATCGATCGTCAACAGGTTAAAATATTGAAACCACCTTCCGAATTCCAGGGTTTCCGTTACCTTATGGCTTGGCACCCGCGCCACGATTCTGACGCGCAAAATCAGTGGTTACGCCAGCTCTTTCGGGATGCTACTGCTTCGATACCGGCATAGATTTGCCCGGCGAACCCGCTATGGCAGCGAGACGCACTACTCGCTCAGGGCTAGGCGGTGCGATACCAGGAGTTCCGCCGGAGGTTACGACTATGCGGGTTGGAATAGAACTTATGACAATAGTTGCCGGTATGATAGTTCCCGCCCCCGTGGCGCCGCGAGGGGCTTTCCCGGCGCATCATTGCCCTCTCATAGTCAGCCATATTCCTGCCGCCAGCCCAACCCAGAAAAAGAAGGCCGCAACGCTCGAACGTTACTTGGCCCGCGACGGGGCTTCGCTCTCGTATCGAACGTACGCCGCCGGCGAACGACTGATTGTACTTCTGACCCATGGATCGGCTGGGAGCAGCTCGAGCATGCACACGATGGCGAAAGCTTTGCAGGAAGCCGGCATCACCATCTATGTACCGGACTTACGAGGCCACGGCGATAATCAACCACGCGGCGACGTGGCCTATATCACCACCCTGGCTGGGCTTTTAGGATCGCTGCATGTCCGGGATTGACCGGAAATCGCTCCGAAGGCATAGCTTAGCTACACTTTGGAAACTCACGATCACAAACACCCCGATCTTTATGGCTCAACCGAGGCTGAGCCCGGCGACGATCACCATGATCATCACCAGCGGCACGGACATCATCATGGACATAGCCATGGAGCTGCGACAACGGATGAGGGACGGATCGGTTGGGCCTTCATCGTGATTTTCAGCTTCATGCTGGTCGAGGTAGGCGGCGGCATCATGTCGGGGTCATTGGCGTTGTTGGCCGATGCCGGTCACATGGTGTCTGATGCCGCGGCTCTGGGGATGAGTTGGGCCGCATTGCGTCTTGGGAAACGGGCGGCAGATGAGGAACGCACTTACGGCTATAAACGCCTTGAGGTCCTAGTTGCCTTCGTTAACGGATGCACTCTGTTCGCGATTGCCGGCTGGATTCTGATCGAGGCGATCCGACGTTTCACTGCTCCGGTAGAAGTTCTCGGCGGCCCGATGCTCGTGGTCGCGATTGCCGGTCTGTTGTCGAATATCGTCGCGTTTCTCATTCTGAATGGCGGAAATCGGGAAAATCTAAATATGCGCAGCGCCTGGCTGCATGTGCTCGGAGATCTACTCGGGTTTGTGGTGGCGATTGTTGCCGCCGGTATCATTCTGTTGACGGGCTGGTCGCCAATCGACCCACTCCTGTCGGTCTTGGTCGCCGTTTTGATCCTGAAAAGCGCTGCCCAGATCGTGAAATCGTCGTCACACATTTTACTCGAAGGCACACCGGCCGGTCTTAATATCGAGCGATTGCGATCGGATTTGGTGGCTGCGCTGCCGGCAGTCGCCGAGGTGCACCATGTTCATGCCTGGTCTCTGACTGCGGAACAGCCCCTGGTAACCTTGCACGTGCGATGCGCACCCGATAGCGATCCAACCTTGATCATACCCGCGATCAACGAGCACCTGAAAAAGCGCTACGGAATTACCCATTCCACCATCCAGATTGATTGTGTTGATTGCTCAGGCGAATGCCGCTGATAACAACACCCGACGCTATCCAGTGCGCCGTCTCCTAAATCCCTTGGGCTTCGCCGCAGGTCAGTTGGTGTTTTTTCAAGGCGCGAGCGAAGCGCCGCTATCTGATTCATAACGGTCGAGCGAGCAACGCGGAAAAACCGCGAACTGGCCGCGGCCCGGAGGGTTGCGTTGAAAATGGGTCGGCTGCTTCGTTGCTCGTCAGTCACGTATCGATCTAGATAGGCTCCTTCCTCGCGCCTCGCAGACGACCCATTTTGAACGCAACGAAGCCCAAGGGATTTAGGAGACGGCGCATTACGTTGATATCGTCGTTGGCTTTTGAGTAAAAGAGAATGGTGAGGCGAGCTATCACCGTAATCGCTATTGGTCTCGCCATGGTTATCCTGGTCATCGGCGGGGGCATCGCTTACCTATTGATCTTTGGGAACGCGACCCCTCCGAAGCCCCTAGCGTCGGTGGTACAACCGTTCGATTCAATTGAC
>JGI12635J15846_10005597_pt1 | contig 10841 bp, 8 predicted proteins | sample BlaSpr_A8_OM2_M2_FD_15846 | JGI IMG/M metagenome (IMG submission 15846) | reverse complement strand
ATCCAGCTTCAAGCAGGCGCTTTGCGACGAGCGCAGTGCCGCCTGCTGCGTAAAGGTCGGTAGCGACAAATCTTCCCCCAGGTTTTAGATCGGCAAGGATTGGAACACGAGAACTAATGCGGTCAAAATCGTCGATCGACAAAGGAAGCTTGGCTTCGTTGGCGATAGCCAGCAAATGCAACACTGCGTTGGTAGAGCCGCCCGTAGCCGCGACACCGGCGATGGCGTTTTCAATGGATGCCTTGTTGATGATTTGCGATGGCAAAACATTTCTTCGAAGAAGGTCAACGACGAGTTCTCCTGCGCGACGACCGGATTCGGCTTTTGCGTCATTGGTAGCCGGGGTGCTGGAAAGCCCCATTGGCGCCACCCCAAGAAATTCGCAAACCAGCGCCATGGTATTGGCGGTAAATTGGCCGCCGCAGGCGCCGGCTCCCGGACACGCAACGCTTTCCAGCGCGGTCAAACGCTTCTCGCTCATTTCCCCGCGGCCATAAGTGCCCACCGCCTCGAAGACATCTTGGATCGTAACGGAATGGCCTTCAAACTGGCCCGGGGCGATCGAACCGCCATATAAAATCAGTCCAGGAATATTCAGGCGAGCCAGCGCCATAATACCGGCTGGGATGGTTTTGTCGCAGCCCACCAGCACGATGAGAGCGTCGAATAGATTGCCTCTGGTAACCAGCTCGATGGAATCTGTAATCACTTCACGGCTGACGAGCGAGGTGCGCATTCCCTCCGTGCCCATAGTGATGCCGTCCGAAATCGATACGGTATTGAACTCGAGCGGGACAGCGCCGGCCGCTCGAATTCCCTCCTTTACATGTTTTGCCAACTCGCGTAGATGATAATTACACGGGCCGATTTCAATCCACGTGTTGGCCAGACCAATCAGTGGTTTCTTGAAGTCTCCGTTACTGAGGCCAGAAGCGCGAAGCATCGCGCGCGCTGGCGAACGGTTGGCGCCATCCACAAGCGTGTGACTACGAGGTCTGGGGAGCGAATCGCTCAATTAAACTCTCCGGTTGCACTGTTGACGTCTTTATGGGCACAATTTGTTTCTTGGCATATTTGAACTAACCATGGTGCGAGATCGCCGAATAACAGGCTGATCCGTGAGATCAGAATGAGCCCAAAACACTTATAGATCAAATTAATACTTTTCGATTGGCAGATAAATCTAGTTTATATCCACATTGCAGAAGCTTCACGTAAAAGCATCTTACGTCCCATTTCAAGCATCTCTAACAACAACCCTCCAAGTGGACATCTGAAGCATCGAGGAAGCGGACGATTATGGTCAATGGCACGGACGTGTTCGTGATCGGGGGCGGCCCTGCGGGTTTAGCTGCGGCGATCGCGGCGCGACGGCGGGGCTTCCACGTGGTCGTCGCAGATGGAAACAAACCCCCGATTGATAAGCCGTGCGGCGAAGGCTTGATGCCCGATTCGGTTGCCGCTCTACAACAACTCGGCGTGGAGATCGTGCCCGGAGAAGGATATTCGCTCCGTGGCATAAAATTCCTGGAAAAAGAAAAGTCTGCGATTGCAGATTTTCCGAGTGGACGGGGCGTGGGGTTACGCCGTCCTATGCTTCACCAAAAAATGCTGGACCGCGCAGTCGCTCTGGGCGTTCAGTTTCTTTGGGGAACGCCCGTCACCGGCATCTGTGGCGATGGTGTGAACCTTGCGGGAGGAAATTTCGTCCACGCGAATTGGATTATAGGCGCGGACGGCGGCCAATCGCGGTTTAGGCGATGGGCTGGGTTAGAGTCTTCTAATAAGAGAGACTCGCGACTGGCGTGGCGGGCACACTTTGTTATTGCGCCCTGGTCGGAATATGTGGAAATTCATTGGGCCGAGAGCGCGCAAGCGTACGTTACGCCGGTATCCCCCAATGAAGTCTGCGTGGTAGTTGTGTCGCGACATGAAAACCGCGACATCCGAGCTGCCCTTAACGAATTTCCGGAACTGGCGAGCCGGTTGAGTTGTGAACAGCTTTCGAGGCCAGCACGCGGCACGATCACAACCATGCATCGGCTGAAGCACGTTTCTCGCGGCAACATTGCGCTCATTGGCGACGCCTCAGGAAGCGTGGATGCAATTACAGGCGAAGGTTTGAGCCTGAGCTTTCAGCAAGCCGTAGCCTTGGCCGAGGCCATGGAGAAAAACGATTTGGGCTGGTATCAAAAAGCTCACCGCCAATTTGCCCGGCGTCCAACGTTTATGGCGCGGCTCCTGCTGTTGCTTGATGGGCGCGCACGTCTACGTCGAAGAACTCTAACTGTTTTCAAGAATAGTCCAGAGGTTTTCGCGCGATTGATATCCATTCACGTGGGCGAAACCTCTCCGGCACATTTTGCCGCCACCGGCGCGTTACTTGGTTGGCGATTCCTGGCGGCATGATCAAGGATTTCCAAATATGACGTATGCACTTCGGAATTGTATCGCTTCGCTTTTGCTCATCGGGATTGCAGCGCCAGCACGCCAGGCTGTTACGTCGGAGCAAAGTTCACACGCGGCACGAGCCGCGGAGCAAATTGTTTTGTCTGTTGACCCCGCACGAAGCACCGTGCATTGGAGCCTGGAATCCAGTTTACATACCGTGCATGGAACGTTTCATGTGAAGCGCGGAACTGTGTCTGTCGATCCCGCGACGGGAAAGTCGAGCGGTGAAATTGTGGTGGATGCTACCTCGGGTGAGAGCGGTAACAATGGTCGAGACCGCAAGATGCATAAGGAAATTCTCGAAAGCAACCAATATTCCGAGGTGGTGTTTCGGCCCGACCGCGCCGACGGCAGTATACTTGCGCAAGGAAATTCAAGTTTGAAGCTTCATGGAATATTTTCTTTGCACGGGGCTGATCATGAGCTCAGCGTGCCGACTCAAGCAACGCTAAAAGAAGATCAGTGGAAGGGAACCGCAAGTTTCGAAATTCCTTATATAGAGTGGGGTTTAAAAAACCCTAGTAATTTTCTCTTGAAGGTTAAGCCGGTCGTGGAGGTTCAACTTGATCTGGCCGGATCGGTCCGCGGAGAAGCGCGATAAGAAAAATCGCTCAGCAGGTTTGAAATCTACGAGTAATCATCAGGCTCGCCTGTGAGTTTGTATCTTGCCCGCGACGGAGCTAAGCGCCCGGGTCTGTATCGGGGATATGGGAGCCCGTAGCCAGCGCAACGCCCTGGCCAGCAATTCAGAGGCGTCGGCCCCGAGCTTGCGACGTGCTCGCAATAAGATGGAAACTCCCACGCTCAGGTAAAGACCACACAACAGAATCCCTACGCAGCCGATTATCATCCGGCCAGGATGTTGCGCCGATTGCGCCAGATTTATGCTAAAAAGGATCTCGATTAGCAGGCCACACGCCAGAACGCTCGCGATTAAAGTTTTTCCGTAGGCCTCTTCGTTGAAATTACGTTCCCACCAAAGCCGTACCGAATCTACAGCCGGGGCTGCGCCATTTCGAACACTGTGAATTGCTGCTTTTGCTTCAGTCCCTAAAGCTGTTGAAAAGCGGGCCAGACGTGGTTCAGTAATGTTGCGGACAGTTTTCGCGCAATTCCTTAATCTGTTGTCCAAGTCCAAGCTTCTAACTGAGTGAAGCGCCGGTTCGATTCCGTGAACCTGAGCACGTTTCGCGTTTCGTCTTATCCTGGTCTCCAATTCCAAATTTCTGATTGAGCGAAGCGCCGGTTCGAACCCATGAATCCGGGTAAGCTTGGTGTACTGCCTTAGTTTTTCTTCGAAGTTGTATTTCCTAATGGAGCCAATCGCTAGTTCGATAGATGAGCGCAGATTACTGATAGCACGCAACGCGCGAGCGGAAGTCAGATTCGCGGAGAAGAAATTTCGACTCGAATCACGCTTCCAGACCCGCACGCGTGGCGTCGCGTATTGCGGTCCCGGTAATGCCGAGGGCACTGGAGTGTTGAGCCCCGTGTCGCTTGTTTCGGCATTCCCGGCGCTGAATGCATCACCCTGATGATTGATGATGGCTTTTTGCGCGCTCACTAGATAGGGCGTAGCCCTGGGCTTTTCCTGCCAAGCGTCGGCGTCGGCTTTAATCTTCGTCAGAATTGAATGCAAGTCCGGCACCTCCGACGGCGCACTTATGGTACGCAATCGTGGCGCGACTGGCCGGAAGACGTCGAACTGTAGCTCACGCGCGGCTTCCGCAACCAATGCCGCAGGAATGACCTTTGTATGCTCGACGTAGGCATTGATCAGCGCATTTTCACAAAGCAAATTTATGACTCTTGGTATGCCGCCAGAATAGCCGTGTACAGCCTCAACGGCCTCAGCCTCAAACACCAAATCGCTGCTTGAACCTGCGGTATGTAGACGATTCTCGATATACCCCGCGACTTCTTCCAACGTAAGCGGTGCGGTCCTGCAGCGCAGGCCAATGCGCTGTTGTAGTTGCCGCAGATCTGGACGTCGTAGCTTCGCATCCAGCTCGGGTTGTCCGACCAGAATAATTTGCAGCAACTTTTCGTTGGGAAGCTCCATGTTCGACAGCAAGCGTATCTCTTCGAGAACATGGATAGGCAGTCCTTGTCCTTCGTCCACGATCAGAACGACCAAATCGCGCGCTCTGTAGCGAGCCAACAACCAATCGTTAAATGCTAATAAAGGATTGGCCTTCGCCTGGGGAGTAATCGGAATCTCAAATTCGGAAAAAATGAAATCGAACAATTGCTCGGAATCGAGATGAGAATTAAAGATAAATGCGGTACGGGCGCGCTGATGATCCAGCCAGTGGAGCAAATGGTTAACCAGGGTAGTCTTCCCAGTGCCGGCTTCTCCGGTCAGCAACATCAAGCCCTTGCGGCTCTCTATGCCATAGGTCAATTCATCAAGGGTTCGCCTCGTTTGAGGAGTCAGGTAAAGATAAGAAGGGTCAGGATTTACGTTGAAAGGGTTCTTCTTAAGCCCAAAAAAACTCTTGTACACAGCGGATCACCCACAATCGATCAACCCTTTGGGCCAGGGGGACGCGGGCGAGTCAACCGGGAACATACTCTCCCATAATCGGCAGCGCCTGGGAAGTAGGAATTTCCTGTAGTACCGAATTACTATCGCTCCCATGACTGGGCAATGAGATAGTTATGAGGGACCGAGCGATCCGTTATGACGGCAAAGCGGCGATTTAGTGCGCGAAGAACTAATGACCAATGGGAACGGGAACGCGGGCACCCGTATCCGGTTGTTAACCATAAGGAGAAAGCCTGATTGTTACCGGCCTATCCCATGTGCTCCTCTGAAATGGAAAGGGCGCTTCTAAGCGGTTGCTTCTAAGGGAGTTTGGGGCCAAACCTTGCCTTCGCAATCCAAACTAGAAAACGCCACACAAGTGGCTAGCAGGCCTGCGAGTGTTGACGAGGCGACCTCCAGGCGCCCCGCTGTACGAATTATTTTTGCTCACGGCGATCAATCGCTGGTCGAGCGAAGCGTGCATGAACTAAGGCGTGGCGGGTTTGCAGTCGAACCACATGTGGTCACGGATGCAAATGAGCTAGTTAATCACCCGCATCGGCAATCCTTCGATCTTGCAGTTTGCCAGTACAGTTCCGATTCGGCACATGGGGACAACTTGAGTACCCTAGTCGCTGACCTACCCAAAGACCTTCCGCTAATCCTGCTTGTCGATAACATCACGAAAGAGGACTCCGCTAATCTTATGTTGCGGGGCGCCTTTGAGTGCGTTTATACCGACGCCATCGGGCATTTGCCCGTGGCCGTTCGCAGAGCCCTTAACGAGAAATCACTGCGTCATGAGCGGGACCGGGCGGAGAGAGAGTTGCGACGACTGCGGGCACAGTACCGCGCCCTGGCTGGAAACCTAAGTTACGGCATATGCCGCTGTGACGTGGAAGGAGCCTTTCTCGACGTAAACCAGGCACTGCTGACGATGTTGAGATATCCCTCCAAAGAAGAACTACTCGAGGTCAATATCGCTGGCAATATTTTCGGAGATCCAGTGAAGCGCGCGCAGCTTCTCGGAAAATCACAGGATGGAGCAGCAGATCCTGTTGAGTCCGAGTGGACTCGCAAAGACGGATCAACTATTAAGGTCAGATTGAGTGCGCAGGAAGTACTAAGCGAACAGGGACAGATGTATGCGTATGAAGTCATTGTTGAGGACGTGACCAAGCAGCGTGAGTTGGAGGATCACCTGCGGCGCCTGGCGGCGAGTGACCCGCTTACCGGGCTGGCCAATTACCGGCATTTAATCGATGCGTTGGACATGGAAATTAGACGTTCGAATCGCACCGGCAGGGAATTCTCTCTTCTCCTGTTCGATATGGACGGCTTAAAGCAGCTTAACGACACCTTCGGCCACATGACCGGAAGCCAGGCGCTTTGCCGGACAGCCGACGCTTTGACGCTGTTTTGCCGCGATATAGATACCGCCGCGAGATTTGGCGGGGATGAGTTCGCGCTGCTGCTTCCTGAAACCGGAAGGGAAGCCGCCCACTCTGTGGCGCGCCGAATCAGCAGCAGTATCGCGGAAGATAGCAATGGGCCGCGAATTTCCGTCAGCGTGGGAGTGGGCGTATATCCTCTGGATGGAGACAACGTCGAATCTTTGGTTTCTGCTGCGGATACTGCCATGTACGCGATGAAACGCCAGCGTAAGTCCGCGAACGCTTTCCGCTAAAGTGCGCGCGGCGGACCTACGGTTTGGCGGCGGTTGCGGCTTGTTGCCGTTGAATGACGCCAGAATCGACTACTTTTCCTGTTCTTGAAACCGCCTCAAAGTACATTTGATCGTCCGCTACCTCAATCAGCATAAAAGCTTGATCAGTGTCGAAACCGTTTGCTGTGATACTCGAACGATCTAATCCACCGGCGCGTAATTGGCCGGATGAGCCTTCTGTAAAGTAGTAAATACCTTTTTGCGGCAGAATGCGTTCATATACATGTTCATGGCCTGCGAAGACGACGTTAACGCCGTATTTCAGAAATATCGGTTCCAATAAAAGTCTCAGGTCGGTTGCAGGCCCATGCTTGCGCGCCGATGAATAAAGCGGGTGATGGAAGAAACAGATCTTCCACTCATTATTTCCTGAGCTTTCCAATTGTTTCTGCAACCAGTCCAGTTGCTTGGGATCCATGTAATTGCTGTCTAAAGCAAAAAAGTGAACGTTGCCCTTTTTGAAAGAATAGTAATTTGCCCCGTTCATGTTAAATGGCTTATAGAAACGCTCGCTAGCGTCATCATGATTGCCGAGAGCGGCATAAAATTTTACTCCGGCATCTAAGAGCGCCTTGTACGGGCTGGCGAATTTCTTTTCAAAGTCGGCCGGGGAGTGGCCGCCATAGAGGTTGTCGCCGAGCGCGATTACAAAATCGAAGGGAAAGTTTTTCCTTTGCTCATTCATTTGCTGGGAGGTTTCAAATTCAGGCTTATCGCCGGTGCCCATGTCTCCGATGGCCGCGAAGCGCACTGAATTAGACTTTAGAGGGAATTTAAACTCGTCGGCGCGCTGGCCGGTCGCTAGTACAAGGAAAATTCCAATAAGGAAAAATCGTCTCCGCAGTATCATTGCCCGTTCGTAGCCTCGACCGGAATAACACCGCGAAGGTAATCCACAACAAGATTGGCTTTAACGTCCAGGAGTACGAGGTCGCTGCTTACCGCCCGATACGCAAGCTCTTCTGGTAATTTTGGAATTTTCTGCAGCATCGTGGGTGGTACGGAAGTGGAGGGTATGGATTCAGGGTAAATTTCGTTGACATGCAGATGAACTTCTTTAAGAGGCGCGCCTTGTTTCATCGTGGCTTTCGCATGAGGGGCTTGAGGCCCTTGAAATTCGCTGGACATCGCTTTCAGGAAGTCCTCTCTGGCTGCGGGAGTAAAAATGTCGCCTCGTGTAGCATGCGCACGCGCCGCCTTGATCTTCCGCGCCAGGATTTTCTGGTGCGCGACGATCAACTCTGGTTCATTTGTTGCTTTGAGCTTTGGCACTGTCCCCTCAACGGATTTGTGTAGCTGAACGTATTTCTGAACGTGGTCGGAAAATTCCTGGAAGCCGGGCGATTTCAAGTCTGGCGGAGGGTTTTGCGCCGGTTGATTTTGTGCTGGTGGATTCTGTGCTTGTGAACCCTGACCCGCACCGGCGCAAATAGGCCCGGTACCGAAAATTGCAACTACGATCAAGGCTGCCGATCGAATCTGAATCGCACTTCGCGGCCGTGTTTTCAATTAGGCCTCCTCAACTTCGTTAAGCATCTTTGGTGCCGTTCGCTACTTCTTTCACCGCCTGTTTGATGGCCTTTTTGACCATTTTGTTCACGGTGGTCTTGACGTGCTCATCAGCCAGTACGTCCTCGCCGGCTTCAGCCACGACTTTCTTGACGGCCTTCTTCACCGTCGCTTCCAAAGGATGCAATTCCTTGGCAAGCACCTTGATCGCTCGTACTACATGTTTCTTGGGGACCTCCGGCTCGTCCTTTTACATGGGCGCTGTCTGTGGCCGCATCCGTGGAACTCCAATCCGATTCAAAACACTCGGTCAATTGTTTGACGATCTTTTTTTCGCCGATGATCAGGCCTACTTCGCGAAGAGAGTCTAGTTCCGACTCGCGCAAGCTTTGGCTTCCTATAAACGCTTGCGAAGCGTCCTCTAGAATGGTCCGAGTATGTAGGCGGATTTTCGTGAGTTTGACTACTTTTAAGCCCAGTCGCTTAGAGGCCTTTCCGATGATTCTGATCTCCACCCCGGCTTTTGCCCGTTCCTGAAGTATGCGCACAACCTCGGGGTCAGAGATTTCCGGATCGTAAATCAGCAATTGCTTTTTCGCGCGCTTCAAGAAAGTGGTCAGGACCTTGCGGGAATTCACGGGGCTAACAACAAACGTTTCGAGCCCGGCAGTGTAGGGTGTGCGGGTACAATCTGCTTCAAATAGCTTGATCCCTTCCTGCACGATCTTAGTGTTGCTGGTAATGATTCCAAAACCGCGGCTATGGTCAATGTCCAGATGCGTAAAATTAAGGGACAACATGAACAGAGTCTTGCGGTCGAAAATGGCAAGTTTGTCGTGGTAGCGGGCCAGGTCGTCGGCGGTGCGCGCGACGATAATCCCGGGCTCAAGGAAGCGCATCTCGAGCGCTCGAAGATGTTTCTCGCCGCCGCGATTAACATACACGATGAGCGCAGTTACTTTGACGCCTCTGGCGGCAGCGGCTTTGAGCTCCGCCTCAATGTCCGTGCGGTCAAATCGAAAAATTGCGATGTCGACTGATTTTTTGGCTTTCTTGATGGCCGTGAGAATGGGAGTAGCGCCATCGAGAGGTTGAAGAATCAGCTTCACGGCCAGGCAATCCAGAACGACGATCTTCAACCTGGTGGATAAGGCGAATTTTCGCTTGGGCTGAGTAGTCTTCGCTGATTGAGCAGTTTTCTCGGGCATCTATTCGCTGTACGCCAGTTGAACGTCTCCGGGGGTGAGACGCTAATGACCATGATACTTTGAGCTTGGAGCACTTTTAAAGGTGTTACCCCTTATTGTTGCTAATTAAAAACCTTAGAAACGGGCGGCTGCTATCGCCAACTGACGAGCGCCGTTGAATCCGTTTCCAAGCCCATAACCTCGTGAAAATACGCACACAAGTCGGAATTGTAGGCGCCGGCCCGGCTGGCTTGATGCTCTCTCACCTGCTGCATCTTCACGGCATCGAGTCCGTAGTTTTGGAAGCCTCTAGCCGCAAACGCATCGAAGAGCGCATCCGCGCGGGCGTTTTGGAGCAGGGAACCGCCGACCTGCTGGTCGAAACAGGTGTAGGTGAACGACTGCAACGCCAAGGCCTTTTCCATGGGGGGATCGAGCTTAGGTTTGGCGGGGCCGGGCATCGCATCGACTTTCGCGAACTTACCGGCGGTAAGGGTGTGGTCATCTATGCGCAACATGAAGTCATCAAGGATCTGGTGGCGGCGCGCTTATCCGTTGGGGGCCAAATTATATTCAACGCCAACGATGTGCGGATCCAGGCGCTCGACGGGCGAACCCCCTCCATCCATTTTGAAAATGAGGGCACAGTTCATGAATTGGTTTGCGACTTTATTGCCGGATGTGATGGCTTTCACGGCGTGTGTCGGCCCTCCATTCCAGAAGGCGTGATCACCGCGTATGAACAAATTTATCCTTTCGGTTGGCTCGGAATTCTCGCGCAAGCTCCTCCGTCTTCCGAAGAACTTATCTACGCCTACCACGAACGTGGCTTCGCGCTGCACAGCATGCGCTCTCCGGAAGTCAGCCGGCTCTACCTGCAGTGCTCTCCCAACGAGGATTTGAGTGAATGGCCGGATGAGCGAATCTGGGCCGAACTTCAACGCCGCTTCGAATTATCGAAACACTGGAGACTGACAGAAGGGCCCATCTTGCAAAAAAGCGTCACAGGAATGCGCAGTTTCGTAGCTGAGCCCATGCAATTCGGTAGATTATTTTTGGCGGGCGATTCCGCGCATATTGTTCCTCCAACCGGAGCTAAGGGCCTGAATCTGGCCATTGCGGATGTTCGAGTGCTTCTGAGGGGTCTTACCGAATTTTATGATTCCGGCAAGATGGATCTGCTTAAGCGATATTCAGATATCTGTTTGCGCAGGGTTTGGAAAGTGCAGCGCTTCTCCTGGTGGATGACTTCCATGCTCCATCGGCATGCCTCAACAAATCCGTTCGACGAGCGGCGTCAACTTGCAGAATTGGACTACGTCACAAGCTCGCGGGCCGCCGCACAAACACTCGCGGAAAACTACGTAGGCCTGCCCATGGAAGCCACGTAACGCTGTGACTAATCCCGCCGGTGTATGATGCAGCTGACACGTGAGGTTCA
>JGI12635J15846_10005596_pt1 | contig 10841 bp, 7 predicted proteins | sample BlaSpr_A8_OM2_M2_FD_15846 | JGI IMG/M metagenome (IMG submission 15846) | reverse complement strand
GTAGCGATACTGCATGAGGAAGTTGTGCAGGGCGAGGTTGAGCTTGTCTTCGCCGATGTAGTCCGACAGGCCGTAGAGGACGAGTGAGCCCTTCTGGTACCAGACGTAGGCTTCGCGCTGGACGAGGACGAGCGGCGGCTCGTGGCGGCTCTCGTTGGCGCGGCCGCGCAGGTAACCGTCGAGTTCGTGCTTGAGGAACTTGTGCATCTGGTTGTCGCCGTATTTTTTCTGGGCGACGCGCAGGGCGGAGTACTCGGCGAGCGACTCGGACATCATGTTGGAGCCTTCGACCATGCCGCCGATGAGTTGGTGGCCCCACCACTGGTGAGCGAGCTCGTGCGCGGTGACGAAGTAGGTGCGATCGATGTCTTTCTGGGTATCGACGACGCGGCCGAGGAATCCTGGCTCGGCGTAGGGAACGGTGTTGGGGAAGGACTGCGCGAAGTTGCGGTAGCGCGGGTATTCGAGGATGCGGAACTGTTTGAACTGGAAGGGACTGTAATTCTTCTCGTAGTAGGCGAGGCCCGCCTTCGACGAGTCGATCATGTCCTGGACATCGTAGGGGTGGGCGGGAGCGGAGTAGACCTCGATGTTGATCGGCCCGGTGACTCCCTGATAAACCTCGCGCTTGACGTTGTATTTCCCCGAGACGTAGGCGTAGAAATCCTGCATGTGGACCTGGCCCATGTCGTAGGAGAAGTAGTTGCGGCCGTTCTGCTGCCAGGTGCGGGTGGGGTATCCGGGGGCGAGAGCGATCTGGTCGGCGGAGGTGCTGACGGTGGTCTTGAAGGTGATCCAGTCAGACTCTGGGCTGAAGAGGTTGATGCGGCTGTAGTAGGGGTCGCCGCGGTGGGCGAGCTCTTCGAGCGGGGGTAAGTGCTCGTCGCGGCGGCGCCGGGGATCGTCGAGCTCGCTGTTGGTGTTGTAGCCGATGTAGGGGAAGAAGCCGACGTCGAAGAAGGTGCCGGAGCGGGCGAACTCGGGGCGCTCGTTGCCATCCCGGAAGCCGTGGGCCGCGTAGCCGACGTTGAAGGTCATGTTGAGCTTGTCGCCGGGTTGAAGCGGCTGGGCGAGCTCGTAGATGGTGTACAGCGCGCGTGGACTTTGGCTGACGATGTGGAAAGGGCGATCGAACTCGACGTTGGTGACGGACTGCTCGGAGTTTGAGATGTGGATCTGTGGGATAGGTACAGAGGTCTTGTTCTGGAGGACGAAGTGCCCAGTGCCGGAGAAGGCGCGGCGCTCCGGGAAGATGTCAACGTTGGCCTCGACTGCGATGATCTTGGGCTGGGGTAGTCGTTCGTACTTCTTGAAGTCACGCTCGTACTGAGCCTGGATATCGCGGCGGGCGTGGGCGTTGAGGAACTGGTTGAGCACGTGGGCGTTGTAGAAGTACCAGCCGCCGCTCCCGATGGCGAGCAGAAGGAAAAGGACACCCGCGGGGACAAGTCGGGGCGCACGCTGGCGGGCGAGGCGGAGGCGTGCGGGCCAGGAGTCTTCCGAACCACGCAGCGCGATAGCGATGGAGATGACACCCATGAGCGCGGCGATCGAGAGCCAATAGGTGACGGACCAGAAGAGTGCGGGGACGAAGTGGCCGTAGCCGTTCATGTCCGAGTAGGTATAGGGAGGGGTATTGCCGAAGAGGTAGAGCGTGTTCTCCCAACCGAAGTTGAAGAGCACGATGTTGAGGACGAACAGACCGACGATGACGCCGTGAGCGATGAACTTGTTTGAGAGGACGGTCTGGAAGAAGAGGGCAGCGAGGGCCCAGATGAGGACCTGGGGAAAGACGATGATGTAGAGCTCTTTGACGTACTGGAGGAGCTCGTAGTGGTAATAGCCGGCAAAGGTCTGGCTGAGGATGCCGCAGAACATGACGACGGTGATGAGGATGAGTTCGAGGACAGCGAGGGCGGCGAGTTTGGAGAGCCAATCGGTGGTTTCGGCTGTGGGAAGGGCGTCGTGGATGCCGTCGAAGTGGGTGTCGCGCTCGCGCCAGACGAGTTCGCCGGCGTAGAGGGCGGCGATGATGATGAGGAAGAGAGTTGAGTTCCCCTCTACCGCGCTGACCATGAGGAAGGTGACGGGATAGAGCTGGCCATCCTGGCTGTGGCCGGCGAAGTGGCCGAGCAGGAAAGCGTACATGACCATGACGGCGAAGATGGCCCAGAAGGGCAGCTCGTGAAGGATGTTCGCGATACGCAGGCGGGTGAGGGAGATGAACTGGGCGAAGGTGGTGCCGGGCGAGAAGATCTGGTGGACGGTGGGGAGACGCTTAGCGACGAGGGAGCGGGTTGCTCTTACTTCCGCTGTCTCGTCTTCGCGGGCGCGGGCGGCGCGGCGGCCTTGGGAGACGGCGGTGAGGGCTTCGACGGAAAAAGGGAAAAGTTTGTAGACGACGATGAGACTGAGGATGCCAACTCCGCTCCAAATCACGCGGTTATAGAAGAAGATGCCGCCCTGGAGGTGGGGAGACCAGGAAAGCTGGAGGGTGTTTTTTTCGAAGACGGTCCAGTAGCGCGTGACGCTGTCGAAGAGTCGCAGACCGACGGGGTCGAAGATGGCGGACCAGAAGTGTTCGAGCGAGCCGGTTGTCTGAAAGATGACGTTGACGATGAGATAGACGATGAAGAGGACGACGCCCTGGAGATAGACGATGAAGAGCTTGCGGGTAAGCGCCGCGATCGTGAAGAAGAGCGAGCCGAGGAAGAAGATCTGGACAACAGTAATGGCGAAGAAGGCGTGGAGATACCAGCCGAAGTGACCATGAACAATGCGGGTGTGGTCGGCCCAGGGGGCGAAGGTGCCGGCGGCTTCTCCGAAGACGAGGCCGGAGAAGCAGAAGACGGTGGTGAGGAACGAGCCGGCCCAGCGTCCGCCAAGGTAGGCGAATTTGGTGATGGGCTTGGTGAAGAGGAGTTGGTAGGTATCGCGCTGAAAGTCCCGGAGAATCGAGGTGCCGAAGATAGCGGCGATGACGATCACGCCGAAGAAGCTGAAGATGATGTAGAGGATGGAGGTCGAGAAGGGCCCGTTGAGCAGGACCTTGTCGTTGCCGGTGTTGAGGAAGTCTTCCGCGGCAATGCAAAGGAAGCTGACGAAGAACCAGAGCACGAAGTAGACGTAGGTGGAGGCGCTCTTGAGCCGAAACTTCAACTCGAAGGAGAAAAATTCCCAGAACATGGTCATAATTATTTCCTCGCTCTGGGTTAGTTTTTCGCCTGTGTTGAAAGGTTGAGAAAATAAACGTCCTCAAGGCCGGAATCGACGGAGTGGAAGCCGTCGCCGGGCGAGGAATCCGCGAAGACTCGTATCTCATGCTGGCCGCCGACAAGGTGCGTGGAGATGACGTGAAGCTGCGATTCGACTACCTGCAGCTCGTCGTCGGTGGCGACAACCTTGCTCCAGATCTTCCCATTCAGCGCGGCAAGCGTGTCATTCGGTGCGCCTTCAAGGAGCAGTTCGCCCGAAGCGATGATGCCCATGCGCGGACAAAGTTCGCGGACATCGTCGACGATATGAGTGGAAAGGATGACGGTGACGTTGCGGCCGATGGAGCTGAGAAGGTTGAGGAAGCGGTTGCGTTCCGCGGGGTCGAGGCCGGCGGTAGGCTCGTCGACGATGATCAACTTGGGGTTCGCAAGCAGCGCCTGAGCGATACCGAAGCGCTGCTTCATGCCGCCCGAGTAGGTGCTGAGAGATTTTTTTCGCGACTCCCACAGGTTCGTCTGCTGCAATAGGGCTTCGACAATCGCCTTGCGCTCACTGGCCGATGTGATCCCTTTCATGACGGCAAGATGCTGCAGCATATCGATCGCAGACATCTTGGGATAGACCCCAAACTCCTGCGGGAGGTAGCCGAGAATCTTGCGGACCTCGCTTTTCTGGGTGAGAACATTAAGGCCGTCGAGATCAATCGTGCCTGAGTCCGGGTCCTGCAGCGTGGCGATCGTGCGCATCAGGGTGCTCTTGCCAGCGCCGTTCGGACCCAGCAGGCCAAACATATTATTGCCAATCGTGAGGGAGAGATTCTTCAGAGCCTTGACGCCGTTCGGATAGGTCTTGGATAGACCTGTGATGGTAAGTGCCATAGAGAATCGTCCTCAAGTTGGAGCGAAGGAATAGGATTTTTGTGATAGGCGCAATGTATCACAGGGCCCGGCGCTGGTGTCCGCGGACTGTGACTCTCATAACTTAACGGCCGGCGACGCAAATAAGTTTCGAAAATTCTCTACGGTCGTCATGTCCGTACGGAATCCGATAAGCCACCAGCCGGGCGAGCTTTCCTTCCAACATTTGAGTTAGCCTGAGAGCGGCGAGCTGACACGCTCTCCTAACCAACAGAAAAGGACCAGGCTGATGACGTCGTGGCGCATCTGGAGAACCCGGCTCATTATCATCTTCGCCGTCCTCGGTCCCGGCTTCATCACCGCGAACGTCGACAACGACGCCGGCGGCATCCTTACCTATTCGCAGGCCGGAGCGCAGTTTGGCTACACGCTCCTCTGGACGATGATCCCCATCACCCTCGCGCTCATTGTCGTGCAGGAGATGTGTGCCCGCATGGGTGTCGTCACTGGCAAGGGCCTCAGCGACCTCATCCGCGAAGAGTTCGGCCTGCGCATCACCTTCGTCATCATGATCCTGCTCGTCGCCGTCAACTTCACCAACGTGGTGACGGAGTTCTCCGGCATCGCCGGCAGTATGCAGCTCTTTCACATCAGCAAATATCTCAGCGTCCCCGTCTGCGCCTTTCTGGTCTGGGTACTCATCGTCAAGGGAGACTACAAGAGCGTCGAAAAAATCTTCCTCGTCGCCAGCGTCTTCTACATCGCCTACATCATCAGCAGCGTACTCAGCGGTCCTGACTGGCACCAGGCCGTAGTCGAAACCGTCAAGCTGCCGTCACGCAGTCTCTGGCAGAACAAAGACTATGTCTACATGACGATCGCTGTGATCGGTACTACCATCACCCCCTGGATGCAGTTTTATCTGCAGGCGTCGATCGTCGACAAAGGAGTCAGCGTCCGTCAGTACAAGACCTCGCGTCTCGATGTCATCATCGGCTCTATCTTCAGCGACGTCGTCGCCTGGTTCATCGTTGTCGCCTGCGCTGCCACCCTCTACGCCCATGGCATGCGCAACATCAGCGATCCCTCGGACGCAGCCGGTGCCATGAAGCCCCTCGCTGGCCAGTACGCCTTCATCCTCTTCGCGGCTGGACTCTTCAATGCCTCCCTCTTCTCCGCCTCCATTCTTCCGCTCTCGACCGCATACACCGTCTGCGAGGGGCTGGGGGTCGAAAGCGGCCTCGACAAGAGCTTCAGTGAAGCAAAGTTTTTCTACTGGCTCTACAGCTTGCTCCTTTTTGCTGGCGCGGCCATCGTGCTGATCCCGAATTTTCCTCTGGTCAAATTCAGCATCCTCTCGCAGGTCTTGAACGGCATCCTTTTGCCCCTGGTTCTGATCTTTATGCTGAAACTCATCAACAAGCATGAGCTGATGGGCAAGTACACCAACACCCGTTGGTGGAACGCGATCGCCTGGATCACGGTGGTCATCATGATCGGACTTTCGCTCGTGCTCGTCTGGAATACTCTTCATGGCTGATGCTGTCTGTGGTGTCCACCCAACTTAAACCATACCCCGATACCCACCATCGTCATCCTGAGCGAAGTTGCTCACGGTACTTCGTGAGCAACGCAGTTGAACGGATCCCTGTATTTTGCCGTTGCTTTTGAGATTATCGACCACTAGCACTGTGGGGCTTAGGCAGCGATCTTCCTAAAGTAGTTTTCCTTCAGACAAGTCGCGGATCAACCCGTGATCCGCAGCCAGAAAGTCATACTCCGGCAAAGCTCCCAGGGGAGTCCACCGCATATCGTTGAAGATCTTGTTCTCCAAAGGACCATCGAACTCCCGCACCACGAAGAACTGAAGATCAATGGCGCCGCCGTTCCGGTACTTATGCCGAATGCGCGCCACCCGCTGCCCAATCACCGCCGAGATCCCCAACTCCTCGTGCAACTCACGCGCCAGCGCATCCTCCGAGCTCTCGCCGGCCTCGATCTTCCCCCCGGGGAACTCCCATTTCAGGCTCATCGGCTGGTCCGCTTTACGCTGGCAGATAAGGACTTCCACCCCGGAACCATTGTCAGAACTCCCTCGCAGAATAAGCGCCGCCACCACCAGACGAAGCGGTTTCTGTACTGACGTCTCGCCATGTCTTTCGAGATTGCGAATGGAATCTCTCACCTGACTATAGTTTAGACGTAGCAAACCCTCGAAAAGACTTGCCAGTGGCTTAGGCGGGTGCAACCGAAGCCGGAAAGTAAATCGGCCAGCCTTCCTGTGCGCTGCGCTCCACCAGTGCAGCCGTGGGATTCACCGGAAACGCCCTCCGCGCAATTGCCAGCATGGCTGCGTCGTGTACTGAATTGCCAAACACCGCATCCGGCGCTGTCACTCCCACACGGGCCAGCGCCGCCACCTTTCCCTCATCCGTGGGCACATCTCGAATCATATCCGTGACCACGCCGTCCCTCACCTCGACACACGCCGCGAGAACCCGGTTCGCCGGAATCCCAAACCGCTTCATCCCTTCCTCGATCACCCAGTTGTTGGTCGAACTTACCGCCCAGATCTCGACACCCTTGCCTCGCAGCTGATCCACGAGCGCCAGCATCTCGGGAAAGATATTCTGCGCAATCCGGCTCGCGAAGAAGACCTTGGCGGCACGGCGCATCTCGTCCTCGCGCAGCCGCTGGTACATCTGCACCATCTCGCCGCAGATCGCAATCTCAGAGACCTCTCCCCGCAGATAGCCGCGATACCGTGCATCAATCCAGTCGGTCATCTCACGCGACACCAGGCCCGTCTCAATCGTCCACGTCATAAACGTTGAGCCCGCATCGCCAGACCACAGCGTCCCGTCACAATCGAACACCGCGACCGATGGGGACAAAGCATGAACTGCGGAATGAAACTCCGCGGTGCTCAGACGGCTGATGGAAACAACATTGCTCACAATGACACTCAACTTTTCCACGCCTCTCGCAAAGCCCAAAGGCCGCAGGCGCATGTAGATTTTCACCTGTGGTTATCCACTAAATTTTACTCTCTGCAATCCGTGAGACACAGTCGGTCACCGCAACCTCTAAATCGCATTCTCCCGCAAAATGAGACATTTTCGGAACAATTGCCCATGGGAGAGCGCAAGATTTAATCACTTGTTGATCCAGCGCAGCCCTAAATCGGGGGCAGCCCATTCACGACAGCCACACCCGCCGGCGGAGTGAACACAAAGTCTGCATCTTTGACCGGCACATTCTCTTCCATTCCAGAGAACGCAAACTCAGTCACAGCCCCATCCACCTCTTCGAGCCGCATCGTTTCAATTGCTCCAGCTGCCGTCACCCCCAGCGTCAGCAACTTCACCCTCTGCGCCATCCCCTTCGGCACACCGGCAATCCGAAATCCCGAACCGTCCACCACCACCGTCAGGTTGTCGAGCTCTTTCTTCAGCTGCGTATGCCCCAGCAGAAACCGCAACGGAGATCGCAGATCGTCCAACTGTTTCGCCGGAACCCGCGTCGCCTGCGCATCTCCCGGCGTATAGAACCAGGCGTATTTTCCATCCAGCACGAAGACCTTCCCCACTGGCTCGGCATAACTCCACCGCATCCGCCCCGGCTTCTTCAGCAGCAGCGTGCCTTCCTCCGCGCGCCCCATGCCCATGCCGGAGTAGCGCTCAACATAATGAGCCCGCAGCGAAGCCAGATGGTTGTAGTGGTCGTCAACCCTGCGAACCACCGCGTCGTTCTCCTGCGCATACGCGCACGAAGCCCAGCAGACGCAGATCGCCAGAACGACCCGCGTCACCCTCACTGAATAGGCTGTGTGCAGTTCGTCCCACCCGCCGGATCGTATTTGATGAGGTTGTTCTCATCCGAGCAGAATCCGCGATCCCCAGTTCTCCCAACCGAGTTCGGCACCGCGGTAATCTCGTACCCCGTATACATGTCCTGATTGTTCACCGTCACCTTCGTGCAGTTGGTGATCGCGAAGGTGTATCCCGCCTTCTGTCCCGTAGCCAGGTCCGGCGAAACCAACTGCGACGCCTGCGCGGTCGGAGCGCCCGACTTCGGGTCCCCACCCAGCGCACCCAGCGAGCACGCAAAGCCGTTCGCTGGATAAGCAGAGTTGTACTGCAGCTCCGCCTGCCCAATCGTCCGCACCGACTGAATTGCCGAGGTCTCGTGCGCCTGCTTCGTCAGCTTCAACATCTGCGGTACAGCCAGGGTCATCAGGATCAACATCACCGACATCACGATCAGCAGTTCGATCAGCGTAAAACCGTCTTCCGTGCCTTGTTTCGCTCGCAGCAGATCCATGGTCTTCATCATTCCCCGGCGTTCCTGTGTTTAAACTCTGGAAGTCACTCCGAACAAAACTCTATCAGCACATCATCCTAGCAGGCCAGATCTTCGCGCTCGACCTTCATTCTTCCAAGGTTTCCCAGCAGCGTCAGCGCCATCCGCTCGGGGCGAAACATCTCTTGGGCCAACACCTGAACATCGGCAGTCGTCACAGCTTCAATCCCGTCCATAATCTCGTCCACGCCGAAAAAGCGCCCAAAATACATCTGCTGTCGCGCCAGATTCGCCATCCGGCTGCTCGAGCTCTCCAGACCAATCACCATATTGCTCTTCACCTGGTCCTTCGCCCGCTTCAACTCACCAGCACTGACCGTCTCTTCTTTGAGACGGCGCAACTCCTGCAGGGTAAGCCGCAGCACCTCTTTCGTCTTGTCCACCGAGGTCCCTGCGTACACGCACAGCGACCCCGTATCCCGAAACGGACTCATCTCCGAGTAGATCGAATAGGCCAGCCCGCGGTCTTCGCGGATGGTCTGGAACAGACGCGAGCTCATCCCGCCACCCAGCATCGTATTCAGCAGATACACCCCATACCGCCGCGCATCGTTCACCGGAGGAGCCGGAACCCCCAGGCAAAACTGCACCTGCTCCAGCGACTTTTTCCGCTTCAGCGTAATGTGCGGAGTCGCCACCGGCGCGTCGACTTTGAGCGGTACGGCGCTCCCACTCGCTGCCAGCGAGCTGAACTCCCGCTCCACCTGCGCCACAAAATCGTCGTGGTCCAGATTTCCCGCCGCTGAAAACACCATGTTCCGGGGCGTAAACTGCCCCGCATAAAAATCCAGGAGAACCTGTTGATTGAACCGGCGAACCGTCCTTGTCGTTCCCAGAATCGGCCGCCCCAGCGCATCGTTCTTCCAGAAGTTCTGCGTAAAAATCTCGTTCACCAGATAGTCGGGATTGTCCTCGTCCATCTTGATCTCTTCCAGGATCACGCCCTGCTCGCGAGCGAGATCGTCCGGCGTAAAGGTCGGGTGCAGCACCAGGTCTGCCAGCACATCCAGCGCGGGCGGCACATTCTCATCCAGCACCTTGATGTTGAAGCACACCATCTCCTTGCCGGTAAACGCGTCGAGATTCCCGCCGATCGTGTCCACCTCGCGGGCAATCTGCTGCGCCGACCGCGACGTCGTCCCCTTGAAAACCATATGCTCGATAAAGTGGGAGATCCCGTTGACCTCAGCCGACTCATCCCGCGACCCCGACCCAATCCAGGCCCCCATTGACACCGAACGCACCTGTGGCATGCTCTCGGTCAGCACCAGTAGGCCGTTCGAAAGTACAGTTTTGCGGATATTCCGCGTGGCATTCTTCGTTACAGAAAAGTCATCCATCAGCATTCCAGGCATGCGACTCCTTGAACCTCCATTGTTTCACAGCACGGCAGGGGACTGCCTCTGGCGGCCGCCGGAGTAGACTGAACGCAGGCCGCAATTACATCGGATGAAGGCCTATAAGTCGAAACTGAAACATTGAGAATATGCTTTATGTATGACGAAACAAACGAAATACGAGAAAGGGTGGAATGCGAGAGCAAGCCACTCTTCGGCGCCACCCTTCCCGAGCTCACCAGCCTCATGCAGCATCTGCGCCAGCCCGCGTACCGGGCCAACCAGCTCAGTGATGCCCTCTACCGCCAGCGCGTTGTCTCCCTCGACCAGATCACTGTTTTCCCGACATCTCTGCGCCAAGCCATGCAGGCCGAGGGCTACACGGTCGGCCTGCCCGAGCTCGTCCAGACCGCCCGCTCCATCGACGGCACCGAGCGCTACCTGGTCCGCCTGACCGATGGCGAGACGGTCGAGACCGTCTGGATGCCCGGAGGCGATGGTGGCGAGCGTGGCGACGGCACCCAGGCCGCCGAGGAGGAGGAGCACCCCACCCACGACGACGGCGACTACAAGCGCGCCACCATCTGCATCTCGAGCCAGGTCGGCTGTGCCGTCAATTGCCAGTTCTGTCTCACCGCCAAGCTGGGAATCCGCCGCAACCTCACCCCGGGTGAGATCGCCGGCCAGGTCGCCGCCGTCCTCAACCGCCACAACGTCGAAGTAGGTCGCGACCGCATCAACCTCGTCTTCATGGGCATGGGCGAGCCCTTCCTCAACTACGCAGCCTTCATGGCCGCCGTCGGCCTCCTCACCACAGCCATGCGCATTCCCGAATCCCGCATGACCGTCAGCACCTCCGGCATCCTCCCCGGCATCCTCGACTTCGCCAGCGAGACCGTCCGTCCCAAGCTCGCCGTCAGCCTCAACGCCTCCAACGACGTCGTCCGCGAGTCCATTATGCCCATCACGCGCAAGTGGAACATCGCCGCTCTGCTCGACGCCATCGCCACAGTGCCGCTCCGTCCCCGCGAACGCGTCACCTTCGAGTACGTCCTGCTCGGCGGCATCA
>JGI12635J15846_10005594_pt1 | contig 10843 bp, 9 predicted proteins | sample BlaSpr_A8_OM2_M2_FD_15846 | JGI IMG/M metagenome (IMG submission 15846) | reverse complement strand
GCCGGCATTACAAGCGGCAGCTACCTCCATAATGTGGCCGACTAGGCCGAAGCCGCTGATGTCAGTGGCGGCTGTCGCCACGCCGCGAACGCACCGCGCGACAGCGATGCTCGACATCGTCATCGTGCGGATCGCCTGATCAAGGTCGCTCTCGCGAGCTTCATCGAACTTCGCAGCAGTTGTAATCAGGCCGGTTCCAATAGGTTTGGTGATGTAGAGGGCGTCACCGGCGCGGCCTCCCTTTTTTGACAGTAAATTGGCCGGTTCAACGATCCCGATAACAGACAATCCAAACTTCGGTTCAGGATCGTACAAAGTGTGGCCGCCCACAATTGCCGCACCGATCTCATTGACGGCACCGCTCGCGCCTTCAATGATGTCGAGGGCGATTGACGGATCGAGATCCACCGGAAACCCCAGGACGCTCAACGCCACTAGTACGTCACCACCCACAGCGAAGACATCAGTCATCGAGTGGTTGGCTGCGATTCGACCGAATATGAGGGGATCGTCAACGATGGCTGTTATCACATCAATTGTCGCGACGATCTGTCCCTTTAGGGGCGCTGCAAAGACCGCCGCGTCATCCCAGGAAGTTGGCGACGGCAGCCTACCTTGTGTGTCCAACAGCGTTTGAATGGTCGCTAAAAGACTCGGGCCTGCCTTAGCGGCGCAACCGGCACTGCCGACCAGAGCGGTTAATCGGGTGTTCATGGTCCCCTGAGGTCTCCTGAGCGAGCCCCCAACAAACTGTGGGGCCTTACAGTAAGCGGCAATGCCGCATCCGGCCATTCACAGGAGTTCGAGCCGATTCTACGGTGACCCCCCTTTTCGGTCGCGTCGCCTGATCCATCCAATGCTAAGCGTTTGATCCATGGGAGAGTTTCTTAATAGCGCGGCGAGAGTGCTTCGTGAGGAGGATGTGCCGTTAAGCCACCGAGAGATCACTCGGCTCGCAATAGAACGTGGGTATCTAGAGACATCAGGCAAGACGCCGTCGCAGACCATGAAGTCGAAGCTCTCTACGGACATCCTTCGCAAACGCGAAAGCTCCGTGTTCATGCGGACAGACAAGGGTCTATTCGCCCTTCGTCGAAATAGCGGACCAGCCGAGTATGTAGCTGACAGATATCAGAAGGCACTGCTGCGTGAAGAAGTTGTGGTGTTTGACGCAGAGTTGCGACCAAGGTATGTGGCATCGCCTGGCGTTGCCAGCATCTCGCCTGTCTTGGGGCAAGAACTCCTCGGTCGTTGCCGAGCCATGCAACGCACTGCGGCCGAGGAAGATAAGACGGTCATTCAGCTCGTGTCGGCCTTTATCGTGCGCTTTCGCAACCGGTTCCTAACGTACAAACGTACCAGGCGCCTACCGGAGAGTAGGTTGCACGGATACTACTCAATCAGCTTCGGCGGTCACCTGAATCCAGACGACATTCCGCCACTGTGGAACATTTTCGAACCAGAGGCTGGGTTGCCCTTTTTGGAGCGAGAGCTGTCGGAAGAGCTTCGGTTTCACGACGTCCAGCGGAGTTACGACTACCTGGGCGTGATTTGGGACGACCGCGCTGAGGTCAGCAAGCAGCATCTCGGAATCGTATACGAGGTCCAGATATCGGGTGCCGACTATGAAATCGGTGAACGTGGGTTCTTAATGGACCCTCGATTTGAGACGCTCGACGAGATCGATCGGCGCATTCAACAATTTGAGAATTGGTCAGAGTTATTGGTTCGTTTCGAGCGCGAGCGGTTGTCGGTACGGCGGCCAACTTTGTGAGCGATATCCTACGATCCATCTTCGTCGAAGCAGTCGCCATGATGGTTCTCGGCGCGGCTACGGCTTTGTTGGTTCGGTTTCGATCGCGCTTCGCGTCGAGGCAGCCGAACCTCGCTTGGGTTCCATTGGCGATCGTTACCGCACTGGCAGTTGCTGCTGAGGTGTGCTTGGCCTATCTTCAGGCTATCAAGGTCATCACTTATCCGGTGACCCTTGTACTGTTTGCGACGCCTCCCATCGCGACTGCCGTAGGCCTGATCATCCAGTTGCGCCCTCTTTGGTTGATAGGCGTGCGGGGGGCTGACGAGTCAACGCGATCAGGAATCGATTATCGTGCTGCTCTCAATCTGTGCCATGACCATATCGACTTCTTGGGCACAGGAGCCTCGAAGCTGACTAAGCAGCCTAACTTTGACCAAGTTCTTGCGGGTTGCCGTGATGATCAGGAAATCCGATTCCTGCTGAGTCGTCCTGATACCGCAAGTCTGACCAACGCCGCCAGGCGCTTTGGTCTGGATCGCGAGGAGTATGCAGGCATCGTTTTGGAGTCGCTGCGGAGGCTTGCTGAGATCAAGGCCAAGCGAGCCCTAGGTCACTTTAAGGTGCACTTTTACGATCTGCCACCCGCTTTTCGCCTGATGTTCATTGATCACCGCTTGTGCCTGGTCAGTCCGATGATTTATGGGCGAGGCGATGGCTCACAACTTCCACAGTTACATGTGGCACGGCCCAATGAAGAACATGCCGCCGAGTCCCTCTTTCACGCGTTCGAGGTTTACTTCAATGACCTGTGGAGCCATTCCGAGCCATGGAACTTTCAGACCTACCTGTAGACGTCGGCAGCCTTGCATTGCTGCCCGTGGCGTCAGCTCATGGACGGTTCCAACCGTTTCATTTAGGTCATTTGGAGTACTTGCAAGCGTCGAAACAGAGGTGCGACTTCCTTTGGATCGGAATCACTCAGTACTTAGCCCCAACCGTTCAAGCAACGACTCCTGAGGACGTTCACCGATCAATGCCACAGAACAATCCGCTGACGTACTTTGAACGCGCTGACCTCATACGCCTGGCGTTGATGGACGCCGGCATCTCTGGCAGTGAGTACGGCTTCGTTCCGTTTCCAATTGAGGAGCCCGCCCTGCTACATAACTTTCTCGACCCGGCCATTCCGATCTTTACGACGGTGTATGACGATTGGAACCGCCATAAAGTCGACGTGCTCCGTCGTCATGGATATCAAGTGCATGTGTTGTGGGAGCGCCATCGAAAAGACTACGCTGGCGCCGCGATACGCAGCGGAATGCTGGCCGGAAACTCTGAGTGGCACAGTATGGTACCGCGAGCTACCCTGCCCAGGCTCGCAGAATTGCAAATTGGGGAACGTCTAAAACGCCTAGTAACGACCGACCACTAGTGACCGGCCGAGGCGACGCCCTGAATTGGACGCCCGACATATCGCCTATCGCCNCCCTGCCATTTCTGCGTTGGCCGGGAGGAAAGCGCTGGCTGCCGCATCGACTGGTCGCTCTCCTTAGTGGACTTCAATTTCGTCATTATTACGAACCATTTCTCGGTGGTGGCGCGGTGTATTTCGCCCTGCAACCTCCGCAGAGCACGCTATCGGACATCAATCTGGAGTTGATTAATGTCTACCGTCAGGTACGAAACTCCGCAACCAGAATAGAGAAGAAGCTTCGACAGTTCCCCGTTGATGCGTCGACCTATGCCGGCATTCGTGATGCTGCCCCCAAGGCGCTAATTGATCGAGCAGTTAGGTTCTTGTATTTGAACCGAACTGCGTTCGCCGGAATTTACCGAACAAACAGAGAAGGTCGATTTAACGTTCCATTTGGAGGGATCGAGCGACGACCCGACACGCTTTGGACTAGAGAACTCCTGAGGGACGGTGCGCGTGCATTGCGCAATGCGAAGCTGTTGGCGTGCGATTTTGAACAGCAGTTGGACGCAGCAGATGACGGCGACCTCGTTTACTGTGATCCGGCGTACAGCGTCACTCACAACGACAATGGGTTTGTCAGGTACAACGAGCGGGTGTTCTCGTGGAGCGATCAATCCCGACTGTGTGCCGCCAGCCGGCGGGCAGCTACGCGCGGGGCAACTGTGGTAGTCACGAATGCTGATCATTCGGAGTTGCACGATCTCTATCGAAATGCGCTAGCCGTACCCATATGCCGCGTAAGCCGCTTGAGTCCAACCGTCCGTTATCGCCGATTGACGTCGGAGTGCATATACATGATTGCGCCGACCAAGGTGAAGCGAGTAATCGCAGCAACAGCTGCTAGTGTGAATCTGGGAGTCTCGCATGGTGTCCGAAGGCTCAATTTGGAGAGAACGATCTCGCGGAGCCACACCGTTGGTTGGGTCGGAGAAGGCGTGGCGCCATCAGATCGCCGATAACGCCATAGAACTGGGGCCTGTCCCCCTCAGGGGGTCTCGACGCGGGAGGGAATCCGAGCCCGGCGAAGGAGGTCGCCGAAGTGACTCGTCACGCCGACGTGACCGACCAGAACGATGCCGTTGTCTTGATCGCGCGGCAAATTGTCAATGAACGCCCTCAGTGCGTCGAGGCCGCCTTCCACCGCGAAGCGGTGTTCGACGGTGGGATTGCCGGGGTAGATTGTGCCGCCACTCGTCAGTGTGGCACCTCGGTGCAGTTGGACGATCCACACGCGTCGCTTGTCGACCACCCACTCAAAACGTACGGGTCCCAGTTGTGTGACAACTGAATTGAAAATAGTCGTGACCTTGCGAGTTACGCCTGGCGGAAGCCTCTGTGGCGCGACCGCGCCCTGCATGAAGGCGTCGCCGTAGCCTGAGACCCCTTCGATCGCGGGCTTGCCGTCTGGTTGGGCAATAGCAGCGCCCGAGTACTGGGCGTCGACCCCCTCCTGGTCGAGCACAGACGCAATCAAATTCCCTTGCGGATCCTCAGTTGACATGAGGACAAACGGATCCGTCCATCCCCGCCGTGTTGTGAACCTTCCAGGGGTCTGCTCAGCGGGGCTGGTGCGAATCCAGCGCTCGCCGGTACCCGTCGACCTACCAAAACGAAATGGGGCGACGTTCCTGCCAACGACAATCGTCGCGGGCACTGGAAGGCCGATGGCGTCGGCGACAAGAAGCCCAAAGGTCTTGTCGCCAAGGTGGCGGCTGAACAGGTTGGGCCAGGTTGTGTTGGCACGGAGTTCGATGTCGTCCGTGCTTTCCAGCTCCCAAATAATCGTATGCGTCTGCCGCACTCCCCGACGCAATGGATGAATACTGAATTCGACTCGGACGTCGGGCGGAAAGGGCAACTCAGGTTGGAAGCCGTATACGGTTGTCAGCATCCGTAGGCCCATCTCGTGCCTGAGCGAAACCGTGCCTGGCTTCTCGACCGCGCGCGGGGTGTCGCCGGGTGCAAATTCGAGGATTCCGCCGTAGGACACGCCAGAAACGCCACCGTCCTTGACATCGATGGTCTCGTTGACGATCGTGTACAGGCCTTGCTTGGCCAGGCGCCGCACTGCATGTGCGACCGCGTCGATGTCGGTAAGCCCGTAGATGAATTCGTTGGCCTTTGGGTTATCGGGGTGGAAGCTCCGGACGTTCACCGACCGTTGGACGCTTCGCTCCATCAGAGCCGATATAGCGTCGTCGATCGAACTCACCTTCTGTTCATGTAAATCTCGCAGGCGGACGAAGCGCAGCTGGGGCTGTAATCCTGGTGCGAAGCTCACGAACTGGGCCACGTTGCCGACTTCTGCGAGTTCGTCGAGGATCGCATCCTTGTACTGAGGGGACGAAGCCGCCGCAGTGCCGGATGGCCTCAGTTCGGAGCGCGCCATTCCCGGTTCCGGCGATTGTGTTTGAGGGCATCGAGGACCGCGACGAGGAAGGCCGGACTCCCATCGGGCGCCGAGACAGTGGTTTCCAGCAGCGCTTGCGCCGTCGGCATTTCCAATGGGCTCAGATCCTCGCGCAGAAGCCGGCAGTCTGCCAGGTAGGCCGTTAAGAGCTCCCAGGCGCACCCGTTGCTGACCTGCCAACCCTCACGAAACACTACGGTCGCGACGTACCGCTCGATCACTCGGGCCCATAAGACTTGATAGTCCGACTGCTTCCAGTCAGGGATATCGGCCAGAGCCACCGGGTCGATCACCACTTGGTTTTGTCGGGCGCGCAAGGTTTCGACGAATCTGGCAGCATCTTTTCGGTTGGGGGCGAGCACGTCTCGCGTGAAGTTCTCTGAGGTCAGCGCGGCTGCTGCACCAACACGCTCCGCGTTTCTTCGGCGCCACTCGCGCGACCTCTTGCCTGAGGTCAGGGGTGAGCTCACGTACCACGCCGTTCGACCACTCACGACGCAGGCATAGGCTTCGACGAGCAATCCGACCCCTTCTGGATGGCCTGATTGGGGCGGAAACTCGATGCCTGAGTCATGCATTCGCGGCCAGCTTGACTGCAATCTAGCACCTCCGACTTACGCAAAGCTGGGACGTTAGCGGCTCACTCGGGCTCGAGTTCAAGTTTGTCGGACGCGCTGCCAACAGGCTGGAATGATCGTCGGGACATCTTCGCAGCGCCTCGGGATTGGATCGCTTGCGCTAGTCCGAATCCGCGACTTTTCTCAAAGCAGCTCGAACAGTTGCGATGAGGACATAGGGTGCTAGGGCTGGTCCCCGTCAGGATTCTTGGCTTTCTCCCAAATCCGAATCAGTGCCTCGGCCACGTTTTTCTTGGCCTCGCGGCTTTTAGGGCTCTCGAGCCACGTGACAACTCGCCGTGAGTCCGCCATGTCCTCCGGCGTGCCGCGGTCATACGACACACCCTCGCGGCTTCTCAGTACTTCATCAAACATATGTACGGATCCTAATCGCTGTTCGCTTTAGCGTCAATCACTGGATTACGTCGGGCGAGGATCGCCGCCAGAGCCATCCCAGCAAGGCAGTGAGCCAGCTTACCACCGCACAGAAGACCAGCACTCCGAATAGGGCACTCCCCGCCAGACGGATCCAGACCTCTTGGCCCAACTGCAGTGAGGGCAGGGACAGGTGCGGCCATTGCGCACCGAAGGCGATGGCCAGACCTACCAGACCGACCGCGCCAGCAGCAGTGATCACTATTCGAAAACGGGTGAGGGCCCCTAGGTCGATGCGCGGAAATCGCGGCCTAACTGCAGTGTTCGTCGGCGGTGCCTGCCCCGCAGCTTTCGGGGTCGACGAAACGCGAGCCCAGTAACTGCTGAGGCGCCAAGCGACCGCGGTCGCGAGGGCGGCCAAGCCGGCAATTGAAGCCGACAAGCACCAGCCATAAAAGCGGGTACTGGAATCGACGTTAACGACGAGGAGGCCAGCCGCCGCCAAGGAGGCCGCGACAAGCAGGCCCGCTATCACTCGAAGTCCAACAATGCTAATGGCTACAAGCCTTTCCTCGTCGGATCGAAAAAGGACTGCAGCAAGCAGGCCGGGCACTGCGACGACGATAACCGCGGCCGTGTCTTGCTGTTTCAGACCGATACCGTTGATGTGCAACAGCACACCCGTCGCAAGGAGCAGAAAAGTGGTAATGGCAACACTCATTACGGACAACAGGAAACCTTGAGGGTCCAAGGCGAAGTGAACTTCCAGATCCAACGATTGCAAACGCTCGAGGTCGGCTGAACCGGTCAGATAGAAGTGCACACGCCTTGCCAACGACTCAGACCTCAATGGCGTCCCAGTGTCAACCGCCTCCCTTACATCGGCACGTGCGATGAGTAGTTCGGCCGGTGCGGCAACCTCGATGTGGTAACTGCGCGCCGCTGAGGTGTCGCCAATTCCAAGGTGCGTGACTCGTGGCCACCAACCGATGTATTGACACCAACTCCGAATTGACCTGAACAGGGTGCTCCTGGCTTCGGAGGGACCGGCCTGATCTTCGTAGGCAAATTTGACAACGCGTCGTTGGCCTGGCAATCCCGCCAGGAAGACACACATGAGGTACTGTCCGGCGAAGCTGTGAAGGAGCTGTACGAAACCGGCACTGTCGAGAAGCGCGCGCCGCTGATCGGAATGCCAAGTGCCAGGAGCCAGGGCCCGTGCGTCCACGAATCGGTCGAATAACGTCGAAGCGACGATCGCGTTGTTTTCGTGAACGATGTTGACCAGCTGCTCCTGTAGATCGTCGTCGAGCGTTCGTCCCAGTCCGCGGTCTTCGATTTCCTTCGTTGCTCGGGTCAACAGAGCGGCCTGCGCAATCTTTTCGTGCTGCTCCCGAGTGCATACTGGGATTGGGTGGCGCGATTCGTCGACCAGGTCGAAGTCGTGAAGCACCCCTTTCCGCATCATAGACAGCGGAATCACCACGGTTTTGTCGGAGTGACCCTCGAACGCGGCCCAGTACTCTGGAAACTCCGACCGATCAGGCATCGTGAAGTCGATGCTGACCTTCCTGCGGTAGAGGCTTTCGCCACGCCACTCTATTGCCTCGACCTTTCGTTGACGCCATACCTTTCGACTCACTTGAAGGTCGACGAGCTGAGAAGCCAGCTTAATAAAGCGCTCGAGAGGCAATCCGATTAGGTAAGAAGGGGATGGATCGGCAGGTGGGAGGTCTTTGTTTTGCGATTTGAGCCGAAAAAGAACCCAGCGCACGAAAGTCAGGATCACGATCAGCAGCTGTTCACGGTCAGGATGCCCGTTCCTTATGCGGCAGTATCCAGCAAATGTCAAGCGGCGAGCCACAAGCTCGGCACGCCGAAAATTGACCACAGCTCGCGGACTGGCGCAGCTGAGCGCGGGCGCCACAGTGCAGTTCGTCGACGGTTTAGTGGTAATTGCGGAGTTCAAGCGGGGCCTGGCACCCAGGCTTTTCGCCCAGAACCAAGGGGCCGAAATGACTGAGATGCGGATTCGTCTGCTCGATTCGTACAGTCAAGGCCGCTCGAACCGACGGGCGCGGGGTTTTGGGATCGCGACGGCCTGAGTATCTTTACCCTTGCCCATCGTGAGCCCTGAAGAGCATGACTATCTGGCCCGGGAAGCTCGGGCCAGGAAAGAGATCGACAAGCAACTGGCGGCTACTGGCTGGCTGATCCAGAGCCAGAACGCCCTCAAGCTCGACGCCGGCTTGGGCGTGGCGGTCCGCGAGTTCGCTCTGGAGAAGGGCCACGGCCGCGTTGACTACCTCCTCTTTCTAAATGGCCAGCCCGCCGGCGTGATCGAGGCGAAGCCCGAAGGCACGACCCTGGTGGAGGTGGAGCGTCAGAGCAGCAAATACGTTGAAGGGCTCCCGGACTGGATGAAACCATCGGTCTACCCGCTGCCCTTCATCTATGAATCGACCGGGGCCGAAACCCGTTTCACCAACTGGTACGACCCAGACGCCCGCAGCCGCAGGGTATTCACTTTCCACCGGCCCGAGACGCTCGCTGAATGGTCACAACAGATCACCGCCGACCACGAACATCCGACCGTCCTGGCCAGGATCCGCGCGATGCCGGAACTCGACGAGGCCGGGCTGTGGGGCAAGCAGGCCGTGGCCATTCGCAACGTGGAGAGCTCGCTCGCGCAAAACCGCCCGCGGTCACTCGTTCAGATGGCCACCGGCTCCGGCAAGACGTTCACGGCGGCGAACATCTGCTACCGCCTGATCAAACATGCCAATGCCAAGCGCCTCCTGTTTCTGGTCGACCGCTCCAACCTCGGCAAGCAGACCAAACTCGAGTTCGACAAGTTCAGCATTCCAGAGACGAAACGAAAGTTCCCCGCCGAGTACAACGTCCAGCACCTCACGTCAAACACTGTCGACACCACCTCTCGGGTCTGCATCTCCACGGTCCAGCGCATCTTCTCGATCCTCAAAGGGGACAAGGAGATGGACGAGGAACTCGATCAGAAGTCGATCTACGAGCTGCCGGTCCTGGCGCCGGTCGAGGTTCTTTACAACCAGGCTTTGCCGCCGGACACCTTCGACTTCATCATCGTCGACGAATGTCACCGTTCTATCTACGGGTTGTGGCGGCAGGTCCTCGAGTACTTCGATGCTCGCCTGATTGGGCTGACCGCAACTCCGACCAAGCAGACTTTCGGGTTCTTTCAGCAGAACCTGGTTATGGAGTACTCGCATGACATGGCGGTGGCCGACGGGGTGAACGTCGACTTCACCGTCTACAAGATCGAGACGGCGATCACAAAGGGTGGATCAACCATCGAATCGGGCGACTTCGCCGGTTTTCGTGACCGCCAGACGCGCAAGTTCCGCTGGGAAGCCGTTGACGAGCCGGTGATCTACTCGGAAAAGCAGTTGGATCGCGATGTGGTGGCCATCGACCAGATTCGGACCGTGATCGAAACGTTTCGAGACAAGCTCTTTACTGAACTGTTTCCCGGCCGGACCACGGTGCCCAAGACCTTGATCTTTGCCAAGGATGACTCGCACGCAGACGACATCGTGCAAGTCGTGCGCGAGGTGTTCGGCAAGGGCAATCAGTTCGCAACCAAGATCACTTACCGGACACACGACGGCACACCCGAGGAGCTCCTTCAAGCGTTCCGGAACTCAATGTATCCGCGAATTGTGGTCACGGTCGACATGATCGCTACGGGGACAGACGTGCGGCCCCTCGAATGCCTCGTATTCATGCGCGCGGTGCAGAGTCGGACCTACTTTGAGCAGATGCTCGGCAGAGGAGTCCGAGTGATCAACGACACGGACTTCCAGGCGGTCACCGACGACGCCAAGCACAAGGACCGCTTCCTGGTCGTCGATGCGGTTGGGATCATGGATACGGACCTCGCGGAGACCATCCAACCACTGGAGCGGAAGCCAACCTCGAGCCTGAAAGACTTGCTCAAGGCTGTCGCCTTTGGAAACAAAGACCCCGACATTGCATCATCGATCGCGGGCCGGCTGGCGCGTCTCGACAAGCAGCTCACCAAGGACGACCGCGAGATGCTGCGGGGACTCGCTGAGGGTCATGACCTCGGAACCATCGCCCGCCAGATCGTCGAGGCACTCGACCCTGACGCGCAGATCGCCGCAGCTGTCAGCGGGGGAGCTTCGGCCGAGGATGCTTCTGCTGTCGCC
>JGI12635J15846_10005591_pt1 | contig 10844 bp, 6 predicted proteins | sample BlaSpr_A8_OM2_M2_FD_15846 | JGI IMG/M metagenome (IMG submission 15846) | reverse complement strand
TTCTCATCATCGGAATCAAGGAGTCGGCGACCTTCAATACGGGAGTTGTTTTCGTTAAGCTGACCGCGGTGTTGGTCTTTATCGCTGTCGCCGGAGCTTTCGTGTTGAAGCATCCGGAAATTGCACACGCGAATTGGAAAGTCTTCATTCCGCCCAATACCGGGACATTCGGCTCGTTTGGGTTGTCAGGCATACTACGAGGTGCGGGCGTCGTCTTCTTCGCCTACATCGGTTTCGACGCCGTCTCGACCGCGGCGCAGGAAGCGAAAAATCCGCAAAAGGACATGCCCATCGGCATCCTCGGGTCCTTGATCGTCTGCACGATTTTGTATCTGCTTGTTTCCGGCCTGCTGACGGCCACCGTGCATTACTCGCGGCTGAACATTGGCGCTCCCGTCTCTCTCGCCATGCGGGAAACCGGAGTGAAGTGGGGAAGCTATGTAGTGAACGCGGGCGCGCTGGCTGGGCTGAGCACAGTCATGCTGGTCATGATGCTCGGGCAATCTCGCGTCTTCTATTCAATGGCGAATGACGGTCTGCTATGGAGGTGGGCGGGCGACATTCATCCGCGTTTTCGAACGCCGTGGAAGTCCACAGCTATCGTCGGGATTTGCGTGGCGTTTGTCGGCGCGCTAGTGCCGATCGGTGATCTCGGCCAGCTCGTCAGCATCGGCACACTGCTTGCCTTTGTGATCGTTTGTGCCGGCGTTTGGATCCTGCGCGTGCGGCGCCCAGAATTGGTGCGGCCATTCAAGACTCCGCTGGTTCCGCTAGTGCCGATCCTTGGCATGATAGTTTCCCTGGGGTTGATGGCAGGGCTAAAGGCCGTGACCTGGATACGCCTGGTCGTTTGGCTCGTCGTCGGCTTGGTGATCTATTTTACTTACAGCGTGAAACACAGCAAGGTGCGCAATTCCGCACAGTAGCGGACGGCCAAGGAGCATTTTGGGGCGAATAGGAACGCCCCTCCCCCCTGGGGTTTTTGCGTAAGTGTTGATTCTAAAGATACTTCAAGTGCTTTGTTTTTATGTGCTTGTACAAGTGTTCATTCTAAAGATACTTAGAGCGCAAGATTGCTGCAAAACAGGGCACTTTTTGTAAGTGTTCATTCTAAAGGTTTTGCTGCAAAAAGGGGCGGGTGCAACAAAAAAACGCCAATCTGGAGATTGGCGTTCCCGGGAACGAACCATACGTTCGCCCAGAAACTAACATACCCTAGCGGCGTTCGGTTGTCAAGGGCAAGTGGGAGCGAGAGCGAGGCATTCCGAAAATCCGCCAAGTTAGTACCTATGCGTCGTCTTCGGACAAGCCAAAAATCGGACGAGGCCACTCTTCCTTTCGGTCCGAAGGGGTTCTTCAGGTAAAGTAGTATTTCTTTCGATTACCCGATGACTGCTCTGTCAGCGAACCTGCGAAACCTATGGCGCCGCCTCTCGCGGATCGACCTTTTTGCGATTCTGCTCATTCTGGGCGGAGCGGTCTGCACGATTCTGGATCTTGGCGGGAGCCTTGCTAGCTTCCTTAGATTTTTCGCCATTCTCGCGGCCGTCTATCTCGTCTTTCGGTTTGCCGGATGGTGGCGGACGCGGCTGCTCTGGAGCCTGCGCAACCGATTAATTGTCGCCTATCTATTTATCGCCGTTGTTCCGATCCTACTCATACTCACCCTCGTGGTTCTGGCCGGCCAAATCCTGTACTCGCAATTAGGGGCCTACCTGTTGTACGACGACATTCATCGGCGCATCGCCATGATGGCCGACATTACCGAGCACATTGCTGCAGCCCACCGAGCCCTGCCAAAGGGACTGACTGTGGAGGAATCGGAGGGCGTCCTTGCCGAGCAGTCGCATCTGGTTCACGATCAGGAGCTTCCAGGGCTAAAGATCGGGTTCTCCAACGACACAAAGCTGTTGGGCAAAGTGGCAGGAGAGGCGAAGAACTCGTTCGCTGGCCTGGTGGAAGAGGGCGACACGCTCTACCTAATGAGTCTGAGAGCGATGGAAGAGCCAAAAAGCGTCCGGGTGGTTACTCTGCGTGTGCCTGTTACGCCAGACTTCCTGGCCTCGATAGCGCCGGACCTTGGGGCCATTCAGCTGAACCTTACGCGGAAATTCGAGGGTGGCGCACAGAAGGGAATTCTCTACACCTCTTCGGGTAACATTCAGTACGAGACAACCAAACCGATCCCGGCGAAGAACAGGACACTCCACCCGCCTTCCCATTGGATTGATCCGTCTGTTACAGGCTTTTCCCATCTTGATGCAGTGTATGTGGGAACCGGCGGCGTTGAACCGCGACGGCCTGTGCTCGTCACCTTTAATGCCAGGCCGTCACGGTTGAATGCGCGAATTTTCTCGTCGCTCGGTGAGCTAAGCGATCTTTACCCGATCGAATTCGTCGTTGTAAGCGTTTTTTTTCTGGTGATTGAGATTGCGGCACTTATTACAGGAATCGTGTTGACGCGGCGAATCACGAAGGCCGTGAGCGATCTGTATCACGCGACGCAATACGTGAAGACTGGCGATTGGACGCATCGCGTGCGCATCGAACGACGCGACCAGCTGGGCGTGCTGGGCGAATCTTTTAATGACATGACGGGTTCGATCAGCGGGTTGCTGGAAGAGTCCAAAAAACGGCAGCGCCTTGAAAATGAAATCTCCATTGCCAGTGAAGTGCAGAACCAGCTTTTTCCACAGAAGATGCCGTCGGTCGCGGGAGTCGAGCTCGAAGCGATTTGCAAGGCCGCGCGCACCGTAAGCGGCGACTACTACGATTTCATTCAGCTTAGCCCAACGCATCTGGCAATTGCGCTCGCCGACATTTCGGGAAAGGGAATTTCCGCGGCGTTGCTAATGGCTAGTCTGCAGGCGGCGCTGCGCAGCCAGCTTCTGGCCGTAGGCAGCGAAACGATGAGCACGGCGGAACTGGTTGCGCGCTTGAACATGCACTTGGTGCGAAATACGGCCGACGACCGGTTTGCGACTTTCTTTATTGCTATATACGACAGCGCGACGCGGACGCTGAGGTACACCAATGCCGGGCATTTGCCGGGATTCCTGATCTCCAATGGAACGTCGAAGCACCTGGACAAAGGCGGTATGGTTCTCGGCGTGGTGGAAGATTATGTCTACGAAGAGGGTTTGGTGATAGTCCCTCCAAATGCGCTCCTTGTGGAATATAGCGACGGATTGGTCGAGCCAGAAAATGTTTACGGAGAAGAGTTCGGCATCCGGCGGTTGCAGGATGCGGCGATTCGCGTGCAAAGTTCGGCTCCCAGAGTGGTGGGGCAATCGCTGATGATGGCGGCCGAGGAGTGGGCCGGCACGCCGGAGCAAGCGGATGACATGACGGTGGTCGTCGCGCGGCTTCGCTAGGGAATGCAGGTACAGGATACGGGCAGGTAGGGAACGCAGATAGGGACTGCGGTAGTGCGGCTTTTGCGAGTGGGCTATACTGACAAGCTTTCCATAGAGGCAGACGAGGAGACGAATGCCGCTTGTTAATCGCGTGGCGCTGGTTACCGGAGGGAGCAGAGGCATCGGGCGGGGAATCGCCATCCGCCTGGCGCAAGAAGGCGCGCGCATCGCGATCTCCTATCGTTCAAACAAGACGGCTGCTCAACAGGCGCTACGCCAACTGCAGGCCAGCGGGGCGGATTGTGTCGCTGTGGAAACGGACGTCACCGACGCGGCACGCGCGGAGCAGCTTGTCGAGACAGTTGCGGACCGCTATGGCCGGATCGATATTGTCGTCAACAATGTGGGTGGCTTTCGGTGGGGCACACTGGCGGAATCCTCTCTGGAAGACTGGCAAGGCATCTTTACGTCGAATCTATCAAGCGTTGTTTATGTCAGCCGCGCCTCGTTGCCCCACATGCGCCGTGGACGCTGGGGCCGAATCGTAAATCTAGGAGCAGTGGGCGCGGAGCGAGCGTTTGGCCAGGCGAAGATTTCGGCGTACGCGGCGGCAAAAGCGGCGGTCGTAGCGCTGTCGCGTTCATTGGCGCTCGAAGAAGCGAAGAACGGCATCACCGTAAACGTGGTCAATCCCTCAAGCATCGATGAAAAAGAATTGACGCTGAGCGAAGCGCGTCGTATTCGTGATGCGCGATTTCCAATTGGCCGCCCGCCGACGGTGGAAGATGTGGCCAATGCCGTAGCGTTTTTTGTGTCGGACGAAGCTGAGTATGTGACCGGCCAGGTTGTAAACGTCAGCGGCGGATGGATGCTCTGAGCGCCGCGTGAATTCTTCCAAATGAAAGCCCTGACTGCAGCCGAGATGCGCGAGGTCGATCGTCTAACGACCGAACGCTTTGGGGTGCCCAGCTTGCAATTGATGGAGGCCGCCGGTAAACATGTGGCGGAAGCCGTTCGCGCCAGGCTTGCCACGTTTCGCCAAAAGCGCGTGGCGGTGCTCTGTGGAAAAGGGAACAATGGCGGCGATGGATTTGTTACAGCGCGCCTGTTGAAAGAAGCTCGGATCGAAACGTCGGTCTTCCTTTTTGGCGCACGCGAGGCAGTCCGTGGCGATGCCGCAGCGACCTTCGATCTATGGCTGAAAAACTCTGGCGCAATTACCGAAATAACTGACAGCGCTTCTTTGGAAGCTGTCTGGACCAAAATTGCAGACTCCCACGCGATTGTGGACTCGCTGCTGGGAACAGGGCTACACGGGCCGGCCACTGGAGTCATTGCCGAAGCGATCACAAAACTGAATCAGCTGTCGCAGAACGCCACGCTAGCGCGCCCTGCGGTGATTCTTGCCGTGGACATTCCTTCCGGATTGCCCTCGGACGGCCAGCCCGCCGAAGGCCCCGTGCTCTATGCACATCACACTATTACATTCACCGCGCCAAAAACTGGGCAACTGATCTCCCGAGACGCGGCCAGCTGCGGTCAACTGGAGGTGCGGCAGATAGGTTCGCCTGCCGCGCTGGTCGAAGAAATTGGGCAAGGCACCGCGCGTTGGACCGAGCCCGGGGAGTTTGCGGCCATGCCGCTGGTGCGACCAGCGGATTCAAATAAAGGCACGTTCGGCCACGTGTTGCTGCTTGCCGGTTCGGTTGGAAAAAGCGGCGCAGCCATCCTCGCAGGACGCGCCGGGCTACGAGCCGGAGCGGGCCTCGTGACGATCGCCACGCCGGAGCCGGTGCACCCAATCGTCGCCATGGGCGAAGCGGAATACATGACGGCGCCTCTTGCAGCTACAAAGTCCGGCACACTCTCTTTGCGCAGCCTCACGGACGGATCCTTTGGCGAATTGGAAGAAGGGAAAAGCGTGCTCGGCGTCGGTCCTGGCCTCGGCACGAGCCGTCAGACGCAGGAGTTCATTCGTACAATCGTCTCTCAAACCGAATTGCCGGTTGTTCTCGATGCAGATGGTCTGAACGCTTTTGCTGGGGATGGCGCAAGCCTGCGCAAAAGAAAGACAAAGTTTCTGGCGGTCACGCCGCACCCTGGAGAAATGGCGCGACTGTTGGGCGTATCAACGAAGGAAGTGCAAGCCGACCGGCTGAATGCTGCGCGCAACTCTGCGCAAAAGTGGAACGCCCACGTGGTGCTGAAGGGCTTTCATACGATCGTTGCGTCGCCAAAAGGCGACGTCTTCATCAATACGACGGGCAATGCGGGATTGGCAAAAGGCGGGACGGGCGACGTACTCACCGGCGTTCTGGCCGCACTCACGGCGCAATTCGGAACTTCCGACTGGCATCGCGTCTTGACGCTCGGCGTCTATTTGCATGGCGCCGCAGCGGAGGCCCTCCGCGGTTTGACAGACTTGTCCGGTATCTTGGCGCAGGAAATCGCCAGGTACATTCCCATTGCGCGCGCCGAGCTTGTGCGAGACATCGAACGTGGCTGAAGAGATCATCACGCATTCCTCCGCAGAAACTACGAACTGGGGACGGGAATTTGCGAAGAGGCTTACGGCCCCCGTTCTTGTTTTGCTGACGGGCGATCTCGGCAGCGGGAAAACCACGCTTACGAAAGGCATAGTCGCGGGGTTAGGCGCTGCAAGCGAGGACGAGGTCACTAGTCCCACATTCACGCTCGTCCACGTGTATGGAAAAGGGGCCAAGGTTTACCATGCCGATTTGTATCGCATCGAGAGTTTTCATGATTTTGAGACGCTGGGCTTGGAAGATGTATTTGCCAAGCCGGCTGTCATGATTTTGGAGTGGTCGGATAGATTTCCGTTGCAGTCGCCCTGGCCGCAGGTTCGCATCCGCCTAGAACACCACGGCGGAGACTCGCGCCGCATCGTTGTTCTGTAGTTTGGTGCTGTAACCCCTCTGTTTCCCTAGGCTTGCAGAGCGGTCCTTACTATCTCGTTACCGAAGCGGGCAGTTTTGTTGCGGCGGTGCGTGAGCGCTGCTAGCTTGGTTAGAGCCCCTTCGGGTGGAGTGTGCATGGCGGACGAGACTCTCACACTAGGCGTGGCAGAAGCGGCGCGGATCGAACTGAAGAGCTACAGCGTCACGATCCCCATGGGATCGTTGTCCATCGGGGTGGACAATATCCACCACGATGTGTTTCTTAGCCCTAAGTTCGTCCAGGCGGCGCGTGACTATTTGTTTGACCTGATTCGCCAGAGCACCAACGCGACGTATTTTTCCGGCATTGAGCTGCGAACCGTCAAGAGTCTGGACAATGCAGCGTTTCGCAAGCTGCTGACGGACCTATTGCAGAGCGCGCTGACGCAGGCCAAGTATTATAAAAATATCGAGATCGATCTCGTTTTCCGGCTTGGCCTGCTGAAATTTCTCACCCAAGAATTATCCAATCAATTCGGCAACCTGATTCTGGAAGGGAAGGAATGGGTCCGCCAACGAGGCGAATACTTCGAGCGCAGCCAGCAAGCGCATGTGATCAAAGCGCGCCTTTCGGAACTGCAATCGGCGCGGCGGAAGGTCATCCGCGGCGTCGGACAGCAAGTCGCGCAGATGCTCGCGGACATCGAAGACACTGTCATTGCCAAAACGCGGCGGGCGCTCTTCGGGGACGATTTTGCGCCGCTTTATGAACTCCTGAAAAACCGGCTGATCTTTCTCGACGGCGGAAAAGACGACGTTTACTTTCTGGAGCATTACGTCTTGTTGGGAAATTATGCGAGAGACCCGGACCGCTTCGAAGCCATGGATGCGCTCTTCCAGGAATTTATTTGCGAGGCGGGGCTCACGATTGGCCAGGATCCCGCGTTCACCGAGGCGAATCAGGCGCACAATGCATTGCTCGAGCAAGCGGCCGCAATGCGCGCTGAAATCGCCAGCCTGGAAGAACAACGTGAGGGCCTCCGCAAAAAACTGGAACGAGGAGAGAGTTTCTTTAACAAATTTCTGAATTCCACGGATCCCGCGGATTTGAAGGCTTCGCAGAGCGATGTGGAGATGCGGCTGAAGCACCAGGAAGTGAAATTAGAGGAGATGGGGCCGCAGATTGATGCGGCGAAGCAGAAGCTGGACTTTTTTAACAAAGATTACAAGGGGCGGCTTGGGGATTACCTGAACGATCCGGAAAACGCCAAGCGGCTTTTCGATGCATCCGCCGGTGACACCGAAACGACGGAGAAGGCGCGGCTGCTGGCGCAGCTTGTGGATCGGTTGGAGCAGCATGACGTGCTCTACCATGTACTTGCCAGCTACGAAATTCGCCCAATTGCAAAGGACTATTGTCCGCCGGTGCACTTGCAGCAGCTCCGCAAAGCGCTCGTCTCGAAAGACGAGATGAAGCAAGTCGAGCAGGTCCTTAAGCATGTTCCTGCGAAACAACTTTCCCTGAAACCCATCGAGGAGCTTTCGAAAAAGATCCGGCGCTATTCGCGAGAGGAAATGCAGGGGCTCGTGCTGCGATTTGCGACGGATTTTTTAAGATTGCGCCGGGATCTGCGCGACGCGGAGCACCTGACGACGTGCATGGAACGCGTACACCTTGTGACCACAGAACAGGCCAGAGAACTTTCCCGGCTGAATAACAAGCTCTACGAGTGCGTGCTCCAAGAAGAAGCGAAGACCAAAGAGGATCAAGTCGTCTCGCACGTGATCATTAAGGCCGACGTGCGTGGTTCTACAAAGATGACGCAAGACCTTCTATCACGCGGGCTGAGCCCGGCGTCGCATTTCAGCTTGAACCTCCACGAACCGGTCAAGAAACTGCTGGACCGTTATGGCGCAAAGAAAGTCTTCATTGAAGGCGATGCGGTGATCCTGGCGATCTTTGAAACGGAGTCTACCCGCACCTACGCTCGCTCTGTCGCGAAAGCCTGCATTCTCTCGCGGCAAATTCTTGCCGTTTGCAATTCGTATAACGACCGCGCTGCCGCGAGCGATCTTCCCGCGCTCGAACTTGGCGTCGGCGTCGCGTTTCAAGGATCCGCTCCGACGTATTGGACCGACGGAGACGCGAAGATCATGATTTCCAAAGCGCTGAATCTCTCGGACCGTCTTTCCGGGTGCGCGAAACTCGCGAAGCGCATGCTCTCCGGGCAAAAATCGCACTTTTGCGTGTACCAATTCCTGACCGCGATGGAAGGTGCTTCCGCCGAAGAGTTGGATGAATTCCTCGTGCGCTTCAACATGAACGGCATCGAACTGAATGAAGAAGGCTTTGAAAAATTGTCCGAAGAGATTTCGCTCGATTCCGTGGAAACGAAGCTGGAAATGCCGTGGGGCAGAGAAAACGTCACGCTGCACTACGGCGAAGTGCCGATGGGAGAATCGGTGGAATTGCTCGTCCTTCGCAAGAGCCTCGCGCGCGAGCTCCTTCCCGGCGGCAAGATTGGCGAAGCGTCCTCGCACCCGTACTACGAAGTCTGTACCAGCCCAAAGCTCTATGACCTAGTCGCGGCACTGATCCGAACGAAAGCCGCGGCTGCGACGGTTGAAACAGTCCGCGCCTGACCCCTATACTCTCAACGGAGGCGAAAGGGGTCCGGTGATCTTCCCGGCCTTCAAAGCCGGCGATTCGGCCCTTCGCGGGCCGAATGGTGGGTTCGACTCCCACACGCTTCCGCCATATCTATCTGACATGACGGCAGTTGCAAAAAAACGAGGCGGCAATAGGCGGCATTAGCGACAAAGGGACCGGTTTTGGGATTTGATTTTGAGCGGCGCGGGTGACAACCGGATCCTCGAATAGAGGCGAGAAAAGCAGGTTGAGCTAGTTACGCCATCTTCAGCATGCCTCAAGCAAGCAGCTTGCGGATGTCCGGTTACGGCGTTAATCGGGATCTGGCATGTTTTAGTTTTGTCATCAGACAGGTCGTGGCTATTCTAGTAGAGAAAGCATGCCGATTCCGGGCACTCCTCTTGAAGACTTTCTTACTATGCCTCGAACGGACGAACTGGCCTAAAAATACTGCCGTTTTGAGATCCACATGACAATTCCGGACTAGAGATTTTCGTTTCCCCAAAATGCTAAACAATCAGGAAAACTCGGCCCGCTCTAAAGGAGTGATTGTTAGCGTAGCTGTTGGCATTGCGGTCTGTCTCATTTTGACATTCTGGCCAAACCAGAAAAGCGTGCCCGGAGAAACCGACATCATCACCGTCGCATTCAGTGCTGATGGCAAGAAACTCCTCGGTGGCACACGAGGAGGAGAAGCATTTCTTTGGAATCTGGGCACCGGCCAGATGCTTGGCTCAGGCTATACGTTGAAATCGTCCAAGGAAAATGTTCCAACTCCATTCAATGCCTTGGCACTGGCACCGAATGGAGAGTTCGTCCTCAACGCTGGAAGAATACTCTCACTGATCAACACTGGCTCGGACAAGGACGCCCCAGTGATGTGGGCGCCGGATTGCGCCTTCGGCGGAGCTGCGGTCAGTCCCAACGGCTCTCACATTTCCGCGATGTCTTCGGAGGAAAGGCTCCTAGTTTGGACGTTGAGGATCTCCGACAAGCCGCGGGATTTGGGCCGGGCGGACGCAGGAGTTTATGGCGCAACGGCTTTCAGTCCGGACAGTAGGAGGATTGCCTCTGCAGGGCACGTCCTGCGAATGATTGACGTGGAAAGTGGAAGCGAGCTATGGGCCCTGCCTCGCGACAACTATGTCTTCCTCACCGTGGCGTTTCGCCCTGACGGAAAAACTATCGCGACTGGTAGCCAGGACGCCAGCATCAGGCTGTGGAATGCTGAAACTGGAGAGGAAATTGCCATCCTGCATGGTCACCAAGGCTATGTCGATGCCGTGGCTTTCAGTCCAGACGGGGAAAAGATCGTCTCCTGGGCGCGGGACGGCCAGCTGTTTCTATGGGATTTGTCCGTTGCCAAGCCTAGTCATAGATCTCTAGGAAAAACAAAAGGAGGTGCGGCTTTCAGCCCCAATGGGCGTTGGGTCGCTTCCGGCGGGCCCGGCAAACTCGTTCAGCTTTGGGATGCAAGCAACGAGGAAAAAGCCCGCGAACTTTCAGCAGATGGTGGGGCTGTGCGCACGACTGGCGGTTCTGCAGACAAAAAGCATTAAACGCCGTTCAGAGGTTTAGGGCGTATCTAGATTGCGGACAAAGAAACACATTCGTTGCCATGGAGTAGCGATCATCACCCAGGATGCAGACCGATGCCGAGCGACCCGGTGGTTCTTAGCTGACCTGCCTGCCAGAAGTTCGTTGGACACGGAAGAAGTGGGCTAACTCCTGTGTAGTCGCGTAACCAGACAAGTGGCTACTAGTACCGTCCCAAAAACACAAAGAATCTGACAGTCTCCGTTGAAGTCTGAATTTCAGGAGATTATTATTGGGTTGTCCTCGACACGGAAATCTGAAACAGAAAGGCGGATCGTCGATGGAATCAATTGCACAATATAAACGCGACGAAACGTGGGCACCGACCGAAAAGAAGTTGGCGAG
>JGI12635J15846_10005589_pt1 | contig 10846 bp, 6 predicted proteins | sample BlaSpr_A8_OM2_M2_FD_15846 | JGI IMG/M metagenome (IMG submission 15846) | reverse complement strand
CCGAGCCCATCGTAAAGCGCTTTGCGGCTCGGCATCGCCTGGCGAAGAAAGATCCCTCCGCGACGGTCAGCGAACCTGTCCAGCCGATTGTGTATTACCTCGACCGCGGCGCGCCCGAACCCATCAGGACGGCGCTGCTGGAGGGGGCCCGCTGGTGGAATCAGGCTTTCGAAACGGCCGGATACAAAAATGCATTTCGTGTGGAGATGCTGCCTGCCAATGCGGACCCCATGGATATTCGCTACAACCTGATTCAGTGGGTGCATCGCGCAACACGCGGGTGGTCCTACGGCAACTCCATTCTGGATCCACGCACCGGTGAAATTATCAAAGGTCAGGTGACGCTTGGGTCCCTGCGCGTGCGCCAGGACTATCTGATAGCCGAAGGATTGCTGGCGCCGTACGAACACGGCCAGCCGGTGTCGAAGAGAATGATGGAAATGGCGCTGGCGCGGATGCGGCAACTTGCCGCGCATGAAGTCGGGCACACGCTCGGCTTGATGCACAATTTCGCTGCGAGCACGAACCGTCGCGCTTCGGTGATGGATTATCCGCACCCGCTGGTAACTCTCAGCACCGACGGCGTCCCGGATTTGTCCGATGCCTACGCCATAGGAATTGGCGAATGGGACAAAGTAACCATCGCGTGGGGCTACCAGGATTTTCCCGCGGGAGGCGACGAGAAAACCCAGCTCGACGCCATTATGGAAAATGCGTTACATCGCGGGCTTCGTTACCTTACCGACCAGGATGCGCGCCCGGCGGGTAGCGCAAGCCCCGAAGCGCATTTGTGGGACAACGGCGCTAACGCCGTAGAGGAGCTCGAGCAAGTGATGAAAGTACGCGCTGCGGCACTCGCGCGTTTTTCGCAAAATAATATCCGCGAAGGCGCGCCCCTGGCGACGGTTGAAGAGGTGCTCGTGCCGATTTATCTGTATCATCGTTATCAGGTGGAAGCGGCGGCGAAGCTGATTGGCGGACTCGATTACAGTTTTCAGTTGCGCGGGGACAGCCAAAAGAACGCCGAAATTGTGGTCCCTGCCGAGCAGCGCAAAGCCCTGGCGGCAGTTCTCGAGACTCTTCAGCCCAGGGTTCTGATATTGCCGGAACCATTGTTAAACATTATTCCGCCGCGCCCCCCAGAATATCCGCGCACGCGAGAGGACTTTACCATTCGCACTTCACCGGCATTCGACGCCTTAACACCGGCGGAATCGGCCGCAGACCACGTGGGCACTTTCCTCTTCAATCCGAATCGAGCTGCCCGCCTTGTGGAATATCACGCGCGCGATTCGCGCAATCCAGGATTTGGCGAGGTGCTGGACGAGATATTGAAGGCCACCTGGCACGCTCCGCCGCAAGCCGGTTACCCCGGCGAAATCCAGCGCACCGTCGCCTCTGTTGTACTGCATAAGCTAATGGCCCTGGCTGCCGACGAACACGCCCAGCCACAGGTGCGCGCCATTGCGTCGCTCAAGCTGCATGAGCTGAAAGATTCTCTTGCGCCGGCCTCCTCCGGCGGCGACGGGAATCGAGAAGCTTTCGTGTTTTATTCCCTTGAACAGATCAAACGATTTGAAGCTGATCCCGCGAAGATGAACCTCACACGCCCTGCCGAGCCGCCACCCGGCCAACCGATAGGCTCCGATATTTTCTCTGGCGCCGCTGACTGGGGTTGGCAATGAGTTGGTCCATGGTCCAAACTGATTTGACAGCGTTGTTATACTGCACTTAGGCTCGCCGCGGACGCTTCCCCCTACTGGGTCGGGATGTCGCCATCCCGGGAAATGTCACGCAACCTCTGAGCTTCGCGCCGAATCTATTGATTAGCCAGGGGGGCAGAACTCGTGACCGGCTGACACGATATTGCCGCAGAACCGCCCACCGGGATTCGCGCCGAATTGTTTCGGTCGCACACGCTACGCCCAGCGGACGCGCTTCGCTGTTTGAAACGACGCTGAACGAAGCCCAAAGCAAGCTATCCACGCTGCTTTTCACCAATCACGCCAGCCACGTGGATGACCTCGTTGAACGCTCCGGCTTGCGCTCTTCGATTGTTCTGGCTACTCTGTTTGAGTTGGAGAGGAAAGGATTGTTCGCCAAATACCGGGAAAACAATTGGTCTGGATATTGCTCTGAGGTATTGAAAACGACACACGCTCCGCCTACCAGCCCTGCCTGCGTCAGATTCTAGGGTTACAACAGACAAGGATCATGGCCCGTTCACTGGTTATCGTTGAATCGCCTGCCAAGGCGAAGACCATCAATAAATATTTAGGACGGGACTATTCCGTCAAGGCGTCGCTTGGCCACGTCAAGGACCTGCCTAAAAAGGAATTGGGAATCCTGCTGCCGGAAAGCCTGAAGAAAACCAAACGCCGGCGCAATAAAAAGGTTGACGCCAAGCGCAATGGCAATGGGAACCATAAGGCTGACAGCAAGACTCTCGAAAAAATAGTTAAAGTGACCGACGAAAACATCTTCGAACCGACCTACGAAATTATTCCCGGTAAATTCAAGGTCGTCAGCGAGCTTCGAAAAGCCGCGCAATCGGCAGACGCGGTTTATCTTGCGGGCGACCCCGACCGCGAGGGTGAAGCCATCTGCGCGCATCTTGCGGAAGTGCTCGGCCGTACGAAAGCTGACCGTAAGAAAATTTTTCGCGTGATGTTCAACGAAATTACCCCTAAGGCCATCAAGGCAGCCTTCGAGCATCCCGGTCAGATCGACATGCACTTGGTGGATGCCCAGCAGGCGCGTCGGGTTCTCGATCGCCTGGTGGGCTACAAAATTTCACCGTTACTCTGGAACAAGGTGCGCCGCGGCCTCTCTGCCGGGCGCGTGCAGACCGTGGCCCTGCGCCTGATCGTCGAGCGCGAGCAGGAAATTCGCGCGTTCGTGCCCGTCGAATACTGGAGCATTCACGCATTGCTCGATGCCGGAGAGCCGCCATTTTTCGAAGCCAAGCTCGCAAAGTTCAAGGGCGAAGATATTGCCATTCATAACCAGGCCGAAGCCGAGCAAGTGGTGGCTGCGGTTGAGTCCGTCAAATGGGAAGTTGCATCGGTAACGCTACGCGAAAAGCGACGCAACGCGCCACCTCCTTTCACGACCTCGAAACTGCAGCAGGCCGCCTACAACCGACTGCGCTACACGGCGAAACGCACCATGATGATGGCCCAAAAACTCTATGAAGGCATTGAGCTTGGCGATGAAGGTTCGGTCGGACTGATCACGTACATGCGCACCGACTCCGTGCGTGTGTCACCGGACGCGCTCGAGCAGGCACGCGAATTGATCGCTTCGCGTTATGGCGCCAATTATCTTCCTGAAAAACCCAATTTCTATAAATCGAAGAAGGACGCGCAGGAAGGCCACGAAGCCATCCGTCCAACGGACGCTTCACGAACTCCCGAGGACGTCCGTAAGTATCTTCCCGAAGATATGTTCAAGCTGTACCAGCTCATCTGGCAACGCTTTGTGGCCTCCCAGATGCTTCCGGCAATTTTCGATCAGACCTCGATCGACATCGCGGCAGGCGATTACACCTTCCGCGCGACTGGGTCCATCTTGAAATTTAACGGCTATCTCGCGATATACGACGTCAGCGCCGATAAAGATGATTCTGCGGGCCGCGAGGATGAGGAAAAAGAAAAGGATGATGAGGCTGAAGCCGAGGGTCGCACGTTGCCGCGAGTCACTGAGGGCCAGTCTTTGCGTCTCGAGCGCGTGCGCCCGGACCAGCACTTCACCGAGCCACCGCCTCGCTACACCGAAGCAACGCTCGTCAAAGAGCTCGAAGAAAAAGGCATCGGCCGTCCCTCCACATATGCCTCGATTATTTCCACAATCGTCGAGCGTGAGTACGTAAGCAAGGACCAAGGCCGATTCACGCCGACCATGCTCGGCGAAAAAGTCAGCGTGCTGCTGGTGAAAAGTTTTGAGGACATTTTCGACGTTGGCTTCACCGCGCGGCTCGAAGACGAGCTCGACGAAATTGAAGAAGGCAAGCTCCCCTGGCGACACTCGGTAAAAGAGTTTTGGGATCGTTTCGAGAAAGACCTCGATAAAGCCGAAGGCGAGATGGAGTCGTATAAAGCCGGTATTCCCACCGGTCAGAAGTGCGAGAAGTGCGGTGAAGGCGATTTGCTCGAGCGCATCAGCCGCCACGGATTTTTTCTGGGTTGCTCGCGCTATCCCGATTGCGATTACACAAAAGACTTGTCGCCGGTAATCAGCGATGATGCCGCGTCCGAAAATGCCACGCAGTATTGCGACAATTGCGGCAAAGAAATGATCATTAAGCGCGGGCGCTTCGGCACATTTCTGGCCTGTACCGGATATCCCGATTGCAAGACCACTCGTCGCATCGTTCAGGGCACGCGCAAAGCCCTCCAGCCCGATGAGTTGCTCGATGAGAAATGCCCTAAGTGCGATTCACAGCTTGTCAAGAAGCACGGCCGCTTCGGCGAGTTTATCGGCTGCACCGCCTATCCCAAGTGCAAATACATCCGCTCGAAGACGCTGGGTATCAAATGTCCTAAGTGCGAAACAGGAGAATTTGTCGAGCGCATGGCAAAAAAGGGTCGCCGCCGGGTCTTCTATGGCTGCAGTCGTTATCCCGACTGCGATTTCACCACGCCGCACAAGCCTGTCCTTGAGCCCTGCCCGAAATGCGGTTCACCGTTCACTGTGGAAAAGCGCGGCAAGCTAGGGGCCGTTCGAGCATGCCTAAAAGAAGGTTGTGATTGGGAAATCGAAATTCCTGAAGCAGGTCCCCCGGTTGCTGTGCAGCCAGTGGAAGATCCCGTCGCGGCGAAACCATAAAGTGCTTGCTTGCCCAGCTAGCGACCGCAGTTCAGTCCGCGCTCGCACCCAAGAGTTCGCCGGAATGACTCTCGTCTCGAGTTCGCACCCTATCCATCTCCAATATTTTTACTCTGTTTCCGCTCTTCTGCGCCGCGGCCTATCATGAAAGAAGGCGAGTAGGCCATGCAAGCGGTCGTTTCCAAGTACATCGAATATCTCCGCACGGTACGTCATTGCTCTCCACACACGATCCTGAATTACGAAAGCGATCTGCAGCAATTTCTAAACTTTCTGATGCCTCCCGGCGTAACCAAAGTCGCTCTCACAAGTATCGATCACCGTGTCATTCGCGAATTTATGGGCCATCTACACGAAATGGGCTTACAGAAAAGTTCGATGGCTCGCAAGCTCGCTTCCATCCGCTCCTTTTTTCGATACTGCGTACGTGAAGAAATCCTGCAACACAATCCGGGACGTCTGGTGTCTTCGCCAAAACTTCCTAAGCGCTTCCCGTCGGTGCTCTCCGCAGAAGACATGAACGCCTTCCTGAATGAGCTCACGAACATGAAGCTGGGTTCAACCGCCCCTGTTCCCCCCGGCCCAGGAGCAGATGCAACCAAGCCACGCTCATCGGCCGCAAAGACTTCAAGCAAAGACTCGCTCCTTGGTCTCCGTCGAGATCGCGCCTTGCTCGAACTCCTCTACGGCTCCGGCCTACGTGTCAGCGAGCTCACTGGCCTGAACATGGCCGACATGGATTTGGCCGAGAAAATCGTTCGCGTCCGCGGCAAAGGTGGGCGCGAGCGCATTGTCCCATTCGGCACGAAAGCGCATGCGGCATTGGATGCTTATTGGCCGCTACGCACCGAGCTGCAGCGTCGCGCCTTGGAGCGAAAAGGTCGGCGTCTCTCGGCGAGCGACGCCGAAGCCGTTTTCCTGAATGTTGTTGGCCGCCGCCTGACCCAGCGCTCCGTCGGCCGACTGGTGAAGAAATATGCCCGCCTGATCAATGTCAACTGGGATTTGCATCCGCACTCACTGCGCCACGCCTTTGCTACCCATCTCCTCGCCGATGGCGCCGACCTTCGCGCCATTCAAGAGCTGCTCGGCCACCGCTCGCTTTCCACTACGCAGAAATACACCCATGCCTCCATCCGCCAATTGATGGAAGTGTTCGATAAAGCTCATCCTCGCGCCTAAAACGTCGTCATCTGTCAAATTGCACTTCCTATGTTTGCTCCCGCCATGTCCCCTGCGCGGCGCTCTCCGCCGCACTCTCTCGGAGAGAGCCCTTCCAATGCGATGGGGGACCATCAAAACGTTCGAGAACGGTCTCTACCCCAACAACCATGCCTTTCACGAAACGCGCGAATTCACGCGCGGCGTCACCGACTGGTTCGAAGTCGGCTTTTGCGTGTTCATATCGGCCCACGGCGGTCAGGGCTGGCAGTGGGTCGGTGACCACATTCGAGCGCGCGCGTGCTCCTGAAAAATGGCACCTGCCCGTTCCTTCACCTCGATCAAGTTGGGTCGGGGACTTTCACCCCCAAGCTGTCGAACATGCTCGCCACACAAAAAACAGGCGTTACGTCGACCCGTAACGCCTGTCAATGCCATTGCACCGCTAACTGCTAGGAAGGTTCAGAATTGGAAGCGCAGCCCAAGTTGCACTGTGAACGGCGCACCAGCCGTTGCGTTGGTGTTGTAGCACGCCTTATTAGATGTGCAAAACGAGGGTGCCTTCAACTGCTGGAATGATGCATTCGGTGAAAGCACCGCGCCGGTTATTCGATTTACGCCCGGTCCATACGTGTCTAGCGGGTTGAATGGAGAAGGTGTGCCCCCGATGTAGACCACATTGTCAAAATTGAAGAGATTGAAAAAGTCCGCTGTGATCGCAAGCTTCATTGCTTCCCGCGGATTGACGTTTATGGCCCTAAGCAGATGAAGCGCATCCCAAGCCACTCGCATGTCCACGTTATACACGCGGCGGTCGCGGAAAGCGTTACGCTTGAAGGACACACCAGGCGCGACGAATGCTCTGTCGGGGAAATTGGTATTGTCGCCGTTCAGATCCGAGCCGGCCAGTGCTTCCATTGGGCGGCCCGAACGGAAGCGGCCCAATGAACTGAGTGTAAAACCCCAGGGGATGTCCACGAGCGTGTTGTACTGGAACAGGTGTCGAGCATCGAGTCGAGAATAACTGTACTCCGGCTTCAGGTTGAACTCGTTGTCGTGGTCAAACCCAGTCGCCAGCCGTTCGCCATCGTCATCGGAATAGTTGTAGCTGAGTGTGTAAAAGGTCTGCATTTGGAAACGCTTGCGCCTGTAATTACTGCGAAACGTCAGTCCCTTGTACAGTGAATGCGCGTCGGTGGCTCGAATGGTAATGTCGCCGAGACTGCGTATGGGGCGAACTTGGCTGCAAGCGGCGTTCCCAGCTATACCAAAGCACGGCCTCAAACTTAGGTCCGCGATAGGAATTATCGGTGCCGGCAGATTCAGGTTCCTATTGCGTTCCAGGTGAACGGTGTTGACATAATTGAAATCTGCCCCCACCGACCAGCTACGTCTGATTTCGCGTTCCACTCCCACGCTCCACTGCCACGACCTTGGGCTCTCATAATTGTTGGCCATGGTGATGGGTGAAGAGCTCAGAGAAGGATTAGGACTTGCTAGCCCAAGCAGTGTCGCAATCTGAGTAATCTGCTCCGGCGTGACCTTTGGGAGACTGTTCAAAGAAATTGTGTTCAGATCGATTCCTATCAGTTTCAACTGGCAATAGACGGTAGGGATGGCGGTAGGGGTGGGCTTGCACGGTGCACCTGCCGGGAGTGACGCCTCGCTGAGCGGAAGCTGCACGGAGAGATCCCCTGGTGCGGCGCGAAAATTATTCAGGGGTGCGGCCAAGATGAGCAGCGGCGTTGTTGCGTAAAATATTCCCGCATTGGCTCGAATCACGGTCTTCGCGTCGCCGCGGGGGTCCCATGCGATTCCCAACCGTGGCATGAATTGCCGGTAGTTGTTTGGAATCACAGCCGGATCCACACTAATTCCGAGCGGGAAACTAAAATTCTTCACCGTGTTATAGAGGGCTGTGTTACTCACGTCCGGCTGCGGATTGACGTACCCTTCCCAGCGGAACCCAGGCGTGATCGTAATGTTCCGATTCACTCGCCAAGTATCTTGGATGAAGACGGCGATTTGCTTCGTATCGGCTGTCACCAGCCCATTGCCGATATTGACTCGATAGGTCACACTCGTGCCTGGCCTGCCTGTTGGATCCAGCCGATTGCCACCCGTTGTCGACAGCAGATTAAGTGTGTTCGCAGCTTGTGCGGGGCCTGAAGGTGCGCTGATGCTGAACACACCAAACTGGTTGAAGAAGAACTTCTGGTTGGCATGAACGAAATTGTACTCGCCCCCGAATTTCACCACGTGTGCGCCAAAGCTCCAACTGAGATTACTGCTCGCCTGAGTGCGCCAGTCATCGAGCGTCGTGGGCAGGAAATCCCTTGCACCGGTAATTCCGATCGGCCCGCTGAGGCCTGTCAGCGTTGAGTTCGAGAGGCGAGGCCGGTTTTCGAGCGAATATTGAAAACGCGTCTCTTGTACTAGATGGCTTGACCACACCGCCGTCCATTGCCCGACAATGCTGTTTGTCCGGTCGCCTTCGGTGCCGTTATTGCTTTGCGCCCGGCTGGTTTCCGGTGAAATCGCGTCACCGGTAGATACCGCGTTTGTTCCTGTGTTTTTGCTGTAATGGTAACTCGCACTCGCGCGGTGTTTCTGGCTGAGCAGAAAATCCAGTCGGCCAAAACCAGTCAAGGCATCGTTGGTTTGAGTGAACGGCCCTTGCTGAGTCGAATAAAAATTAAACGCCTCTTGCTGCGAAGGAGTCGGTGTGAAGTTATCGAGCAAGTGAAAAACGACAACTCGTGGGTTGTCGTTCTTCTGGTTCTCGAAGGCTGCGAAGAAAAATGCTTTGTCCCGCACGATACGCCCTCCGAGTGATCCTCCCTCTTGGTACAGGGAAGAGATGGCGTCCCGCCCGAAGGCATCTTTCTTGGCAAGCGTCTTGTTTCGCGCGAAGAGGAATGCGCTGCCATGTAAATCGTTCGTACCGGACTTGGTTGTGGCGTTGAGTATGCCGCCCGTCGAGCGGCCGAACTCCACCGAGTACCCGGTGGGAACCACTTGAAACTGCGATATTGCTTCCTGGGGGATCGTGAACGCGTTGTTGGCGCGCTCGCCGCCACGGATCCCTCCGAAAAACGGCTCGTTATAGTCCGCACCGTCAATCGTGACGTTGCCGTTGATGCCGCGCTGCCCGGCAAACGAGATGCCGTTGCGTTGCGGCTCAATCTGTACCGTTGGAGTCAGAGTCACAAAGTCCTGGAAGCGACGCCCGTTGATGGGCAATTCCTCGATAGCGCGCACGCCAATCAGTGCGTCCGACGCAGTTGCGGTGGACTCGATAAGGGGGGTCTCTTGCACCTCAACTGTCTGCGCTATCTCGCCGACTTGCAAACTCGCATTTATGGTGATTGCTGCCCCGACCGTAACTTCTACATCCGCTTTGTGTGTTTTGAATCCCTCTTTGGTAAAGGTTACCTTGTAATTGCCGACCGGCACCAATATGAACCGGTACTGACCTTCCGAATTGCTGACCTCCTCGCGAGTCAGGCCCGTGTCCTTCCCCTGCAACAGCACTTTTACATCGGGCACCACAGCTCCGCTTGGGTCAAAACTCGTGCCCACTATTTGGCCCGTGTTGGCCTGGGCCTGTGCGGCCGCTTTGGAGACCGGCCCGAAGCTCAGAACTAATCCCGCCATCAGCAAGGCAAGTACGTACCGGCACATATCATTCATTCGCATGGTCATAACCTTCTCCTTGGGAAGCGATCCAATTTTTCACGGATGGGTTACAAACTCGTGAGGATCCGGAGACTTCTAGCAGAATTTTGCGCAGCTTTTTACAAAGGCGCTTACTCAAAAATTGACACCCCCGGTGCCCGTTACTGTAGTTAGAGGCTGAGGCGAAGTCAAGAGTTCAACGCCCAGGACTCCCAGGCCGGAAGATCTACCTGATCTCGCAACACCCTGGAGTCAATTTATGGCTTATGGCGGGAGGCTATTGGTCCTTCCACATACTTTCTTCCTCATTGACGGAATATCAGGCGCCCTTTATAATTGAGGATTAATTCTTTAGTGACCGGAGGCTTCATGTACGCCGTAATCCGTAGTGGGAGCAAGCAGTACCGCGTCGCCCCAGGCGACACCATTCGTGTCGAGACTCTTGCCGGCAAGGTCGGCGCTAGGGTCACTTTCGACGAGGTCCTCGCGGTTCACACTGATGAAAAAAAATTCCTGACCGGCGAAGCCGCTGGCAAGGCCGCCATCACTGGTAAGATTGTCCTCCAGGGCCGTGGCCCGAAGTTGACGGTTTTCAAGTATCGCAAGACCAAGCAGTACAAAATTTCTCGTGGCCACCGGCAGAACTATACTGCTGTCGAAATCGGCGACATCAAACTCTAATTCTTATTGAGGTTTCATGGCACACAAAAAAGGTGGCGGCTCCTCTACAAACGGCCGCGATTCGCAGGGACAGCGTCTCGGTGTCAAGCGCTTCGGCGGCCAGCTCGTTAACGCCGGCACGATTCTGATTCGCCAGCGCGGTACCCGGCATAAGCCCGGCATCAATGTCGGCCGCGGAAAAGACGACACCCTTTATGCCACGATCACCGGCATCGTGCGCTTCGAAGATAAAGGCCGCACTGGCCGTTTTATCAGTGTTCTGCCCGCGGAAGAGCCTGCTTCCTAGTGTACTGCGTCTAACGCTTCTTTACATTTGGCGATCTTGCTCAGGATGCGCTCAACCGGAGCACTCCAGACGAATACTTGGGGCTTCTGGTTGTGGTTTTCTATGTACTCGTTGATGGTGGTCACCAATTCCTGGACAGCGTGAAAGCTGCCACGTCGGATGCGTTGCTGGGTCAGATCACGAAACCAACGTTCGACCAGGTTCAGCCAAGAG
>JGI12635J15846_10005588_pt1 | contig 10847 bp, 8 predicted proteins | sample BlaSpr_A8_OM2_M2_FD_15846 | JGI IMG/M metagenome (IMG submission 15846) | reverse complement strand
TCGGACGGGTCCCGGACGAGCGGACCCGCCGCTACCTGGATGCCGCCGGCGGCAATCCCTTCCTGGCCACTCAGATCATCGACAGCCTGGCGCGCTCGGCCGCAGGCGGGGAACGCGACGCCGTGGCGGGCGAGTTCGTCACGGCGATGGCGCGCCGGCTGGCAGGTCTGTCCAGTTCGGCACGCGAGCTGGTGGAGCTGGTCGCGGCCGCCGGTCGGCCGTTGCCGGTACGCGACGCGTTCGCGCTGATGCCCAGCCTGGGCAGCTGCGACGGCGCGGACGGTCTCGCCGGTGCCGTCGAGTCCGGGCTGATCACCGTGTCCGCCGATGCCCTGACCTTTGGCCACGACCTGGTCCGGGAGACGATCTACGCCACCCTCGCCGGCGATCGCGCCCGTCAGCTACACGCGCACCTGGCCGACTACCACCTCAGCGTGCTCGGTGAGCCCCTGGTCGCCGCGTCCCACGCCCGGGCGGCCGCGACGCCAGGTGACCTTCCCAGTGCCCTGATCCTGGTATCCGCGGCGGAAACCCTGGCCAGCACCAGTGCCGACGACGCGGGGGAACTCGCCGCGCTCGCCTTCGCTACCGTGCGCCCCGCTCAGCCGGAGTGGCTGGACCTGAGCCGTCGCTGCCTGTCCGTATTGTGCGGGGCCCAGCACGCCGCCCAGGCGATCACCGTCGCCGACCAGATCCTCGCCCGCGTCGACGACGCCAACTTCGCGGCGCAGATCGAGACCGAAGCCGCCCGTGCGCTGTGGCTGAGCGGACGGGTCCATGACCTGGCCTCCAGGATCGAGCGGACTCTGCGCTGCAGCGACCTGGACACGCTGGTCACCGTCCGGCTGCGCGCGGCATACGCGCTGGCCCGCACCCGGACGCTACCCGGCGAGCCAGCGGCCAAAGAAGCGGCCAGCGCGGTCGAGCAGGCCCGCGGCAGCGGCGACCGGGAAGCGCTCACCCTTGCGGTACAGGCCGCTGGCGAGGCAGCCCGCAACCAAGGACGCCACCGTGAGGCCTTGCGGCATTTCCGTGAGCTGCGTGCCCTCACTGGCGCGCCGTACCTTGCCGAAGAGATCACCGCGCTGCAGTTCGTGGACCGCTACGACCACGCCCAGGCCCTGCTCGATCAAGCTCGTGCCAGCTGCGCCACGACCGACGCTTTGCTGCCTGGCATCTCCTGCGCGCAGATGTGGCAGGACTTCAATCTCGGGCGCCTCGATGACGCCGACGCCGGCGCTCGCACACTGATCGAGCTTGGCCGCCAGCTGGGCACCAGTCTGCATCTTCTCGACGCGATCACTATCCGCACCGCGGTCGCGCTCTTGCGCGGCGAAACCGAGATCGCCGCGGCCCAGCTGCGGCTCGCCGATACGCTCACCAACGCCGACGAGGCCATTCGCAACCCCGGCATCGCCGTTATGCGCGGCTGGCTCGCCGCGAGCCGCGGCGATCTGCCCGCAGCGCGCGACACACTGCGGCCGGTCCTGCAGTGCGCAGAACAGGGCCGCAGCTACTGGCCGCTGTGGCCGTGCTGGAACGGGCTGTTCTACCAGGTCGGTGTCGCTACCGGCGATGACACCTTCACCGCCTCCTGCCTCGACGTCGCCGAAGCGAACGCGGCCCGCAACCCGGGCGTGGCCAGCTTCGAAGGCGTCACCCTCAACCTGCGCGGACTGGGCAAACAGGATCTCAACATCCTCGCCGAGGCCGTACAAGTCCTCGACCGCAGCCCGCGGCCAGTCCTGCGCGCCGTCGGCGCCGAATCCTACGGACGCGCCCTGCTCGCCGCCGACCGCCGCTCCGAAGCGCTTGCGCAACTCGACCGGGCCTGGGACGAATACCACCACATGGGAGCCCGAGCCTTCCGCGCCGACGTACAGCGCGCCATGCGCGACGCCGGCGTCCGGCGCACCAAATGGTCTTCGGCGGTTGCGCCGGCGGCCGGACTGGCTTCCCTCACTGACGCCGAACGGCGCGTCGCAACCCTCATCAGCGAGGGACACACCAACAAGTCGGCAGCATCCGCCCTAGGCGTCTCCATCAACACCGTGGGCACCCACCTCCGCGGGGTGTTCGCGAAACTCGGCGTCCAATCCCGCGTGCAACTGGTTAACCACCTGGCGAGTTACGCGGGCCACGCACCCGTCGACGCAATGCGACGGCCGGCCTTAGCTCCGCGACTTGCGGGTCTCACCCACGGTCGGCGTCCGGAGCCGCTGGCGGCTGGAGCGATCGGCCGGCGACCAGCCTCGTCAGGTGGACACGGGAATTGACTCCGAGCTTCTCGAAGACGTGGCGAAGATGAGTACTGACCGTGTGCGTGGAGATGAAGAGCTTGTCAGCGATCTCCCGGTTCGTGCCCCCATGCGCGGCAAGATCCGCGACCAGGGACTCGGCTTCGGTCAGTGCCTCCCAGCCGGTCTTCGGCCGATCGATTCTCGCGATGCGCCGTCGCACGCCGAGACGGCGAAGCCGGGACCGAACACGTGCTGCATCCCAGCTCGCCCCGACGCGCGCCGAAATCGTCAGCGCCTTGTCGAGCGCAGCGATTGCCGAGGCGTTCTCGCCTTGCTGCCCCAGCACTCGGCCGAGGTCTTCGAGCGCGGACGCATGGGCAAGCGGGCGAGGTCCGCCTCGATAGAGCGAGACCGCGCGCCCGAGATCCTCTGCGGATTCGCTCCAGATGCCTCGCGCGTGCACCGCTGCCGCGGCGCACGAAGGGACATCTGGATTGAGGCTCGCGCGCCGTTCAGCGATCGAGATTCCGTGTTCTGCGAGTTCCTCGTCACCAACCGCCGAGGCGATGCGCACCCGTTCGGCGTCGTAGGCGACCTCGTGCGGGTAAAGCGGGTACATCGACAGCCGCTCCTCGTATCCGTAGGAGCAGAGCCACGCGTGCGCCTGCATCGGGTCTCCCTGGGACAGCGCGAGAAACGCGAGATACCACATCGCGTGATGTCGGACGCCAGGTGCCTTCGCCTGCAGCATGATCTTCGCGATCTCGGCGACCTCCAGCGCGGCGGACTTATCTCCGGTGTGGATCTTCAGTGTGCCGAGCGCGACAACCGAGGGCGCGTGGAGCGCTCCGGCAACGAGGTGGGCGTCCTCACGACTGAATCTGCCTTCAAGCGCGAGCGCAGCCTCGGCGAAGTTCCCCATCTGCAGCATCTGCCGGCCGCGTGTCGTCTCGAAGACGCGCAGCGCCCAGTTCTGCCGGTCCCGCTGAGCCGCTATCACCCCGGAGTCGATGGCCTGAAGCGCATCCTCGTACCGGTCGCTTGCAGCGAGAACCCACGCTCGGAGCATGTGAGCGAGACGAGCTCGCGGGTCGCCTTGGCCATCCAGCTGACGGCGTTCTGCCGCCAAGAGGATCTCGAGCGACCGCCCGAAGTCGAGTAGCTGGTACGCCAGTCCCGACTCCGGGACCTCAAACGCGAACCGGCACACCTCGCTGGTGCTCGCGTAGGCGGCCTCGCGTGCACTCGGCTCGATCTCGAGCGCCTCCTGCTTTCGCCCGGCCACGCTGAGGCTGTGGTACAGCGCAGCCCAGAGCTCGGCGCGCAGATCCGTGGACAAAGACGGAAGAGCGAGGCCAGCGCGCGCGCTCTCCGCCCGGACCTCCGGAGAAAGATCGAACATGCCGGTGACACTCAGACGTACCCTCGCCTCCTCCTCTGCGGGCATCGCCTGCCGGAGTGCAGAATCAGCGAACCGCTTTCCCTCCTCCGCAAGGCCGGCTGCGAAAAGTGAAACGACCCGCTGCGCGACCAGCGGACCTCGCAGGGCGTGGCGGAGCGGAGTGAGATCGAGCGTCTTCGCCGCCAGCTCAGCTGCCGCCGCCGGATCGGAGGCGCCCAGAGCCTGAGTTGCCTTAAGCGCCGTCTCGATCGCGATGCCATCGCCCGGTTCTGCGCTCTCAACGAGCTGGGTAGCCACCTCAACCGGGAGCGCGCCGCGGGCGAGCAGCACGTCCGCCGCCTGCCGGTCGACCGCACGTCGGACCGGCGGCAACAAGCTGCCGCGAACGGCCTCGCGGAGGATGTCGTGCCGGAAGGCCAGCTGACCGCTGTCGTCGGCGAATATATCGGCCTGAACGAGCTCGTTGACCGGGTCGATCAGCTCCGTGACCGACATCTCGGTCATCGCGGCCAAGTCATGAATGCTGAATCTGCGTCCGAGTCCCGACGCGAACGTCGCAGCCCGTTCCGATGCCGGCGACATGCGCGCCAAGCGCCCGCGCATGCTGTTACTCACGCGATGGGGCAGTCGGTCCTCGACGAGCGTCGCGCGCCCTGAATCGAGCGAAACGAGGTGGTCGTCCTGGAGCCCGCGGAAGAACTCAACGAGCAGGAACGGATTGCCCTGGACCCGGTCGGCCTTCTGGAGGAGTTCCTCGTCCGCCTCGACGCCGAGCACGTCGGTCGCGACCTGCGCGACCGCTTCGCGATTGAGCGGCCTCAACCGAATTAGCTCAGCTCCGGACTCGATGAGCTCGGCCTTCGCCTGCTGCATCTGAGGTAGACCCTGGCTAGGCCGAAAGGCCATGACCCACGCCACAGGAAGCGACGAAAGACGCAAAGGGAGCTGCCGCATTGCGAACGAGAGGCTGTTCCCACCCCAGTGCAGATCATCAAGGCAGATGAGCACCGGATTCTTGAGCGCAGCCTCCTCAATGAGAGACTGCACGTCCTGGAGAAGCCAGAACAAGAATTCCGAAGAAGCGTGGACGTCATTAAGTGCGCGCCGATCCGCGAGCGGCGGATCCCCCTCAAACAACGCATCGAACAGGGCACCCAGCTCAATTAGGCGCCCCGGCTCGGCCGCTCCTCGCCCCACCCTAAACGAGAGCTGTCCAGCCATCGATACGCACTCGTCCAGCAGCCTCGTCTTGCCGAGCCCGGCGCTCCCCTCCACTAGGACCACGCAGCCGGTCCCAGCCCGAACCTGGCTGAGCCTCCGGTGGATGACCGCGAGCTCCTGCTCACGTCCGCGGAGATCGACGTCCTGCTGGCGGAAACGCTCCTCTGGCGACAGGTCCGCTCTCGGCGCGGATATCGGAGCTCGGCGCTGCCATTCCTCGGCCGGCCGGTAATGCTCACGTCCAGTCATCGCTCATCTCTCCGGCCGACCGCGCATCCCATGCCAGGTCCCTATACGCTGCCGCCAGCACCACTGAGCCGTGATCAGGCCGGGGGTAGACGTGGGATGTTGCGCTGCGTGACTCTCCTCTCCTAGCCTCCCACGGTAAGACCGGCCGGTGGCCGGTGACCACACCGGCAGGACGCCCGCCGGGCCGCAAGACGTACACACGGCTTGCGACGGGCAGGCGCGTCGCCCCCGAGCACGACTCGGTCGTCGATGAACTGCTTCGCGCTGCGGCCGGCCGTCTCGTGCGTCGCCCGACTGAGCGTGTGCGGGGAGTAGGTCAGCACCTGAGTTGCTGCCGGCGAGTGGGTGCTGCCTCACCTGAACGTGTGAAGGATCGCCGTGACCCGTCCGGCCAGGCTGGTGTCTGTGCGGCTCCGCCGGCTGGAGCCGTCGCCACCACAGCCGAGGAGGAAGCCATGTCTACGCCGACCAAGCCGAGCATCGTGTTCGCCCACGGGATCTGGGCCGACGGCTCATGCTTCAGCAAGGTGATCCCGCCGCTGCAAGCAGAGGGATACGAGGTGATGGCCGTGCAGTACGGCCTCGACTCGAACGTGGCCGACGTCGCCGCGACGATCCGCACCCTGATCAGGGTCCACAGCCCGGCCATCCTCGTCGGCCACTCCTACGGCGGTACCGTCATCACCGCCGCGGGCACCGATGACCGGGTGGCTGGGCTGGTCTACATCTGCGCCCTGGGCCCGGATGAGACCGAGACCTCTCAGGGCCAGCAGGACAAGTACCCCAAGACGCCGGTGTTCTCCCAGATCGAGGTCGCCGACGGGCGGGTGTGGCTGAAGCCGTCGGGCATCGGGTGCTTCTGCGGGGACCTGCCCGAGGAAGAGCAGCAGCTGGTCTATGCGACCCACTTCGCGCCGGCCGCCGACCTGTTCCTGCATAACGCCCCCGGTGTCGCGTGGCGGACGAAGCCGTCCTGGGCCATCGTGGGCAACAACGACCAGACCGTCCACCCGGATCTGGAGCGGGCCTCGGCCAAGCGGATGGGTGCCACCACCTACGACATCGACAGCAGCCACGTCCCCATGCTGTCGCACCCCGACTTCGTCCTCGACGTCATCCGCGCCGCCGCTGCAGGCGTCTGAACCTGCACCGCTTTCTGAGCCCCTGCTCCCCGCCCCGGGCGGGCAGGGCTCAGAAGCAGCGAGATCAAAGAAGGGGAAACCGGTGGCATCCGAGCAAGTGCTCGACATACCCGTGCGCCGCCACGTGCTGACCAGCGAACGGCCGTTCCCGGTTGTCCTGGACGGCATCTACGACGGCATCAGCCAGCCAGACATCGGGGCGCTCTTCGCCACGCTGGCGGCTAGTACCTCCTATGCGCAGTTCGCCGCGCTGGTCCGGCACGTGCAGGGCAGCGCGGGCCTGATGCGGTTCCTGCACCTCGACGACGACCACGTCCTGGCCCTCGACCCGCAAGCCCGCGGCCAGGCCGGACGCCGCCTGGTCCGGCTGATCGCCGGCAACCCGGTCACCATGGGGCAGATGACCCGCCACCTGCCCGCGGCCGGCTCCTACGCCCCGGTCACCATCCTCATCCACGAACTGCCGGGCGGCGGAACCCAGGTGGCCTACGACACCGTCGCCAGCGCGATCGCGCCCTACGGCGACGACGCCGCCTCCCAGGTCGCCCGCCGGCTGGACACCGAAGTCCTCAGCCTCCTGCACCACGCGACCGGCATACCGGCCACCGCAACCGCGGCACACCGCTCCCGCAGAACGCCATAGCGCAGTCCCGACGGCCCCCAGCGCACCGGCCCCCAGAGCCGGCAACCACGAACAGATCCTCCCCACCGATGTCAGCCGGCTGCCGGCGAAGTGGTGATCATGAGAGCAACCAGCATCAGCCCTCGATCAGGGCAGCGGACCGCCCCCAGCACCGCGGTCGTGCTCCTGCACGGCCACCCACTTGAGCGCAACCTGGCCCGGGCGGTCACCGCCGAGGCAGCCGGCACCTTCGTACTGGTCCTGGCCATCACCAGCACCGCCGTCCCAGCGGCCTTGTCCCGCCCGGTGGCCGGGCCACCCTACGGGTCCCTGGCAGTGCCCGTCGCCGGCAGTGCCTGGCCTTCGCGCTGGACACCGGACAGGACCACGGCGTGTGGGGAGGCATGAGCGAGGAAGAGCGCCGCCCACGGGCAAGGAAGCCCTGTACCAGGACCTGATACCCGAGCTTGCGACGGTGACGCGCAGCCGCCGGGCACGCGATCCTCGGCCCCGGACCGCGACCAGCACATCCGGGTACGCGGCGGCGACCTGCCCGGCGACTGCCTGGTCAGCCACGAAGTTGTCCTTACCGCCCAGGGTCCATGACCGGGCTGGGCGTGCCTTCAGGCCGGGCCGAGGTCTTGTTCGAGGGCCTGCCCGGCGACCGGGACGCCGAGCTGCAGCACTAGCCAGATGCGCTGGGGGTCGGCCAGCAGTTCAGGCTCTGCCAGCGGGTCGCCCTCGACGATGAGCAGGTCGGCCAGTTTCCCCTCGGCGACCGAGCCGACGTGCTCGCCGAGGTCTAGCGCCTGCGCCGCGGTCCTGGTCGCCGCCACCAGGGTCTCGGCCGGGGTCAGCCCGTTGAAGATCATCCGCTGGATTTCCAGCGCGACGCTGAGCTCCATGTCGCTGCCCAGGGCGATCTTTACGCCTGCGTCGCGCGCGGCCCGCATTGAGGCCGCGCCCTGCTCCAGGTTGAGGTCGGCCAGGGCGACCAGCTCGGGCGGCATCTCTGCCACGCGCTGCGGAGCGGCGGGGTCGACGGCGTCGCCCAGGCCGGCCATCCAGTAGTAGCCGGACAGCGTGGGGACGAGCACCTGGCCGCTGGCGGCCATCTTGGCCAGCAGCTCGGGCCGGTGGTTCAGGAAGATGCCGTGCTCGATGGTGTCCGCTCCGTGCGTGATCGCGGCCTCGCAGCCGGCCAGCCCCTCGGCGTGCGCTGACAGCCTGTAGCCCATCCGGTGCGCCTCGTCCGCGACGGCGGCCAGCTCGGCCTCGGTCACCTGAAGCGGTTCGGGATCTTCCATCTCGTTCGACCGGGCGCCGGTAGTCATGATCTTGATGAAGTCGGCCCCGGCCCGGATCTGCTCCCTGACCGCGCGCCGCATGTCGTCGGGCCCGTCCGCCTCGCGGTACATGGTCCCGTAGAACCGGCCTCCGGGTGCCGTGGCCGAGATGATCTTGCCGCAGGTCAGCACGCGGGGCCCGCGGAATGCGCCGTAGCGCATGGCCTGCCGGGCTTCTTGGAGCCACTCGCCCTGGGCGCCGGTGAACCGCACCGTGGTCACGCCCATGCGCAGGAACTGGCGCAGTTCGGCCTGCAGAAAGTGCGCAGGGGTCCCGGGCAGGATGGCCTCGGCGCCGCGCAGGGTCGCCGGGGTGTGGGTGTCGGGCAGGATGTGCGTATGGGCCTCGATCAGGCCCGGCATGAGCGTGCGCTGCTGCAGGTCTAGCTGCCGGGCGCCCTCGGGGCATGGTTCGGCGGCGCTGCCAACCCGCCGGATCACCCCGTCTTCGACCAAGACCGCGGCGCCGTCGCTAACCGGGCCGCCGGTGCCGTCGAACAGCCGGGCGCCGGTCAGCCATAGCCGTCCCTCACCTGGCGCGGGCGCAGCGGTCAGGGCCGGGAACCGATGCGGCATTCTGCACCCCTTCCTGCACGAACCCGACAGCCACGACCTCTGCGGATCCCAGCTCGAAGGCGTCGCAGATGTGCGGAATGCCGCCAGGATAGGCGACACAGGCCCCGGCAAGCTCTGTCCTGGTCGCCAGGGCCAGGCGGGGTAACACGTCAGATCACGGGCGGCCGCCCGGCGCTGGTCAGCTGGCGCTGTCCCTGGGCGTTGAAGTGAAGGCGAGCGGATCGTCGGGACGCTTGGCCACGAGAGAAGGTGCCGTCGCCCTGGCGGATGACCACGCGCTAGGCGCTACCGGCCGCGTGCTCCTCGGTCCCGTCCCGTCCGGGCGGCAGTAGGATCTTGGCACCGGCCTGCAGGCGCGCGGCCCGCGCCGGGTGCTGGACCGGGGAGGTCGCCATGCTGGAGGCGTTCGCGGATCTGTCCACGCCGCTGGTGGCCGATGCCTGTGTGCGCTGTGGTGTTCCGCTGCGGGTGGCCCATTCGGGAATCCGGCCGGTCGTGGCCGGCCAGGGCGTCGCTGGGCGGGTGCTGCCCGTGCGGCACTACGGCAGCGTGGATGTGTTCCTGGAGGCATTTGGCCGGGCACAAGCCGGCGACGTGCTGGTCATCGACAACGGCGGCCGCTCGGACGAGGCATGCGTCGGTGACCTGGCGGTGCTGGAGGCCGAGGCAGCGGGTGTGGCGGCCCTGGTGGTGTGGGGCCTGCACCGCGACACGCCGGAACTAGCCGCGATCGGCCTTCCGGTCTTCAGCTACGGCAGCTACCCGGCCGGCCCGGTGCGGCTGGACGATCCGGAGCCCGAGGCGCTGATCACCGCGCGGTTCGGGCCGCACCTGGTCAGCGCCGACGACATCGTCTTCGCCGATGACGATGGCGTGTTGTTCGTCGCGGCACAGCGTGCCGAGGAGGTGCTGGTCACCGCGCACCAGATCTGGCAGAGCGAGCGGGACCAGGCTCGCCGGATCCGGGAGGGCCACACGCTGCGCCAGCAGACCACTTTCGATGACTACCTGGTCCGGCGCGCCGCTGACCCGTCATACACCTTCCGGCGGCATCTGCGCCGCATCGGCGGGACCATCGAAGAATAGGGTCATCTCCTTGGTGCCGGGCCTCGCCCCGCTCCGGGCTGTCACCGCCAGCCGGCCAGCCGGACTGGAACCCCGCCGGATGCTGTGCAGCGTACGACGGCGAGCGCTTTTGTCGGCCGTGCATGCGGCGAACCTGGGCCGCGACGGTGCGATGCCGTCACGAGGCAGAAGAACCCACCGCGGCGGCCTGCTTTGCTATCTCGCTGGCGCGCTCTGCGGCGTAACGCTTGTACTCGGCCCGGATCAGGGCGGACACGTTCCGGTCGTACTGCGATGTTGCCGCGGCAAAACCGCTGTCTGCGGTAGCGATCTTTGCTGCTATCTCGTCCAGCGTCAGCGTGGCCATGTCCTGCATCATCGCAGCACCGCGTCGATGCGGGCATCGCCTGTCTCAGACTGCGGCGCCAGCGCGGGCGCCTGCCGCGAGCGTCCGGCGTCGCGTGCCGCATCTTCTACGCTGGCGCGGACGCAGATGACATCGGCCAGGCCGCTGACCATGAGGAACTGCAGCACCTGATCTTGCGGCCCGGCGAGCAGCAGATCACCCCCGGCGCGCCGGGCCTGCCTACACGCCAGGACCAGCGCCGCAGCGCCGCTGGAGTCGATGAACTCCAGGGCCGCCAGGTCGGCGACGATCACCGACTCCCGGGCCACGGCGGCCATGAGGGCAGCCGCCAGACTAGCCGCATCTACGACGTCGAGCTCGCCGCGCAACGCGACGACTGCCTGGCCGCCGCTTCCGCCGGTACTCCATTCCGCACTGAACATGCGCTCGCCTTCCTGCCACGCAGCAAGGCGGGGTCCTGACCTGCGGCTAATTCACCAGCTCTGACAAGAACAGTATGCCGGATGCTTTCTAATGTCCCGCTCCGGATATCTCCCGTCAGCTGGTGGAGTTCCTAGGCCTGGCCGGCAATGTGGCGCGCGGCGTGGTTTTCGGTGGTGCCGGGGTCTTCCTGGTGG
>JGI12635J15846_10005587_pt1 | contig 10848 bp, 10 predicted proteins | sample BlaSpr_A8_OM2_M2_FD_15846 | JGI IMG/M metagenome (IMG submission 15846) | reverse complement strand
CGGACCCGCGGCGTGGGGGGCGACAGGCCGGCTGGGTCAGCTGCCGGGGTGCGGCGGGAGGTCGGCCAGGATGGCGATGTCCTCGGCGCCGTGGCCCGCGGCCACGGCCTGAGCGAACGAGTCCCTGATCGCGGTGACGATGGCGGTGTCGATGCCAGCCTCCCGGCTCGCGCCCAGCACCAGCAGGTCGATCCCGCCCAGGTGGGTGTCGAGCGACGACTGCGGCTCGCCGTAACGCCGCTCGGTGAGCCGCTCGCCGGTCTCGGTGACNGCGTTGCCGATGAACCGGGAAAAGAACGGCCCGGAAATCGGCAGCAGGTCGCCGATCGGAACTCCCTCNGCGGTGGCCAGGTTGACGCACTGCACGAGCCCGGCCATCGTGCCGTAGAAGAACGCGATCAGCGCGGCGTCGACCACCGAGGCGCGGCCCGCGTCCTCGCCCAGGTAGTGCACGGTCCCCAGGCCGCCCAGCAGCGGCCCGAGCTCGGGGGCCGCCTCGGGCGCGGCCGCCGGACCGCAGTAGAAGATCTCCGCGTCAGGCGTTCCGATCTCCCTCGGGTAGGCCAGGATCGCCGCGTCCACGTAGCCGATCCCGAGCGGCTCCGCCCAGGCGGCATTGCGCCGGCCGTCGGCCGGGGTGCCGGTGGTCATCTGGATCAGGGTCCGCCCGCGCAGCAGCTCGGTGAGCGCGGGATCGGCCAGCAGCTCGGCCGCCGCCGCCTGGTTCGACACGCACATGATGACCGGGTCGCTGCCGCGCACCGCGTCGAGCAGGCCGTCCGCTATGGTCACGCCCGCCGAGGCCAGCGGCAGGGCCCGGGACGGGGTCCGGTTCCACGCCGTGACCTGGTGCCCGGCTCCGGCCAGCGCGCGCGCCAGCGCCGACCCCATTACCCCGGTTCCGATCACCGTGACGGTCATGCGACATCACCGCTCAGCCGGCTCAGCGCCGTGACCCCGCCATCGATCGGCAGCACCGACCCGGTGGTGTAGCCCGCGTCGGTGATCAGGAACAGGATGGCCCGCGCCACCTCGTCCGGCCCGGCCACCCGCAGCAGCGGGACCCGCCGGATCGTCTCCTCGCGGGCCGCCTCCGGATCGTCGGCCATCGACAGCTCGTGGTCCATCATCGGGGTGTCGACCGGGCCCGGCGCGACGGCGTTGACCAGGACCGTCGGGGCGAGCTCCACGGCCAGCCCGCGGGTCAGCCCGACCAGNCCGGCCTTGGCCGCGCTGTAGTCGACGTAGCCCGGCGCGGCGGTGAATGCCAGGTCGGAGGCGACGTTCACGATGTGGCCGCCGGATCGCCCGCGCATCCGCAGCCCGGCCTCGCGGCCGATGTAGAACGCGCCGGACAGGTTGATGCCCAGCACCCGGTCCCAGACCTCGGGGGTGAGCTGCTCCAGCGGCGTCGGCCCGATGACCCCGGCGCAGTTGACCACGATGTCCACCGGGCCGATCGCGGCTTCGGTCGCGTCCAGCGCGCCGAGGACCTGGCGGTAGTCGGAGATGTCGGCGGGCACGGTCACGGCGCCGGGCAGGTCGGCGGCGACGCGCTGCAGCTCGCCGGCCCGGCGGGCCATCAGTCCCACCGCGGCTCCTTCGGCCGCCAGCAGGCGGGCGGCGGACTCGCCGATGCCCGAGCTCGCCCCGGTGACGAGCGCGCGGCGGCCGGCCAGCCGCCCCGCCTCAGCCATGACGCATCCAGCGGCGCGCCAGCGAAATCGCGACGACCGTGGCCAGCGCGGGCACCGCCGCGCGGGCGCCCGCGGCGCGGGCCAGCGCGACGATGTCGCCCGGCGTGAACTCGACCCTGGCCGGCCAGGCACCCACCTGGCCCTCCAGGGTCAGATGGCCAGGACCGGCCTTGAGCCGCAGCGGCTCGAACGGGAAATCCCCTACCGGGGAGCTCACCTTCACCTGCTTACCTCCGTCCCAACCTGACTCACCATGTCCCGGGCCGCCGACGCCGCCTGCTCCCAGGTCCCGGCGTCGGCCGCCGGCTGAACGTAGGTCACGCCCGCGGCAGGCTCGAAGATCGCGCCGTCCACGTTGCGCAGCGGCCGCGGCGAGGCGGCCAGGATTACCGCGTCACAATCCAGCACGAGCTGCTGCCCGGCCCGCTCCAGCGTGAGGCCGCTGACCCGTCCCCGGCCCGAGACCGCGACCGGCGTCCACCCGCTGATCAAGGCATTGTGCCCGAACGTGACGCCATCGGCGGACTCGCGCGTCACCACGGTGACATGGCTGCGCTGGCCCGCGATCGCCTCGCGCGCGGCCTCGGCCCAGGCGCCGGCACCCAGGATCACGACCCGGCGGCCGAGCGTTACCTTGGCTTCGGCCAGGTGAATCGCCACCGGGGCGGGCAGCACCCCGGCCAGCCGGGGACCCGCGACCGGCAGCTCGGCCGTGGTCGCCGGGCGGCTGCCGCCCGCGAACACGAGGTGGCTTGCGTCCAGCCACTCGACGCCCTGCGGGCCGACGGCCAGCAGCCGGCCCTGCTCCCAGCGCACCGCGGTCGTGCCGAGCAGCCACCGCACCCCTGCGGCCGTGCATCGCGCGGCGAGCCTGGTCACCCCGGGGTGGTCGTAGGGCAGCACTCCGCCGGGCACCGGCAGGCGGTCGAGCACAACCACCTCCCTGCGCGGCGCGAGTTCCTCGGCGGCGGCCAGCCCGGCCACGCCGGCGCCGACCACCGCCACCTGGTCACGGCTCACTGCCGACCCCCAGAGTCGCGCCGGCCGACCCGTGCCGGATGTCGGCCGGCCCGAGGCCCGTGTGCAGCGAGCACAGGAACGCCACGCCGACCATGCAGACCGAGCCCTGGCAGCGGCCGCCCGTGGCCTGGGTGCGCTTGCGGATGCCCTCGATCGACCGGGGCGGCACGTGCCGCTCGAACTGCGCGGCGATCTCGGCCGCCGTCACCTGCTCGCACACGCACACGACCTGGCGGTACCGGGGGTCTTCGTCGGGCAGTGACTCGGGGTCGGGGTCGTGGCGCAGCCGCCGGACCTTCCGCAGCCGGCGCACCGGCTGCGGCTGCTCCTTGTGGTCGAAGCCGGCCTCGCGCAGCAGCTCCAGCACCAGGTCGGCCGTGCCGGGCGAGGCGGACACGCCGGTGGAGCGGTTTCCGACCTGGAACAGGTTCGGGCGGCTGGCGTCCGGGCGCACCCGCACGGTCTCCTCGGCGGCGGCCCGGTTGGCCGCGTAGGTCTTGATCGCGTATTCGAGGCTGACCTCGGGGACGAGCTGCTCGGTCAGCCGCAGGAGGGCCCGGAGGCTGGCCGGGTCGGTGCCCTTGTCGGCCGGGTCGGTGATCTCCTGCGCGTCCGGGCCGAGCAGCGCGGACCCGTTGGTGGTGGGGACCACCTGGACCCCGCGGGTCTGCGGCATCGGCACCGGCAGCACCATCTTGTGCAGCCGCTCCCCGAAGGCCCGGTCGAGCACCCAGTACTGGCCCTTGCGCGGCCAGATCCTGATCTCCTCGCCGCCGGCCAGGGCGCTGACCGTGCCGCCGGCCACCCCGGCCGCGTTGATCACCCAGCGGGCCCGCACCGGCCCCGCTGGCGTCTGCACGGCGGTCAGCACGCCGTCGGCGACGTCGAAGCCCAGGACCGGGCAGGAAAGCCGGATCTCGGCGCCGTTGGCCGCGGCCAGCTCTGCGTAGCCGCAGGTCAGCCGGACCGGATCGATGAGCCCCTCGTCCGGCAGGTGCACCGCGCCGCGGCACTCCGGGGTCAGCATCGGCTCGAGCTCGCGGGCCTGCGCCCCGGTGAGCAGCTCGGCCCGCGCGCCGGCGGCTATCGCCTCCGCGCAGATCGGCTCCAGCTTGGGCAGCTGATCGTCGGTGATCGCCACGGTCAGCGCGCCGGGGCGGCTGAACGGGACGTCGAGACGGTCGCAGATGTCTTCCCAGCGCGGCCAGGAGCGGGCGATCAGGTCGGCTTCCAGCGTGCCGGGCGGCGCGTAGTACGTCGTCGCGATGCCGGCGTTGCCCTTGCTGGAGCCCTCGGCCACGTCGTCGGCCTCTTCCAGCAGGCACACCGAGGCCGTGGTCGTGGCCAGCCGCGCGGCGACCGCGGTGCCGAGCACGCCGGCGCCGATCACGACGACGTCGTAAGCAGGACCGTAGCGTTCGCTCATCCGGCCGGGGCCGGAACGGGAGCCAGCAGCGCGGCAGCCTCGTCCACGCTCGCACCGTGGCGGATGATCGCGGCCAGCGCGGCGACCATCGCGGCGGGGTCGCGAGACTGCCAGATCTTGCGGCCCATGGCGATGCCGGACGCACCGGCGTCCATGGCGCCGCGGACCATCTGCAGCACGTCACGGTCGTTCCGCGCCTTCGGCCCGCCGGCGATCAGCACCGGCACCAGGCTGTAGTCGATGACCCGCCGGAACGACTCCGGGTCGCCCGTGTACCAGGTCTTGATGAAGTCCGCGCCCTCCTCCGAGGCCACCCGGACGGCCACGCGCATGTCGTCGACCGTATAGGGCCCGTCGTAGGGCGTGGCGTCCGGCCCGCCGACCGGGAAGATCTCGGCCAGCAGCGGGATGCCGAGCTTGTTGCACTCGTCGGCGATGGCGCCGAGCTGCGGGACCTGGATCGCCTCGGTCTCCGGGCCGACGAAGAACGTCGGCACCACGGCGTCGGCGCCGTTGCGCAGCGCCTCCTCGACCCCGGCGAACACGAGCTGCTCGAGCTCCAGGCCGGGCGACAGGCCCGTGCGCCCGGTCAGCCGCTGCACCCAGCCCGCGCGGCCGGCGATCGTCTCGGCGGCGAACGCGGCCAGGCCGCGGCGCATGAGGAACGCGTTCACCCCGGCCCCGGCCAGGCTGGCGATCAGCTCCTGGGGGCGCTCCAGTTCGCTGTAGACCGGTTCCTCCACGCCGTGGTCCATGGGCAGGATCATCGAGGTGTTGCTGTCCGCGTCGAACAGCCGGCCGAGCCGGAGGGTCTTACCCATGCTGGTGGTCATGCTTCCCCTTGACTAGTCGGATCTCGTTGCCCCGCAGGGCTGGTTCTGGCCGGGGCCCCCGCCGGGGCGGTCCGGCCGAACGTCTGGGCGACGCGCTGGTAGGCGCGTTCGTAGGCGACGCCGAGCTCGCGGTACGCGGCGCTGCGTTCCGGGTCCGGGTCGTACTGGCGGTCCCAGCGGACCAGCCGGGCCACGCCCGCCGCGGCGTCTTCGAATACCCCGGCCGCGAGGCCGGCCAGGATGGCCGCGCCCGCCGCGGCCAGATCGGCGATCCGCGGCACCCGCAGCGGCGTCCCGAGCACGTCGGCCTTGAGCTGGGTCCACACCGGGCTTCTCGCCTCGCCATCTCCGATGCCGATCGGATCGCTGGCGGACAGCGGGCCCGGGTGCGCGCCGGGCCGGGTCAGGATCGACATCGTCGAGCGGTACTGGTACGCGATCCCCTCCAGCATGGCCCGGACCAGGTGGGCACGGGTATGGCCGGAGGCGACGCCGACGTAGGCGGCCCGGGCCCCGTCGGCGTACCAGGGCGCCCGCGACGCGCCGTCCACGAACGGGAAGCACAGCAGCCCGTCCGCGCCGCAGGTCACGTCGGCTGCCTCGCCGACGAGCTCGTCGAACCCGCTGTCGCCGCCGGGACCGACGAGGGTGTCGCGCAGCCAGCGCAGCGACGACCCGGTGCTCTCGATCGCCACCTCGTAGAGGTACCGGTCCGGAACCACGTGCGGGGACACGTCGCCCGCGCCCGAGTGGTCCGCCCGATATTCACCCATGACCGTGCGCCAGTTGGCCGCGGTCCCGGTGCCCACGCCGGCCTGGCCGGGCTCGATCGCGCCGCAGCCGAGCGTGGCGCTCGCGTCGTCGGACCCGCCCATGGCGACCGGCAGCCCGGGCCGCAGGCCGAGCTCGGAGGCCTGGACCGAAGGCAGTTCGGCGGCCGGCTCCCAGGGCCGCCCGGCGATCGGCGGCAGCAGGCCCGGGTCGATCCCGGACCCGTCGCAGACCTCCTGGCTCCAGTCGAGCCCGCGGATGTCCAGCAGCGAGCTGCGGGACGGGGTGGTCGGGTCGGTCGCCCGGCATCCGGTCAGCCGGTGCAGCACGTAGTCCTTGGCGAACCGGATCTGCCTGACCGACGGCCACAGGTCGCCGCGGTGCCGCTGGTACCACAGCAGGTGAGCCAAGCTCATGCCGTGAGTCGGCGCCATGCCGGTGGTCTCGATCAGCCAGTCACGCCCGAATCGCGCGGCCACCTCGTCGGCCTCGGCGGTCGCGCGCGCGTCGGTCCAGGAGATCGACGGGGCGACGGGCAGGCCAGCCGCGTCGGTCAGCACGACCGGCTCCCGCTGGCTGACCACGCCCAGGCCGACGATCCGGGCCGGGTCCACGGCCGCGGCGGACAGCACCTGGCGTATCGTCCGGGACAGCCCGCGGTACCAGTCGTCGGGGTCGTTCTCCGCCCAGCCCGGCCGCGGGTGATGCATCGGGTGCTCCGCCGAGGCCCGTGCCAGCAGGGTGCCGTCGGAACTCGCGAGTATGGTCTTCACGGCGCCGGTCCCGATGTCGCATCCGACCAGGACCGGGCCTTCAGCCGCGCTGCTCCGGCCCATCAGCTCCCGGATTCCACATCGGTGACTTCGCTTTCCGAGATCTCGCCCTCCGAGCGCACGTCGTGCAGGACGCCGCGGCGCTTGCCCGGGATGAGGACGTAGTACAGCAGGATGCCGACCACGATCGTGCCGAGGAAGCCCCAGCCGATGTCCTTGGGGTTGGACTTGATCAGGATGATGCAGAAGACCACCGACCAGATCACCGACACCCAGTCCACCAGCGGGCTCCAGCGCCCGTTGCTGAATGGCCGCTCGGGCAGCAGGTTGCGCGCCTTGGCGTAGATCAGCACCGCGATCAGCACCGCGTAGCCGGCCGCCCACAGGATCGCGGTCATCGACAGCAGCACGGTCAGCAGGCCGGTGTAGACGATCAGCAGCACCGCGATGACGGCGGCGACGATGACCGCGGTGACCGGGACGCGGTCCTTGCTGAGCTTGGTCATCGCCTTCGGGAACGGGGCCTGGCCGTCGCGGGCCTGAGCCCACATCACCCGGGCGGCGGTGAGCTGCAGGATCATCATGTTCACGAAGAGCGATATCACGGCCAGGATCTCGAAGATCTCGGCGGTGGCCGACCCCAGCCCGGGGGTGAGCGCGTAGCGGATGACGTCGACCTGCGTGGTCGCGCCAGTGAAGCTGGGCACCAGCAGGAGCGTGAACAGAATGATGACGGTCCCGATCGCGAACGTGCTGAAGTTCGCGATGATCAGGGCCCGGGGAACATTGCGCGCGGCCTGCCCGGTCTCCTCGCCCGCGGTGCCGTTCACGTCGAAGCCGGAGATCACGAAGACGGGCACCAGCAGGGCGAACAGGAACGGCCAGAACTTGGACTGGCCGTGCGCCAGGATGCCGTCGGTCGAGACCAGCACGCTCGCGCTGCTGAAGTGCGCCGAGGTGAAGATGACCGCGACCAGGACCCCAATGATCACGATGGCGATCGCGATGAACTCGGCCGCCACGCCGACGCTGTTGTTGAACCAGGCGGCGATCTTCACGGCGGTCAGGTTGAGGATCGTGGACAGCGCGATGAGGATCAGGGCGAAGCCGAACGTCTGCCAGTGGCCGGTCAGCGTGATGTGGAACCAGCTCAGGATGAACGGCGAGATGCCGTAGGCCTCGGTGGCGACGGCCGCGATGTGCGCCACGATCAGCCACCAGCCGATCTGCCAGCCGACCCCGTTCTTGCCGCCGATGATCCGGTTGATGATCTGGTACGAGCCGCCGGCCACCGGGTAGGCCGATACCCCCTCGGCCACCGAGAGCCCGACGATCATCTGCAGGCCGCCGCCGATCAGCCAGGCAAAGAAGAACACCCCGCCGACCTGGATGATGCCTGCCCCCATGCTGAGCGCGAGGCCGCCGGCCACGGCGATGCAGGTCCACTGCACGGCGAAGCTGGAGAAGAAACCCAGCGCCCGGCGCAGTTCCTGCCGGTAGCCGAGCTCGTGCAGGTAGGCCCGGTCCCCGGTGTGGGTGGCGTCCAGTCCGGCGTCGCCGGCCGGAGCTTCTGGAGATACCGGGGGTGCGCTTTCGCTCATCGGCCGCTCCGTTCAGGTGGGTGCTGCCTGACGACCAGACGCTGTTGATTGTGAACAATTCGTCAATCCAGCGTTGGACGGGAACGTACCATCGGCCGATATCAGCCCGCAAGACCTAAGAAGCCGGAAAGATCATGATGTAACAGCGCCGTAACCAGGCACATCACGGGCTTAACGCGGCGAGCGGGACGCGCATCGGCCATCACGGGCTGAACGGGTGAAATGGTCACGCCCGGCCGTCACGGGCTAGAACGGGGCGAGCGGCGTTACGTCGGCCGTCACGGGCTGAACGCGGCGAGCAGTGTCACGCCGGCCACCACGGCCGCCAGGCCGGCCAGCTGGCGTCGGCTCAGCCGCTGGCCGTGGATGAAGTACGCGGCCACCGCGGTCAGCGCGGCGAACTGCGCGCTGAGCACGGCCGCTACGGGCAGGTCATGGCGCGCGCCGAGCGCGTAGCTCAGCACCCCGAGTACCTCGGCGGCGCCGGCCGCCGCCACCAGCGGCAGCGCCCGGCGGGTCAGCCGCAGCCTGCGACGCGCCGTGAGCGGCGCCGCGACCAGTGCGGAGCCGAACACCCTGGCCGGCACCACCGTCCACAGCAGCGACACCTGCTCCCCGGCCCGGCCGGTGGTGTACAGGCTCACGCCGAACAGCAGCGCGGTCGCCATCGCGAGCACGCCCCAGGGAATGCGGCGCCGCCGGCCGGAACTGCCGCCGGCAGCCCCCTCGGCCGGCCGCTCCTCATCCGCGGGCGCGGCCGGCCGCACCTCATCCGCGGGCGCGTCGGCATCGGGACTGGCCGCCGCGACCGCCACGCCGAGGGTGACCAGGCCGAGCAGCAGCCCGGTGGTCAGGCTCAGCCGCGCCCCGGCCACCGCCGAGATCACCGCCGCCACCATCCCCTCGGTGGAGGCGATGGCGGTGACCAGCCCGACCTTGCCCCGCCGGAACGCGACGTACTCGACCAGCAGGCCGACCACGTTGGTGGCCCCGGCCGCCGCCAGCAGGCCGAGCACGGCCGGGGACAGCCCCGACGGACTGGCCAGCACGGCGGTCGGCGGAATGACGAGCACCAGGCCGATCAGCATGACCCAGCCCAGTGTGGAGTCCGCCCCGATCGCCTGGCTCGCCGACGACGCGCACAGGGCCGAGACCGTCCAGCAGACCGCGGCCCCGAGGCCGCCGAGAACGGCTAGGAGAGATCCACCCACACGCTCTTCACTTGGGTGTAGAGGTCCAGGTTGTGCCGGCCCATCTCCCGGCCGAAGCCGGACTCCTTGTAGCCGCCGAACGGTGACGCGGCGTCGTAGACGTTGTAGCAGTTGATCCAGACCGAGCCGGCCTTGAGCGCCGCGGCCGCGCGGTGCGCCTTCTTGATGTCACGGGTCCAGACCCCCGCGCCGAGGCCGTAGTTGGTCGCGTTGCTCTGCAGCACGGCGTCGTCGGCGTCCCGGAACGGGATGACCGTCACCACCGGGCCGAAGATCTCCTCGCGCGCGATCGTCATCGAGTTCGTCGCGTCGCGGAACACCGTGGGCTGGACGTAGTAGCCGTTGCTGAGCGCCGGGTCGTCGGGCCGGCCGCCGCCCACCACCGCGACGGCGCCCTCCTCCCTCCCGGCGCGCAGGTAGCCGGTCACCCGGTCCAGCTGCTCGGCCGAGACCAGCGGCCCCTGGTCGACTCCCTCCTCGAGCCCCGAGCCCAGGCGCAGCGCCGACGCCTTGGCCGAGAGCCCGGACACGATCTCGTCGTACACCTGGTCCTGCACGAACAGCCGCGAGCCGGCGGCGCAGTCCTGGCCCATGTTGTAAAAGATCGCGTGCGCCGCGCCCGCCACGGCGGCGTCGAGGTCGGCGTCGGCGAACACCACGTTGGGAGACTTGCCGCCCAGCTCGAGCGCGGTGCGCTTCAGATTGCCCGCGCTGGCCCGCACGATCTCGCGGCCGACCGCCGTCGATCCGGTGAACGCGACGCCCGCGACGCCGGGATGCTCGGTGATCCCCGCGCCCGCGGTCTCGCCGAACCCGGTCAGGATGTTCACCACGCCCGGCGGGAGCCCGGCCTCGAGCAGCAGCCGCCCGAGCCAGACGCTGGTCAGCGGGGTCTGCTCGGCCGGCTTGAGCACGCAGGTGTTGCCGCAGGCCAGCGCCGGGGCCAGCTTCCACGCGGCCAGCATCAGCGGGTAGTTCCACGGGATGATCAGGCCGACGACGCCGAGCGGCTCGCGCACCGTGTAGTTGAAGTACGCGCCGGACGAGACCGGGATCGTTTCGCCCTCCAGCTTGGTCGCCCAGCCGGCGAAGTACCGGAAGTGGTCGACGGCCATTGGCAGGTCGTCGTCGCGCGCCAGCCGCAGCGGCTTGCCCATGTCCAGGACCTCGAGCTCGGCCAGCGCGTCGGCGTCGCGTTCCAGCAACTCCGCGACGCGCCACAGGAGCTGGCCGCGCTCGGACGGGGTGATCTTCTTCCAGGCACCCTCGGCCGCCTCGGTCGCGGCGGCCACGGCCCGGTTGACGTCCTCACGGTCGGCCGAGGCGCAGCGCATCAGCGGCTGGCCGGTCGCCGGGTTCAGCGTCTCGAACGTGGCCCCGTCCGCGGCGTCGACCCAGTCGCCGCCGATGAGCAGCTGGGTGGTTCCGGCGGCCAGAAACTCGTCGACACGCGGGTCAAGTGATCGGGTCATGGGGATTCTCCTCCGGTGCGCTGCGGCGTGCGGTCGGTGCTGGG